>Ga0182739_1000617_pt1 | contig 43002 bp, 32 predicted proteins | sample eDN5th30CBELigBY_FD_128873 | JGI IMG/M metagenome (GOLD analysis project Ga0182739, IMG submission 128873) | Enriched backyard soil microbial communities from Emeryville, California, USA - eDNA 5th pass 30_C BE-Lig BY (version 2) (version 2) | ecosystem: Environmental > Terrestrial > Soil >... | reverse complement strand
TCGCCCATGCGGACCCCCCAGCGCCCGCCTGGAACCAGATGGGGAGCCTGATCCATGTTTTCCATGCCGCCGGCGATCACCGCGTTGGCATAGCCCGCCGCGATCTCGAGCGCGGCACTGGCGATGGCTTGCGCGCCGGAACCGCAGACGCGATTCACTGTCAATGCGGGCACCGTGACGGGCAGGCCACCGCCAATGGCAGCCTGCCTGGCAGGGTTCATCTTCACCCCAGCCTGGATCACGTTGCCCAGCACGACGGAATCGATCTTGTCGGCGGCCAAGCCCGAGCGGCGCAGTGTTTCGCGCACCACCGCCGCACCCAGTTCGGGCGCAGGGGTTTCCTTCAGCGTGCCGCCGTAGGCGCCGATGGGTGTGCGCACCGGTGCGCACAAGACGATTTCAGGTTTGCTCATGGGAACTCCTTTCGGGACGAGCAGGAACATCGAGAATCAGGCAGGTCGGGTTGCCTCGCGTCGGGCAAGGTGGCGAACCGGCCGCCATGCAAAGCACCCGGTATTGCGGCGCTCCATTCACCATATGTTTGTATATGCAATAGTTGTAGGTACAATATATAGCATGAATAACGCCATCAAGCCGCAAGGCTGTACCAACTTGAAGCTGCGCCAGCTTGATCGCGTGGTGACGCGGCACTACGACCAGTATGTCGCCAGGGCAGGGCTGAAAAACACGCAGTACGCCTTGCTGTCGCACGTGATCAGGCTAGGCCCTATCCGGCCGGGGGATTTGGCGCGTCACATGCAGATGGATGCTTCGACGCTCACGCGCAATTTGCAGCCGCTGGCCGCCCAGGGCTGGCTGGTGATTGGCGCAGGCCCTGATTCGCGCAGCCGTCTGGTTGAAGCGACCGAGGCGGGCATCGCAAAACGCGCGGAGGGGCAGCGCGCGTGGCGGCTGGCGCAAACAGCGCTCAATGAACGTCTTGGCGAGGAGCGCGTTGCCGAGCTGCACCGGTTGCTCGACGCTTGCATGGCCTGCCTGGCTGACGAGGCGGAGGAAGACAACCCATGAGGCGCGGGCAGTCCGGGATGTGGCTTCTTGTGACGGGGAGTGCCGCGGCGGTTATGGGCCGCGCATGAAAACAGCGCCCACACGTTGGGGCGCTGCTTCAGGTTGCGGCCATGCAAACCGGCCGCGGATGTAGGCGGCGATCAGCAGCGACCGATGTTCAGGTCGGAGATCAGGTTGTTGAAATTCTGGCGCAGGTCGTTGGCGTCTTCCACGATCGTGAGACGAATCATCTTGAACGCGCCCGTGCGCGCCGCCTCTTCCTTGTAGCGGCCATTGTTGGTGTGCTCCAGGATCTTGCGGCCGGCGGCCAGAAAGCCGTTGACGTCCATCATCATGCTGCTGCAGCCCTTGGGGTCGGCTTCGCGCGTCTTCTTGTCAAAGCCCAGCGCCATCTCATTCATCTTGTCCAACTGCTGCTTGAACGCTTCCTGGTCGGCACCCAGGCCCTTGCCGTCAAAGACGCCCGACGCCTTGTCCATCGTGGCCTTGCCGTAATAGACCATGCCGGCGCGGTAGTAGGCGACCGTGTCCTTCTTGGCCTTTTCGAAGGCCTCCTTGGTGTTGGCCGTGTCCTTGACGGAGATGCCGCGGTAGAAGCCGTTCTCCGCCTTTACGACTTCCGTCAGCGCCGCCACGTAGGCGGGGCTTTTCTCGCGCGCCAGCGTGCCGTTGTCCGACAGGAAGGTCTTGGCGGCCGAGTAGTTCTGCAGTTCGTTGCTCAGCGGGGCCAGCTTGCCCAGCGCATCCGAGAATTCCTTGGCCGGTGCGTCGATCTCGGGGATGGGCGTCGTCATCGTCAGCGCGCGGTCGAGTTTCTCTTTGGTGCGCAGGATGGTCGTGTCATTGCTGATGACGAAATCCTTGAGCGGCTTGTTGCTCTTGAGCGCCGGGATGGCATAGGTCTCGTAGCGGTCCAGCGCCTGTTCGAAGGTGGTGGAGATGCTGTTGGCGGTGTCCACGTACAGGTTGTACTTGATGATCTCGGCTTGAGCGGTGGTCGGCTCGGGCGCCTTCGCTTCCTTCTTGGCGCTATCGTCGCCGCACGCGGCGAGCGCCAGCGTGACGGCCAGAACGGCGGACATGCGCAAGGGGCGCGGCATATACATCTTTGTTTCCTTTTGCGGGTGTTATGAAAGGGGACGGATGATATTCCCTTCATTTCGTTAACACGCTACAAAATACTTCGCCGCTGTCACAAGATTTTTCAGGGCGTCCAGGTCTGCCGCCGGATGCGGGTTCTTCCACGCAATCGGGCCGCTTTGCGCCGCCTGGCCTGCCCCAGATTTCTAGGTTGCCGGCCGAAAGTCCTGGTGCAAGGCAACGATTTCTGTGCTGCCCGTCACGACGGCGGGATATCTTGAGCGCACGAGCGGGTCGTGCCCCGGCACAATGTGATCCGGGGATTCGGCAAACTTCAACAGGGTCTCATAGCCCGCCAGCATGTCAGCCACGTTCAGCACAATTGGAAAGGGCGCATCCAACCCCATGTTGTCGTAGTAGTGGCTGGCGTCGGACGCCAGCACGATCCAGCCGCGTGCAGTGTGGACGCGCACGGCTTGCAGCCCTTGCGTATGACCCCCGATGTGCAGCAGCTGCAGACCCGGAGCGAGTTCATCGTGTCCTTGGTAAAACGAGACCCGCTTGTCGTACACCCCCCGCACTACGTCGATCACGTCTTCCACGGCGTAGGCGTGGCGCAGCATGTCGAAGCGCATATTGCAGCCGCAGGCGTATTGCAATTCGCTCTCCTGCAGGTGCAGTCGCGCGTGGGGCAATTTCCGGATGTTGCCGGCGTGGTCGTAATGCAGGTGAGTCACGATGACATCGCGGATGTCCTCAGGCTTGATGCCCACTGTCTCCAGTGCGTCGATCGGACACCTCAGGAACTCGCGCCCGCGCGCGTCGGCGGCCGCTTTGTTGAACCCCGTGTCGACGAGCCAGACGCGCTGGCCGTCCCTGATTATCCAGACGAAGTAATCCATCGGCATCGGACCGTCATGCGGGTCAGGAGGGGTGATGAAATTCTGCGTGCGCTGTCTTGCGACGGTGGCGTAACGCAATGCATAGACTTCGTAGGTAGGCAGCGTCATGCGATTCCCCGGGCGGCGCGGATCAGGTCCAGTTCTGGTTTCAGGTAGTGCATCAGGCGCTGCGGATTTTCAACCATTGGGAAATGGCCGAGGTCAGGCATGGCCGTGAAGCGCGCACCGGGTATCAGCGCGGCGACGCGACGCGAGTCCTCGGGGCTTGCCGAGTAATCGTAGGCTCCCGTCAGCAGGGATACGCCGAATGCGCTGGCATCGAGACCGTCAAGATGCTCGGTCGCGTCGAAATCCTCGCTGTAGAACCAGAGATCATCCGCATAGGTGCCGAACCCCCCTTGCGCGTATATCCAGGCGGCCTCGCGGCGGGCATCCAACGTCGAAGCGGGACCCATCAGCCCACGTACATAAGCGGGATTGTGCGCAGCCTGGTTGACCTGCGGGTGGCACAGCAGTGGGGTGCGCCGGCCGGCCGCCTTGCAGGGAGCTTCAAGCGCCACCACGCCTGCCACTTCCGCGGGGCTGGATGCGGCGATGACCAGCGCCATCGCTGCGCCCATCGAGCAGCCGAGCAGAACCGCAGGCGCGCCCACGATCTGGTGGATGACGGCAAGGCAAGTGTTCAGGTAGGCGTCGCGTGTCAGCCCGGTCTGGGTCCAGGCTTGGCCAGGAAGCGGCATGCTGCGGCCGTGGGCGGGCATGTCGAAGGCAATCATGCGCCACTGGCTCCGTAACTCGGCGTCGGCCATCAATGCGTGGAACTGGCGGGAATCGGCACCGGCGGTGTGCAGCATCAAAAGCGCAGGGCCTTCGGCCAAACCGCTCGTTTCGTAGTACAGAGACGTTTGGGCATGCCCGATATCGAGCGTGACGTAATGGCCGGCAATAGGGCTGCGGTCAAGCAAAACAGGTGAAACATCCACCTGCCCCCGCAGGATTTCAAACAGCCTTTCCAAGGCATGCAGGGCCTGCGCGACAGCCAAGGCGTCCCCCTTCACGTGCAGGCCCTGAGCATGACGGTTCGCAGCGGTGAAGGAGTGATAGCCGGCGGGAGGAGTGGGGTCCAGTAGTTTGCGCCAGGTTTCGGGAGGCGCCGAGATGACGATGCACTGCGAAGGCGTGGCGGGCTGGCCGGCCCAGGCGCTGACCTTGTCGCCGGGATCGGTCCCGGCGTGGAGCCAAATGGCGCAAGGCAGGCCTTTGGCTGCGAGTTTGAACTCGCTATCCTGATGCGCCAGCGTCACGCCGGCTTTCAGTTCCTGAACGATCGTCTTCACTTGGGGCGGTCTCCTCTTGTTGGCGCCTCAGCACCTCGAGTGCGGTGCGTTGCGCATTGACGATATGGCTCTGAGCCGCCGCTTGGGCGCCCAGGGGGTCGCGAGCCAGGATGCGCTCGAAGATGTGATCGATTTCCGCCATGCTTTCGGGTAGCCGGTCGGGGCGCGCGAAAGACGTCGCACGCAGCAAGTTGATGCGCGACAGCAGGCCCGGAAGCATGTCTTTCACCAGGTCGTTTTCGCAACCAGAGAGCAGGACGTCGTAGAAATCGCGTTTGGCCGCAAGCAGGGCTGACTTATTGCTGCCTTTGGCCTGGCGGTTCAGGGCTTGGACGGCCTTGCGAAGGCGTTCCACGTCGGCATCGCTGGCAAGACGGGCGAACTCATGCGCGGCGAAACCTTCCAGCAGCGCCCGCAAGGCGTAGAGGTCGCGAGCCGCCTTTTCGGTGATACGGACGACCGTCGGGCCGCGGTGCGGCTCGATGGAAATCAGGCGTTCGGCTTCCAGCGTTCGCAGCGCCTCGCGCAGCGTGCTCCGGCTGATATTCAATTGCTCACAGAGCTCCACTTCACGCAGGCGCTCGCCGCCCTTGATGCGCCCGTCCATGATGGATGTGCGCAGGAATTCCTCGACGCGGGTGCGCAAGGTGGAAGGTTTCTCGAAAACGGCGCCGGAGGGGCTGGGCATGGCTGTCTCTCGCTTAACTTGGCGGCAGGCTCCAGCAGCAGTCCAGGCTTGTGGCCCGGACAGTGCGAGCCGCCGGTTCAACGTAAAGACGCAATATATCCCGCCAGCGGGCCATGGTCACAGTCCCAGGTAGGCGGCACGCACGCGGCTGTCTTCCAGCAGCCCGCTGCTGGGGCCGGACAGCACCATCACGCCTGACTGCAGCACATAGGCGTGATCGGCCACCGACAGCGCGAGGCGGGTGTTCTGCTCCACCAGCAGGATCGTCAGGCCGCTTCGATGGATATCGATCATGGCCCGGTGCATTTCCTCGACCACCTTGGGCGCCAGCCCGTGGCTCGGTTCGTCCAGCAACAGCAGACGGGGGTTGAGCATCAGCGCGCGGCCGAATGCCACCATCTGCTGTTCGCCCCCCGACAGGGTGCCCGCCAGTTGCCGGCGGCGTTCCTGCAGCCGGGGAAAGAGGGCGTAGACCTGGTCGCAGCCGCGTTTGAGCCCAGCGGCATCCTTGCGACGGGAATATCCGCCCAGATACAGGTTTTCTTCGACGGTCATTTCAGGAAAGACGTGTCGGCCCTCTGGCACGTGCGCAATGCCCAGCTCCGGGATCCTGTGTGGGGGCAGGCGTAGGATGTCCTGGCCGTCGAACACAATGCGGCCGCTGACCTTGCCCAGCAAACCGGATATGCAGCGCAGCAGCGTGCTTTTTCCGGCGGTGTTGGCGCCGACCACCGCGATGAAGCCGCCTTCAGGCACCTCCAATGACACGTCGTGCAGGACGGGACTGCGGTCGTAAGAGGCCGTCAGGCCCTGGATCTGCAACAAGCTCATGCCGCCACCTCCGCCTGTTCCATCGATTTGCCCAGGTAAACCTCGATCACCTTGGGGTTGGCCGCGATCTCGACCGGGCTTCCTTCCGCGATCTTCTGGCCGAACGACAGCACCAGGATCCGGTTGCAGAGCCGCATGATGGCGCGCATGTGGTGTTCGACCACGATGAAGGTAATGCCCGACTCATCGCGCAGGGTGCGGATCAAATCCAGCAAGGCGTCCATTTCGGATTCGTTCAGCGCCGCCATGACCTCGTCCAGCAGGAAGACCTTGGGATCGGTGCACAGCGCGCGCGCCAGTTCGACCCGCGCCTGCTCGGGGAAGGACAGTTCGCCCGCCGGTTTGGCGGCGATGGCGGAAAGGCCCACGCGGTCCAGGCTGTCGCGGGCCAGTTTCCGCGCGCGCGGCACGTCATGACGCAGCAGGCCCCCGACCAGTACGTTGTCCAGCACAGTCATCTCGGGAAAGAGCGCCACGTTCTGGAAGGTCTTCGTCATGCCCAACGCAGCAATCTGGTGGGGCCGCAGGCCGCTGACATCCCGGCCTTCGAGTTCGATGCGTCCGCCCTGGCTGCGGTACAGGCCGACCAGTAGGTTGAACAGGGTTGTCTTGCCGGCGCCATTGGGACCGATCAGGCCCAGGATGTCGCCCTTGGCGACACGGAACGACACGTCGTCGACGGCCTTCAGACCGCCGAAGCGCCGCTGAATGTTCGATACTTTCAGGATATCAGGCATGCTGGCCCCGCGTCAGATTGCGCAGTCGCGCCCACAGTGCGGATAGACCGCGCGGCTCGATCAGGATGATGGCGATCAGGATCAGACCGAACGCCAGCTGGGACACGCCCGCCGTCTGGCCCGACAGCCAGTCGTTGAACACCTCCTCCAGCGGAATGATGACCAGCGCGCCGATGAGCGGCCCGGCAACCGTACCCACGCCGCCGATGATGCAGATCAGCGCCACACGCACCGAAATGCCCACCAGCGAGAACACGGTATCCGGGTCAAAGAAGTAGATGAACTGCGCATAGAGCGTGCCGCAAGCGCCCATCAATGCGGCGGATATGACCGCGGCGAGGATGCGCGTCCGGGCCGTGTTCACGCCGATGACTTCCGCCGCCTGCGGATTGGCTTTTACGGCGCGCAGCCGGTAACCCAGCCGTGATCGGCTGATCAACGCGAACACAATCGACGTAATCAACGCGGCGCCAAGCATCAGGTAGTAATAGGGGATGCTGGACTTGAATTGCATCTGCGCGAAACCTTCCGCGAACGGGATGGACAGCCCCACCGGTCCGCCCGTGACCGATGCCCAGGTATTGGCGATGGCGCGCAGCACTTCGCCGAATGCCAGCGTCGCCAGCGCGAAGTAATGCCCGCGCAGCCGCATGGTGGGCAGGCTGAGCAGGCCGCCCGCCACGGCGGCTACGGCCATGGCGGCCACGATGCCCAGCCAAGGCGATATGCCATAACGCATCAACAAGAGCGTGGACGTGTACGCGCCCAGCCCAAAGAAGGCGGCGTGCCCCAGTGAGATCTGGTTGGCCAAGCCGCCTACGATGTTCCACGACTGCCCCATCGCCGCAAACAGCAGAACCAGCGTCAGAACCCGGATGCCGTAGCCTTGGTCCTCCATCATCCAAGGCGCTGCCACGGCGATCGTCACCAGCACCGCCCAAGGCAGGAATTGTCGAATCGACGTCATGATGTAGCCCTTTTCAAGAGACCTTCCGGGCGCACCGCCAGGACCAGAATGAAGATGGCGAACAGGACGAGGTTCTGAAGCTGCATCGGCAGAACCAGCGAGGACAAGGATTGGATGACGCCGACCGCCACGCCTCCCACCACCGCGCCCATTACGCTGCCCAGTCCTCCCAGGACCACCGCCGTAAACATCAACACGCTGAACTGCGCGCCGACGGTCGTTGATGCGGTGAGATAGGGCAGGATGATGCCGCCGCCCAATGCCGTCAGACCCACGCCCAGCCCGAAAGCCAACTGGTGCACGCGATGGGTGGAGATTCCCGACAGGCGGGCCGCCATCGGGTCTTGCGCCGTTGCGCGCACCGCCATGCCCCACCAGGTCTTCTTCAGCACCCACCACAGCGTCAGGCCGGCCACCGCCGCCACGACAAAGGCCAGCAGATAAGGCGCGCTGAGCAGGAGGGGGCCGATCGCCAGCGCCGTCATCTGATAGGACGTCTGCACGGAACGGAATTCCGATCCGAACAGGATCAGCGCCAGGTTTTCCATCACGATGAGCAGCCCGACCGTCAGGAATATCTGCGCGACCGCGGGCGCCTTCAACACGCGGTCGATCAGGAATTTCTGTGTCAGCACCCCGAGCAGGAAGGCCACGGCGAAGGACAGCAGGGAGCCCAGCAGCGGGTCCAGGCCCAACAGCTTCCAGGCGAAGTACGCCACGAACATGCCCACCATCAGGAACTCGGCCTGGGCGAAATTGACAATGGAGACCACCCCGAATACGAGCGTCAGGCCTATTGAAATGACTGCGTAAACGCCGCCCAGCAGAATGCCGTCCACCAGCGCCTGCAAAAATTGCATGACTGTCCTCCTTGCGTCCTTCGTCTTGTGCGCGGCGCGTCAGCTGGCGGTGATGACGCGGCCCTTGGCCAGCGCCTGCGGCCACACCGAGACCAGTTCGTTGTTCTGCCACTGGACCATGATGGGTTGGGCCAAGGTGTTAAGGCCATTGGCGTCGAAATGCACGCCGCCACCGGACATCACGCCAGACCAGCCCTGGTCATACTTCTGCGCGCGCAGTGCCTTGGATACCGCGTCGGGTTTGTCCGACGCCGCTACCTCCAGCGCCTGGGCGAGCACGCCCGCGCACACGGCATGCTCCAGGGCTTCGTGCGGCATGAACGTCCCAAAGCGCTTGCGGTAGCGCTCGGTATATGCCGGCGCCTGGTCGTAGTTGGCGGGTGCGATGGACAGCACGGCCTGGGCATATTGGCCCAGCGCCTTGGCGAAGTCAGGAATCACGTAGCCCGCCGCCCCGCCGACGATAGGGACCGTCAGCCGTTGCTGGCGCATCACGCGAATGATCAGCAGGCTGTCATTCAAGTAAGAGATAGGAAATACGATCTGCGCGTCGGAGCCGCGCAATTTGCTGATCAGCGGCGTCACATCGGTGATGCCCAGCGGATAGGCCTCATCGAGAACGATCTGGGCGCCTGCCGCCTTGGCGGCATTGCGCACGCCGACGGCCTGCGACGTGCCGTAGGCCGTGTCCTCGTACAGCAGCGCAATTTTCTTGATGTCGGACGCTCCGGCCACGACGGATGCGGCGTAGTCGTACTGCGCCTTGCCCAGCACCGATCCCTTCGATACCACTTGGAAGATGTGCTTGAAACCACGTTCGGTCAGCACGTCGGAGAACGACATGGTCAGCAAGGGTATGCCGCGGCGTTCGGTGACTTCGGAGACGGCCAGCGTCAGCGATGATGCATAGGCGCCGATGATGGCCACGCAACGGTTCTGCGTGATCAGCCGCTGCGCGACCGTGGCGGCGGTGGTGGGCTGCGAGGTCGCGTCCGCAACGATCAGCTTGAGCTTGGCGCCGCCCAGCGACTTGATGCCGCCCGCGGCATTGATCTCATCCGCTGCCAGTTCCAGGCCTTGGCGTGAATTGATGCCGAACTGCGCATTGGCGCCGGACAAGGGCAGGATCACGCCGACGTTGATCTCTGTGGGCGCGGCCAGGACGCGTCCGGGCAGGGATGTCGCGAGGGCAGCCGCACCCAGTCCGGCCACAAATTCACGGCGCCCATGGCGCACGGCCTGCTTGGGGAGTTCTTTCATGGTTTGTCTCCTGTTTTTTGTGGGTATTGGCGCGCGGCAGCCAGCCCGGCGCTTTGCCGCATTATTCGTTTCATCTTTTGATCAGTCAAGAAGATTGTCAGACAATCGGACTGTTGACGGATCGCGATTGATTGTCAGACAATCCGATCATCGACAAGCGGCGGGCGTTTGCAGATCAGGCGCCGCCATCACCACGAGGAACGTATGGCAGACATCAAATCCGAAACCCAAGCCCTGTTCGATCAAGGCCTGAACCTCCGCCGCGAAGTATTGGGAGCCGAGTACGTGGACGGCTCCCTGGCGCGCGCCAATGACTTCATGATGGCGTTTCAGCACATCACGACGGAATGGTGCTGGGGCTACACCTGGGGGCGCGCCGGGCTGGAGAAGAAGACGCGCAGCATGCTGAACCTGGCCATGCTGACGGCGCTCAACCGCCCGGCCGAAATCAAGTTGCACGTCAAGGGTGCGCTGAACAACGGCGTGACGGTGGAAGAGATCAAGGAGATCCTGCTGCAAGCGACCGTCTACTGCGGCATTCCCGCCGGCCTGGACGCGTTCAAGGTGGCCAACCAGGTGCTGGAAGAAGAGGGCGCGTTCAAGGAGCAGCAAGCATGAGCACGCAGCGAGAACGCGTGGGCCTGATCGGCATCGGCAGCATGGGATGGCCGATGGCGGCCCGTCTGGTGCAAGCCGGCTATGCCGTGACCGTGTTTGATGCCGTGCCGGGTCAGGCTCAGAAATTCGCCCAGGAGGTGGGCGGGCAGGCGGCCGCGACCTGCGCAGCGCTGGCCGCGCAGAGCGACATCATTTTCACCATGCTCCCCACCAGCGCCATCGTCGAACAGGTGTTAAGCGGGCCGGACGGCGTGCTCGCGGGTTTGCGCGCCGGCAGTGTCGTGGTGGAAATGAGTTCGGGCGTGCCTGCCCACACGCAGCGGCTGGCGACCGCCGTGGCTGCCGCAGGCGGTCAGATGGTGGACGCGCCCGTATCTGGCGGAGTGCCGCGGGCGCGCACCGGTGAACTGGCCATCATGTTCGGCGGCCCCGCCGCGACCCTGGAGCGCGTGCGTCCGGCGCTGTCCGCGATGGGCTCTTCCATCACGGCGGTCGGAGACGTCGGCAGCGCCCACGCCATGAAGGCGCTCAACAATCTGGTGTCGGCGGGCGGCTTTCTCATTGGCGTTGAAGCCATGTTGATTGGCCAGCAGTTTGGCCTGGATCCGAACGTGATCGTGGACGTGCTGAATGCGTCCACCGGCATGAACAACGCCACCCAAAAGAAGTTCAAGCAGTTCGTGTTGTCGCGCCAGTTCAATTCAGGCTTCGGCCTTGACCTGATGGTCAAAGATCTGGGGATTGCCCTGGGAATTGCTACCGATACGGGAACGCCGACGCCGTTCGCATCGTTGTGCCGCGAGCTCTGGGCGGCGGCGGGAAAGTCCCTGGGGCCGGGCCAGGACCATACCGCCGTGGCACGCCTGTCGGAACAGTTGGCCGGCGTTGAGCTGGCCAACAAGCAGGACTAAGCCGACTCACAACGATAGCGGCGCGGCAGTGACCGCGCCGTCCCTTCACCCTGCAACACCAAGACCGCCAAGACAAGGCGGAGGACCGGCTGTCGCCGGCAAAAACAGCGAGGAGCAAACATGAAGAAGATTATTCTGGCGGCCTTGAGTGCCGGCATGATCGGGCATGGCGCCGATGCCGCCGCACAAAGCTATCCGACACGCGCCATTTCGATGGTGGTGCCGTACGCCGCGGGCGGGTCGACTGACGGCCTGGCCCGTATCGTTGCACAGGCCATGGGGGACAACCTTGGGCAGACCGTCGTGGTCGAGAACCTGGGCGGCGGCGGCACCATGATCGGCAACCAGCGCGTGACGCGGGCCGAGCCTGATGGCTATACGATCACGTTCGGCAACATGGGCTCCTTGGCCATCGCGCCGTCGCTGTACCCCAAGAGCAAGTTCGACCCGCGCCGCGATCTGACGGCGATCGGCTTGGTGGCGACCGTGCCGATGGTGCTGTCGGTGAGTAAAAAAAGTGGAATCACCACGCTATCCGACTTTGTCGCGCGCCTGCAGAAGCACGGCGCCGATGTGAATTTCGGGAATGCGGGCAACGGATCGACCAGTCATATTTCGGCCGCCTATTTCATGCATGTCACCAAAACCCAAGGCATGCAGATCCCCTACCGTGGTGCGGGGCCGGCTATTGCCGACCTGATGGCCGGCACCGTGGACGCGGTGATTGACCAGACGGTCACAATGATTCCCCTTCATGAAGGCCAGCGCGTCACCGCGCTGGCAGTGGCTTCGGCCTCCCGTCTGGCTCAGATTCCCGATGTGCCGACGTTTGCAGAGGCGGGCGTACCCCAATTCAATATGAGTGTGTGGAACGGCATCGCGGCGCCCGCCGGCACGCCGCCAGCCGTCATCGCGCGGCTGGAACAAGCGCTGGCCGCTGCGCTGAAGAGTCCGGGCGTGCGAGATTCATTGGACAAGCTGGCGGCGCAGGCGCCCGACGAAAAAGACCAGGGGGGGGCCGCCTTTCAGGAGCTCATTGCCCGCGATGTCCCGCGCTTCGCTGGCCTGATCAAAGAGGCGAACATCACGGTCAACTGAGGCGTGCCCACTGTCAGGGGCACCCCGGGGCTATGCTGCGGCGATCACGTCTTGCAGTGTGCCCCGGACCGGCGGATGGGCGGCTATGACGTTCGACGCTGGATAGGGAAGAGGTCGTCTACCGCGCGGCGACAAGATTTTTCAACCCCTCATTGCGCAAGGAACCGCTGCGCCAGCCGCACAAAATACGCCGCACCCAAGGGAATCGCGTCGTCATTGAAGTCGTACGACGGATTGTGCAGGCGACAAGGCCCCGGGCCATGTCCGGCATCGCGGTGCACGCCGGCGCCATTGCCAAGCAGCACGTAGCAGCCGGGCCTTTCGGCCAGCATGAACGAGAAGTCCTCGGACCCCATCAGCCGTGCAAGATTGTCCGATACCCGGTCCGGGCCAGCGACCTCGCGCATCACCTCGACCGCGAAGCGGGTCTGTTCTATGTCGTTCACCAGAGACGGGTAGCAGCGCTCGAATTTCAGCGTTGCCGTGCAGCCGAAGGTGGCTGCCGCGCCATCGGCGATTTCACCGATACGCCGCTCGATCATGTCCAGCGTGTCGTCGCGATGCGTGCGAACGGAGCCGCCCAGCCACGCCTCTTGCGGGATGACGTTGACCGCGTCGCCACCGTGAATCTGCGTGACGGACAGCACCGCGGGTTCATCAGGTGCGCGGTTGCGCGATATGACGGTTTGCAGGGCGGTCAGGATGTGGCCCGCGCAGACCAGCGGATCCGCGCTCAGCTCGGGCTGCGAGGCATGGGCGCCCTTGCCGGCGATGTCGATGCGAAAGCGGTTGCTCGATCCCATGAAGGGACCGGCGCGCACGCCCATGCTGCCGACCGGCAGGTCGGGCCAGTTATGCAGCGCGAAAACTGCATCGCAGGGAAAGCGCTGGAACAACCCGTCTTCAATCATGGCGCGCGCGCCTGCCTGGCCGCCTTCCTCGGCGGGCTGGAAGATGCAATGGATGGTGCCGTCGAACTGGGCGTGATGCGCCAGATACCAGGCGGTGGCCAGCAGGATCGCAGTATGGCCGTCGTGGCCACAGGCATGCATGCGGTTGTCGCGCTGCGACCGATGCGCGAAGTGATTGGCCTCGGGCATCGCCAATGCATCCATGTCGGCGCGCAGGCCGATGCGGCCGGATCCCGCGCCGCGCGTCAGGGTTCCGACTACGCCGGTGCCGCCTATGCCGGTCGATACCTCCCAGCCCCAGGCAGCCAGCTCGCGGGCAACCATCGAAGCGGTGCGATGTTCCTCAAAGCCGATTTCGGGGTTGGCGTGCAGATCGCGCCGGATGGCCCGAAAGGCCGGGTTTGCGGCGATGGTGTCGAGAATGTCGTGGACCGGGGGCATGGGGATCCTCAAGGTTGGATGGTGAGATTCAGGGCGCGCAGGACGGAAAGATCGTCGCGTATGCGGGTATCGAAGCTGGCCTTGCTGTAGGACGTTGCCGACTCCATGCCCATCGCCTGCACACGCTCGCGCACGGCAGGGGTTTCCATGACGGCGGCCAGCGCGTCGCGCACGCGTTGCAGGCGCTCGGGCGGTACGCCTTTGGGCGCCAGCACGCCCACCCAGCCGGTCATTTCCATGCCTTGCACGGCGCCACTTTCATTGATGGTGGGCAGGTCAGGGTAGGCCGACAGCCGTTGGCCGCTGATCACGCCCAGGGATTTGATGCGACCCTGCTGCAAATGCGGCAAGGCGGTGGGCGGCGCCATGACCGCCATGTCGATCTGGCCGCCCAACAGGTCGTTGACCAGGGGCGCAGCGCCCTTGTAGGGCACGTGCAGCATCTTTGTGGTGGTGCGGCGCTGCAGATCTTCAATGACGACATGCTGGAACGTGCCTTGCCCCGGACTGCCATAGCTCAGGCTTTCCGGATTGGCGCGCAGCGCCTGCACGACCTCGTCGATGTTCGATTGCGGCAAGTCTTTGCGGGCGACCAGGATCACCGGCGACGTGAAGACGAGCGAGACGGGTTCGAAGTCGTCGGTGCCATAGCGCAGGTGGCTGTTGACCAGCGGCTGCAAGACCACGTCGTTGATGCTGCCGGCCAGCAGCGTCGTGCCGTCAGGCTTGGCTTGCGCGACGCGCCCAGCGCCAATCGAGCCGCTGGCTCCGCCCACGTTTTCGATCACGACCGTCTGGCCCAGTCGTTCACTCAATTGCGGAGAAATCGCCCGCATTACCGCGTCGATGGATCCTCCGGCCGGGAACGGAATGATGAACGTGACGGGCTTGTCGGGCCACGTTGTTGTCTCGGCGGCCGCTGCCGTTGCATTCAGGACCAGCGCAGCGCAGAGGGCGGCGCCTAGGCGCGCGCCCCGTAGGAAATGCGACATCGGAAAACCCCTTGAAGTATTGGTATGAGGTTGGTATTGCGCCTTGAATAGCTATACTTGAAAAGTGAAATATCACAAGTAGCTATGCCAGATCGGAATAGGTAGATTCATGCTCAGCCCATCAACCAGCGACCGCTCGTCCGCGGCAACCCTCTTCAATCGTCTGGTTGCGCGCACGCGATTGCGTCATTTGCAATTGATCGTGCTGGTGGCCGAGCTGGGCAGCGTGCAGCATGCGGCGGCGCAGATCGGCCTGAGCCAATCCGCCGCGACGAAAATGGTGCTGGAGGTTGAGCGCGCGCTGGAGACGCGCCTGTTCGAGCGGCACGCGCGCGGCATGCGGCCTACCTTTGCCTGTCGAGACCTGCTGCCCCTGCTGCGTAGTGTGATGAACAATCTGACGGGATGTGCGGAGTCGCTGGCCGCGGCGGGGGCCGGTTTTGAAGGGACGGTAAGAGTGGGCGCCATTACGGCGGGCATTACCGGCGTCATCAACCCCGCATTGCCGGCGCTTTTCTCGGCCCAGCCCCAAGTGCGGCTGGAGCTGTTCGAAGACGCGCTGCCCGTGCTGCTTGGACGCTATGCGGACGGCGAGCTGGATATGCTGGTGGCGCGCGAACCGGCTCAACTGGCGCCCGATTCGCGGTTTCAGGCCTTGCTGGCCGATGTCTGCGTCGTGGCCTCTGGCCCCAGTCATCCTCTGGCGAAGCGTCGACACCTGCGACCGGTCGATCTGCTGGATTTCCCGTGGGCCAGTCCGCCGCCGGACAGCCAGACGCATAAAGCCTTTGAAGCCTTATTCGCCGATTGCGGCGCGCTGCCCGCGCTTCAGCCCCTGAGCACGCGCTCGTTGGCGGCCATGGTGCATTACCTGAGGGCCAGCAACGCGCTAATGATGGGACCGCTCAGTTTCGTGCGTGAGGCGCTGGATGCAGGGGCGCTGCGCAGGTTGGACTGCACAGTGGCCAGTACCCTCCCGCCGTTGGGGCTGGTTAGCCGGCATGAGCCCCGCAACCGCAGCGTTGCGGCTTTCCACGCGCAGCTGGTGACGATGGGCGTGGCCGATTAGGCAGGGATTGGATTGGCTGAGGGCAGCAATCGCGGCTGAACGGAAAAACGGCAACCAGGCGGGTGCCCCCGCCTAGTTGCCGTCGGTCCTATCGCTTAAGAATCAGGTCAACCCAAATCAGGTCAACCCAAATCGGGCCAATCCCAAATCAGCCCGCGGCGTCCAGACGGACCTGCACGCTGTCCGCGTTGTAGATCGGCGTTGCCTTGAAGCCCTTGACAGTGATGCCATCGAACTTGCCGTGCACCTTGGTGGCTCGCAACACCGTGATCGTCGAGCCGGCCGTGGCCGTGTAGCCCGGACGGAACGCGATGTTCAGCTGGCCAGCCAGCGCGGCATCGGAACTGACCGCCATTTGGCCCGCTTCATCGTCGCCGACATGGGCTTCAAGCGTGCCTGCGGACGTCTGGGTATAACTTCCCTGAACCTGGACGGCCTCTTCTGCGTTCAGTACCAGCACACCAGCGCTGATGTAGACCGCGCCGGTACCCAATGCCTTGTCCGAATCGGCGCGCAGGGATCCCGAAGCGATCACCGTGCCGCCCGAATAGGTATTCGCGCCCGCCATGGCCAACGTGCCGGTGCCGCTCTTGGTCAGTTTGCCCGCGCCGCTGATGTCGTTGCGCCACACGTCCAACGCATTGAAGCCGCCGAGGCTGGCGTTCATGGTGACATCCACATCGCCATTGAATGCGCCGTAGCCGTCGGCGGCCGCAAACAGGTTCATGCGGCCAAAGCCTTCCGCGTCATCAAGAATGGGATAGCCGGAAGGCAGTGCGGTGGTTTTCAGGACAACCCGGCGTTGGTCGTTGTTCAGGTACGGCTGGCGGGTTTCCAATATCACTTCCGCGCCCTTGGGCACCACGGCCGGTTTGCCCGTGTCGCCGATCTGCGTGAAGCTGAACGTCAGGCGGCGGCGGTATTCGGCCTTGTTGGCGTCATGATCGGCAAACCGGTCTTCGCTGAGGTCTTTCGAATGCGCGAAGGCCAGGAACGCTTCGGGCGTGCTGGCGCCCACTGCGGCCATCAGGGTCTGGCGGGCCTGCGCGTACGCAACGGCACGCGTGCCTTCGCTGGCGGCGAAGATGTTGCCTGTCGCCGAGGCCTGGCCCAGGATGCGGCCGCTCATGACATCCAGCGGCGAGTGCATGCCGGCGATGATCCGGCTTTCACCCAATTCAACGCCGCGCGCCACGAGTTCCTGGAAGCGCTCGGGCACCAGATAGGCCATGGCAATGGCATTGCGCACGGATTCGGCGGTGTGGCCGCTGGGGTAGCCGCCGTCCGTGGCGGGGGAAGAACTCTTGGCGGGTTCCAGTTCCGGGACGACCTGCACGCTGGCGCTCCATCGCCACGGGCGCGCATATTTGTAGAAGCGCTTGCCGGGCTCGGTGGAGGCATTGTTGCCCATGCTCTGCACGAACGCGATGGCGTCGCCGAAGGCCGGGTTTGCGGCGCCCGACACGCCCGTGTTGTTGCCGGTGTCGTCGTACTTCACCGTGGCGGCGTCGGGCGCGACGTCGTTGATGCTGGTGGTTTGTTGAGCCGCCGTGCGCCAGGCTGCGGTCAAGGGGCCCAGGCCATCGGTGACGCTGTAGTTCTTGCCGCGGCGGTCATCCAGATAGGCGGCCTTGGCCTGCTCGGCGGTCCGGCTGGCGGTTGTGCGCACGACAAAGTCGATGTTTTCTTCATGCACGGCCTGGTTCTTGACCCGACCGTCAGTCGCGTCACCGGGAATGCCGGTCCAGTCAGAGGCAATGATGCCGGGGAAGCCATCGGCGCCCGCGGCGTTCACGCCCGCATCGACCAGACGCGTGCGGGGCTCCCAGATTTCCAGGAAGCCGCCCAGCACGCGAACGCCAGCGTTCGAGTCCAGCGTCGCATAGCGCGGATCGCCGCGTTGATTGGTGGCCGCAAAATCGACGAAGGCGGGCGCATCCGGCAGCGGCGCGGTGTCGACCTTGCCCAGACCCGCGGGCGGGGCGGGAATGACGTAGGCGGCTTCCCCGCCGTTGCCTGCGTTGTTGTCGTCGTCTCCGTCGTCGTCACCGCCGCAAGCCGACAATGCGAGCACGACCGCCAAGGTGGTAACGCGCAAAGAGTAGAAGGGAAGTGCGTGCCGCAGGAATCTTGCGTGGTGCATGAATGGTGACCGTTTCGGTTGAAGGAGGCGGCATGGTAGGAAACGATTGTTTACTGCTGATGACATGCCTTGGCCGCTGCTTCATCGGCTGAAATCCACGTTTCGTCGAATCGACAGAAAGCCCTTGGATGTGCGTGGTAAAAACCCCGAGCAGAATTAATCAGAAAACTAATGCGGCCTGTTGTTACGGGCTTGCCACAGGGGTTGAAGATGAAGAAGCCGACCGCCAAACGGACGTCGCGTAACCGGGCCGCGTTTGCTCGGATTCTGGAACCGCGGCGGACGTTGCCGCGACCGGCGGGCTGGATGGGGTTGTTTTCCGTCACCGCGGTCGGCCTGGTCATGGCGCAGCCTGCCGCCGCGGCGTTGAGTTGCCCTGCGGTCAATACCAGCCCCTCGACGTCCACCACCTGCACCATTTCGTCCAGCCAGGGCGGGGCGGGAGCCCAAGTCAGCATCATCAATACCGCCAGCGCGGGCACCGGCGATAACGTCGGCGACTACGGCGGCAACTACACGGTGATCAATAACGGGGCTGTGCTGCAGCCCAGCGCGCCGCAGGGCGGCATCTTCGTGCGCCTGACGGGCGGGATGGGGTCCAGCGATACCAGCAATAACGCCACGAACGGCGGCAATGGCGGCACCATCACCCTTACCAACAATGGCGGGTCGATCACGGTGCAGAACGCGCCGACCTCCAGCGCGCAAGGCAGCGGCCCGGGCATCTGGGCCGACTCGGGATCGCAGTTCGGCATGTATGGCGCGTCGGTGGGCGGCATCGGCGCCAACGCCAATGAAACGGTGATCGGCGGCGGCAACGGCGGCCGGGGGGGCGAAGGTTCCGCCGTTACGATCGCGAACAGCGGCAATATCAGCGTGCAGAACCTGCCGTATGGCGGCGTAGGCATCTACGGCGCCAGCATCGGTGCGCTGGGCGGGAACCAGGACAATGCGGCGACCGGCGACCAGGTCGGCGGCAATGGCGGCAGCAGCAATATCGTCAACATCACCAACTCCGCCGCGGTCTCGGTCACCGGTTCGACGCAGCGCTATGCGTGGGGCATCGGCGCCGAATCGATCAGCGGCGATGGCGGCCAGGACAACGGCAGCGGCGCCAGCGCCGGCGCGGCCAATGCCTCGAATCCGACGATCATCACCAATACCGGCAACGTATCGGTGAATGTCAGCGGGTCTGCACTGAGCAGCATCCGTGGTCTGTATGTCCTGAGCCAGGGTGGCGTAGGCAAGACGTCCGAGGACGGCAGCGACAATGGCGGCACCGGCGGCCAATTTGGCGCGATGAGCGTCGTGAACGGGGGCCAGGTATCCGTGGCGAGCACGTCGACGGTACAACCCGCAAGCCTGTCGAAAGTGTCCGGCGGGATCGTCGTCATCGGGCTCGGGGGCAATGGGGGCATGGGCCCGCAGACGATCACCAACACCAGTGGCGAGATAGGCGGATACGGCGGCGGCGACGGCGGCACGACGACATCGGTGACGCTGAACAGCGGGTCGTCGGTCACGACCTCCGGCGACTACCTGCCCGGCGTCAACGTGGTCACGCAGGGCGGCAATGGCGGCGCTGGGCGCGAGGATAGCGACGGGGCGGTGGGCGGCGGTGGTGGCAAGGTGAACATCGTCATGGACGGCACTGCCAGCATCCGCACCAATGGCCTGCAGTCCACCGGCATCTCGGCGAGCAGCCTGGGCGGCGCGGGCGGCGGCGTCGAGACCAGCAGCGGCATCATCGATTTCACGCCCGAGAATGCGGGCAGCGGCGGCGCAGGCGGGGCAGTCACCGTGACCACCACCGGCGGCTCCATTCAGACGCTGAACGACTACTCCATCGGCATCCTGGGCCAGTCCATGGGCGGCATCGGCGGCGCCACCACGGCCAACTTCGAACTCTTCGGCAATGCGGGCGCGGATGCGGGGATCGGCGGGGCCAGCGGCTCGGTCACGATCAGCAGCCTGTCGACGATCTCGACCGCCGGGCAGTCCTCGCATGGCATCTCGGCGCAGGCCATCGGCGGCGGCGGGGGAACGGCGGGCGTCAGCAGCGGCATCATCGCATTGGGCGGCGCGGGCGGCTCCGCGGTCGCGGGCGGCACGGTCAATATCAGCCAGTCCGGCGGGCTGACCACCAGCGGGGCGGGCTCGATCGGGATCCTGGCCCAGTCCATCGGCGGCGGGGGCGGGGACGGCGGCGCGGCGAGCGGTGTCGCCGTCATCGGCGGCCAGGGCGGCGGCGGCGGCAATGGCGGTTCATCCACCGTCGGCATGAACGGCTACACCTTGAATACGGGCGGGGACCATGCCTACGGCATCGTGTCGCAGTCCATCGGCGGCGGCGGCGGGACCGGGGGCGCGGCGTCATCCTACGACGCCAGCGTCGGGTTTGCCATGTCCGTCGCGGTGGGCGGCACCGGCGGCAACGGGGGCGCGGGCGGCACCGCGGTGGGCAATGTGACCAACGCCAGCCTGACGACCGGTTCGTCGGGCACCGCCAACGGCGATGCGCACGGCGTGGTCGTGCAATCCATCGGCGGAGGCGGCGGGGCGGGCGGCGCTTCCGTGGCAAAGGCCCTGGCGATCGCCGTTCCGGACGAGGACCTGTCCTTCGGCGTGGCGGTGACGTTTGCCATGGGAGGTTCCGGCGCAACGGGCGGCGCCGGTGGCACGGCGTCGTCGGCCATCAACAACTCGATCCTCACCACCTATGGCCCCAACTCGCAAGGCGTGCTGGTGCAGTCCATCGGGGGCGGGGGCGGCCTGGGCGGCAGCGCCTCGGCGCTGTCGACGGTGGTCGGCACCGGCGACTCCGTGGGAGGCACCGTGCAGTCGTCGGTGGGCGGCAGCGGCGGGCCGGGCAGCTACGGCGGCAATGCCACGCTCAGCCTGGCGGGCAGCTCCATCACCACGTGGGGAGACTCCGCCAATGCGCTGGTGCTGCAAAGCATCGGCGGCGGGGGCGGCGCGGGTGGCGTAGGGTCCGCCACCGGACGCAGCCCCAATGTGGACGCCAACGTCTCCATCACGGCGAACGTTGGGGGCGTCGGCGGCGCCGGCGGGCAGGGCGGCACGGCGTCGCTCACCGTCGATCCATCCAGCACGATCGTCACCCACGGCGACGGCGCGCGCGCGGTGCTGGTCCAGTCCATCGGCGGCGGCGGCGGGGCGTCGCAAGGCGGCCAGGTCGGGCTTGCCGTCAATAGCGAAAGCGAGGACGGCACGACCGATGTCCGGGGCACCGTGTCGGTGGGCCGTGGCGGTACCGGCGGCGGCTATGGCGGCACCATCAATCTGAACAGCGATGGCAATGTCACCACGCATGGCGCGGATGCGGACGGCTTGCTGGTGCAGAGCATCGGCGGCTCGGGAGGCCTGGGCGGCGCGGTCGGTGGAACCAGCGAGAACAACGCGTCGGGGTCGCTGGGCGACTCCGGCACGACGTACCAGTTCAACGTTTCGGTGGGCGGCAGCGGTGGCGCCGGCGGCGCGGGCGGCGCGATCGGAAGCACGTCCAATGCCGCGAGCATCGGCGCTTCCACGAATACCTTCGGCGACTACGCGGACGCCGCGGTGCTGCAATCCATCGGCGGAGGCGGCGGCGCGGGCGGCGCGTCGACCGCGTCGTCCAGCATCTCGTCATCGAATGTGTCGATTTCGGTGGGCGGTTCCGGCGGAAGCGGCGGCGCGGGCAACAGCATCGTTGCGTTCGTGAATGGCAATGGATCCAACAGCTTCAACACCGCCGGCTACGGGGCCATGGGCATCGTCATGCAGTCCATCGGCGGGGGCGGCGGCATGGGGGCCACCGGATCGCCGCTGGCGCATGGCGCGCTGCGCGCCGGGGCCACGGGCGGCAGCGGCGGAGCGGGCGGCAACGTCACGGTGACCAGCGGCAGCTATGCGTCCATCAGCACCACCGGCGACAGCGCCCACGGCCTGGTGGTGCAGTCCATCGGCGGGGGCGGCGGCATTGCGATGGCCGGCAGTACGGCATCGGCCGCGAATCCCGGCAGTCAGCAATTCGACCTGCACGCGGGCAGCGCGGGCGTCGGCGGCACGGGCGGCGCGATCAATGTGTCTACCGGCCTGAACCTGAACACCTATGGCGATCGCGCGATCGGCGTGATCGCGCAATCGATCGGCGGTGGCGGCGGGATCGTCACGTCCGGCACCGCGACCGGCGTGGGCACGACGGTGCTGGGTGGCGGCAATTCCAATGGCGGCTCGGTCAGCCTGGACCTGCAGTACACCCTGAACACGCATGGCGCGGGCGCGCACGGTATCGTGGCGCAGTCCATCGCGGACGGCGGCGGCATCCTGGGCGACACGACCAAGCTCATCACCACCAACCCTGCCGGATTCCTGCCGACCACGTTCAATTCCAGTTCCGCCGGCAGTGTGTCGGTTTCCTATAACGGCAATCTCACGACCGTGGGCGCCAACGCCTACGGCATCATCGCGCAGTCGATTGGCGGGGGCGGCGGCCTGGCCGGCGGTCCGCAGGGGGGCTTTGCGGGGTCGGTTAGCAGCAGTGCCGGCAACGCCAGCAGCGTCACGGTGAACCAGAGCGGCACGCTCAGTGCCACGGGTTCGGACTCGACCGGCATCATGGCGCAGAGCCAGGGCGGACAAAGCGAACAGTCCGTCACGGTCAACATCAACGGCAGCGTGGCGGGCGGCACGAACAGCGGCAAGGGCGTGTGGATACTGGATGGCCGCAACAACGTCGTCAATGTCAATGCGGGCGGGTCGCTCAGCGCGCTGTCGAACACGGCGCTGACGTTCAACGGAGACGCCACGACGGCGGCGGGGTCGTTTCTGACGATCAACACCTACGGCACTGTCAGCGGCAACGTCTATTGCGGCAACAGCGATTCCAGCAGCGCCTGCGAGTACATCGTTCAGCCAGGCGGCGTGGCCAACGCAGCCGTCGCCTACCAGGCCAGCGTCGTCAACTCGGGGCTCATCGTGATCGGCTCGCCCGGCCAATTCCAGACCCTGACCGTGAGCGGCGATTTCAGGCAGGCCGCGGGCGGCGTGCTGCGTGCCGACGTGGATTTTGATGCGATGCGCGCCTCGCAGATGGTGGTGCAGGGCAATGGCGATCTGAATGGCAAGGTCGATGTGCTGGCCGCGGCGCTGCTGCCGGACCGCGAGTTGACGGTGCTGACGGTGCAGGGCGATTCCCAGGGCAGCGTGGACGCCGTGGACAGTCCGGTCTTTGATTACGCGACCCGCCAGGTCGGCCAGTCCACGCGCATCCGGGTGGCGGCCGCCGACTTCAACGCGCCGTCGATGGCGCTGCAGTCGAACCAGCGGCAGGTCGCGGACCACCTTCAGCGCATCTGGCAAGCCGGGGGCAACGCCGCGCTGGCGCCGCTGTTTGGCCAACTGGACCAGGCTTCGCGTCAGGGGGCGGGCGTCTACCGGGACAACGTGGCCAGCCTGTCGCCGGGCGTGACGGCCGCGCCGGCCGTGCAGTCGGCCGCCAACCTGGGGCAATTCACCGGCGCGATGATGTCGTGCCCCACGTTCACCGGCGTCGACGCCTTGACGGGCGAGCAGAACTGTTTCTGGGGCCAGGTCACCGGCCGCTCGACCAGCCAGGATGCCAGCAACGGCACGGCGGGCTTCGACTACGACACGATGACCTACCAGTTCGGCGGCCAGCGCGAGGTCAGCCCGGGCTGGTTCGTGGGCGGCTCGGTGGCCTATGAAAGCAGCAAGGTGCGCGCCACCGACGGCGGCGTGCGCGGCGATGGCGACAGCGGCTACGCGGGCGCGGTGGTCAAGCGCGAGGAAGGAAAGTGGGTGTTCTCGGCGGCGGTGGGGGGCGGCTACGGGGGCTATCGCATGGATCGCAACATCGACATCGCGGGATACCAGGACACCCTTACCAGCCGTCCCGATGTCTATGGTTTCAACGCCCGCCTGCGCGCTGCACGCACCTTCGTGTACGACAACATGTATGTGAAGCCCTACCTGGACTTCGATGCCAGCTACACCCGCATGTCGGGGTACAAGGAGTCGGGCTCGAATCCGCTGGCCTTGTCGGTGGATGGCAGCGACCAGTTCATCCTGGGCCTGTCGCCCATGATCGAATTCGGCGGACGCGCCGAGCTGTCCAACGGCGCAGTGCTTCGGCCGTTCCTGTATGCCGGCGTGTCTTTCCTGTCGCAGGACGATTGGACGTCCAGCGCCCGCCTGCGCGGCGCGCCTGCCGGCACGGCTGCGTTCGACACGACGCTGCCTATCGACGATGTGGTGGGCAAGGTGGGGGCGGGCATGCACGTCATGCGGGCGGGCGGCGTGGATTTCCGCCTGCAGTACGACGGCCAGTTCTCCGAGCACGTGCGCAGCCACAGCGGCACCTTGAAGGTCATGGTGCCGTTCTGAGGAAGCAGGAGCGGCCGGCTTGGCCGCCGGCAGCGCCCGGCGGCGCGTCAGCATGTCCGCTTTCGATTTCGCGTACGCTCTGGGGCTGGCAATTTCTGGACGACACGAAATGTGGCGCACGTTCTTCAAGCTGTCGCTGGCGGTGGGGTGGGGGCTTTGGCTGGCCGCCATGGCGTGGTTCGCGCTGGGCATGCTGCGGTACATACCGTCCGCCGACGCGACGCTGACGCCGATCACACTTGCGCCCGGGCAGACCGCGCAGGCCGAGGTTTACCGCATCCGCGAAGCGCCGCTGTGGATGGAGGCGCGCTTCGGCGGCCCGATGGGCCGGGAGCGGCCCGAACTGGGGGAGTATTCGACCCGGGCGGGCGCGGGGGACGCGTCGCCGCGCTTCGCCAACCCGGGAGAGCCGGTGCGGATCCGGGTGCGCGACGGCAAGGGGTTGGACGTGGTCCTTGTTGCGGCCCCGCGCAGCGCCGCCAGCGCCACCCACTTCTACCGCAAGCTCTGGCCTGAAACCCATGCCGATGGCGCGGCGCGTGAGAGCGCGCCGCCGTTCCCCGCACTGGCGAAGGGAACCTCGCATCTCACCTTCACGGTGCAAGCGGCCGGGCCCGCGCTGCTGGGCGAAAAGATCGAACTGGAAATCAGCGCGCCCATCGGCCTGAAGCGTACCGCGCCCGGCTGGGACGACGTGTCGGCCTTCATCTTCTGGCCCTTCTACGCCGCGATCCTGGGCGTGTGGGCCCTGTTGTGGGCGGGACTCACGTGGTGGTATTGCCGCCGGGCGGGCGCCCGGAAGCGCCCGCCCGGCCTTGCCGGCTGAACCGCGTCAATACTGATAGCGCAGCGTCAGCATCACGCTGCGCGGTTGGCCGTAGTAGTTCTGCCGCGAGGCGCCGCCGAGCTTTTCGTAGTACTTGCGGTCGAACAGGTTGTCGACCGTCAGCGTGCCCTCGAGATGGCGGTTGTAGCGATAGCCGATCTGGGCCGAGACGAGCGCATAGCTGCCCTGGTCCCAACGCACATTGCCGCTGCGCAGATAGTTGCCGCTGTTCCAGCGCACGCCGGTGCCCACGCTGAAACCCTGCAGCGCCGGCTGGGTGAAGCGGTAGCGGGTCCAGAGGTTGATGGCGTGGCGCGGGGTGATCGTGCTGTACGAGAGGCCTTCCGTGCCTTCGTTCGCTTCGAGGTATTTGGTCTGGGTGTAGGCATAGCCCGCCACGATGTCCCAGTTCGGCAGCAGCGCGCCGCTCACCTCGGTCTCGAAGCCCTGGCTGCGCACCTTGCCCGCCGCCACCGAATACATCGGGTTGTCCAGGTCGCTCATGGCGCGGTTGCGGTCCACGATCTGGAACAGCGCGGCGTGCGCGTTGAGCGCGCCGTCCATGAATGCGCCCTTCAGGCCGGTTTCGATCTGGCGTCCCACGCGCGGCGACAGCGTGTTGCCTTGCGCGTCGATTTCGGTCTGCGGCTGGAAGATGCTGGTGTAGCTGGCATAAGCGGACACCTGCGGCGTGAACTCGTAGACCAGCCCGGCATAGGGCGAGGGGCGGGCGGAGATGCGCGTCGTCGTCTGGCTGAAGTCGCCGAAGTACTGGTTGGCGTTGCGTGCGTCGTTCTTCCACCACGACAGGCGGGCGCCCGCGATGACCTTCAGATTGTCGGTCGCCTGGATGTTGGCACGCGTGTAGAGGCCGAACTCGCTCGTGCGGCCGTCATTGCCGTTGACCTGCTCCATCTCGGGCTGGGGCATGTTGATGACCGGCTCGTACACATTGGTCGGGAAGATGCTGCCGCCGCCGTAGTTGAATTGTTTGTGCGTGTAGCTGTAGTCGGCGCCGACCAGCAGGCTGTGCTCGCGGCCGAATGCCTGGAAGGGCTGGTTCACGTGGGCGTCCGCGCCGGTGGTCTGCCAGTGATTGCGGTACGACCAGGCGATGAGGTTGGTGTCGCCGGTGACCGGGTCGACGGCTTTATTGGGCCAGGTGGTCACGCGCGTCGGCGTATCGGTGTCGCGGTGGAACACGCTTGCCTTTACCGAGCCGCCGCCTTCGAACCGGTGCTCCAGGTCGGCGAAGACCTCGGTGGTCTCCTCCTTGATGTAGTTCCATTCCGCGCTGAGATTGGTGCTGCGGCGCACGTCGAGCAGCGACCCATCGGCATAGGCCGGCAGGCCGAACGCCGGCGTAATGTTGGAGCGTTGATGCGTGATGCCGGCGGCCAGTGTGGTGTTGGGGGTGAGGTCGGCCTCGATGATGCCGTAGAGCGTGGGGCGTTCCGAACTTACGCGGTCCACGAACGAGCCGCGGTCTTCGTAGGCGGCGATGAAGCGGCCCCGGAGCTTGCCTTCGCTGTCGAACGGCGTGCTCAGGTCGGCCACCGCGCGGTAGTAGTCCCACGATCCCACGCTGGCCTGCGCGCCAAAGGCGAATTCCTGCAGCGGGCGCTTGCGCACGAGGTTCACGCTGCCGCCCGGCTCGCCGGTGCCTTGATAAAGACCCGAGGGGCCGCGCAGCACTTCGATGCGGTCGTAGATGGCAAGGTCAAAGCCCGCCGACAGGTTGCCCGCGCCGGCCGGCGCGCGCATGCCGTCCACCTGGATCGAGTCGAGCGTATAGCCGCGGGAAATGAACCCGGACATGTTGCCGCCGCTTGAGAGCGTCTCGACGGTGATGCCGGTGACATTGCGCATGGCGTCCGACAGGCTGTTGAGGTTCTGGTCGTCGAGCTGCTGGCGTGTGACGACGGACACCGACTGCGGAATCTCCTTGAGCGTCTGCGTGCCCTTGCCGATCGTGACCGCGCGGGTGGCGTACGAGCCCGTTCCTTCGCTGGTGGCGCGTTCGGCGGTGCCCGTCACGGTCACGGGCTCCAATTGCGCGATGCCGCTTTGCGGGGCGGCCTGCAGGGCATAGGTGCCTGCCGCGGTGGGGACGGCGCGGTAGCCGGTGCCCGCCAGCAGGCGGTCAAAGCCCTGCTGCACGCTCATCTCGCCCGAGAGGCCCGGGCTCTGGCGGCCAGCCAGCCAGGCGGGGTCGTAGACGATCTGCACGCCCGCCGCGGCCGCGTATCGCGCCAGCACGGCATCGAGCGGACCCGCTGCGATTGCGACGGTGCGCGCCTGCGCGGCCGTTGCCGCGCCGGGCTGCGCCGCGGACTGGGCGCCCGCCGTCGCGCTTGCCATGGCCGTGCACCAGACCGCCGACCAGATCAATGCCTTGCGGGATCCGCTGCCCCGCGCTGCGCGTACACGTGCCATCACTCTTTCATCCTTTCATCGTCAAGCAAGAAGCGCCCGCATCCCCTTGATGCGGTCTTACTTCCTACTCCGCACGACGGCGGAAAAGTGATCACCTGGACGCAAAATATTTTTCACGCGGCCGATCATGCGTCGGCCGGTCCGACCGAGACCCAGTACCGGGTAAGGCGCTGCACGGCGATCGGCAGGCGTTCCGCCAGGGCGCGCAGGGCCGCATCGGTATCGCGCAGCGACAGCGCGCCCGACACCCGCAGGTCGGCGACCTCGGGATCGCAGCGCAGAAACCCCGGGCGATGACGCGCCAGTTCGGCCACCACCTCAGCTAGGCGCTGGTCGCGCACGACCAGCATGCCTTGCTCCCAGAGCGCCGCGCTGTCGTCCACCGGCGCCAGCGCGCCGGCCCGGGCGAGCGTGAAGCTGCCCCGCTGGCCCGCGTCGATGCGCAAGGGCGCGGCGTGCGCCGGGCGCGCCAGCACCGCGTGCTCGAACACCATGATCTCGGTGCGGTCGTCGACCAGGCGCACCGAGAAGCGCGTGCCCAACGCCTGCACCTCGCCCTGCGGGGTCTGCACCACAAACGGCCGATACGCGGGCTGCTGTTCCTGCCCGGTGGTCACCAGCACCTCGCCCGAGACCAGCACCAGGCGGCGCTCGGCGGTTCCGTAACGCACATCGACGGCGCTGCCGCTGTTCAGGACCAGCCGCGTGCCGTCGTCGAGCATGCGTGTCAGTTGTTCGCCCGCGGCGGTGCGCAGATCGGCCCGCCAGGCGGGCGCCTCGCGCCAGGCGATCCAGCCGGCCGGCGCGACGACGCCCAGCCCCAGCGCCGCGCGCAGGACGGCGCGCCGGCCCTGGCGCTTGCGGGTGGCGCGCAGCACGCGATGTCCGATCGGCGCGGGCAGAGCGTCGAACGCGCCCAGCACCTGTTCGGCGCGTGCCCAGGCACGGGCATAGGCCTCGCCCTGCGCGAGCCAACGCTCGAACGCCCGCCGGGTGACCGCATCGGCGGGTTCGTAGCGCAGCCGGATCACCCAGTCGGCCGCTTCCTCGAGCAGTGCGTCGCCCGGCGCGGTCATTCTGCGGCCGTCATGCAGGCCATCAGGGCCTTGCGCAGATGGCGGCGCACCGTAATCACGGGTTTGCCGGTCCGCTCGGAAAGCTCCTGCAGCGTAAGTCCATCGAGCTGGGCGAGCAGGAACAGGTCGCGCGTGGCCGCGGGCAGGCGCTGCAGCATGGCGTCGATCGCCACCAGCGTCTGCACGATCATGAGGCCGGTTTCCGGAGACGGCACCTGCGGCTCGGGCAGGTGCGCGATGGCGTCCAGATAGGCCTGCTGCACCGCCCGGCGGCGCCAATGGTCGACCAGCAGGCCCTTGGCGATATGCGTGATCAGCGCGCGCGGTTCCTCCCGCAGCACGGGCGGCCGGCGCGCCGCCATCAGCCGCACGAACGTGTCCTGCGCCAGATCGGCTGCGTCGCCGCTGTCGCCCAGCTTGCGATGGAGCCAGCCTTGCAGCCAGCCATGGTGGTGGCGATACAGCTGCTCGACCGCGGGGAGGGAAAGGGAGTCGGAAGATTGCAAGATGCCCTGCAGTCTACCTAATGCGAATAAGAAATACTATTAATTAGAGTGAGTGGCAAGGCGCGGCGCTGCGTGCGCGCAACAGATGGCGTCTAGGCTACCGGCACACGTAGTCGTGGCTCCCAGCAGGCGCGCACCCCGTCAAACCAATAGGGTGTCTTGCACAGTTGGTGCGATTGTGGGCGGGCGCGTGTCATGGGCTCCCGGCCGTTCAGGCGTCTGATACTTATGGGTGCAGTGAAGTTCAAAGCCCCTGGACAGCGCAACCCGTGGTGTTACTTCGCGCGGAGCTATTCGCGTTAATAAAAGTTACGCAATATGTTTAAATTATTAAGAAAATCTTAGTACATGCACTTAGTGCATGCCCGTGTGGGTCGGGGTCCTTTCTGCGCTCGATAGGGCTGAGCTCCTGAGTTGAGAAGGTTACAGGCCTAAACAATCTACAGAAAAGAATCGCAATCCGGAGAAGCCTGATGACGAAGGAAAAGGACGTAATACACGAAGCGTTACGTAGGACGGAACTCGCTTTGGCCCGGGTTCTGCATGCGGCCGACTTTATACGACAGGGCCGAAGCGATATGGCTGGCGGCGACGTGCAGCAAGATGCGCAGCAGTTGCGCGTGCGCGATTCGATAATCCACTGCGTGCGCAAGCTGCGGATTAACCGCGAGCTGGGCGAGTATTACTACGTGGCCGTTGCGGGCGGACAGAGTGCAGGCAAGACTCGCATCATCCGCGAGCTCTACGGCCTTGACGGCACGTGGCTGGAAGACAATGAAGGTCGTGGTGAACATCTGCCCGTGTTCATTATTGAGACGCTCGATATCACGGAGCCCTATGCCACCCAGATTGTCCTGGACCCCGAGACACGTGAGACGGAAGAAGTGCGCATTGATCCGGCCGCGTTTCGTCGTTTGATCAAGGGCGAGAATCCCTATGCGCTGTACCCCAAGCTGCACGTGCCGGCCCGTCATTTTCTGGGTGGTCAGGCGGGCTTTGTTCTTTTGCCGGGCTTCGAGGTACAGAACGAGGCGAATGCGTCCTGGCAGGAAGTCATGCGCCACACTTTGCAGCACGCCCTAGGCTGCTTGTTTGTCACTGACAAGACGCGCCTTGCCGACGGTCAGCAGCTTGAAATACAACGAGTTGCCCACGATAAATTCGGCGGACGTGAATTCGCGGTTGCGATCAGTAAAACGGAGAATGCTTCCCCGGAAGATCGCGAAGCGCTTCGGCAGAGAGCCGTCGAGGTCTTCAAGCTTCCGGCCGACCAACTTGACCAAGTCGTATGCACCGGAATCGGCTCTGCCTTCGTGGCGGAGTGGTCGGCCAAGCTGATTGCGGCGCTCGATGCCAATTCCCGATCTGCCGCCTCGAGTTTCGAGTGCCGCCTAAAAGATCTGGGCGATATTGCTGACGACGATGTCGAGCGTATTTTGATCGAACTAGATCGGTTGATGCAGCGAGGAACCGTCCATCAGACTGCAGGGATGCATCAGCGCGATGAAATCATGCAGTTGTTTAGCGATGCTTCAGCATACTATCGGCGCCGACTGGAGAAGATGCTGACGAAGAAAACTCAAGAGCGGGCAGCGGGAATTCAAGAGCGCGCGGTCGCTGCTTACATTAAAGAAGAGGAAGGTTTCGAGAATACGTTCGTAAATAACATCAAGCGTTTCTTTACGACAACGTCGGGAGAGCGTGAAAAAATCCATCTGGATCGGGTCATTTCGCGCTGGAGCGCACAAGACCTGCATGCGAGCGACTTCACCGCGCTTTCCATGCTCGCCAACGACCGACTCGATATTCCCTGCGACCCATCGACCAGCACGTTCGACCAGATCGGAAAGGCGCCGGTACAGGCGCTTGGCTATGACAAGCCAGGTGGTGCGCGAGCCGCTGGTGCGTCTGATTCGGAGTCAGTCCGGGCTCACATGGTGCGGCTGCTACAGCCGGAGCGGGATGGCGACTTGATTAACCTTTCATCGGAAGAGCAGGAAAACCTGTCCATGACGATCAAGCTGATCCCCGCCCTCACGATGGAGTATCTGCGCATTAATCAGGCGGTTGCCATTGCGGCTACGCAGGCCGGAGGCGACATCTCAACGAAGCTGGAGACGCAGAGCCTGGGCGAGTTTATCCAGGCCACGGTAAATGGCCTGCCGCAGTTCAAGTCTGCATCGACAAACCTACTCCGTACGATCGGGTGCATTCTTGCAGTCGACGTGGCGATCGATGGAACCGTGGACACTATTCCGGGACTCGTGCAGGCCATATTCGGAGGGGGCAACGTAGCAGCTGCCGGCCTCGGCGCAACGCTATCGATGGCGGCCGGGGGAGTAATGATGCTGGGCTATATCGGTTATCAGGCGACGACAGCCGCACAGCGCGTCGACGCGGCGCACCGCGGCTTCATCCGCAGCGCAATTTCAGATCTTGCAGCCAAGCACGTCGATCGTTGGATGGAGGTCTACGACGATGCAATGGAGCGCGTAGAAGACCGCTTGAGGACGAGCCTGAACAAGGCCTACAACCTCAATGCGCACGTCGCCAATCATGATGCGCTGCTTCGCGCGATGGCCCAGCTCGAAAAGGCAAGGCTGAATCTTGTGCGGAACGTGGATTATGCCAAGCACAGTTTGGTCTGAGCTTTATGCCCGGCGTTCCGAATGGGCGATCGACGCCTATCGGGGCTTTGTGGCTAAGTTGCATCCGTCGCTGCGAGAGGACTTGGCTCGGCAGGATTATGTTTCGATGGTGGCTTATGGTCCGACTCAGGTCGGGAAGACCACATTGATACTTACAACCCTCGGGGTGCAGAAGCATGTCTTTGAACATGTTGAAGATGTGCTGCGCGGTGGTCAGCAGATTGGAAAGTCCGCGACGGTACATGCGACGCGGTATGGCAAATCACGGGACCAGGGTTGGTGGCTAGGCGAGTGTGGCCCCTACTCGGCTGAGGAGATGCAGTCCGAACTGGGTGCTGTTCGCCGCCGCATGGAGCGTGGTGAAGACGTGGGCAACGATGTCGTGGATGTGAGGATCCCGCGCAGTCACTTTGTGGAATCGAGAAACCTCGATGTCAGCATCATCGATCTGCCTGGAGCGCACGCGTCGAACCAAGCGGAGGTGAAGCACGTCCAGCGCCTGGCAGAGCGATACGTTCCTGTGGCAGATGTCGTTCTCCTAGTCACGAGGGTGGATCATCTTGGCAGCCTGCACCCGGCTGCATTGGCACTGGAGTGCTTGCGGGACTGGGCTGCCCAGCCCGCGAAGTTCCGTGTGGTCCTCACACACACGTTTTCAGCAGCCAGTGTGCGCGACTGGCTGGGCCGGGCGAGTAATGGCGGTGATGCGGGTTCGGCATATGAATTCAGTGCAGGCGCGTTGCGTGAAAAGCTGTATCGCGAACTCTCCACACACCATATGCCGCTCCCGCCGGCGGGCGAGCGCTGCTTGTTCCCCTTGGAGTTTGGAAAATCGTGGGCCGATCTCAGCGCGGCCGAAGGAGAATATTTCTCCAAAGCCTCGATTATTTCTACAGCAGTCATGGCTGAGCTGATTGCGGGACTTTATACCGCCAGCAATCCCTACCGGCGGCTGGCAGCGGCATTCGATATGAATGCGTTGGTTCAGCGCAAGCGTGAGCGACTTGAAACTGAACACAAGTTGAAGAGAGTGAGGATGGAAGGCTTGATCGAGGAGGCGCGCCAGGGGTTGGAAGTCGCTAAGAAAGGTCGAGCGGCCGCGATTGCCGAGCGCGATCGATCGGAAGGGCTCCGGAATTACGTGACCGGGTCACACTGTTTCGTGGCATTGAGCAAGCAGGTCGAGGACGCGCTCTCGGTAAGGGTGGACCCGCCGAGAGAGGCGACGAAGCGGGCGTTGCTTCATGCGGCGCTAACGCACGAGGATGCGCTGATCTCGAATTGGCGGGGTCTTGATTTCGATGATCCCACCTGCACGACCGAACAAGAAGATGGTGATCACGGGCCAACATGGCTCGCCGAATTGATGCGGATGCGGCCGTCAATGGCGCCTGACGTTGAGGAGGCGTATGGCGAATTCAGGCAAGCGGTGAATGGACGATTTGGCGGCGACATGTACCTAACCTGGATGCCTGGATCCAGCTATGAAGAGGATTGTGCCTTGCTCCATAAGAGTGCCGAGGCAGCGACATCCATTGCCACCATTGCGACGCTTAAATGGGTAAAAGCAGGGCTCAAAGTGTTGAGCAACACCGCCGCGCATTCCGTGGTCGTATCGGAAAGGAACATGAAGGAAGGCGAAAAGAAAATAGAGGAATTTGGCCGTGCCCAAGACGGAATGAAAGAGGCACTTGCGGCGCATACGCAGGCTTATGTGGCAGCTTGTGAGGCGATGCAGGAGAGCATCGTGCGCAGTGAAGGCTTTCATCAGCACATGGCAGAGGGCTATCGGCGCCGCGATGACACCTTGACGCACGAGATCGGAGCCGAGCGCTCGCCGGCGCGCCGCTTTTTGCTAATTGCGCTCCGAGACTTGCATCGAAAGGAATATGTAGCAGCAGTTGAAGGACACGGCGCATGATTGAAAATGATCTTGAAAAGGCAGACGGCGAGCTCCACGCCATGCTTGCCGATATGGTTAACAAACCTTTGGTGGCTGCGCTTCAGCACGGCAATGGCGTGTTGCTCACTCAGGTTGTGGAGAGTATTCAAACAGAATCGGCAACGACCGTCAGGCAGGTCAGAAATGAACTGAAGCGCGCTTTTGACGACATCGGAGAGATCGGATCTAACATCAGGCGCGCGCAGAACGAAACCGCCGCTGCAAAGCTGGATACAGATATGCGGCTGGCAGAGATCTCCTCGGGAGTCCAGGCTGTCGCCCATCTGATCGAGCCGCTGCCTTCTCGGATTTGCGAAGCCGTCTCGTCTGATTTCGCGGATGTGGTACGCCGGCTGGATCAGCTCAAAGTGTCCTTGAAAGCAGCCGGTGATGCGACGAAGCAAGCGTCAGACAGTGCCTATCAAAACCTGCTCGTCCGCCTTGAGGAAATGGAACTGCAGCGGATGTCTGGCCAAGAGGCAGCAATGCGCAGCTTGAGGTCATTGCGGAGACTGATCAAGATTCTTTTGGGGTGTGCGGTCGTTGGGCTATCTGGCATGGTGGCGATCCTTGTCCATGCTTATGGCTGATTGGAGCGAGCTCGGACAGAGCTTGGCCGGACAATGGGCGTCAGTACATTACGTTTACGGTGCGCGCCGTTCCGCGTTCCTGACGAACCCGGAACGGCGCGTGGCCGTGGGCAATAGCCAATGGCCCCGATGGAATGACGCGGCCCGCGTGCCGGGATAGGATGTCTGCTCCATATCACTGGGAGGCACCATGGACCGCTTGGTTGAAGGGACTTCGACTGCTACGTTTCAGCCACGCTAAGTGTCAACAACCTGTTGGACAAGAAGTACTGCTCGATCCGCCTGGGCGGCTTCTATGGCGATCCGCGCAACGCCATGCTGACGATTAAGCATCGCTTCTGAGGGAGCGCGAGGGGTCTGCGCGCAGGGCGTTGCACCTTCTTTTCTGTCACCCCTGCTCCCCTTCGCGGATCACCACCGCATCCAGGGCCACCACGCCCTGGCCCTCGGGCAGCGCCAGCAAGGGGTTGATCTCCACCGAGCGGAAGTCCGCCCTGTGCGCATGGGCGAACCGTGACAGGGCGGCCAACGCGTCGGCCAGCGCGTCGATGTCGCACGCAGGCGCGCCGCGCGCGCCTTGCAGCAGGGCGTAGCCCTTGATCTCGCGGATCATCGCCAGGGCGTCGTCGCGGCCGAAGGGGGCCAGGCGGAAGCTCACGTCCTTGAGGACTTCGACGAAGACGCCGCCCAGCCCGAACATCACGACCGGTCCGAATACCGGGTCGCCATGCACGCCCGCGATGCATTCCACGCCTTTGGGCGCCATGGGGGCGACCAGCACGCCGTCGATGCGGGCGTCGGGCCGGTGCTGGCGCACGCTGGCCATGATGTCGGCGTAGGCGCGCCGCACGGCGTCCTCGCCGCGGAGGTTGAGCTTGACGCCGCCCACGTCGCTCTTGTGCGTGATGTCGGGCGATACCACCTTGAGCACCACGGGCATGTCGTTGCCGGCGGCCTGTAGGCCGGCGACGGCGCGCACGGCCGCGTCGGCGTCGCTGGCCAAAGTGCAGGGGGAGGCGGGCAAGCCGGCCTGTCGCAGAAGCGCCATGGCCTGGACTTCGTTATAGGCGTCCTGCAGGGGCGGTGCGTCGGCGGGCGCGGAGGCGGGTGTGGGTGCGGGCGCGTCGTCGATCCCGTCGCGGCCGGCCTGGGCGGCCAGGCCGGCTACCGCGCCGATCGTGCGAACGGCGGCGCTGGGGTCGGGGAACACCAGGCAGCCAAGCTGTTCCAGTTCGCGCCGCCGCGCGGGCGGAAACAGCGCGCTGATGGCCAGCGGCACGTCCGGATGGCGCGCCTGCATCTGCCGGGCGAAGGCTTCGAAGGTGGGCCACAGGGCTTCCGACGAGCCGGCGGCCGCCAGGAACACGGCCAGGGCGTCGTAGCGGCCGTCCGCCAGCATGTCGTCGGCGGTGGCCAGCAGCAATCCCGGTTCGGACACGGCCTGGCCGGTGACGTCGACGGGATTGCGGCCGCTGGCGAAGGGCACGCGCTGCAGCAGCCGGGCCTGCGCGTCGGCGGCGGGTTCGGGCAGCGCCAGCCCGGTGTCGGCGGCTTCGTCGGCCATCAGCGCGCCCACGCCGCCGGAGATGGTGAAGATCCCCAGCCGGCGGCCTTGCGGCGGGCGCTTCCAGGTGTCCAGCGCATAGCCCAGGTTGAAGAACTCCTCGATGGTGCGCGCGCGCAGGGCGCCGTACTGGCGGAACAGCGCGTCGTACACGGCGTCGTCGCCGGCCAGGGCCGCCGTGTGCGAGGCGGCGGCCTGCGCGCCGGCCTGGGTGCGGCCGATCTTGGTGATGACGACGGGCTTGCCGGCGGCGCGGGCCGCGGCCAGGGCGCGGCGCAGCTTGGCGCCGTCGCGGCAGCCTTCCATGTAGGCCATGATGACGCGGGTGTCGGCGTCGCGGGTCAGCCATTCGATGCAGTCGGCCACGTCGATGTCGGCCTCGTTGCCGGTGCTGATCCAGTGCGACAGGCCCAGGCCGCGCTCGCGCGCCATGCTGTACGCGTAGGCGCCGAAGGCGCCGCTCTGCGAGACCATGCCGATGCCGCCGGGGGCGACGGCGCCGTTGGCGGGCGCGGGCGAGAACGTCGCGTAGACGTTGCGCCGCACATTCATGAAGCCCAGGCAATTCGGCCCCAGCAGCCGGATGCCGCGTTCGCGCGCGATGGCGCAGAGCCGGTCCTGTTCGGCCGCCCCTTGCGCGCCCGTCTCGGAAAAGCCGGAGGTGAACACCACGGCCGCGCCCACCTGGCCGGGCCGGGCGCGTTCGAGCGCCTGCGCGGCATGGGCGGCGGGCACGGCCAGGATGGCCAGGTCCACGTCCGCGTCGAGCGCGTCCAGGCCGGGCAGGGCCGGCAGGCCGGCAATGGTGTCCGCGCGCGGATTCACGGGGATGATGCGGCCGCCGTAGCCGTGCTGCAGCAGCAGGCTGATGGGCATGGCGCCGATCTTGCCCGGCGTGGCCGAGGCGCCGACGATGGCGATGCCTTGCGGATCGAAGAGGCGGGAGAGCGAGGAGTCGGGAGCGTGGGTCATGGGTATCGGAAATCAGGAGTAGCGCACGACGCTGCGGCCGGTGCTGCCGCGTTCGAGCAGGGCGGTCAGCGCCTGCGGCAGTTCACGGGGGGCGATGACGCGCGCGATCAGGTCCAGATGCGCGGGGCGGTATTCGGCGGCAAGCTTGTTCCACACCTGGCGCCGCAATGGCATGGGGCTGTTGGCGTTGATGCCCAGCAGCTTGACGCCGCGCAGGATGAAGGGAATGACGGAAGTGGGCAGGTCCGCGCCGCCCGCATTGCCGAAGGCGGCGGCCACGCCGTCGGGCTTCAGGCTGGCCAGCGCGTGGGCCAGCAGCGGGCCGCCCACGGAGTCGATCACGCCGGCCCAGCGCGCGCTCATGAGCGGCTTGATCGGGGCCGACGGATCGGGCGGGGCGATCACCTCCTGCGCGCCCAAGGATCGCAGATAGTCCGCCGCGTCCGGTTTGCCGGACATGGCGCAGACGCGGTAGCCGCGCTGGCTCAGGATGTCGATGGCGACGCCGGCGACGCCGCCGGTGGCGCCGGTGACCAGCACCTCGCCGTGTTCCGGCGTTAGTCCGCAGTGTTCCATCCAGTGCAGCGACAGCGCGGCGGTGTAGCCGGCCGCGCCCAGCACGGCGGCGTCGCGCAGCCCGATGCCAGCGGGCAGGGGCAGCACCCAGTCATGCCGCACCCGCGCATATTCGGCGTAGCCGCCGTCACACTCCACGCCGATGCCAAAGCCGTGCACCACGACCTCCTGGCCGGGCGCGAGCGCGGGGTCGGCCGAATGCACCACGGTGCCCGACAGGTCGATGCCGCCGATGCGGGGATACTCGCGGATGATGCCGCCGCGTCCGGCCTGGGCCAGCGCGTCCTTGTAGTTCAGCCCCGCATAAGCCACCTTGATGAGCGTGTCGCCCGCGGAAAGCTGGTCCACGGTCAGGGTGTCGTAGCGGCCTTGCGGCGCTTCGCCCGGCGCGCCGGCGTGCAGGCGGTAGGCCTGGAATTCAGGGTGTTCCATCGTTGTCTCTCCTGAGGCTCAGGCTTGCGCCAGGAGCCGGCGCGCCAGGGTGGCGCGGTGCAGTTCGTTGGCGCCGTCGTAGATGCGGAAAGGGCGCATCTCCTGCCAGATCATGGACACGGGCGTGTCCTCTGACAGGCCCGACGCGCCCATCATCTGCACGGCGCGGTCGGCCACGCGGTTCACGGCTTCGGACACGAAGACCTTGGTCATGGCGCTGTGCTGCTTCACCGGCAGGCTCTCGTCCATGCGGCCGGCGCAGTCCAGCGTCATGAGGCGGCTGGCGTGCAGGTCGATGTGGGAATCCGCGACCATGGCCTGGATCTGCTGCAGGTCCGCCAGACGCGCGCCGAACGATTCACGCCGCAGCACATAGGCCTGCGCGGTTTCCAGCGCGCGCCGCGCGCGGCCGATGTAGCGCATGCAATGGGACAGCCGCGCCGGCTCCAGCCGCAACTGCGCATGGGCCAGGCCACGGCCGGGCTCGCCCAGCACGGCCTCGTCGCCGACTTCGCAGTCCTGCAGCAGGATCTCGGCGTGGCCGCCGATCTGGTAGCCCGTGACCATGCCGATGTCGCGCACCACCTGGTAGCCCGGCGTGTCGGCCGGCACCAGGAACAGCGTGGCGCCGTCGTCGGTGCGGGCCAGCACCAGCGCAAAATCCGCGCCCACGCCGCCGCTGATGAACTGCTTGTGGCCGTTCAGCACCCAGCGCGCGCCGCGCCGCTGCGCGCGGGTGCGCAGCATGGACGGGTCGGAGCCGGCGCCGGGGGCGGGTTCGGTCATGGCGAAGCAGGCCCGCTGCTCGCCGCGCACCAGCGGCGCAAGAAAGCGTTCCTGCTGGGCGGCGTTGCCCAGGCGCAGCAGCGTCAGCATGTTGGGCTGGTCGGGCGCGGCGCAGTTCAACGCGGCCGGACCCAGGAAGCCGCGGCCGGCCTCTTCCAATACCTGGGCCAGGTCGCGCCAGCCCAGGCCCAGTCCGCCCCATTCCTTGGGCAACTGGGGCGCGTACAGGCCTGCCTCGCGCGCCTGGACGCGCAGCCGGGCGACGCAGCGGTCCAGCGCGGCCACGTCGCGGGCGATGGCGGGGGATTCCGCCGGTATCGCCACGTCGTCGACGAACTGGCGCACGCGCGCGCACAGCGTGTGAAGGTTGGGTTGCATGGCGGTCTTCCTGCGCGGGCCTATTGGACGCGGGTGCCGGTGGACTTCACCAGCTTGCCCCACCAGGCGGTCTCGTCCGCGATCTGCTTGGCGAACTCGGCGGGCGTGCTGGCCAGCGGTTCGGCGCCCAGTTCCTGGAAGCGGGCGCGCAGCTGCGGGTCCTGCAGCGCCTTGACCACGGCCGCGTGCAGGCGCTCGATCACCGCCGGGTCGGTGCCCGCGGGCGCCATCAGGCCTTTCCAGGCCATCACCACAAAGCCCTTCTGGCCGGCTTCGTCGAAGGTGGGGATGTCGGGCGCGGCGGTGGCGCGCTGGTCGCTGGGCACGGCCAGCGCGCGCAGGCCGCCCGCCTTGACCTGCGGCAGCAGGGCCGGCATGTTGTCGATCATGAAATCGATGTGGCCGGCCACCAGGTCGGTGATCGCGGGGCCGCTGCCCTTGTAGGGCACGTGCTCGGCCTGGATGCCGGTCCGCTGCTTGAGCAGTTCGCCCGCCAGTTGCGCGGGCGATCCGTTGCCCGGCGAGCCGAACGACAGCTTGCCGGGGTTGGCGCGCGCGTATTGAAGGAATTCCTCCAGCGTCTTCACCGGCATGGATTTGGTCACCACCATCAGGTTGTGCTCGCGCTCCAGGCAGGTGATGGGCGCCAGGTCCTTGGCCGGATCGAACGGCATGTTGGCGTACAGGCTGGGGTTGATGACGGTGGGGCCGGCCGCCGCCAGCAGCAGCGTATAGCCGTCGGGCGCGGCGCGCGCCACGTAGTCGCCGCCGATGTTGCCGCCCGCGCCGGGCTTGTTCTCGACGATGACCGGCTGGCCCAGGATGGGATGCAGGGCCTCGGCCAGCAGGCGGCCCAGGATGTCGGTCGAGCCGCCCGGGGCGAACGGCACGATCAGCCTCACGGGCTTGTCGGGGTAGGCCGCGGCGGCCTGGGGCGGCAGCGCCGCGCAGGTAAAGGCCGCGGCGATGGCGCCGATCCATTTCGGCAGGTGCTTGTTCAGCATGATGGAAGTCTCCTTTGGTAGGGCGGGCCGGCGGCTTCTTGCGGCCGCGGTCCCTGTGCAGGCCTTAGCGGCCGGGCGTGTAACCCGCCTGGGTCAGCGTGTGGCGGGCGATGGTCAGTTGATGGATCTGGCTGGTGCCTTCGTACAGCCGGAACAGGCGCACGTCGCGGTAGAAGCGCTCGATGCCGTAATCGGCGATGTAGCCATAGCCGCCATGCATCTGCACGCAGCGGTCGGCCACGCGGCCGCACATCTCCGACGCGAAGTATTTGCAGATCGAGGCGTTCAGCGTCACGTCCACGCCCGCGTCGCGTTCCCGGGCGGTCTGCAGCACCAGCGCGCGGGCGGCCTGGATCTCGGTCTGGCAATCGGCCAGCATGGCCTGGATGAGCTGGAAATCCATCAGCGGCTTGCCGAATTGCTGGCGCTCGGCCACGAAGCGCAGCGTGTCGTCCAGCATGCGGATGGCCGGGCCGATGCACAGCGCGGCCAGATGGATGCGCTGCTTGTTCAGCACCTTCATCGCGGTCTTGAAGCCCATGCCTTCCTGGCCGCCGATGATGTTGGCGGCCGGCACGCGGCAATCCTGGAAGTGCACGGCGGACACGGGCGAGCCGGCCTGGCCCATCTTGTCGTAGGGCTGGCCGGTGGACAGGCCCGGCGTGCCGCGCTCCACGATGAAGGCGGTGATGCCCTTGGCGCCGGGCGCCTGCGGATCGGTGCGCGCCATGACGGTGAACAGGCCCGCCAGCGGCGCATTGGTGATGAAGCACTTTTCGCCGTTCAGCACGTAGTGGTCGCCGTCGCGCACGGCGGTGGTCCGTAGCGCCGTGGCATCGGAGCCCGCTTGCGGCTCGGTCAGCGCGAAGCAGCCGGTGAGTTCGCCGGATGCCAGCCGCGGCAGGTAGCGGGCTTTCTGCGCTTCGGTGCCGTCGGCCACCAGCGCCTCGGAGCCGATGCCGGTGTTGGTGCCGACGCGAGCGCGGAACGCCACAGAGCATTGGGACAGTTCCATGGCGGCCAGGATCAGTTCTTCGGTGGTCATACCCGCGCCGCCGTATTGCTCGGGGATGGAGTATCCGAACAGGCCCTGCGCGGCCATGCTGGCGACCAGGTCCTGCGGCACCTCGTCCAGGCGGGCAACCTCGGCCTCGCGCGGCGCCAGTTGTTCGCGCACGTAGCGGCGCAGCGATTCGAGGAATTGGGGGAAGCCGTCAGGGTCCCTGATCATGGTTGTCTCCGTTTTATCGTGGGCGCCGATGCGTGTCGCGCCGTGTTGAATCCAGGCTAGCAAAACGCCGCCAAATGCGAGACAACTGTTTCTATATCTTGAACGTCCCTGAATTCGGTCCGGCCGCCGCTGCTCTATGATCCGCAGGAACGGCCAGCGCATTCCGCGCAGGCCGGAATCAGGACCGCGACCATGACCACCCGCCCGGGCGAACGCCATGCCGACCCCGCCTTCGCCACCACGCTGGCGCATGGCCTGTCGGTGCTGCAGGCGTTCCGGCATGGCGAACCGGCGCTCAGCAACCGCGAACTGGCGGACCGCACGGGCCTGTCCAAAGCGACGATTTCGCGCCTGACCACCACGCTGATGCAGCGCGGCCTGTTGCGCTATGACGCGGGTTTGCGACGCTATCGGCTGGGAACCGCGGTGCTGTCGCTGAGCTATCCGCTGTTGGCCAGCATCAAAATCCGGCAATTGGCGCGCCCGTTGATGAAGCGGCTGGCGGACGCGGCGGGCGGCTCGGCTTCGCTGGGCATGCATCACGGCCTGCACATGGTGTACGTGGAAACCTGCCGTGGGCACGACGCGGTGTCGTTTCGCCCGGATATCGGGGCCTTGCTGCCGCTGCTGCCCTCGGCGATGGGGCGCGCGTGGCTGGCGCAGGCGCCGGTAGACGAGGCCGAGCCCGTGCTGGCCGCGCTGCGGCGGCAGGACCCGGCCATCTGGCGGCGCCATGCGCCGGACCTGGAGCAGGCGCGGCGCGACTACGCCGAGCATGGATACTGCGTGGGGCAGGGCGATTGGCATTCGGACGTGCATGCGGTCGCGGTGCCGATGCGGACACGGGTCGATGGCCAGGCGCTGGTGTTCAATTGCGGCGTGCCCGTGACGCGGCTGCGGCCGGGCGACCTGCGCGGCCGCATCGCGCCCCGCCTGCTGACGCTGGTGGCGCGGGTGGAAAAAATGCTGGAGCGCCAGAATGAAGGGTGACCAGGACCGCGAGTTCACCAGCACGCTGGCGCACGGTATCGATATCCTGGCGTGCTTTCGTGCCGACCGGCCGGTGCTGGCCAACAAGGATTTCGCGCAGCAGACCGGTCTGTCGCGCAGCGCCGTGGCGCGCCTGACGCACACGCTGGTGGAATTGGGCTTTCTACAGCGCGAAGGCGAGCCGGCGCGTTACCGGCTGGGGGCGTCGGTGCTGGCGTTGAGTTATCCCTTGCTTGCCAGCATGCAGATCCGGCAACTGGCGCGGCCGTTGATGAAGCAGCTTGCCGACCATGCGCGCGGCGCCGTGTCGCTGGTGGTGAGGGACCGCCTGCAGATGGTGTACGTGGAGACCGCCCGCTCCAATGAGGCCCTGCAGACGCGCCCCGACATCGGCGCTTCGCTGCCGATGCTGTCCAGCGCCGCCGGCAAGGCATGGCTGGCGCGGGCGCCGGACGATGAGCGGGCCGCCGTGCTGAACCAGTTGCGGGTGGCCGACCCCCGGCATTACGAGGCCCACTTTCCCAATCTGGCGGCTGCGCGCCGCGACCTGGAACGCAAGGGCTATTGCGGCAACAACCTGGAGTGGCGTCCGGACGCCTACGGGTTTGCCGCGCCGTTGGGGCGGCCCTATCAGTCCCTGTTGTACGTGTTCAATTGCGGCGTGCCGACGCAGGACGGGCCTTATCGGGAGCGCGCCGCCGACATCGGACCGCGTCTGGTCGCGCTTGCGCGCGAGACGGAAAGGCTGCTGGGCGTGGGCTGA
>Ga0182739_1000615_pt1 | contig 43093 bp, 38 predicted proteins | sample eDN5th30CBELigBY_FD_128873 | JGI IMG/M metagenome (GOLD analysis project Ga0182739, IMG submission 128873) | Enriched backyard soil microbial communities from Emeryville, California, USA - eDNA 5th pass 30_C BE-Lig BY (version 2) (version 2) | ecosystem: Environmental > Terrestrial > Soil >... | reverse complement strand
GCCCCTGCGCATCCAGCCCCAGCCAGCCCGGCAGCACGGTCAGGTAGAACCAGCCCAGCACCGAGAACATCACGACCTGGAAGACCGAGTTGATCGCGACCAGCACCGCGGTCGCCTCCCGGTCACCGCACGCGAGATCGTTCCAGATCACGACCATCGCGATGCAGCGCGCGAGACCCACGATGATCAGCCCGGTCCGGTACTCCGGCAGGTCGGGCAGGAAGATCCACGCGAGCGCGAACATCACCGCGGGCCCCACGAGCCAGTTCAGCACGAGCGAGGAGACAAGAAGCTTCTTGTCGCCCGTGACGGCGGCGACCTTGTCGTAGCGGACCTTCGCGAGCACCGGGTACATCATCACCAGCAGGCCCAGCCCGATCGGGATCGAGATCCCGCCGACCTCCATCGCAGAGAGCGCGTCAGAAAGTGCGGGCACGAAACGACCGAGCAAGAGGCCCGCGACCATCGCGAAGCCGATCCACAGCGGAAGCCACTTGTCGAGGGTGGAGAGCCGTTTCGGGGCGGTGCGGGTCAGGGTGTCGGTCATGCGAGCAGCTCTTCGATCTTCGCGACGTAGACGGGTTTCGGGTGCGCGCCGATCAGCACGTCCACCCGCTCTCCGTTCCGGTAGAACCCGAGGGTGGGGATCGAGGTCACGCCGGCCGCGGTCACGGTCTCGGGGTTCTGGTCGGCGTCGACCTTCACGATCTTCACCCGGCCCGCGTAGTCGCTGGCGAGCTGGTCCAGGATCGGGGCGATCGCCTTGCACGGGCCGCACCAGGTCGCCCAGATGTCGACCACGACGGGTAGCTCGGACTCGATCACCTCAGCCCGGAAAGTAGCGTCGGTGACGGGAGTGACGATGCTCATGCGGAGACCTCCAAAGCAAGCTCAGGAACGGTGGTGGGTTCGAGGTTCGACAGGTAGTGCTGGGCGTCCTGCGCGGCCGCGCAGCCGGTGCCCGCGGCGGTGATCGCCTGCCGGTACGTGTGATCGACGAGATCCCCGGCCGCGAACACCCCGGGCAGGTTCGTCCGCGTCGACGGGTGCGCGACCCGCACATACCCGTCCGCGTCGGTGTCGACCTGCCCGGTCACGAGCTCGGAACGCGGGTCGTGCCCGATCGCGACGAACACCCCCGTCGCGTCGAGCGTGCGCTCGGCCCCGGTGACGGCGTCGCGCAGCGTGAGCCCGGTGACCTGCTCATCGCCGAGGATCGCAGCGACCTCACTGTTCCAGGCGACCTCGATCTTCGGGTCCTCCAGCACGCGCTGCGCCATGATCCTCGACGCGCGGAACTCGTCCCGGCGGTGCACGACGGTCACCTTCGACGCGAACCGGGTGAGAAACAGGGCCTCCTCCATCGCGGAGTCCCCGCCGCCGACCACGACGATCTCCTGCTCGCGGAAGAAGAACCCGTCGCACGTCGCGCACCAGGACACTCCGTGCCCCGACAGCCGCTCTTCTTCGGAGAGGCCGAGCTTGCGGTACGCGGAACCCATCGTGAGGACCACCGCCCGCGCCCGGTACGTCGCCCCGGCACCGGTCTCGATGGTCTTCACGTCGCCGTCGAGCTCGAGGCGGATCGCGTCGTCGTAGACGATCCGAGCGCCGAATCGCTCGGCCTGCGCCCGCATCGACTCCATCAGCTCCGGTCCCTGCACGCCATCGACGAAGCCCGGGAAGTTCTCCACCTCCGTCGTCGTCATCAACGCACCGCCCGCGGTCACCGAGCCCGCGATCACGACCGGCGCGAGACCCGCACGCGCCGCGTAGACCGCCGCCGTGTATCCGGCGGGACCGGACCCGACGATGACCAGTTCGACTTCTTGATTCGACATGCTTCTATATTGACATCTATCGAATCAATCCGCGAGTTCGCGATGGCTTTGTCACCGGATGTTCACCTACCGTGCTCAGGCATGGCCGCCAACACCCTTCGCGCGTGAACCTCCGCAACATCGACGAAAAAGGCGCGAAAAGTGCACTCTTCAACAATCGGACCTACCAGTATCCGGGATCACCACATGGAGGCGGCTGCCGTCCGAAAGCGAGGCGTCCACGAACGGCGTGCTGAGGTCGACCCGACGACCCGAGGCCTGCAGCATCCGCTCCACGAGGTCGCGCACCTGCGCTTCGGTCAGTCGCAGGGGCGTCCGCTCGGACACGCCCTCTCGCGCAATGAAGATGCGATCCGGCGCGTTCAGCCAGATCTCTTCAACCGCAGGATCATCCAGGTACGGCTGAAGCGGGCCGAGCCCGGCGACCGACGCGAGCGCCTCACGCACGCAGGGCTCCTCGTCGTCGACGGGGCGGATGCCTCGGGCGAGGGCGACATCGTTGTGGCCGCGCACCTCCGCCCAGGCGATGCGTCGCGCCTCGTCGGCCCGCCGACGCGGATCGATGCCCTCCTGGCGCAGCCGATCGCGCAGACGCTCCGCGATGGCACCCTCCGGCGCATCCATGAGCCGAATCGATTCGTCGAACACCGAAGCATCCTCACACCCCGACCACCGCCGCCCGCGGAGTTATCCACAGGCGGGTGCGTGATCACTGCCGTCAGCGCCACGTCGCCAGGCGCCGTCGGCGCAGAGTCAACGGGCGTCGTCAGCGCTGAGCCAACGGGCGTCGTCAGCGCTGAGCCAACGGGCGCCGTCAGCGCCGTGGGCCGCCGCCTGCCGACAGCGTCGGCGACGTCGTCGTGTCGATCGCCACCGAGAGCGCGCCGGCGTACCCCGCGCCGGTGCTGCCCGTATACGTCGCCATCTCCAGGTCGTACCCGTCGCCGAACACGTTGTCATTGTCGATGCTGCCGACCTGCGCCAAGTTGCGGCTCGACCCCGAATAGGTGTCCAGCGCATAGACGTCGGCGAACATACCGGCGGGGAAGGCGACCTGGGACGTCGCGATCTGGTTCTGGACGTTCGTCGCGGATGCCGCATCCGGGTACACCTCGAAGTGGATGTGCGTCCAACGCCCCGAGTAGCACCCCGGCACGATCGTCGTGAACGTGAGTCGGCCCTCGCCGTCGGCGACCTGGATGCCACGCAGGTAGGTCTCGTCCTTGATCTCGTCGGTGTACATCGAGTACCGACCCTGCGCGTCGCACTGCCAGATGTACACCGCAGCCCCCGCGAAGGGCACGTTCCCGTTCGCGAGATCACTGAGCGTGAACGTCAGGGTCAGGGGAACGCCGTCTGCCGTGGCGCCTCCGTCGAGACTGGAGCGGATGTCGCTGCGGACGATCCCGGAGTCGTCGAGGATGTTCACACCGTTCGTGCCGTCTGCCGGGTACGGCCCGTTCGTCTCCTGAGGGATCTCCTCGGTCGCGTATCCGACGGTCCCCGACGACGGCGCCGCCGATGCGGACGACGACGCCGACGCGGAGGGCGAGGCCGATGCGGACGGCATGCGAGACGAGGAGGAGCCGCCCACGACGGCGCTGCATGCGGCCAGCGCGGCGGCCCCCACACCCAGTCCGACGAGGCTCAGCACCTGTCGTCGGTTGACCAGTGTCCTGATGTCGAACCCGGCGCCCTGGTCGACGACCTCGTCGTCGGGTCGGTCGAGCAGACGCCCCTCGTAGGCGGGTCCGCGCGGGGTCTGGTCCGGTTCGGGGATGCGGTTCATGTCCCTCATGCTGACGGGCCGACCCATCCGACACATCGGTGTCGGCTATGCGATTCCTCTGCGCGCACTTCCCCTGCGCGCTTGCACCGTGCATATCCGGACGCGAACGGGCAGGATGGGAACGCAGGATCGAAACGAGAGCGGGGCGGCGATGGGTGAGAAGACGCAGGTGACGGGCCTCGGACGGGTGGCGATCGCCCTGATCGGCATCGTGCAGGTCGCCTTCGCGTTCCTGGCGTTCTGGGACCTCGCGCACCGTCGTCGCGAAGAGGTCACCGGCCCCAAGCCCGTATGGATTCCCGTCATCCTCGTCAACTGGATCGGCCCCGCGGCCTACTTCCTTTTCGGCATCCGTCGCTGACGGGATTCCCCCACCGGGTTCGGGGGCTTTCCCCCCAGCCCACTGTCAGCCCGCTCAGTAGACTGATCCCACTCGCGGGAGTGGTGAAATTGGCAGACACGCAGGATTTAGGTTCCTGTGCCTCCGGGCGTGTGGGTTCAAGTCCCACCTTCCGCACGGGACGATCCGACCCATCGACCGCCGACCGCTCCTACTGACGGGACCCTCGTGCTCTCCGCCACTCTCGCCGAAACGTTCGCTCACGGGCCGATGCCCACCGCACTGATCCCGTGGCTCGACCCGGAGACGATCATCTCCGCCGCCGGGCCGTGGGCCTTGCTCGTCGTCTGCTTCATCGTGTTCGCGGAGACCGGCCTGCTGGTCGGGTTCCTCCTCCCCGGAGACACGCTGCTCGTCATCGCCGGGCTGCTCTCGCATCCGCAGGATTACGCCCCCAACGGCGTGTTCGGGATCAGCGTCTGGTGGGTCGCGTTGTTGATCGGTCTCGCGGCGTTCGTCGGTGGCGAGGTCGGCTTCTACATCGGCCACAAGGGCGGGCCGGCCGTGTTCGAACGCAAAGACTCCGGGCTGTTCAGCCGGAAGAACGTCGATCGCACGAACGCCTTCTTCGAGCGGTACGGCGGTCTCACGATCATCCTCGCCCGCTTCGTGCCCATCGTCCGCACGTTCGCGCCCGTGGCGGCGGGCGTCGGCCACATGCACAAGGGTAAGTACACGCTCTACAACTTCATCGGTGCCGTCATCTGGGGCTTCGGGCTCACAATGTTCGGCTATCTGATCGGGTTCATCCCGCCGGTCGCCTGGTTCGTGCAGGAGTACATCGACCTGATCCTCCTCGCCGCCGTCGGCGGAACGGCCCTCGTCACGCTCTGGCATTACCTCCGCGAGCGGCACAAGGCGAAGAAGGAACTCGCCGCGGGAACCGCGGAAGTCGCGGGCGCCCCGGAAGAGGTCTGACGGCACCTACCGCACGGGCCCCCTGCCCGTGGCATACGGGTCCGTTGTCGGTGGCCTACGACGCTGCGCCCGCCGCATCCTTTCCCGTGCCGCCCTTCCCCTCGCCACGCGCGGCGCGGGAGCGCTCGACGCTGGCCCGCAGCGCCTCCATGAGGTCGATGACCTCTCCCCCGGTCTCCTCGTCATCGTGGTCGCCGAAGGTCGCGGCCGTGTCGAGGGCGTCGCCCTCCTCGAGCTTCGCGTCGATCAGGGTGCGCAGCTCGACCTGATACTCGTCGACGAACTCACCGGGGTCGAAGTCGCTCGCGAAACTCTCCACCAGGGATGCGGACAGCTCCAACTCCTTCGCCGAGATCCGCACCGGCTCATCCAGGGTCGGAAAGGACACCTCGCGCACTTCGTCGGCCCACAGCAGCGTCTGCAGCATGAGGACGCCCTCGTGGACACGCAGCGCGGCGAGACGCGTCTTCTGACGCAGCGTGAAGCGGACGATCGCGGTGCGCTCGGTCTGCTCCAGCGTCTTACGCAGCAGCACATACGCCTTCGGCGAGGACGAGTCCGGCTCGAGGAAGTATGGCTTGTCGTACACGATGGGATCGATCTGCTCGCTCGGCACGAACTCGACGACCTCGATCTCCCGGCTGCGCTCGGCGGGCAGCGCCGCGAAGTCCTCGGGGGTGAGCACGACCGTCTGCTCGCCGTCGTCGTAGGCCTTGTCGATGTCGCGGTACGCGACGATCTCGCCGCACACCTCGCACTTGCGCTGATACCGGATGCGTCCGCCGTCGGCGTTGTGCACCTGATGCAGCGACACGTCGTGGTCCTCGGTCGCCGCATACACCTTGACCGGCACGTTCACGAGCCCGAACGCGACGGAGCCCTTCCAGATCGCTCTCATCACTTCAGTACACACCAGGCCCGCGACATCCGGCTAGACCACGCGGCAGGATGGGGGGATGCCGGAGGAGCAGCAGGTGCGGATCGACGGCCGTCGGTTGCGCCTGTCCAACCTCGACAAGGTGCTCTATCCGGTCGACGGCACGACCAAGGGCGAGGTGATCGACTACTACACCCGCATCGCACCGCTCCTACTGCCGCACGTCGCGGGCCGCCCCGTCACCCGCAAGCGCTGGCCGGACGGGGTGGGCACGCTCGCGCATCCCGAGCCATGGTTCTTCGCGAAGGACCTCGAGCGCGGTGCCCCCCCGTGGATTCCGCGACTGCCGATCGTGCACTCGACGGGCGCGAAGGACTACCCGCTCGTCCAGGATGTGCCCACTCTCGTGTATCTCGCGCAGGTCGCGAGCCTCGAACTTCATGTACCGCAGTGGAGGTTCGGCGCCGATGGATCGCCGGGCATGCCGGATCGGCTCGTGCTCGACCTCGATCCGGGACCGGGGGTCGGACTCGCCGAGTGTGCGGAGGTCGCGCGGCTGGCACGCGCACTGCTGCAGGACATGGGGCTGGACCCGCTTCCCGTCACGAGCGGCAGCAAGGGCATCCACCTGTACGCGGCTCTCCCCGGCGACCAATCCAGCGACCGCGTGAGCGCCGTCGCCCGGGAGCTTGCGCGCGCGATCGAAGCCGACCATCCCGATCTCGCCGTGAGCCAGATGGCGAAGGTTGCCCGCGCCGGCAAAGTGTTCATCGACTGGAGCCAGAACAACGCGGCCAAGACGACGGTCGCGCCGTATTCGCTGCGCGGACAGGAGCATCCGACGGTCGCCGCGCCGCGGACGTGGGCGGAACTGGATGCGGCGGACCTGCGCCAACTCCGCTTCGACGAGGTGCTCGCGCGCGCGCAGGAACCGGATCCGCTGGCGGCGCTCGACAGCGGACCCGCTGACGACACGCCCGGACCGCTGACGACCTATCTCGCCAAGCGCACCGCGGGACGCACGCCCGAGCCGATGCCGAATCATGCCCGACCGGAGGCACCGACACGGGGACTGCCGCGGTTCGTGATCCAGGAGCACCACGCCTCGCGCCTGCACTGGGACTTCCGGCTCGAGCATGACGGCGTCCTCGTGAGCTGGGCGGTGCCGCGCGGCGTTCCCCACTCCACGAGCCGCAACAGCCTCGCGATCATGACCGAGGATCACCCGATGTCGTACGCGGAGTTCGAGGGGACGATCCCCGCCGGCGAGTACGGCGGCGGCACCGTGACGATCTGGGACGAGGGCCGCTACGAGCTCGAGAAGTGGCGTGACGACGAGGTCATCGCAACGCTCGAGGGTCGGCCGGGCGGTCCGCTCGGCCGCGTACGACTCGCACTCATCCGCACGGCGGGCAGCGGCGAGAAGTCCAGTTGGCTGCTGCATCGCATGAAGGCGGATGCGCGCGGACGCCCGCAGCCGGACGCGGCACCCGTCGTGGCATCGTCGCCGGACGGCGCGAGTTCGGAAGCGACGTCGGAGGAAACGACGTCGGCGGATGCGGTAATGCGGCCTCCCGCACCGATGCTCGCGACCGCGACCACGGCCGCCCTCGCGCGGGAAGCGGCGGGGCGCTGGGCTGACGACGCGTGGGTCGAGATCAAGTGGGACGGGATCCGTGCGATCGGGATGTGGGACGGTGAGCGCCTCCGCCTGGTCGCCCGCAGTGGCGCCGACATCACGCACCGCTACCCCGAACTGACCTCCGGGGGCGTGCGGCTCGGGCCGGAACCGGCGATCGTGGACGGCGAGCTCGTCGCGCTCACGGCAGACGGTCGGCCGAGTTTTCCGCTGCTGCAGAAGCGGATGAACCTGGAACGCGCGGGCGAGATCATCCGTGAGGCGCGGCGCACGCCCGTCCGGTACTACCTGTACGACGCCCTCCGTGTCGGCGACCGGGACCTGGCCGCGCTTCCGCTGCGCGATCGTCGCCGCGTGCTCGAGCACCTCGCGGGCGGCGCATCCGTCCTCGTCCCGCCCCGGTTCGACGATGTCGATGCGGCGCTCGCGGCGAGCGACGAGCTCCGCCTCGAGGGCATCGTCGTCAAGGATCCGCGATCGCCGTACCGGCCCGGACGTTCCGAACGATGGCTCAAGGTGAAGCACACGCGCGCTCAGGAGGTGGTCATCGCGGGCATCCGCCCCGGTCGTGGGGAGCGACGAGACACCTTTGCGTCGCTCCTGCTGGGGATCCCTGGGCCGGACGGACTGCAGTATGCGGGTCGCGTGGGCACCGGCTTCACCGAGGCCGCCCTGCGGACGCTCCGTGACCGCCTGCTGCCGCTGCGCGTCGACGACAACCCGCTCGTGGGCGTCCCGGCTGCCGACGCCGGCGACGCGATGTGGCTGCGTCCCGAACTGGTCGGCGAGGTCGAATACGGCGAGTTCACGCCCGGCGGGATCCTGCGCCACGCGCGCTGGCGTGGTTTGCGGCCGGACAAGTCGCCCGCCGACGTGCACCGCGAAGACTGAACCGCGAAGACGGAACCGCGAAGACCGACTCGTGACGACCGGCTCAGGCGTGTCGCGCGGTCTCCGGTTCGTTGTGCCCGGCGGGTTCGAGCTGGAACGTCGAGTGCTCGACGTCGAAGTGATCGGCCAAGCATGCCTGCAGCGTCGCGAGCAGCGGCGCCGACTTGCCGTCGACGAAGACGTCCGGTTCGACGACCACGTGCGCTGTGAACACAGGTGCTCCGCGCGTGAGCTGCCACACGTGCACATCGTGCACGTCGACGACCCCGGGCGCGGCGAGCAGATGCTCGCGGATCTGCGTGACACGCGTGCCCTCGGGCGCGGACTCCGCGAGCACCGAGAACACTTCGCGCAGCAGGGAGATCGCGCGCGGAACGATGAGCGCCGCGATCGCGAGCGAGGCGATCGCATCGGCGGGCATCCACCCGGTCGTGACGATGACGATCGCCGCGGCGATGACCGCGATCGAACCGATGAGATCCCCCATCACTTCGAGATAGGCGCCGCGCACATTGATGCTGTGCCGCTGGGCGGCACTGAGCAGCCACAGCGCGATCGCGTTGGCGATCAGGCCGACGATCGCGATCACGAGCATGAGGCCGCCCTCGACATCGGCATCCTCGGCCCGCAGGAGTCGTCCCACGCCCTCCACGGCGACCCACACCGCGAGCACGATGAGGATGACGGCGTTGATCAACGCCCCGAACACTTCGGCGCGCTGGTAGCCGAACGTGCGCCGGTCATCCGCGGGGCGCGCGGCGACGATGCTCGCGATGAGCGCGACGATGAGTGCCGCGGTGTCGGCGAACATGTGTCCCGCGTCGGCGAGCAGCGCGAGGGAACCCGTCAACACGGCACCGACGATCTGGACGATCATGACGCCGGCCGTCAGGCACAGCGAGATCGTCAGCAGCCGCCGGTTCGTGGCACCGCGGATCCCACCCGGCCCGTGCGCATGATCGTGCATGACTCCCAGGCTAGCTTCTGGAGTGCTAGAGCGACTCGAGGAGCGGGACGAGCGAGACCAAGGCGCGCGCGCGGTGCGACTGCGCGTTCTTCTCCGCGGCCGTCCACTCCGAGACGGTGCGCTCCGCCGCCGGATCCTGTCCGTCGGGGATGAAGATCGGGTCGTACCCGAAGCCGCCCGCTCCCGCGGGTCGCGTCGCGAGCCGCCCGGGCCAGCGGCCTTCGACGACGTGCTCGATCGTCCGCGCATCCGCCGCGGAACCCGCGGTGCCCGGCACGACGAGCGCGATCGTGCACGCGAACTGCCCCGTGCGATGCGGGTCGCGGATATCGGCGAGCTGATCGAGCAACAGGGCGAGGTTTGCCGCCGCGTCCTTCGCGTGACCCGCCCAGTACGCCGAGAAGACTCCCGGCGCACCGCCGAGCACGTCGACGCAGATGCCGGAGTCGTCGGCGAGCGCAGGCAGCCCCGTGTGCGCGGCCGCGGCCCGGGCCTTGATGAGGGCGTTCTCCGCGAACGTGACACCGTCCTCGACGGGCTCCGGTCCGTCGTAGCCGATGACGTCGATGTCGGGTCGCGTGCCCGCGACGATCTCGGCGAACTCGGCGACCTTGTGCGCGTTGTGCGTCGCGAGGACGACCTGGCGGCGCGCTCCTGGCACGGATGCAGGTGTGCTCACGGTGCGCCGTCCTCGGCCGACCCGCCGAGGGCCGCGGTCTGCAGGTCGCGCAGGTCCGCGCATCCGGCCACTCCGAGCTCCAGCAGCGCATCCAGCTCACGCTTGTCGAAGGGCGCTCCCTCTGCGGTGCCCTGCACCTCGACGAACAGGCCCCGCCCGGTCACGACGACGTTCATGTCGGTCTCCGCGCGCACGTCCTCGACGTAGGCCAGGTCGAGGAGCGGCTCCCCGTCGACGATCCCCACCGAGACGGCGGCCACCGAGTCGATCAGCACGGTCGAGCGCTGCGCGATGAACTTCTTCTCGCGCCCCCACGCGATCGCGTCCGCGAGCGCGACGTAGGCGCCGGTGATCGCGGCGGTGCGCGTCCCGCCGTCGGCCTGCAGCACATCGCAGTCGATGACGATCGTGTTCTCCCCCAGCGCCTTCGTGTCGACGACGGCGCGCAGCGCGCGTCCGATGAGGCGGGAGATCTCGTGGGTGCGCCCGCCGATGCGTCCCTTGACCGACTCGCGGTCGTTGCGGTCGTTGGTCGCGCGCGGGAGCATCGCGTATTCGGCCGTCACCCAGCCCTTCCCCTTGCCGGTGAGCCACCGCGGCACGCCGTTCGTGAACGACGCCGTGCACAACACCTTCGTGCCGCCGAAGGAGATCAGCGCGGACCCTTCCGCCTGGGCGCTCCACCCCCGCTCGATCGTGATGGGACGAAGCTGTGCGGGCGTGCGGCCGTCGGCGCGGACGATGTCGGTCATGGTTCTCCTCGGCATTCGGGGGTGGGGCAAAGGACAGGTCGGGCACGAGCCCGGTCGGATCGATCAGAGCAGGTCGGAGAGGTCGATCGCTCCGGTCTGCACCAACTGCACGGAGCGGATCTCACGCCCCATCAGACGGTTCGCCAGCTCGATGAACTCATCGGAGGAGTCACCCGTGGCCTCGTACGTGTGGCTGCCCGGTGCCGGCGCGCTCGCCAACAGGTCGCGGGAAACGAGCTGGCGGTAGACATCGCTCGCGGTCTCCGTGTCGCTCGAGACGAGCGACACGCCCGGCCCCATGACGTAGCTGATGGCACCCTTCAGGAACGGGTAGTGCGTGCAGCCGAGCACGAGGGTATCGATCCCGGCGTGACGCAGCGGCGCGAGGTACTCCTCGGCCTCCTCGAGCACTTCGCGTGACCCGGTGACTCCCGCCTCGACGAACTCCACGAACCGCGGGCAGGCGCGCGTGAAGACCGTCAGGTTCTCGTTCACGCCGAGCATGTCCTGATACACACCGGAGCCGATCGTGCCCTCCGTGCCGATCACGCCGATACGTCCGTTGCGGGTCGTGGACATCGCGGTGCGCACGGCCGGTCCGATGACCTCGACGACGGGCACCTCGTAACGCTCCCGAGCGTCGCGGAGCAGAGCGGCGGATGCGGTGTTGCAGGCGATCACGAGCATCTTCACGCCCTGGTCGACGAGCGTGTCGAGCACTTCGAGTCCATAGCGGCGGACGTCGGCGATCGGCTTGGGGCCGTACGGCGAGTGCGCGGTGTCGCCGATGTAGACGAGGGACTCGCGCGGCAACTGGTCGCCGATGGCCCGGGCGACGGTGAGCCCGCCGACACCGGAGTCGAAGATGCCGATCGGCGCGTCGTTCATGGTCCCCCAGCCTACGCCGCACCGGGAGCGGCTCCCGCGTCGCTGGAGCTCCGCATCGCAGTGTCGGTGGTGCTCCGCGTCGCTGGGGCGCCGCGTCGCTAGGCTGAGCGCATGACCGCCGGCACGGCCCTGCTCACCGACCGCTACGAGCTGACGATGCTGGAGGCCGCCCTGCGCGACGGGACGGCGCAACGGCACTGCCTGTTCGAGGTGTTCACTCGCCGCCTCTCCGGCGGGCGGCGGTTCGGCGTCGTCGCGGGAACCGGACGTCTGCTCTCGCTGTTGCGCGATTTCCGTTTCGGCGACGACGACCTGCGATTCCTGCGGGACAACCGCGTCGTGGGCGCGGAGACGATCAGTTGGCTGGCGGACTACCGCTTCGCGGGATCCATCCACGGTTACCGCGAAGGCGAACTGTACTTCCCCGGCTCGCCCGTCCTGACGATCGAGGGCTCCTTCGCCGACGCCGTCGTGCTGGAGACGCTCGCGCTCAGCGTCCTCAATCACGACTGCGCCGTCGCGACCGCCGCGGCACGGATGTCGATCGCCGCCGGCGACCGGCCGCTCGCGGAGATGGGTTCGCGTCGCGCTGCGGAACGTTCCGCCGTCGCGGCGGCACGTGCCGCGTACATCGCCGGGTTCGGTGCGACGAGCAACCTCGAGGCGGGCCGCACGTGGGGCATCCCCACGATGGGCACGGCCGCGCACGCGTGGACGCTGCTGCATGACTCGGAGGAGGACGCCTTCCGCAGTCAGGTCGCCGCGCTGGGCACGGACACGACGCTGCTCGTGGACACCTACGACATCCGCCGCGGTGTGCGGGACGCCGTGCGGATCGCCGGTCCCGAGCTCGGCGGCGTGCGAATCGACTCCGGAGACCTGCCGCTGGTCGCGGCGGAGGTCCGGACTCTCCTGGACGAGCTGGGCGCGACGGGCACGCGGATCACGGTCACGAGCGACCTCGACGAGTACGCGATCGCCTCTCTGGCCGCATCCCCCGTCGACGCGTACGGCGTCGGGACGTCGGTCGTCACCGGCTCCGGCTATCCCACGGCGAGCATGGTCTACAAGCTCGTCGCCCGACAGGACGCGGCGGGATCGTGGATACCGGTGGCCAAGGCCTCCACAGACAAGGCTTCGAAGGGCGGCCGCAAGGCCGCCTTCCGCACGCTCGACGCAGGAACCGCCACGAGCGAGGTCATCGCCGTGGCCGAGGGTGTCGAGGCCCTGCCCACGTCGTTGCGGACCGGCCTGCCGGGATTGGTCGAGCATACGGATGCGCGTGCGCTGCAGGTTCCGCTCGTGCTCGCCGGGCAGATCGACACGCAGTACGAGGGGACGGACGGCGTCGAACGTGCGCGGTCGCATCACGCGCGGGTACGCGAGGAATTGCCCTGGCGTGCTCTCGCGCTCAGTCGTTCCGATCCGGCGATCCCGACCGTCTTCCTCGACGTGTGATCGTCACGACTGCAGCGACTGGTAGATCTCTTTGCAGGTGGGGCACACGGGGAATTTCTCGGGGTCTCGACCCGGCGTCCACTTCTTGCCGCACAGTGCCTTGACGGGCTTGCCTGTCAGCGCGGACTCGAGGATCTTGTCCTTCTTGACGTAGTGGGAGAAGCGCTCGTGATCCCCCGGCTCCAGGTTCTCCTCCCGGATGAGCTCTTCGAGCTCACGGTCGAGGGTCAGCAGCCCTCCCTGGTCCGGTGCGTCCAGTGGCGTGCTCATAGCGACCCAGTCTAGGACGGTTCCGGGCTATGCGGTCTCGGCGAATTCCATGATCCGATCGCCGCGTCGATTGAACGCCCATCCCCCCACGATGACCCCCACGATCAGAACTCCGACGCCGGTCCCCAGTCCCGTCCACAGTGCCGACAACGACAGGGCAGACGAGAGGAGGACTGCCTCGCCGGTGATCGACTGCCAGGACAGCAGCAGCACGGGCAGGCTCACCACGATCGCGCCGACCATGACGAGGCCTTGCGCGAGCACTCCGGACGAGCCATGGCGCTGAGGCTGCTGGAACGGGCTGTCGCCGGGGCGCGCGACCGCATAGGGAGCGACGGCGGAGGCGATACTAGACAGCCCCAGTGCACTCAGGAACAGGGATGCGGCGATGCCGACCAGCGCCGGCGTCACCGACCAGTCCCCGTGCAGCGCCGCCGAGACCGGCACCACGATCGCCAGCAGCGGGATTCCGACGAGCAGGATCGGGGCGAGCCGCCCCACGCGGTCGGCGACACCGCGCACGCCGCCGGCGATGTGCATCCACACCGCCGTCGAGTCGTAGGCGACGTCGTTGTGCGGCAGCCACCCGAGGAACAGCGCAACGATCGGCACGGGCAGCAGCGCGACGAACTCGGCGGGGACTCCGGCGACCAGGAGCGGCACGGCGACCAGTGCTGCGGCGACGGGAACGATCACCAGATTCACGAGGTAGCGACGGTCGCGCAGCCCGTACACGAGGCTGCGCGCGGCGATCGCGCCGGCCGGGGTCCCCGGCAGCAGCGCGAACCAGCCCAGACCGGCGTGTTCCCCCGCGTGCGTGGGTCGCTCCGTCCGTGTAGTTGCCATCGCGACGAGCACCGTCCACGCCGCCCAGAGGAGCCCCGCGGTGAGCACCGCGATGGCTCCGACGAACCACCCCGACCCCGTCGCGACAGCCGCGGGCAGCGTCCATGCCGCTCCCCAGGGTGTGAAGGCGAGAGCGGTCACGAGACCAGCCAACGGCTCGGGGACGGCATCGCGCCACTGCAGGGAAGCGACGAAGACCCCCGCGGGAACGACGACGATCAACAGGATCAGCACGAACACGCCGGAGAGCTCGCGGGAGTGGCGCGGGCGGAAGACAAGGGTGCCGACGACGTGCGAGCAGCGCGCCGACAGCACGCACGTGATGAGGCCCAGGGCGGCGGCGAGGATCGCCACGGGGAGGGCGACCCCGTGCGCATGCCAGACGATGACGACGCAGACGAGCAGCGCGAGGAGCGCAAGGACGGGGATGCTGATGAGCCCGGCGAGGGCCAGTGCGGGTGTCAACGCGCGGGGAGAGAGCCCGAAGACACCGAACCGACGCGGATCGAGCGGATCCGCGATCCCGAGCACGATCGGGCCGAGCATGCAGCCGAGCACGAGCACGCTGCCCCCCAGGATGATCAGGGCCTGCGCGCGCTCGGGCTCCGCATCCGCGAGCGACAGGACACCCGCGCACGTGACCGTCGTCACGACGACGAGCAACACGAGTCCGATGACAGCGTTCGCGCGGCCGCCTCCCCGAATCGACCCGACGAGCAGGTCGAGTCTCAGTCGGAGAAGGTGTGCAACCACTCCACGCCCTCCACATCGACCAGACCGCCCGCGAGTTGGAAGAACCGCTGCTCGAGACTCAGTTCGCCGCGCACCTCGTCGACGTCGCCCTCGGCGAGGACTTGACCGCCGACGAGGACCGCGACCTGCGTGCACACACGCTCGATCAGCCCGATGCTGTGACTCGAGAGCACGACCGTCCCGCCGTGCGAGACATAGTCGGTGAGGATCTCCAGGATGACGTCGGAGGACACCGGGTCCACGGCCTCGAACGGTTCGTCGAGCACGAGCACGCGCGGCGAGTGGATCATCGCGCCTGCCAGCATCACCTTCTTCGTCATACCCGCCGAGTAGTCCGACACCGGTCGTCCCAACGAGTCCGTCAGGTCGAAGGCCCGGGCGAGGTCGACGATGCGCGTCTCGACGACGACGGGCTTGAGCCCGCGCAGCACACCGTAGTAGTAGAGGAGCTGACGTCCGGTGAGCCGGTCGAAGGTCCGCAGACGATCCGGAAGCACCCCCAGCATCCGCTTGACCCGCGCCGACTCCGTGCGGGCGTCGTGCCCGCCCACCCGGATGGAGCCGCGATCGGGCGTGAGCAGCCCGGCGATCATCGACAGTGTCGTCGTCTTACCGGCCCCGTTAGGTCCGACAATCCCGTAGAACGCGCCCGTCGGGATCGTGAGGTCGATGCCATCGACCGCCCGCGTGTCGCCGAACTGCTTGACGACACCGCGCAGCGCGAGCGCCGTGCCCGCGGGCTCCGGAACAGGCTCGACGATCGCTTCGGGTGCGGACTCCTCGGCGACGACCGCGTCGACATCGGACTCGTCTGCGACGGGCTCGCCGGAGACGGGTACGTCCGCGAGATCAGGCTCGTCGGTGGTGGGGTCGTCGGTGATGGGGTCGTCGGTGATGGGGTCGTCGGTGATGGGGTCGTCGGTGATGGGGTCGTCGGTGATGGGGTGGTCGACAACAGCGGATGCGGGCAGCGGCGGCACCGGCGGAATCTCGACATCGGGCGGCAACGGCGGTCGCGGAGGCACGACAGACAGCGGCAGCGGCGGCTTGGGGGGCAGAGCATCCGGTGTGAACCGCTCCTCAACCGCCCCGACCGTGATGCCGTGGTCATCGCGCGGGAGAGCCATCACTCAAACCTACCAAGGGCCCGGCGCACGCCCACCGGGTATTGCGTCGAGTGTCACATCGCCTCAGCCCCAATCGGCACGGAACACAATCACGAAACCGCAACGACAGACGAGGCATTATGCCCACTCCCAGGGTCCCTCGCTAGTCTTGACCAGGCACGATGGAGTGTCGGACCGTCGAACAGACGGTGAAATCGCCGCAAAACGCGGCGGAACGACATTCTCCTCCAGGAGCACAATGACTCTTCAGACCGTGATTCTCGCCGCCGGCATGGGCTCGCGCCTGGGCCGTAGCCTGCCCAAGCCGCTCACCGAGTTGAGTGACGGTCGCAGCATCATGCAGCAGCAGCACGACAACATCCGTGCCGTCTTCGGTGACGACGCGCGTGTCACGACCGTCGTCGGATACCGCGCCGAGACGATCGTCGAAGCATTCCCCGACGCGGACTACGTGTACAACGATCGGTACGACCAGACGAACACGTCCAAGTCGTTGCTGCGCGCGCTCAAGGCAACGGGCAAGGCCGGTGTGCTCTGGATGAACGGCGATGTCGTGTTCGATCCCCGCATCCTGGGCCGTGCGATCGAGCTCATCGAGCGGGATCAGTCGTTCGTGACCGTCAACACCGCCAAGGTGAGCGACGAAGAGGTCAAGTACACCGTCACGGCCGAGGGATTCATCGACAAGCTCTCCAAGACCGTCCGGGGCGGAATCGGCGAGGCCGTCGGCATCAACTACATCTCCGCTCGCGACAAGAAGGCGTTCATCGCGCAGCTGGGTCGCGTCGACGATCAGGACTACTTCGAACGCGGTCTCGAACTCGCGATCGCCGAGAACGGTCTCCTGCTTGAGCCTCTCGACATCTCCGACCTCTACGCCGTCGAGGTGGACTTCGCCGAGGACCTGGAGCGCGCGAACCACTTCGTGTGAGTCCGCGGAACGCGGCGATTTCGCAGGTCCGCGGAACGCGGCGATCTCGCAGGGTGAGCACATAGGATCGGCCTGTCATGGCTGAGAAGGTGCACAAGATCCACTCGCTCCCGGACGACGCTCCGTGGTCGGGAGGTCTCCCGCCGGAGGGGTCGACCGAGCATCCCATGGCGATCCGTGCCCTGGATCGGGTGCTGCGGGTGCAGCGACCCGCGGTCATCGCGCACCTGCGCAGCATCCGCTTGCGACACCCGGATGCGACGACGACGGAGATCGTGCGGATCCTGGAACGCCGCTATCTCGCCGCCGTGACGACGGGTGGAGCCGCCGTCGGCGCGACGGCCGTCATCCCCGGCATCGGAACAGGGGTCACGCTCGCTCTCAGCGGTGTCGAGACGTTCGGCTTCCTGGAGGCGACCGCGCTGTTCGCGCAGTCGGTCGCGGAGGTGCACGGAATTCCGGTCGAGAACCCCGACCGCGCGCGGGCACTCGTGATGACGCTCATGCTCGGAAAAGAAGGGGTGGACCTCGTCTCCCAGCTGGCGGGTCAAGCGAGCGGGAAGGGTGTCGCGCGGCCCGCGTACTGGGGCGAACTCGTCACCAAGACACTCCCCCGCGCGGCCGTCGGACCGCTCGTCGACCGCCTGAAGACCGCGTTCGTCCACCAGTTCGCCGCGCGCGGCGGAGCCTCGTTCCTCGGTAAGGCGCTCCCGTTCGGCATCGGCGCCGCCGTGGGTGGTGCGGGCAACCACATTCTCGGGCGGCGCGTGCTGGTCAACTCCCGTCGGGCGTTCGGACTCCCACCCACCCGACTGCCCCTCGACCTCGAACCGCCGCCGGGCGCGCGCCGTCTGGAGTCCACGATCGTGGGCGGTGCGGTGTCGGGGGTCCGCCGGGCCGGCGGTTTCGTCGCGGGCGCGGCCGGGTCCGCCGTCCGCGGCGCGGGATCGGTCGCCCGCAAAGCGATACCCCGCAGCCGCTCGACCGCGACGTCCGAGACGGAGACCGAGCTCCAGCTCGAGCCGGACCCCGACGCACGGTCGTAGCGCAGCGTCGTCGCGGGCCGTGCGGACGCACCGTGTGACGCGCTTGATCGCACTCCGGGGGCGCGAGAGAATCGGAGGATGCAGACGAACACTCGGGTCTCGGAGCGTGCCGTCTGACGAACATGGACGGTCTCGACGGCGCGGACGCGCTTCTGTACGCGTGGATGCCGCGTCAACGCTGGTTCGGCGGAAAGGGGCACGCGCCCCAGCTGCGTGTCGTCACTGCGTGGGATCTGCCCACCGACACGCCCGACCTCCAGGCGCGGACCTATCTCGTCGCGGACGACAGCGCGCGCACCCCCGCGCTCTACCAAGTTCCCGTCGTGGCGCGACCGGACACCGCGGATGTCGCGACCGAGCACGTCATCGGTGTCCCGGGCCCGGGCCGGGTCATGATCGACGCCGCGTACGACCCCGCGTACACGCGCATCCTCTACGACCAGCTCGTCGCCGGCGACCGAGCCGCGTCACCAACGCCGAGCCCCTCGCGCGTGCTCGCGGGTGAGCAGTCGAACACCTCGATCATCTACACGGGGTCGGATCCGCCGATCATCGCGAAGCTCTACCGACAGCTGCATCCGGGCACCAACCCCGATATCGAACTGCAGTCCGCACTGTCCGCCGCGGGTTGCCGCCATGTTCCGCCCGTCATCGGATCGGTCGAAGGCACGTGGCCCTCTCCCGACACGGAGTCCGGCCGCGTCGAGCACGGGTCCCTCGTGTTCGCGCAGGAGTTCCTCCCGGGCGTGGAGGATGCGTGGCGCGTCGCCCTGCGCGCGGCCGCCGCCGACACAGACTTCTCCTCCCGAGCCGTTGAACTCGGCGCCACCACGGCGTCCGTGCACCGATCGCTCGCGGAGCTGTTCCCCACCCGCGCTGCCACGGACGCCGACCGGACCACGACACGCGCGATCTGGCAGCGGCGGCTGCAGATCGCGATCGCGGAGGTCCCCGGGGTCTCCGACGTCCGTCAGGCGATCGAGGCGGTGTACGCGCGCGCCGTCGAGCAGCCGTGGCCACATCTCCAGCGCATCCACGGCGACTATCACCTCGGGCAAGTGATCCTCGTGCCGGAACGCGGGTGGATGCTGCTGGATTTCGAGGGTGAGCCGATGCGTCCCATGCACGAACGGCTGCTGCCCGATCTTGCGCCGCGGGATGTCGCCGGGATGCTGCGTTCCTTCGATTACGTCGCGGGATCGCTCATCCTCGACGGCACCACCCGTTCCCCGGAACGGGTGCGCGACTGGGCGCGGTCGGCCCGCGCGGCCTTTCTCACCGGATATGCGGGGGACGCACCCGAGCCGGTCGCCGGTGACCTGGTCACGGCCCTCGAACTGGACAAGGCGGTCTACGAGGCGATCTATGAGGCACGCAACCGCCCGACGTGGACTCCGATCCCGCTGCTCGCGATCCAGCGGTTGACGACGCGCTGACCCGCCGCATCCGCCGCGTCGGACGCGCTACGAGAACGTGGGCGTCTCGGTGTCCTCATCGAATTCAGGGTCGGCATCGACCGCGGGATCCTCCGGCTCGCCCGCAGCGAGAGAGCGATCGTGCCACTCGTCCCACGTATCCATGAGCCGCTGGATCGCCGCGTGGAATCGGGCCGTGGCCGACCCGGGAGTCGTGTCGCCGAAGTACACGCGAACCCAATGCTGCAACCGCTCGGTGGCCGCCGCGTCGTCACGAACGCGTTCGACCTCCGCGTCGACGGTGCCCGCCGCGTCCGCCGCCAACCACTCGCACGCGGCGAGGTAGCCGTGCGTGTCGACGGCGGCTCGATCGTCGACGGGGCGCGTGACCAGAAGCGGCCGCCCGGTCGCGAGCCGGTCGTAGACCATCGCGGAGATGTCGACGATCGCCACCTCCGCGGCGGCGAGCTGCCACCCGAGTTCCGGCCCGTCGTCGTAGACGTGGCCCGCGCCCGGGTCTGCGGCGTTCGCTGCCGCGATCGCCGCCACGATGCGTGCATGCGCAGCACCGTACTCGGGGTCGACGACGCCGGAGCGCGGATGCGGCCGGTAGATGAGTCGATACCGACCGTCGCTGTGCAGCACGCGGTCCACGAGCGCCTCGCCGTGCGTGCGGATCGACCCGTAGTGCGCGCTCGGCCGATCCCCCTCCCACGTCGGCGCGTACAGCACGACGACCCGCTCGTCGGGAGTGAACGGCAGCGTGCCCGAGTAGTGGTCGGCCTGCGGACGCCCGATCTCGATCGTCCGCGCATCCACGTCGTAGTCCCACAGCATCCGGCGCAGTCGCTGTCGCGCCGCCTCTCCGGCGACCAGCGCGTAGTCGTACGCCTTGAACTGGTTCGTGGTCATGTACATCTTGTCGGACTCGCCGTGATTGATGAACACGTGCCACCGTCGCCCGTACCGGAACATCTGGAAGTTGCGCGTGTTCTGGTTGACGTAGAGCACGACGCGGATGTCCTGATCGGCGACGAATCTCTCCAGACTCCGCACCGTCGGCACGTACGCGACAGGGAGGGCGTCATCGTCGAGAAGTGCCTGCGCACCGGCCGCGGCGCGCGCGAGCACGACGACGGGCCACGTGCGAGCCAGTTCCCGCAGCGGCTCGTACCACTGGCGCATCTGATACATGTTGACGGCGCCGTCCGCGAAGTAGACGGCCACCCGATAGCGGTGCGGCGGATGCGGCGGTCGCTGCGCGACCTCTCGCCGCACGTGAACGTTCGCCGAACGAGCGGCGACGGCTTTGCGCACCAGTCGCACGGCCTTGCCCGCGTCCGCGACGATTCCCACGTCATCCAGACTACCCAGCGGGTGCCGTGACATGATCGACCAGTGAACGCCCCCCGACGTGACGCCCCCGCGGTCGCCGACCCCGGCGTGACGTTCGTCATGCCGGTCCTCAACGAACGGCGCTACCTCGCGCGTGCCGTGCAGACCGTGCTGGAGCAGGACGTACCCGGACCGATCGAGGTCGTTCTGGCGCTCGGCCCGTCCACGGACGGTACGAACGAACTCGCGCGGGAGATCGCGGCGGCGGATTCCCGCGTCATCCTCATCGACAACCCGGCGGCCGACATCCCGGTCGGCCTCAACCTCGCGATCGCCCGCGGCACGCATCCCACGATCGTGCGGGTGGATGCGCACTCCGAACTCGCCCCCGACTACACCCGTCGCGCGCTCGCGACACTGGATCGTACGCGCGCGGCCAACGTCGGCGGTGTCATGCACGCGGATGGTCGCACCCCGTTCCAGCGCGCGGTCGCGCGCGCGTACAACTCCCCCGTCGGGCTCGGTGGCGGCGCCTATCACGGCGGTGCGCACGAGGGTGAGGCCGAGTCCGCCTACCTGGGTGTCATGCGGCGCGCCGTGCTCGACGAGGTCGGTCCCTTCGACGAGACGATCCGCCGTGGCGAGGACTGGGAGCTGAACCTGCGTATCCGCCGGGCCGGATACCGTGTGTGGTTCGATCCGTCCCTGTCGGTGACGTACTGGCCCCGGGAGAGCTGGGGGCGGCTCGCGCGCCAGTTCCGGGCGACGGGCACGTGGCGCGGCGAACTCGTCCGGCGCTACGGCCGCCGCAACTCCCTGCGCTTCTTCGCACCCCCCGCACTCGTGGTCGCGGTCGTCCTGGCCGTGATCGTGGGCGTGTTGCAGGCGACGGGGGTGCTCACGGGGTGGGCTGCCCTGGCCGCATCCGTCGTGTATCTGCCCGTCGCGGCATACATCTTGCTGATCGTCGCGATCGCCCTCGGCCGCGGCGGAGGACGCGGCTGGCGCGACCGGCTGTGGACCGCGGCCGTCCTCCCCACGATGCACCTCGCGTGGGGGGCGGGCTTCCTCCTCGGCGTCACGCGCGGCGCACAGGAGACCGTCGATACATCGCGGCTGGGCGACCGCAACACGCCGCTGCCGTGATCGCGGGCGCGTCAGCGCGTCCGGAGCGGCGCGTCAGCGCGTCAGGAACCCCTGGTCAAGGATGCGGGCGACCACACGCTCGGCCGCGCGCCCATCGTCGCGCGCGTTGAACACCGACCGCCAGAGCGCGTAACGCTCGGCGAAGCGCGCCGGGACCGTCTCGTCCGCCATCGCGTCAACGAGTTCGTCGAGCGTGCGCACGACGGGTCCGGGAGCGCGCTCGGTCAGGTCGAAGTAGAACCCCCGCAGCCGTCCGCGATAGTCCTCCATGTCGGGAACGAGGAAGTACAGCGGCTTGCCGGTCACGGAGTAGTCGAACATGACGGAGGAGTAGTCCGTGACGAGCGCGTCTGCGACGAGGAGGAGCCGGGAGATGTCGGGGAACCCCGTCACGTCAATGACCCGCGGCCCGACGGCGTCTCGGCCCGGCTGCAGCGTGCGCGAGTGCCCCCGTACGAGCACGACCGCGTCCGTGCGCAGAGCCAGCGCGGCCGGATCGATGAAGTCCACCATCTGTTCGCGGTCGTCGCGCCACGTCGGCGCGTACAGCACGACACGCTCCTCGGCGCGGATGCCCAGCGCCGTCCTCGTGGCCGCGCCGATCCCCGTGTCCGCGCCCGTCACGAGCACGTCGTTGCGCGGGTAGCCCTCCACCCAGATCGGGCGCCCCAGGAACGCGTAGGCCTTCCGCAGGATCCGTGCCGCATACGGGTTCTGTGCGAGCAGGACGTCCCAGCGACGCGACTCCTTGACGACGGCCGCCATGCGGCGCGGGTCGAAGCCGGGGCGGTGCAGCGCGAGGCGCTTGAGAGGTGTGCCGTGCCACGTCTGCAGGACCCGCTGTCCGGGACGCCGCGAGTACAGGCGGCGCAGCCAGTCGTTGACGACGAGGAGGCGCGACGCGCCCCGCGCCCGCCACCACTCCGGGCTGCCCTCCACGACGGGGATCGCGCCGCCGGGAACCTCGACCGACAGGTCCACGACACTCCAGTAGCGGGTGACGTCGGGGACGACCCGTGCCAGTTCCCGGTCGATCGCGAGTGGGTTGCAGCTCGCGCTGCGTCCGTAGAAGCTCTCGAAGAAGACGGCGTTCTCCAGCACGGTGCCCGCTTGGTGGACGTACCGCCGCTCGAGGGCCGCCTGACCCTCCCCGGAGTCGTACTCCGGCGGGATGGGTGGTCCGATCCGCAGGCGGTCGTCGGCGAGCTCGGCGCGCACACGGTCGAGCACCGTCAACGGCACGCCCTCCGACGTCAACGCCGCGACGCTCTCCCCCTCCCACCTCACGCGCACGTCGTACACCCCCGACGGCAGCGGGAGCACGGGACCGCCCCAGCGCGCGGCGGCGAGCGGAATCCGCGCCGTCCACGTCTTGCCACGCCCCGACACGCGCGCATCCGACCGCGCCCGCGGACCCTCGATCCAGACCGCGGCGGGCCGCGCTCCCTCACCGGAGAGCACGAGAACTCCCGCCTGCTCGAAGCGGGCTGCGGTCATGGCTTCCTCCTCGATCGAACATCCGGTGCCGAATGCGGCAGGCGCGCGGACGTCACGATGCCACGGTACACACGCTGCGAGTTCGCCCCGTCCCGGTGGGCGTGCACGACGGTGCTCAGCGCCACCGATCGCGCGCTGCGCTCGGCGTGCACGGTGTCGTCGCCGAGGACTTCGGCCAGCTGACGGGTCGCGCCCGCCCAATCGGTCGCGTAGTCGGCGCCAGCGACATCCTCGTACTGTCCGTAGAAGCCGCGCTCGCGCGCGTAGTCGGCGACATCGGGGGCCAGGTACACGACCGGCACCCCGACGAGGCCCGCGTCGTAGGCCATCGACGAGTAGTCGGTGACGAGAGCGTCGAGCGCGGGCAGGATGGGCGTCGCGTCCCGCAGCACATCACTCCCGATCGCACGGACGCGAGCCGTCGGCCCGGGAGGCGCGTAGTCGCCGGAGCCGAGCGGATGCGAGCGGACGAGCAGCACGGCGTCCTCCCGATCGAGCACGGCCGTCAGCGCCGCCCAGTCGGTCGCGCCGGGCACCGCGGGATCGGCGGCACCGTCGCGCCACGTCGGCGCGTAGAGCACGAGGCGCGACGCGGGCGTCGGCATGTCCCCGACAGCGGCACGTACGAGATCACGGGCGCGCTCACGCCGCGCGGCCGGAGTCCCCTGAGACAGGACGTCCGTACGCGGTTCGCCCGTCACCGGGACCTGCCCGTCTGTCAGTGAGAACGCCGACTCCAGCCGCCCGCGCACGAGGTGCGACGCCGCCGGGAGCAGGCTGATGCGACGTGTCGTGCGCGCGTACAGCACCCCGAGGACGCGTCGCACGACCCGCGATGCGGGGAGCATGTCGCTGCGCACAGTGGCGGGCGAGTCGATGCCGACGCGCTTGAGCGGGATGCCGTGCCACAGCTGCGCGATGAACGCGCCCGCGACGGCGTATCGGTTGACGTCGCCGAATCCGTGCGTCACGACGACGACGCGGGCCCGGGCCGTCGCCCAGAACCCGCGCGCCGAGTGCTTCCACACCCAGGGGATGCCGCGCTCGGTCGCATCCCGAGCATCCCGATCGCTGTCGACGAGCCACACGGCGGGATGCCCGTGCGCCGCCACGACCTCCCACAGCGCCAGAGCCCCGTCGGCGATGCCCACCCCGCATCCGAAGACCCAACGGTCACGCGTGCGCGGGATCAGGCGGGTGGCGAGCACTCCCGCCGCGTAGAGCGGGATGCGCAGGAGCTTCGCCGTGTTGCCCGCGCCGAACGAGAAGGCCACTGTCTGAGCCTAATCCGTCGTCGGCGCGGGCCACCGCGGGTTCGCTACTGCGTCAGGGCGCCCAGTGTCACGTCGACGGTCGCCGTCTTGCCGTCGCGCACGTAGGTGACCGTCGCGTCACTTCCGGCCGCGGCCGAGCGCACGAGCGCCGTCAGGTCGACGGAGTCGCTCACGGGTGTGCCGTTGAAGGCCGTCACGATGTCGCCTTCGCGCAGTCCCGCGGCCTCGGCCGCGCCGCCCGACGAGACCTCCGCGATGTAGGCGCCCGCGATCGTGGCATCCTCGAGTGCACCCGCCGATTGGACGCTCGCCCCCAGGAGTCCGTGGGTCGCGGAGCCGTCGGCGATGATCTCGTCGGTGACCCGCTTGACGATGTCGGACGGGATCGAGAAGCCGACGCCGATCGATCCGGCCTCGCCGGCAGAGCCCGCCGTCGCGATCGCGACGTTGATGCCGATCAGCTTCCCATCGGCATCGACCAGGGCGCCTCCGGAGTTGCCGGGGTTGATCGCCGCATCCGTCTGGATGACGGAGATCTTGATCGTCTCGCTCGAACCCTGCTGCTGTCGCTGCTGCTGGCCGGGGAAGTCGAACTGGAAGGGACCGTTCTGCTGGTTGCCGTCTCCGCCGCCGTCCTCGTCGCTTCCGCCGGTGTCCGGCACGGCCGAGGACTGGATCTCGATGCTGCGGTTGAGTGCGCTCACGATGCCCGTCGTGACGGTGTTCGCAAGACCCAGCGGCGCACCGACGGCCACCGCAACGTCGCCGACGTTGAGACGGCTCGACGAGGCGAACTCGATCGGAGCGAGTCCTTCCGCGTCGACGAGCTTGATGACGGCGAGGTCATAGATCGGGTCCAGGCCCACGATCTCGGCGGCGTAGATCCGGCCGTCCGAGGTTGTGACGCTGATGGCTCCCGAGTCGGACGCCCCGTCCAGAGTCACGACGTGCGTGTTCGTGACGACGTAGCCGTCGTCGGTGAGGATCACGCCAGAGCCCGTCCCCGACGAACTGCCGGATGCGACCTGGATCGTCACGACGCTCGGCGTCACCTTGACTGCGATGCCCGTGATCTCGTTGACGGAGTCGGTGTTGTTGACCACGACAGTGCCGCCGCCGTTGGTCGTGCTCTGGGAGCTCGCCTCGGTGCCGGCGAGCTGGATGCCCGCGTATGCGCCGCCGAGACCAGCGGCACCGCCCACGAGCGCGGCCGCGACGAGCAGCGCGACGATCTTTCCGGCACCGGACTTCTGCTTCTCCGCGGTGCCGGCGGTGACCGTCGCGCCCGGCGCAAGAGGAAGAGTGGTGGGCTGCGTCTCGAAGGGGCGGGCCGAGGCTGCGGCGCCGAACGCCGCACCCGGCTGCGCGGCGTATCCCGGCTGCGACGGGTATCCCTGCTGCGGGGTGCCCGGCTGCGGGGTGCGCGGCTGCGGGGTGCCCGGCTGCGGGTAGCCCGGCTGCGGGTAGACGGAGTACACGCCGGGCGCACTCGGACGGAGCGGTGGGGTTGGCTGCGCGGCGGGCTGTGCGGGCTGCACGGACTGCGCGTCGGGGTTCGGGGTGCGAGGCTGGTCGCCCATGGGGGTCGTCTGGTCGGCGGACTCGTGGCCCTGCGTGTCGCTCATCGGTGCTCCTTCTCTTGCGGCACCTCTACCATCCTCCCCGATCCTGTGGGTTGCTTATGACCGCGCCGCGTCCCGCCTATGCAAATCGTTGCACTACCGTGGAGCGCGCGGTGCGCAGGGGCATCGCGGAAGGGACCTCACATGTCGGATGTGCCCGGCGCTTGGCGTCGAACTGCCGCAGCGGCCGGTCTGATCGGACCGGACGGCGGTGTCGCTCCGACGATCTTCGCCGAGATGTCGGCGCTCGCCGCATCCACCGGCGCGATCAACCTCGGTCAAGGGTTCCCCGATGAGGACGGACCGCGAGCGGTACTCGACGTCGCGCGGCAGGCGATCGCCGACGGGGTCAATCAGTATCCGCCCGGCCGCGGCATTCCGGATCTGCGCGAGGCGATCGCGGAGCACCAGGCACGCTTCTATGACCTGCATCCCGACCCGGAGCGGGACGTGCTCGTGACGGCGGGCGCGACCGAGGCGCTCGCCGCGACGCTGCTGGCGCTCATCGACTCGCCCGACGACGAGGTCGTCGCGTTCGAACCGTTCTACGACTCGTATGCCGCGTGCGTCGCCCTCGCGGGAGCGCGGCTCGTGGGCGTGCCGCTGCGGTGGCCGGACTTCCAGCCCGACCTCGACGAGCTCGCGGCCGCGTTCAGCGACCGTACGCGCATCGTTCTCGTCAACGATCCGCACAACCCGACCGGAGCGGTCTTCAGCCCGCAGGTGCGGGAGGAGATCGTGCGACTCGCGGAAGTGCACGGCGCGACGATCGTGACCGATGAGGTGTACGAGCACCTCACGTTCGATGAGCCACACGTGCCGATCGCGACGATGCCGGGCGCGTGGGAACGCACCGTCGCGATCTCGAGCGCGGGCAAGACGTTCTCCACAACGGGGTGGAAGATCGGCTGGCTCACCGGGCCGGCCGACCTCGTCACGGCGATCCTCGCCGTCAAGCAGTTCCTCACGTACGTCAACGGGGCACCCTTCCAACCGGCCACGGCGACCGGACTGCGACTGCCGGCGGAGTTCTTCGACGGCATCGCCCGCACGCTCGCCGAGAAGCAGCGCGTGCTCGGCGAGGGGCTGCGGGCGGCCGGATTCGCCGTCTCGACGCCGCGCGGGTCCTACTTCACGGTTGCGGATGCGGCGCCGTTGGGCGTGGCGGATGCTCAGGACTTCTGCCGTTCACTCCCCCACACGGCGGGTGTCGTCGGCATTCCCGTGAGCGCGTTCGTCAGCGAGCCGCGACGTACGCGGTACGCGAGTCTCGTGCGATTCGCCGCATGCAAACGCATCGAAGTGATCGAGGACGCGGTCGCGCGGCTCGCTACCCTCGCATCCTGATTCCCTCGATAGTCGTGTGGCGGCTATGCGGGGCTGACGCTACGCCGGGCTGACGCGATACCGGCGCAGCGCGAGTGCCGGGTTCACGCGACGCACACGCTCGATCGCCTCACGCTCGACGAACGCGATCGCGACATCCGTCGTCGTGCCGACGGTGGCGATCGACACGCCCTGCGGGTCCACGACCATGCTGTGCCCGACACCGAGCGGCGGGGGATGATCGGCCGCCGCGACGAACATCGTGTTCTCGATGGCGCGCGCCATCAGCAGCGTCTGCCAGTGATGCTCTTTGAGCGGCCCGCGCACCCATTCCGCCGCCACGAGCGCAACGTCGACGTCCGCGTCCGCCAACGCCCGGCTCGCCTCGGGAAAACGCAGGTCATAGCAGGTCTGCAACCCGAACCGCAGGCCCGCCCGCTCGAACGTCTCCGGAGGGTCGAGATCCCCCGGCTCCACCCAGTCCGACTCGCGCTGTCCGAACGCGTCGTACAGGTGAACCTTGCGGTAGCGCGCGAGCACTCCCGACGCGTCGACCGCGACGACGGTGTTGCGCACGCGCCGTCCATCCGTCCCCCGCTCCAGCAGCCCGGCGACGAGGCACAGATCGAGGTCGTCGGCGATCTCGATGAGGCCCGCGACGAAGGATCCGTCGACGTCCTGCGCGTGCGCGGCAAGCGACGCGTCGAACGGGTCGATGAAGTAGCTCGAGTACTCCGGGAAGAGCACGACGTGCGCGCCGCGGCGCGCTGCCTTCGTGGCCAGCTCTGCGATCAGCTGCAGGTTCGCGTCGACGCCGGCGGTCGGGGCGAACTGAGCGACCGCGATCCCGAGTGAGTCGGTCATGATCTGATGCTCCTGTCCGGGACGTTTCCCCCACCACTATTGTGAGCGCGAATCGTCAGGGGCAGGACGAGCCACAGAGCACCGAGCGCCGCTGCGAGGCATCCGCCGGCGATCCACGCGGCCGCGCCGCCCACGACGACTTCGAAGACGAACGCGACGACGCCGATCAGCAGCAGCGACACCGTGCCCAAGGATGCGAGCAGGCCGGCGTGTCCGTAGGCGACGACGACGCGCTTCGCGTGTCGTCGGAAGAGCGTGCGATGGATCGCGACGGGCGCGAGCGCGAAGATGGCGCTGAGCGCGGCGAGGACGACGAGAACGAGATAGAACACGCGCTCACCGTCGTCGAGGTCGGCGAACGCGGGCTGGAACGCGAGGGCGAGCAGGAAACCCGTCAGGATCTGGGTGCCCGTCTGGAGCACGCGCAATTCCTGCAGCGCCTCGTTCCAGTTGCGGTCGTAGCGTTCGTCCGGAGTCTCGTCGCGCCCTTCACCGCTCCCCGTCCGCTCTGGCATGCTCCCATCCTCCCCGCCCAGGGCGGCCACAGCAATCCGCCCGCACGCGGGAGCGCTCGGCCCCCGCGGGCGGGCCCCGCGGGCCGGGGCCGGGATTCGACGGGAGCGGGATCGGGGATTCGACGGGAGCGGGGGCGCGTGCTAAGCTCGTATCTCGTGCCGCGGGGTGGAGCAGCTCGGTAGCTCGCTGGGCTCATAACCCAGAGGTCGTAGGTTCAAATCCTGCCCCCGCAACAGAACGAAGGGCCCCGCATCATGCGGGGCCCTTCGAATTTCCATCGTGAGGACGGCTCAGCCTCAGGCTCAGCGGCGCGGCTCGAGACGACCGACGCCGTGGCGACGAGCATCCGGCACGTCGGCCGCGTCGCACAGCGCGAGCCAGATCTCACGCGGCGGGACGCCCTCCTCCAGCGCCTGAGCACCCGTGCGTCCGCCGAGACCGCCGAGGACGAGGTCGCTCAGCAGCGTGGCGCCACGACTCTCACCGAACTCGTCGGAGACGGCGCGGATGAACTCGCTGCGTCGCACGACGCCTCAGCGCAGCGACAGCTCGGCGTCGACCTGCGCGACGAGCTCGTCGGGAACGACATCGGGGAACGTCTGGATTCCCTCGATCACCGAGATGCGATCGCCCACCTCGCGCATGATGCGCGAGATCGGCACGTCGAGCGCTTCGGCGACGGATGCGAGGATCTCACTCGACGCCTCCTTCTGCCCGCGCTCAACCTCACTGAGGTAGCCGAGCGCGACACTCGCGCGACTCGCCACCTGACGGAGGGTCTGGCCCTTCTGCAAGCGATAGTCCCGCAGGACATCGCCGATCTCCTGTCGAACAAGAATCATGTCGGCCCCCTCCTCACTGTTCCTGTCGTATTGCTCGTGTCGAGTCTCCGGGTGGATAACAGTACATCACCGGCACTCGCCCAATCTAACCCCCTGCGCTGTGGGTCGGCTTGGAATCACCGAAAGTAACACGGTGTTCACATTGCCTATTCCCGTGTCCGGTCACAGGCTCCGCCGCACCAGCCGCAGCGCCTGCCGCACGGTTTCGGTGCGGATCGCGTCACGGTCGCCGTCCAGGTGCAGCTTCAGGGCGGAGACGCCGCTCGCGGTCGCGACCGCGACGAACACGGTGCCCACGGTGACACCGCCCTGTCGCGTCGGGCCCGCGACACCCGTCGTCGCCACACCGACGTCGGCCGGTCGCCCGTCCACCGCGAGAGCCGTCCGGGCACCCTCCGCGAGTTGGCGGGCAACCTCCGCATCGACGGGTCCGGATGCGGCCAGGACACCCGCGTCGACACCCAACAGCGTGTGCTTGATCGGCGTCGCGTAGGCGACCACTCCGCCACGGAAGACGGCGGATGCCCCGGGCACAGCCGTCAGCGCGGCCGCAAGCATCCCGCCGGTCAGCGACTCCGCCGTCGCGATCGTCAGCCTTAGTTCGAGCAGACGCGCGACGACCTTCTCCGCGATCGTGCGCCGCACGCTGACAGCGGTCTCCTCCAACTCGTCGGGCAGTCCCACAGCGCTCACCGCGCGTCCCCGCTCCCGGCACGCTCATCCCCCGTGCGCTGAACGCGCGACCCGCGCACCTCGCTGATGACATAGTCGACACCGCTCGCGATCGTGAGGATCACGGCGATCCACATCGTGACGATGTTGACCCACACGATCCACTCACCCACCAGCATCGACAGCGGCAGGAGCGCCAGCGAGAGCGCCAGCGCCTGAGCGACGGTCTTGAGCTTGCCCATCCACGCCGCGGCCAGCACATGGTCGCTGACGACGACGAATCGGTATACGGTGATCCCGATCTCGCGGACGAGCACGATGATCGTCACCCACCAGGGTAGTTCGCCGAGGATCGACAGCCCGACGAACGCGAATCCCGTGAGCACCTTGTCGGCGATCGGGTCGAGCAGTTTGCCGAGGTCGGTGACGATGTCGTGCTTGCGCGCAAGGTACCCGTCGATGCCGTCCGTCGCGATCGCGACGATGAACAGGATCGCCGCCCACCACCGCAACGGCCCGTCCGCTCCCCCGTCCGCCAGGAGCATCCACAGGAAGACCGGTGCGCAGAGGATGCGCACGATCGTGATCGCGTTGGGCAACTGCCGGGGGATCGCCACGAGCCGAGCCTATCGGGCGTCACTCCCGCCCGGTGAGCCCCCACGCGTCCTCGGAGCCGCCGTCGTCCTCGACGACCTCGTACCCCTCGTACTGCGCCTCGACCGGGTCGACGGGGGCGGATGAGGGGGCTCCGGATGCGGGGGGTTCGGGCACGTCGTCACCGCGCAGCCGCGCGAGCACGGCCGGCAACTGCTCGGCAGTCACGAGCACGTCACGCGCCTTCGAACCCTCCGAGGGCCCGACGATCTCGCGAGACTCGAGCAGATCCATGAGGCGCCCCGCCTTCGCGAAGCCCACCCGGAGCTTGCGCTGCAGCATCGAGGTCGACCCGAACTGGCTGGAGACGATGAGCTCGGCCGCCGCCAGCAGCAGCTCCAGATCGTCGCCGATGTCCGCGTCGATCTCCTTCTTCTCCGCCGCGGCGGCGACGTCCGCGCGGTACTCGGGCTGTGCCTGCTTCGTGACGTGGGCGACGACCTTCTCGATCTCGGACTCGCTCACCCACGCACCCTGCACACGCAGCGCCTTGGACGCCCCCATGGGCAGGAACAACCCGTCGCCCTGTCCGATGAGGCGGTCGGCGCCCGGCTGATCGAGGATGACGCGCGAATCCGTGACGCTCGTCACGGCGAACGCGAGCCGCGAAGGCACGTTGGCCTTGATCAGACCGGTCACGACGTCGACCGAGGGTCGCTGGGTCGCGAGGACGAGGTGGATCCCGCTCGCGCGGGCGAGCTGGGTGATCCGGACGATCGAGTCTTCGACGTCACGAGGAGCGACCATCATGAGGTCGGCGAGCTCGTCGACCACGACCAACAGATAGGGGTAGGGCTTGAGCACACGCTCACTGCCCGCGGGCAGGTTCACTTCGCCGGCGACGACGGCGCGGTTGAAGTCGTCGATGTGGCGGAACCCGAACGACGCGAGGTCGTCGTACCGCATGTCCATCTCCTTCACGACCCACTGCAGCGCCTCGGCCGCCTTCTTCGGGTTCGTGATGATGGGCGTGATCAGGTGCGGGACGCCCGCGTACGACGTCAGCTCGACGCGCTTGGGGTCGATCAGCACCATCCGGACATCCGCCGGCTTCGCCCGCATCAGCAGGCTCGTGATCATCGAGTTGACGAAGCTCGACTTACCCGAACCGGTCGAACCGGCCACGAGCAGGTGCGGCATCTTCGCGAGGTTGGCCACGACGTAGCCGCCGCCGACATCCTTGCCGACGCCGATCGTCATCGGATGCGTGGAGTTCGTCGCCGCCGGGGAGCGCAGCACGTCGCCGAGCGTCACGATCTCGCGATCGGTGTTGGGGATCTCGACACCGATCGCGCTCTTGCCGGGGATCGGCGCGAGGATGCGAACCTCATTGGATGCCACGGCATAGGCGATGTTGTTGGTGAGCGCCGTGATGCGCTCGACCTTGACTCCGGGACCGACCTCGATCTCGTATTGCGTGACGGTCGGGCCGCGCGAGAAGCCCGTGACACGAGCATCCACCCCGAACTGCTCCAGGACGCTCGTGATCGCCGCGACCACCTGATCGTTGGCGGCAGAGCGCTCCTTGTGCGGCGTGCCCGCGGCGAGGGCGTTGACCGAGGGCAGACGGTAGGGCGCGACCGGTGCGACACTCGTCCGGGTCGCATCGGTGCCCAGTCCGGAGAGCCCCGCGAGCAGGTCATCGTCGTCGCCCGAGTCGTCCTGGATGGATACGTCGTGGCGCGGCACGGAGGCGGCGGCACGCTCGGCGTCCGCAAGCAGGTTCGGGTCGATCACTTCCGTGAGCGCGTCCGGTGCGAACGAGGGAGGCGCGGGCGGCGTCGCCTGGAACGCCTGCTCGAACCCGCCTTCCGCGCCGCTGGGCGGCAACAGCGCCGTGAGGTCCTGCGACCCGATGCCATCGTCCGGGTCCTCTTCGCGACCGGTCTTGTTCCGCCGCCACCACGGGAGCGAGCCGTCGGCGGCATCTGCCTGCTGCTCGGCGGCCGTCGTCGGTTCCGCTCGCTCGGGCCGCTCCGTGCCGAACATCCACGCGTACAGGTCGCCCAAGCGGCGTCCGATGCGGTTCGGCGGTGTCTTGGTGATGATGAGGATGCTCAGCGCCGCGAGCAGCACGAGGATGATCCACGCGCCGACATCGGTGAGCACGAACGCGATCGGCTCGGCGATCATCCAGCCGAGCAGTCCGCCCGCGCGGCTCAGGACGGGCAGTCCCTCGCTGGGTTCGGGGCGACCACCGGCGAGGTGGCCGAAGCCCGCGCCCGCAAGGATCAGCAGCCCGAAGCCGATCCCGATCCGGCCGTTGTCGTGCACGCTCGACGGATGCCGGAAGAGCCAACCGGCGAGGACGATCAACAAGACCGGCATGACGAACGCGAGACGCCCGACCATGCCGCCGATGGAGTAGTCCGAGACCGTCTGCGCGACCTCGTTGTTGATGAAGAACCACTCGATGACGGCACCCGCGATCGCGAGCAGGACGAGCAGCAGCGGGAACCCGTCGCGACGCTGGTCGCGTTCGAGGTTCTCCGGTCCGAAGGCGCGGAAGATCCCGCCGACTCCGTGGGCGAGGCCCATCCAGGCACGCACGGCGAGCGGCGGCTTCTCGTCGTCGCCGACGTACTTCTTGGGGACCGGATCCGGTTTGCGCGCGCGCGAGGATGAACTCCCCGCGGACGCGCGACCACTCTTGGTCGGGCTGCTGCTCCTGGCCATACTCTCCACGCTACGGCCGAGCGCGGGTTGTGCGGCGGATTGACGCGGCTGTTCCGGTGTTATGCCTCGGTTACGCCTCTATAACGAGCGGAACGATCATCGGGCGCCGACGCAGCGACTGGTTGACCCAGCGCCCGATCGTGCGTCGGACGATCTGCGACAGTGCGTGCGTGTCCCTGACGCCGGATTCCGCGGCTTCCTGCAGCGCGGCGGCGATCTTCGGCTTGACGGCGTCGAAGACCGCATCCTGCTCGGCGAAGCCGCGCGCATGGATCTCGGGGCCTGTGATGATGCTGCCGGTCGAGGCGTCGACGACGACGATGACGGAGATGAAGCCCTCCTCGCCGAGGATGCGCCGGTCCTTCAGGTCCGCATCCGTGATCTCGCCGACCGTCGAGCCGTCGACGTAGACGAAACCGAGGTCGAGCTGCCCGACGACGCGGGCCTCGCCGTCCTTGAGGTCGACGATCGTGCCGTTCTCACCGAGGATCGTGCGTTCGGCGGGGATGCCGGTGTCCTGCGCGAGCTTGGCGTTGGCCATCAGGTGTCGGTACTCGCCGTGCACCGGGAGCACGTTGCGTGGCTTGAGGATGTTGTAGCAGTACAGCAGCTCGCCCGCCGCGGCGTGGCCCGACACGTGCACCTTCGCGTTGCCCTTGTGCACGACGTTCGCGCCGAGCTTGGTGAGCCCGTCGATGACGCGGTACACGGCGTTCTCGTTGCCGGGGATGAGGCTCGAGGCGAGGATGACCGTGTCGCCCGGGCCCGGCTCGATCTCGTGGTCGAGGTTCGCCATGCGGCTGAGCACGGCCATCGGCTCGCCCTGCGATCCCGTCGACATGTAGACGATGCGGTCGTCGGGCAGGTCGCGCGCCTTCTTGTACTCGATGAGCACGCCCGGCGGCACGTGGAGGTAGCCGAGCTCCTCCGCGATCGTCATGTTGCGCACCATGCTGCGACCGAGGAGGGCCACGCGGCGGCCGTGCGCCGCCGCGGCGTCCAGCACCTGCTGCACGCGGTGCACGTGGCTGGAGAAGCTCGCGACGATGACCCGACGGGGCGCCTTGCCGATGACCTGGTCGAGCACGGGTCCGATGCTGCGCTCGAGCGGCGTGAAGCCCGGGACGTCGGCGTTGGTCGAGTCGACGAGGAAGAGGTCGACGCCCTCCTCGCCCAGGCGCGCGAAGGCGCGGAGGTCGGTGAGACGGTCGTCCAGCGGCAGCTGGTCCATCTTGAAGTCGCCGGTGGCCAGCACGAGGCCGGCGGGCGTGCGGATCGCGACCGCGAGGGCATCCGGGATGGAGTGGTTGACCGCGACGAACTCGAGCTCGAACGGCCCCAGCTGCTCGCGGCCGCCCTCGGCGACCAGGAGCGTGTAGGGCTTGATGCGGTGCTCCTTGAGCTTCGCCTCGACGAGCGCGAGCGTCAGCCCCGACCCGATGAGGGGGATGTCGCCCTTGAGCTTGAGCAGGTACGGGACGGCGCCGATGTGGTCCTCGTGCCCGTGCGTGAGCACGACGCCGATGATGTCGTCCAGGCGGCTCTTGAGCGGCTCGAAGTCCGGGAGGATGAGGTCGACGCCCGGCTGGTGCTCTTCGGGGAACAGCACGCCGCAGTCGACGATGAGGAGCTTGCCCTCGTACTCGAAGACCGTCATGTTGCGGCCGACCTCGCCGAGACCGCCCAGCGGCGTCACGCGGAGGGTGCCGGGAGCCAGCTGAGGCGGCTCGTTGACAGAAGTGGGGATGGTCATCGTGTGGTCCCATGCACCTTCGGGAGCGCCCCGCCGGCGGCGGCGTTGCGATCCGGGCGGAAGTTGGAGAAGTCGGCTCCGGGCACGTCCTGCACGAGGGCGAGCTCGTCCTCGATGACCGCGGCCTCCCACTCCTCCGGTCCGACGAGGGGAAGGCGCACGCGCGGGCTGCCGATGCGGCCGAGCCCGTGCAGGATGTACTTCGCGCTCACGGTGCCGGGCACGTGCGTCATGACGGCGCGCACGAGCGGCTCGAGGCGCTTGTGCTCGGCGGTGGCGGCGGCCAGATCGCCGCGGTTCACGGCGTCGACGATCGTGCGGTACGGCGTCGCCGTGATGTTCGCGGTGACGCCGATGAGGCCCGTCGCCCCGATGGACAGGTGCGGCAGCACGTTGGCGTCGTCACCGGAGAAGTACATGAGGTCGGTCTGGTTGAGCACGCGGCTGACCTCGCTGAAATCTCCCTTGGCGTCCTTGATGGCGAGGATGTTGGGGTGCTTCGCGAGGCGCAGGATCGTCTCGTACTTGATCGGAACGCCGGTCCTGCCCGGGATGTCGTAGAGGATCACGGGGAGATCGGTGGCGTCGGCGACGAGACGGAAGTGCGTGAGGATGCCGGCCTGGGTCGGCTTGTTGTAGTACGGCGTGACGATCATGATGCCGTCCGCGCCGGCCTTCTCGCTCGCCTTGTACAGCTCGATCGCGTGGGCCGTCTCGTTGGAGCCGCCGCCGGTGATGATCTTCGCCCGGTCGCCGGCGACCTTCTTGCCGACCCGCACCAGCTCGAGCTTCTCATGGTCGGTGAGGGTGCTCGTCTCACCGGTGGTCCCGGTGACCACGATGCCGTCGGCACCGGCGACGATGACGTCGTCGATGTGCTTCTCGACGGCGGGCCAGTCGACTTCTCCGTCGGCCGTCATCGGAGTGACCAGCGCGACGAGGACCTGACCGAAGGGGTTGCCCGTGTGCGTCATGCTCTCAGGCTATCGGTTGTGCGGCGGCGCGCCCCGCGCTCCCCGGCGGAGCGCGAGGCGCGCGGCGTCAGCGGGAGGTGCGCGTGTAGTCGACCGGCAGGTAGGTGCGCGACGTGCGCCCGGCATCCGTGTCCACGAGCAGCGTGGCGGCGTGAGCGCCGATCTCCGCACGAGAGCCGCGGACCTTGATCTTGAACGTCCTGCTCTTGCCCGGCTTGAGCGTGGCCGACTCCTGGTTCGGCTCGAGCCACGGGACGTCGGTGAACACCGGGTCCTCGGCGTTCAGGCGCCACACCAGGGCGGTGTCCATGTCGGCCGCCCACACGTTCCCCGCCTCGTCGACGTCCACGCCCGCCGCGCCGCTCGGCGTCAGCGGCGTCGTCACGGCACGGTACGTCGTGCAGGTGGAGGTCGCGGACGGGTCGATCTGCACGAGGCGCGAGGCGTCCTCTCCGGGCGTCGAGTACCAGACGGTGTCGGACTGTACGTTGTAGCCGAATCCGAGGGCGGGCTCGTCCACGGCGCACGCGTTGACGACCTTGCCGGGCTGGGCATGCGTGGATCCGGCGATGGTGAGGACCGTCCCGATGTACGGGCTGCCGAGGTAGAACACATCATCGACGGGGTTGTGCGCAAGTGCCGTGTAGGCGTGCTGATCGGCCCAGAGGCCTGTGATGACCCGCTTCTGCTTGCCCGTCTCGCGGTCGAAGCAGTGGATGCTCCAGTCACCGCCGTTGACGATCTGGCACATCGCGCCGGTGCGGCTGTCGAATGCGAGGTCGAGGCGGTCCGCCCCATCCATCTCGGCGACGTGCGGCGCGTTCCCGAGGTTTCCGCCGGTGACGGAGAACAGGCCGTTGCGCTGCTCGGCCCAGTCGGATACCCACACGCGTCCGTCGTAGCCCACCCCGAAGGCGCTGGAGGCCGGCATCGCGCTCCAGACGCCTTCGACCGGCTGTCCGGTCTGGGGCGCGGTCACCTGCGGGTCGCGGAGCATCTCGCGGAAGGACGTCTTCAGCGGCGCGGAGCCCGCGTTCTTCACGGTGATCTCGATCCAGTCGTTGCCCCGGCCGTCCGAGGACAGCGAGAGGGCGGACGTGGACACCTCGGCCACGCCGGTCTTCAGCACCGGCGAGTACGCGATCGTCTGCGACCACGACGATGCGTCGATCTGACGCGCGTCCTCCGTGTAGTTCGGTGCGGTCACGGTGACGCGCGAGCGTCCCGTGAGGGCCGCCACCTCGTACGTGCCGTCCCCGCTCGTCGAGGTCTCGGAGACGGTGCCGTCGGAGTGCTGCACACGCACGCGCGCCCCTGCGACGGCGGCCCCGTCGTTCGCATCGGTCACGGTCCCCGCGATCCACGCGCGCTCGGCGCGGGTGAACCGCACCTGTCCCGGACCGCTCAGCAGGCGGCCGCCGGCGAGATAGTCCACCGCGACCTCCGTGCCGGCGGCCTCCAGGCCGACCGACGCGTAGGCGCCGGACCGCTCGCGATCCGCTCCGATGCCCTCGCCGTAGGAGAACAGCACGTCGCCGTTCGCGACGAGGGTCGCCGAGAAGGTCAGCCGCTGCGTGGGCGAGAAGAGGATCGCGACGTTCCGCCACTCGATCGTGACGGCCGGGACCGCGTCCACCGTCGTCTTCTTCCACCGCACCGACGAATCCCCGTCGAGGTCGATCAGTGCCCAGAACGGGGCGACGATGCCGCCCTGCACGCGACCGCCCGGGTACGGGATCGGCCGCGGCCCGTCCCACACGTCGTCCAGCGGCGTGAAGGTGAGGAAGCCGTTCGCCGACACGTAGACCGTCGAGTAGCGGTGGTCGAAGGACGGGAAGGCGAAGGGCAGGTCGAGGACCGCCGCCTTCCCGTTGGCGTCGATGTCGAGCGCGGTCGATCCGGTCCGCATCGCGGCGTCGGAGGACGCGCAGGTGTAGCCGCCGGAGAACGAGGTCGTCTTCAGCTCGACGTCGGTGCGCAGGTCCTTGCGCACCGTCACGCTGCGCTGCGCAGGGACCAGGCACGCGTCGGCCGAGACGCTCAGCGTGTGCGCCCCCTCCGGCACGCCGTCCAGACGGTAGCGCCCATGGGCATCGGTGAGCACGGGCGGCTGAGGGCCGCCGACGGCGACGGCCGCTCCGGCGACCGGATGACCCGAGGCATCCGTCACGGTGCCGGAGACCGCGTGGCGCGGCACGATCGTCAGGCGCGCGTCCGCGGTCGCGGTCGCGCCGTCGGCGACGGTGACGGTGCGTGTGTGCGCGCCGTACCCGTACGACGTGAACGAGACGTCGTAGCGCCCGGGGGCGACGGTCAGGGCGAAGCGCCCGTCCTCGCCGGTCTTGGTCGAGCGGTCGAACGCGCCGTCGGCGGTGACGTCGACGCCGACGAGCGCCTTTCCGTCGGCGTCCACGACGTGCCCGGAGAGCACCGCGGCACCGCGCGGCGCGGCGGCGATGAGCGCGGGGACGTCGAGCTTTCCCTCGCCCCACACCGCGTTGTCGCCGGCGGTGCCGCCGCAGGAGCGGTCGTCCACGTCACGGGCGGTGCGGTCCAGGAGCGCGCGTGTCGCGTCGATGTCGCCGACGAGGCTCGGAGCCGCGCTCCACAGCAGCGCGACGGCTCCCGCGACATGCGGCGCCGCCATCGATGTGCCGGTCTCCAGCAGATAGCCGCCGCCGGGCACCGACGAGCGCACGCGGACGCCCGGGGCCGCGATGTCGGGCTTGATCTCGCCGTCCTGGCCCGGCCCGCGGGAGGAGAAGTATCCGATCTCGCCGTCCTCGTCGTACGCGCCGACCGCGTAGGAGACGTGACGTCGGCCGGGGCTGCCGGCCGTGCTGCAGGCCGGACCGGAGTTGCCCACGGACCACGAGCTGAAGATGCCTGACGCCTCCCATGCCCGGACGATGTCGTCGTAGAAGGGGTCGTCGAAGGGCTTTCCCCACGAGTTGTTCACGATGTGCGGACGCAGTGCCGGGTCGCCGCTGTCCCAGTCGTCGCGCGCGTTGGTGGGCGCGAGCATCCACTGCCCGGACAGGAGGACGTTCGTGTCGGTGCAGTTGGCGCACCCGTTCGCCGCGATCCAGGTCGCCCCCGGCGCGACGCCGATGTGCGCGCCCTCGCCGCCGTCTCCCACGATGGTGCCCATCGTGTGCGTGCCGTGGATGTCGCGGTCGCAGATCGTGCCGGTCAGGCATACGTGCGCGATGTCGTACCAGTTGTGGTCGAGCACGACGGAGCCGTCGGCCTGTGCGCCGCGGAAGCGCCCGCTCAGCGCCGGGTGGGAGGCGTCCACGCCGGTGTCGATGTTCGCGACGACGATGCCCTCGCCGGTGATGCCCTGTGCCCACGCCTCGGGGGCGCCGATCTCCGCGACACCCCAAGCGACCCCGTCGTCGAGGCCCTGCGTGCCCGTCGCCCGCGCCGAGTCGACCGGCTGCTCGAGGCTGTAGGTCCGCACCTCGCGGATCTCCGACACCTCCCGGTGCGCGGCGAGCTCGAGCGCCAGCGAGAGGTCGCCGCCCTCGACGAGCACCGCGTTGGAGACCCAGAAGGACGTGTAGGCGACGCCCTCGGCCTCGAGCTCCTTGACCACGGACGCCTGCGCCGACTCCGCACTGCGCCGCAGCGCATCGCGCACCGCCGCCCCGCGCTCGGCCCAGTCGGCGATCTTCGCTGCGGCCTCGAGGTCCGCCTTCTCCGGGAAGCGCACCCAGAACGGCGCGCCGCGGCCGCCGGCCAGCCGGCTCTCGACCTCGTCGGTGAGCTTCCTCTTCGCCTCTGCCGGATCGACGGCGCGGTCGGCCTCCTGTGAGACGCCGTGACGCCAGAACCCGTCAGGATCGACATCACCGCCGGGCGAGGCCGAGGCGGGGGCCGGCGCCGCGGCGACGCCGATGATGAGGGCGGCCGCGCTGAGCGCGGCGGCGAGAAGGCGGGGGCGGCGAGCGTGATGAGAGCGCACGGGCATCCTTCGTGGTGAGTCCCGGGGGGGAGGGAGGCGGTCGCAGAGTGTTCCGGACCGGGTTGTCGCTCATCGTGCGTCCGGACGCGGCCGGGAACAAGGGCGGTTCGCGGGCAGAACAGGGACGAAAACTTTCGATGTGCGCGGATGAGAGCGTTCTCACGTGATCGTAATGAAACCTCTGCATCACGCGGCCTTGGCGAAATGCAGGACTGATAGGCAAGTGTGGGGATGAGCAGGAGAGGTAGTTGATGGTCATCCGAGGCGACGGGTCGGACCCGGCGATGGTGCTCTGCGTCGGGCTCCCCCTGCGGAGCGTGGGCGAGCTCGCGGAGCGCCTGCGCGAGCAGGCCGTGGTCATCGCCGCGCCGGACATCGAAGGCGCGCTGGCCCTGCTGAGCGAGGATCAGTCGGTCGAGGACGCCGGGCGGGAGGGCGCGGCTTCATCCCGCGACATGCGCCCCGCGCCGGAGGACCCCGCGCCCGTCCCGGCGCTGCGGATCGTCTCCGCCGCGAGGCAGGCGTACGTGCGCGGTGTCGGGCTGCGCCTGTCGGCTCAGGAGTTCGACCTGCTCGCCGCCCTCGCCTCCGACACCGACCGCGTCTGGACGTTCGAGGAGCTGACCGCACAGGTGTGGCGCACGCGCTACATGGGCGACCGGGAGCACGTGAACTCCGCCGTCAAGCGCCTCCGCCGGCGCCTGCCGGTGCAGGGCGGCGTCCGCATCGTCTCGGTGCGCGGCATCGGCTATCGCCTCGCCCTCGACCACGGCGAGCCCGAGGGGACCGCGCCGGGCGGGGCCCCGCCCCCACTCATCTGACGGCGCCGGCTCGCACCGTCGCGCGGGTCAGCGGCCCTGCTCGCCGATGCGCGCGGTGAGCGACGCCGGGAGGAAGCGCAGCAGCACGGCGATCGCCTTGTACCGCAGCGACGGGATCGACACGCCCTTGCCGCGGGCGGCGTCGCGCAGCCCCTCGCGCACGACATCCGGCGCCTCGAGCCACAGCGCCCCGGGGATCCCCTCCTGACCGGGCGGCAGGCCGAGTCGCTCGTGGAAGTTCGTGTGCACGAACCCGGGGCACACGGCGGTCACGGTGACGCCGCGGGGCGCGTACCGCACGTTCGCCCACCTGCTGAAGCTCACGAGCCACGCCTTGACGGCGCCGTATGTCGATCGCGGCATGAACGCGGCGATCGAGGCGATGTTGACGATGCGACCGTGTCCGCGCGCGAGCATCGCGCCCAGCGCCGCATGCGTGAGCCGCATGGCGGCCTCGACGTGCAGCCGCAGGTGGCGCACCTCGGCGTCGATGTCATTGCGCTCGAATGCGAGCGGAAGACCGAACCCGGCGTTGTTCACCAGGACCTCGACGGGACGCTCCGTCGAGCCCACGCGCGCCACGACCCTGGCCAGCTGGCGCGCGACGGTGAGGTCGGCGACGAGCACCTCCACGACGACGCCGTACCGGTCCCGCAGGCCGACGGCGACCCGATCGAGCGCGTCGCGGTCGCGGGCCACGAGCACGAGGTCGGCGCCGCGCGCGGCGAGCTGCGCGGCGAACTCGGCGCCCAGGCCCGAGCTCGCACCGGTGATGAGCGCGGTCGTCACGCGCCGCGCTCCAGGGTCAGGAAGCGATAGCGGATGCCGCTGCGCGACGTGTGCCACCCGGCATCCGGGTCCGTCGCCGCCACCGGCCAGTCGTCACGGGCGGGTGCGAAGGTGTCTCCGTCGACGTCGAGGTCGAGCTCGGTGACCTCGAGCACGGCGGCCCGGTCGATCGCCTCGGCGAACAGGCGACCGCCGCCGATGACCCACACGTCGCCGTCGCCGGCGAGCTCGAGCGCCGCATCGAGGGATGCCGCCCGCTCGGCGCCGTCGGCCCGCCATCCGCCCTGCCCCGTGACCACGATGTTGCGGCGGCCGGGCAGCGGACGGAAGCGGTCGGGGAACGACTCCCACGTGCGCCGGCCCATGATGACGGGAGCCCCCATCGTGACGTCCCGGAAGTGCGCGAGGTCCTCGGGGACGTGCCAGGGCATGCCGCCGTCCGCGCCGATGACACGGTCGTGGGCCTCCGCCCACACGAGGCCGATGCGCGCGCCGGCGGCCGTCATACGGCGACGGCGCCGCGGATCGCGGGATGGTGCTGGTAGTCCTCGAGCACGAAGTCCTCGTACCGGTAGTCGAGGAGGGACTCCGGCTTGCGCGCGAAGCGCAGCGTCGGGTACGGGTACGGGTCGCGGGTGAGCTGCTCACGCACCTGCTCGAGGTGGTTGTCGTAGATGTGGCAGTCGCCGCCCGTCCACACGAAGTCGCCCGGCTCGAGGCCGGTCTGCTGCGCGACCATGAGGGTGAGCAGCGCGTACGAGGCGATGTTGAACGGCACACCGAGGAAGAGGTCGGCGCTGCGCTGGTAGAGCTGGCACGAGAGCCTGCCGTCGGCGACGTAGAACTGGAACAGCGCGTGGCACGGCGCGAGGGCCATG
>Ga0182739_1000612_pt1 | contig 43227 bp, 29 predicted proteins | sample eDN5th30CBELigBY_FD_128873 | JGI IMG/M metagenome (GOLD analysis project Ga0182739, IMG submission 128873) | Enriched backyard soil microbial communities from Emeryville, California, USA - eDNA 5th pass 30_C BE-Lig BY (version 2) (version 2) | ecosystem: Environmental > Terrestrial > Soil >... | reverse complement strand
GTCCAAGGTCGAGATCCCGGTGCCGTTGGACGGCATCGACGACGACGGCGACTCGGTCGACCTCACGGGTCTCGCCTCGGCGCCGCAGAAGGGCCGCATCGTCGAGACGAAGGTCGCGTCGTTCGTGTACGAGGCGTTCGAGGACTCGATGGGCGTCGACACCTTCACCTATCGCGTGCGCGACCGCCTCGGCAAGGAGGCCACCGCGACGGTGCAGGTGGGCATCGCCCCCGTCGCGTCGGCCAACCAGGCGCCCTACGCCGTGCGCGACTCGGTCGTGATGCGTCCCGGCCGCCAGGTGGCCCTTCCGGTGCTCGACAACGACTCCGACCCCGACGGCGACCCGTTCGGGTTCGCGGAGGATGCCGTGGAGGTGCCGGAGGGCGTTCCCGGCCTCGCCGCGGAGGTGTCGGGCCGGTACCTGCTGATCACGGCTCCCGACGAGGAGACGCAGACGAGCGTCTCGTACACGATCGCGGACGAGCGGGGCCTCGAGGCCAGCACGTCGGTGCAGATAACGGTCGACGAGGACGTCCCGCTGCTGCATCCCATCGCGCGCGACGACCGCGTCCTCGCAGAGGACGTGACGGAGGACGGCATCGCCGACGTGGCCGTGCTCGAGAACGACGACGACCCCGACGGGACGCGCAGCGCGCTGGAGGTGACGCTCGGCACGGGCTCCGGTGAGGCGAGCGTGCGGCAGGGCGGCGTCGTGCGGGTGACGCTCACCGACGAGCCGCAGCTCATCACGTACACCGTGACCGACGTCGACGACCAGACGGCATCCGCGTTCGTCCGCGTGCCCGCGCTGTCGTCGCTGCCGCCGAGCCTCCTGTCGACCGAGCCGCTCGTCGTCGACAGCGGCGTGACGACGGAGCTGCCGCTGTCGGAGTACGTGCGTGCGGCCGGAGGCAGGACGGTCGTCGTCACCGAGGCGGCGAAGGCATCGGCCACCCACTCCAACGGCGATCCGCTCGTGAAGGACCAGACGACGCTCGTCTACACGTCCGCCGACCGCTACTTCGGCAGCGACGCGCTCACGTTCGAGGTGACAGACGGAGACGGCCCCGACGACCCCGAGGGCCGGAAGGCGACGCTGACCATCCCGATCACCGTGCTGCCGCCCGAGAACCAGCAGCCCACGTTCGTGGGCGCCTCGATGTCGGTGGCCCCCGGCGAGGACGCGACGACGCTGGGGCTGCGCGACCTCGTGAGCGACCCCGATCCGGGCGACGAGGAGAACATGGCGTTCTCGCTCGCCTCCGACGCGCCCGCCGGGATCAGCGCGTCGGTGGACGGCGGAGCCCTGCGCGTGTCGGCGGAGGCGAACGTCCCGAAGGGCACGAGGTTCTCGCTGCAGGTGCGCGCGACCGACGGCGAGACCGACCCCGTGGATGCCACGATCACCGTCACTGTGACGGCCTCGACCCGCGAGCTGGCCAGCGCCAACGACGACATCATCGAGCAGGCCGATCAGGGCGTGACGGTGTCGGTGCCCGTGCTGACCAACGACGTCAACCCGTTCCCCGACACCCCGCTGCGCGTCATCGCCGCCGAGCAGGAGTCCGGCCTGTTCCAGTCGGTGCGGGTGGCCGGCGACCGCGTCGAGGTCACGAGCGACCCCGCCTTCGTCGGCACCCTCGTGGTCCGCTACACGGTCGAGGACAAGACGGAGGATGCCGACCGCCGCGTCGAGGGCCGCATCCGCATGACGGTGCAGGGTCGTCCCGACGCTCCAGGGAAGCCGACCGTGACGGCCGTCGAGAGCCGCACCGTCGTGATGTCGTGGACGCCGCCGATCGACAACGGCCGGCCGATCACCGGGTACACGGTGACCTCGACGGCGGGCGGCTACAGCAAGGAGTGCGCGTCGACGACCTGCACCCTCGACGGGCTGACCAACAACGTCGAGTACAACTTCGTCGTCACCGCGACCAACAGCGTCGGCACGTCCGACCCGTCGGTCCCGTCTGAGACCGCTCGGCCCGATCAGCGTCCCGACCAGCCCGCTGCACCGTCGCTCACGTTCGGCGACCGCAGCCTCGCGGTGGCGTGGACGGCGCCGCGCACGGAGGGCTCGCCGGTCGAGGGATACACGCTCGAGATCTCGCCCGCCCCGCCGTCCGGTGTCGCCCAGAAGACGGGACTGACCGGCACGAGCATCACGTGGGACGGACTGGAGAACGGCGTCGCGTACCAGGTGCGCGTGCGGGCGCACAACCGCGCGCCCGAGCCGTCGGACTTCAGCGCGTGGTCGGCGAGCGAGATCCCGGCGCGCGCGCCCGACGCCCCCGGCGCTCCGACGAGCGAGCGACTGGAGGCGGTCGGCACGCAGAGCCAGCTGCGCGTCTCGTGGAATCAGCCGGCCCAGAACGGCGACGCGATCGCGGGATACCAGCTGCGGGTGCACCGTGGGTCGAGCGTCGTGCGCACGATCGACGTCGCGGCCGGCCAGACGAGCCAGGCCGTCACCGTCGACAACTCCGAGACGACCTACACCTTCACCGTCCGTGCCCAGAACAAGGCCGGGTGGGGGCAGTGGAGTGCCGCCTCTGCACCGCGTCAGGCCGCGGGCACCCCGTCGGCGCCGACCAACGTCGTGGCGACCGAGGGCAACGACCGGGTCAGCGTCACGTGGGTCCCCGGGTCGCTCAACGGGGCGACGGCGAGCCAGGCCACCTACCAGTACTCCGTCAACGGCGGCGGCTGGCGCGGAGACTGGGTCGCGGGCGGCAGCGGCGGGTCGGGCACGATCGGCAACGGCCAGGTGAACAACAACGGCAGCTACTCCGTCCGCATCCGCGCCGTGACGAGCTTCGACGGGTTCACCGAGGCGGGCGATCCGTCGGCGGCGTCGAACCAGGTCGCGCCCTACGGCCCGATCGGCAACCCGTCGGCGTCCGCGTCGGCCAGCGGCACGAGCATCACCGTCTCGTGGTCGTCTCCTGCGCGCAACGGCCGCGACATCACGACGCAGATCCGCATCAACAACGGGTCGTGGGAGACGGTGCCGGCGAGCGGCAACCGCACCGCGAACGTGGGCTACAGCACGACGCGCTCGATCGACGTGCGCACGACGGCGGCCGGGCAGACCACGACGGCATCCGCCTCGGCGCGCACGCAAGATGCTCCGCCTCCCCCGCAGCCGCGGGTCTGGGTGAGTCGCGGCGATCGCGCGGGCAGCTGCGTCAACGGCTGCTACCGCTTCGTCATCAACACCGAGAACTTCCCCGCGGGCAACTACCGCGTCATGTGCAAGTTCGAGGGCCGCGGCTACACGAACGCCAACGTCAGCGACACGGCCTGGAGCTACAACCTGCCGGCCAACGGCTCGGTGCAGCTGCAGTGCTACCTCGGAGCCGACGGCTACGACGTCTGGGTCGACATCTACGACTGGGGCGACGGCGTCGACACCGAGAAGCGCAACTGGCCACGACCATGATCGAGAAGGACACAGACAGATGAGCATGACCTCCGAGCAGGCGGCCTGGTTCCGCGACACGTTCGCGCGCCTCGTCGACAACGTCGACCAGGCCCTCATGGGGAAGCGCGAGGTCGTCGGCCTCGTGCTGTCGGCGATGCTCGCCGAGGGCCACGTGCTGCTGGAGGATGCGCCGGGCACAGGAAAGACGAGCCTCGCGAAGGCGCTCGCCGCGAGCGTGCAGGGCACGTCGAACCGCATCCAGTTCACGCCCGACCTGCTTCCCTCCGACGTGACCGGCGTCACGATCTACGACCAGCAGAACCACAAGTTCGAGTTCCACCGCGGGCCGGTGTTCGCCTCGATCGTGCTCGCCGACGAGATCAACCGCGCCTCGCCGAAGACGCAGTCGGCGCTCTTGGAGGTCATGGAGGAGTCGCGCGTGACCGTCGACGGCGTCGCCCACGAGGTCGGCCGCCCGTTCCTCGTGATCGCGACGCAGAACCCGATCGAGCAGGCAGGCACCTACAAGCTGCCCGAGGCGCAGCTGGACCGCTTCATGGTCAAGACCTCGATCGGCTATCCGTCGCTGGCGGTGGCCGAGCGGATCCTCGCCGGCGCGGTCGACCGCAATCCGTCGGCGAGCCTGCGTCCCGTCATCACGACGCAGGCCGTCGCCGACATGGCCGACCTCGCCGCGACCGTCCACATCGATCCCGCCGTCGCGCGCTTCTCCGCGCAGCTGGTGGAGGCGACCCGCGCCGACGAGGGCGCGCGCCTGGGCGTGTCGGTGCGCGGCTCGATCTCGATGATGCGCATCGCGAAGGTCTACGCCGCCGCGCAGGGCAGGCACTACGTCGTCCCCGACGACATCAAGGCGCTCGCCCTTCCCGTGTGGGCGCACCGGCTCGTGCTCGACCCCGAGGCGGAGTTCTCCGGCGTGACGGCGGACAGGATCGTGCAGAACGCGCTGGGCGCCGTCGAGGCCCCGCTGGCGAGGGCCAGCGCCTGATGACCCTCACGCGGGAGGATGCCGGAGAGCTGACGCGCGACGCGCGCCGGCCCTCCGGTGCGCCCGCGGCGGGGGCGCAGGCCTCACCGGCGGCAGAGCCCGCGCGGCTCGCGCGGTGGACCGAGGACGCCGCGGACGTGCTCCGCACCGTCGGCGGGCACGTCGCGCGCGTCGCCGCCATCGTGCGGCCGCTCGGCTGGATCGCCCTGGGACTGGGCGCCGTGCTGTGGTTCGCCGCCCTGCGCTACGGCTGGATGGAGGCGCTGATCGCGGCCGCGGTCGTGACGGCCGTGCTGGTGCTGAGCATCCCGTTCCTGTTCGGGCGCACCTCGTACGAGATCGACCTCGACCTCACGCGCACGCGGGTCGTGGTCGGGGAGCGGGCCGTCGGCGCCCTCACTCTGAGGAACGCCACCGGGCGCGCGCTGCTGCCGTCCGAGGTCGTGCTGCCCGTCGGCGCGGGCCGCGGCGTGTTCGACGTGCCGCGGCTGGTCGCCGGCTCCGCCCACGAGGAGCTGTTCGCCATCCCGACATCGCGGCGCGGTGTGCTGGCCGTCGGCCCCGTGAGCGTGCTGCGCGGCGACCCGCTCGGACTGTTCGAGCGCACGCAGGACCGGCGCAACGCGGTCGACCTGTTCGTGCATCCGCGCACGACGTCGCTCGACGGGCTCTCCCTCGGGCAGCTCCGCGACCTGGAGGGGCTGCCCGTGCAGCAGCTGGAGCGCGACGACGTGTCGTTCCACGCGCTCCGGGAGTACCAGCCGGGCGACGACCTGCGCCACGTGCACTGGAAGTCCACGGCGCGCACGGGGGACGTCATGGTGCGTCAGTACGAGCAGACGCGCCGCTCGCACTTCGTCGTCGGGCTGTCGACGCACCCCGACGAGTACCGCGACCCCGAGGAGTTCGAGCTGGCGATCTCGGTCGCCGGCTCGGTGGGGCTGCGCGCGCTGCGCGACTCCCGCCGGCTCGACGCCCGCGTGCCGGGGCGAGCGCTGCGCGCCGACTCCGGCCGCCGGTTCATGGATGCGCTCGCCGGCCTGGAGCCGTCGCGCCCCCGCGAGGGCGGGACGGTGCAGCTGGCCGGAGCGCTGGCGACCGGCGTCCCGGAGGCGGCCATCGCGGTGCTCGTGACCGGCTCTGGGGTGGACGCCTCCGATCTGCGGCTCGCCTGCTCGCGCCTCCCGTACGGCGTGCGCGTGCTCGCGGTCGTGGCCGATCTGCGGATCGAGTCGCCGACGCTGCGCCGTGTCGGCGACGCGGACGTCGTGGCCCTCGGCGCGCTGGACCAGCTTCCCCGTGCGGTGCGGAAGGTGCTGTCGTGAACCGTGACGTCATCCGCACCGTCGCCGACCTCGTCGCGGTCGGCGCGCTCCTGTCGGTGGCCGTCATCGGCTTCGGACCGACCTTCGACGGCGGCCAGTACCTCGCTGCGGGCTTCGGGGCGCTCATCGTCGGCCTCGCGATCGCGTGGGCGGGAGCGAGGCTCCGCTGGGGCGTCCTGCCCGTCGCCGGCGTGACGGTCGGCGCCTACCTGCTTCTCGGCGGGGCCTTCGCCCTGCCCCACACGACCTTCATCGGGGTGATCCCGACGATCGAGACGCTGCGGCAGCTGGCGGTCGGGTCGGTCACGTCGTTCAAGGAGCTGCTCACGACCGTGCCGCCGGTCGCGGCATCCGACGGGCACCTCATCGTCCCCTTCCTGCTGACGCTCGTCGCCGCCGTCGTGACCGGCTCCCTCGCGCTGCGCGTGCGGCCCGCGGCCTGGGCGCTGCTGCCCGCGCTCTCGCTGACGGCGCTGCAGATCCTGCTGGGGGCGGCGCAGCCGGCCGCACCGCTCGTGCAGGGACTCGTCTTCGCCGCGATCTCCGTGGTCTGGCTCGCCCTCCGGCAGGCCTGGGACGGCGGCTCCGCGGCGCAGCGGATCGAGAACCCCGCCGCGACGCCGTCTCGGCCGTTGCGCGCCCGGCGGCTCGTCGCCGGCGGCGTGGTGCTCGCGGTGGCGGCGGGCGCCGGCATCGCCACCGCGGCGATCGCGAGCCCGCCGACCCAGCGCTATGTGCTGCGCGACTTCGTCATCCCGCCCTTCGACGTCCACCAGTACCCCAGCCCGCTGCAGTCGTGGCGGGGGATCGTGCGCGACGACGCGGACGCGACCCTGTTCACCGCCACGGGACTCCCGGACGATGCGCGGGTGCGGCTGGCGACGATGGACGCCTACGACGGTGTCGTCTACAACGTCTCCGACGACGGGGCCGGCTCGTCGAGCGCCTTCACCCCCGTGCGCTCGAACATGTCGCCCGGCGCGAAGGGCACGGCCGCCACCGTGCGCATCGACGTGGCCGAGCTCGACGGCGTGTGGCTCCCCGACGTGGGCGCCGTGCGCGAGTTCGCCTTCGAAGGCGCCCGCGCCGACGAGCTGCGGCGGTCGGCGCACTTCAACGACGCGACAGGCACGGGCATCGCGACGGCCGGGCTGACCGACGGCGACGCCTACACGATGACGACCGTCGTCTCCGAGCCGCCCAGCGATGCGGCCCTCGCGAACGCGACGTTCGCCCCCGTCAAGATGCCGAAGCAGGAGGGCGTGCCCGAGACGCTGTCGAAGCTCGCCGCCGAGCACCTGGGCGATGCGGAGACCCCCATCCAGCGCGTCCGCGCGCTCCAGGACTGGCTCGCGACCGACGGCTACTTCAGCCACGGTCTCGCCGACGACGTCTACTCGCCGTCCGGTCACGGCGCCGCACGCATCGCGATGCTGTTCGCCGGCGAGCAGATGGTGGGCGACGACGAGCAGTACGCCGTCGCGATGGCGCTCATGGCCCGGCAGCTGGGGATTCCCGCGCGGGTCGTGATGGGCTGGTACCCGGGCGAGGACGACACGGATGCGGGCGTCTTCACGGCGACAGGCGACAACCTGCACGCGTGGGTCGAGGTGGCCTTCGACGGATACGGGTGGGTCCCGTTCGACCCGACGCCGGACGAGGACAACGAGCCGAACGACCAGAACACCAAGCCGCACGCGAATCCCAAGCCGCAGGTGCTGCAGCCGCCCCCGCCCGCACAGGAGCCGGCAGATCTTCCGCCGACGATCGCCGACGACCGCGACCAGAAGGATGACACCGAGCCGGGTGTCGACTGGCTGGGACCGATCCTGCTCTACGGCGGCATCGGCCTCGGCGTCGTGGCGCTCCTGATGGCGCCGTTCATCGTCCTGGGGATCGTCAAGGGCGCCAGGCGGGCGCGCCGCCGTGGCGCACCGCGCACCGCGGATCGCATCTCGGGCGGGTGGGACGAGCTCGTCGACACCGCCGTCGATCTGCGCGCACCGGTCACGGCGGGGGCGACGAGGGCCGAGAGCGCGGCCGTCGTCAGCTCGGCCTTCACCGAGCCGCGCGTGGCGACCCTGGCCGGTCGCGCGGATGCCGACGTCTACGGGCCCGACGACCCGAGTCCCGAGGACGTCGAGGCGTTCTGGCGCGAGGTCGATCAGCTCGTCGGCGGCATGCGTCAGCAGGCCCCGTGGTGGCGCCGACTCGCGGCGCGACTGAGTCTGCGGTCGCTCCGGCTCAGGTCCTCACGGCGCGACGGATCGACGGCCGGCCGTCTTCGGCTGCCCTGGCGGGACGGCGGGCGGTCGTCGTGAGTCCCGCGCTGCAGGGCGACACGCTTCCCCGGCACGAGCTGCCTGGGCGCGCCGGCGCGGCCCGCGACGCCGATCCGCTCACCGAGGTGCCCGGGTTCGGCCCCGCGCCGCTGGCGACGCTCGTGTGGGACGACGGCACCCGGCACGTCCTGCGCGCTCCGACGGTGCTCGGACGCAACCCGGGCGCCGTCCCCGGATGGCACGCGGTCGCGATCCGCGACGAGACGCTGTCGCTGTCGCGGACGCACGTCGCGATCGGCGGCCGTCCCGGCGCCGTCTGGGTCGCCGACACCGGATCGATGAACGGCATCCAGATCGTCCGTCGCGTCGCACAGGGCGATGCAGGGGAGCGCGACGCAGGGGAGGGCGCCGCGGGAGACCGGACGGAGCGCCACCGCATCGCCCCCGGCGAACGCTGGATCGTGCGGACAGGTGACATCCTGGAGTTCGGCGACCGCCGGGCGAGCATCGAGGGGGTGTGATGGTGGACTCTCCCATCACGGTGTCCTTCGGCGCCGCGACCCACCCCGGGCTGCGTCGACAGGTCAACGAGGACTCCCATCTCGCCGTCCCGCCGCTGTTCCTCGTGGCCGACGGCATGGGCGGGCACGAGGCGGGCGCGGCGGCCAGCGCCGTCGTGGTCGAGGTGTTCGAGGCGCTCGCCGGGAGGGAGAGCGTCGGCATCCAGGACGTCCGCGAGGCGCTGGATCGCGCCCGCGAGCGCGTGCACGCCCTCGTGACCGGCGCCCTCGCGGAGCGTGCTCCGGCGGTGCAGCGTGCGGCGGGCACGACGCTCAGCGGCGTCGTCATCGCCGACGTCGGCGGCGCGGGCTACTGGCTGACCGTGAACGTCGGCGACTCGCGCACCTACCGCTACGCCGGCGGCGTGCTCGAGCAGATCAGCGTCGACCACTCCGTCGTGCAGGAGCTGATCGACGCGGGCGAGCTGGACGTCGTCGCGGCGGCACGCGACAGCCGCCGCAACGAGATCACGCGCGCGATCGGCGCGGGAAGCGACGGCGAGCCCGACTTCTGGCTCGTCCCGGCCGAACCCGGCGACCGCATCCTGGTGTGCTCGGACGGCCTGTCGGGAGAGCTCGACGTCGAACGGCTCCGCGCGGTGCTCGACGAGACCGCCGACCCGCAGGAGGCGGCGACCCGCCTCGTGCACGAGGCGATGGTGCGGGGCGGACGCGACAACATCACGGTGGTGGTCGTGGATGCCGTCGGCGTGCGCGGGCATGACGACCTCCCCTCCGACACGGCGCCCGCCGGCACGCGCGACGAGGTCGACAGCGACACGAGGCCCACGCGGGTCCGGGGGAGGGCCATCGATGGCTGAGGTCAGGTACGTTCCGGCGCCCGGGACAGACGGCTGGCGCGCCGCGATCGGGGCGCACGCCCTCGCCGTGCTCCCGCCCGCCGTGACGCCGCAGACCGCCGAGGCCGTCTGGCGGCGGCTCGACGGCGGCGGCATCGGCGCGCTCGTCGAGGCGCTCACGGGGGCGTTCGGCACGTCGCTGACGGCCATCCCGCCCTTCGCGCTCGTCGTCGTCGAGGACGACGGCATGCGCGTCGCCGTCCGGGGTCCGCTGGAGGTCGTGCTCGAAGGCGCGGACGGCGCCGTATCCGTCTCGGGGCGCGGCGTCGCGACGTGGGCGGAGCGGCTCGTCCCTCGCGTGCAGCGTGTGACCGTCTCGCCCGAGGGCGCCCTCGACGAGGCCCAGGCGCTTCCCATCGCCTCGGGCGTCGTGCCGATCGGCGCCGTCCTGCTGTCCGCCGACGAGCGACGGCTTCCTGTGGCGGCGACGCCGGCGACGCCCGCGCCCGCGGTCGCGGATGCGCCGGTCGAGGCCCCGGCGCCGACGTCCGACGGGGGTTCCCGCGACGCCGGCGGTGCGGAGGACGCTGCGGTGCCGCCCCCGGCGCGGCCCACGGGGGAGCCGGCGGCGGAGCCCGCGGCGGAGACGTCGGGAGAGCCGTCGGCCTCCGACACCTGGATCCCCGTCCACACGAGCTCGGTCGACGGCGCGGGCGATCAGCACGCCGACGACAGCACGATCATCGCCCCGAGAGCCGATGCGGGGGCGTGGGCGGCGACGGTCGCACGCTCCGCCGTGCCTGCGCCCGCGGCGCCTTCTGCCCCCGTGCTCCCGCCTCGACCGGCCGAAGCGGTGCCTCCCATCGTGGGCGACCATGACGGGGCGACGATCTCCGTCGCCGAGGCGCGCGCGGCGCGCGGCGCCGCACCCCGCTTCGAGCCCGTCGCCGACGTGCCGCCCCGCCAGCCCGCCCGCGGCCGCGTGCGCCTGTCGACGGGACAGGTGGTCGAGCTGGAGCGACCCGTCGTGATCGGCCGGCGGCCGCGGTCGACGCGCGCATCCGGAGCCGAGCTGCCGACGCTCGTCGCGGTGGAGAGTCCCGAAGGCGATATCTCGCGCAGCCACGTAGAGATCCGCGCAGAGGGCGAGCACGTGCTGGTGACCGACCTCGCGACCACCAACGGGACGGTGCTGCTGCGCGGCGGGCAGGAGCCGGTGCGGCTCCACCCGAGCGAGCCGACGATGGTCGTCTCCGGTGACGTGCTCGATCTGGGCGACGGGGTCACCGTGACCTTCGAGGATCTGCCGTGAGCGGCAAGCGGGCTCCCGCACCGCCGCCGAAGCTGCCGGGCTTCACCTTCCTGGAAGTGCTCGGCTCGGGCGGGTTCGCGGACGTGTACCTCTTCGAGCAGCACCTCCCGCGCCGCAAGGTCGCGGTCAAGGTCCTGCTGCCCGAGAAGATGGCGGGCGCCTCCGCCGAGCAGTTCGCCGCCGAGGCGAACGTCATGGCGCTGCTGTCGACGCATCCCGCGATCGTCACGATCTATCACGCCGGCGTCTCCGAGGACCACCGTCCGTACCTCGCGATGGAGTACTGCCCGAAGCCCAACCTGCAGGTCCGCTCGCGCGGCGCCGCACTGCCGGTGGCCGAGGCGCTGCGGATCGGCATCCAGGTAGCGGCGGCGGTCGAGACCGCGCACCGGGCCGGCATCCTGCATCGCGACATCAAGCCCGCGAATATTCTCGTGACGGAATACAACCGTCCCGCGCTGACAGACTTCGGGATCGCGACGACCGCGGGCAGCGACGATCCGTCGACCGGCATGTCGATCCCGTGGTCGCCGCCGGAGTCGTTCGCCGACGTCCCCGAGTTCGGCGTGCCCTCGGACGTCTGGGCGCTCGGCGCGACGCTCTTCACGCTCCTGGCCGGGCGCTCCCCGTTCGAGGTCCCGGGAGGCCGCAACGGCGGCGTCGAGCTCATCCAGCGCATCGAGGCCCAGGCGCTGAGCCTGCTCGACCGCCCCGACGCGCCCGCGTCGCTGCAGCTCGTCCTGGAACGGGCCATGGCCAAGCGCCCCGCAGACCGGTACGAGAGCGCAGTCGCCTTCGCGCGGGCGCTGCAGAAGGTGCAGATCGAGCTGTCGCACTCGGTGACCCCGATCGACATCCTCGACGACTCACCGGATGCCGCGTCCGAGGACGACGACGAGGGCGAGCTGACCCGCGTCCGCGGGATCGTCAGCATCGACCCGCAGACCTCTCCCGCCGCCGGCCCGACCCGCGAGCGGCCTGACGCGTTCGCCCCTCCCGCATCCACGACGGCGCCCACGGTGCCGGACGAGACGGTCGTGCGCCTGCTCCCGACGGGGGGCGAGGAGCCCGACGCCTCGGCGACCGTCATCCGTCCGCCGGCGCGATCGGTCACCGCCGCTGCGCCGCCGCCGTCGGCGCCGACCGGTGTCGCGGCTCCCGCGGCGGCCGCAGGAGCCACGCCGGGGGAGGCGGGACGTCCGCCGCGCTCGCGTGCGGGTCTGTGGATCGGACTCGGGATCGCCGCGGCCGTCGTCGTCGTGGCAGGCGTGGTCGCGGGAGCGAGCCTGCTCGCGCACTCACCGTCGCCATCGCCGACGGCGCCCGTCGTGGTCGACCCGCAGGACCCGAGCGACGGCTTCGTGCCCGCCCCCGCCGATCTCGTCGGCACCGTCGAGGGCGACGATGTGGTGTTCACGTGGACCAACCCCGACCCCGAGGAGGGCGACCGCTACGTCTGGTACCCGTACACGCTCGACGGCGAGGGCGACACCGGCCTCGTGGATGCCGAGACGCTGACGGTCGCGGCCGATCCGTCCGGCACGACGTGCGTCGCGGTGCTCATCCGCCGCGCCGATGCGACCTCCGGCACCGAGACGCGCGCCTGCGCGCCCTGACGGCCCTGCTTCGGTGGGCCGCCCCGTTTCGTCTCCTCGCTGCGCTCGTCGCTCAACGCCCGGACCCGGCGCCGGTCGTTGAGCGAGCGAAGCGAGACGAAACGTCGATCCCGCCCGAGGCGCCGCATCCGCCGGTAGCGTGGGAGGGGTGGCCATCTCGTCTCGCACCTCTCCGCGTCCCCCTCGTCCGACCGTCGATCTGGTGGTCGTCTCCTCCGAATGGCTGAACCCTCACCTCGTCAGGGTGCGGCTGGGCGGGCCCGGATTCGCGCAGTTCGAGGACCGGCCCGACACCGACAAGTACGTCAAGCTCACGTTCACGACGCCCGCGCCGGAGTCCTTCCCCGTCACGCGCACCTACACGGTGCGGAAGGTCGACCACGACGCGCAGACGCTCGACATCGACTTCGTGGTGCACGGCGATGAGGGGCTGGCCGGTCCGTGGGCAGCGGCCGTGCGGCCCGGCGCACCGCTCAGTCTGCTCGGCCCGGGCGGGGGCTACCTCCCCGACCCGGATGCCGACTGGCATCTGCTCGCCGGCGACCTGTCCGCCGTCCCCGCGATCGCCTCCGCCCTGGAGGCCCTTCCCGCAGACGCGACCGGTGTCGCGCTGATCGAGGTCGAGGCCGACGACGCGGTGCTCGATCTCAGCGCACCGCCGGGGGTCGAGGTCAGGTGGATCGTCGACCCGGAGCACCTCACGACGCGCCTGGCCGATGCCGTCGGAGCACTCGACTGGCCCGGTGGGCGGGTGCAGGCCTTCGCCCACGGCGAGCGCGAGTCGATGAAGGCGCTGCGCCGCGTGCTGTTCGACGACCGCAGCCTCGACCGCACGCAGGTGTCGCTGTCCGGATACTGGGCGCGCGGCCGGACGGAAGACCGCTTCCAGGCCGAGAAGCGGGAGCCCATCGGCCAGATCTTCCCGGCATCCTGACGCCGGGCTAGCCCCCCGGCGAGAGGGCGTGGGTGAGGCGCCACCACGAGTCGGGCGGCTCGATGTCGGCGTCGAGCACGAGATCGACGGTCGCGCTGCTGACCCCCGCCGTCCATGTGATGCTGCCGACCTTCTCTCCCGCCAGGAACGTCTGCGGCTGCGCCGTCGTCATCGTTGCGGTGATGGGGGTGTCCGACCAGGTGAACACGGCGGCGTCGGCGGCGAGCACCATCCGCGCCTCGGCGCCCCACAGGGTGGAGTAGACGCCGTACGACTCTCCCCTCGTCGCCACGGGCACGTCGCGGAAGCCGCGGCGGATGCTGTCGAGCAGCGACACGACGCTGCGCGCGACCGACTCTCGGGTGCCGCCGCCGAGCACGGCCCCCGTGACCTCCAGCGGGTCCCCGATGCCCACGTCGAGAAGCGACGAGTAGACGAGGTTCGCGCCGGACTCCCGCAGCGTCCCCGTCTTGAGCCCGCGGATGCCCGAGGTGCCCAGGAGCGTGTTGGTGTTCGATCCGCTGAAGCCCGGCACGTCGAGGGAGCGCATCCCGACGATCGCGGCGATCGTCGGGTCGGCCATGCCGATCTCGCCCAGCGCCACGAGGTCGCTCGCCGTGCTCGTGTTGCGCTTGTCGATGCCGGTGGGCTCGACGATCGTCGTGTCCTCCAGCCCGTGCGCGTCGAGCCAGCGGTTCGCCGCCCGCACGAACGCCCACTGCGAGCCGAACGCCCATCTCGCCACAGCGGCGGCGTAGTTGGACGCCGACACGACGAGCATCATCTCCAGGGCGTCGCGCTGCGACATCCTGCTGCCGGTCGGCATGGGGGCGATCGTCGCGTTCTGCACGTAGTACTCGTCGTAGAGAGCATGGTCAGCGCGGCTGAACTGCAGCGTGGGCCCGGGGTCGTCGGCGTCGTCGAGCGGCTTCGCGTCGAGGACGACGAGGGCGGTCACGAGCTTCGTCACGCTCGCGAGCGGCCGGGGATCATCGCCTCCGGAGGCGGCGCGGATGCCGGAGGCGTCGGTGCCGGACGCGCCCGCGCCGAAGTACTCGGCGCCGCCGGAGACGGTGACGACCGAGGCGCCCTCGGAGGGCAGCGCGAGCGTGACGGCCTTCCCGGGCTCGGCGACGGGCGTGCGGGTGACAGCCGTCGGGGCGGCAACGGGTGCGTTCAGCGCGTAGCCGACGTACCCGGCACCGGCGGCGATCACGAGGGCGACGACAAGCAGCGCGACGAGCCAGCCCCGCCTGCGGCGCCGGCGACGGGCACGACGGGCGGCGTCGACGGCGGGGTCCTCCCAGACGTCGTCGACCGTCGCGGTCCGCAGCAGATCCGCGAACTGCGTCATCCCGTCCTGCGGGTCGCCCGACGTCATGCCCGTCGGGCTCAGGCCCTGCCGTGGCCGAGGACCTTGACGATGACGCCGCGTCGCCGCAGCTCCGCCACGGTGCGGGTCTCCTCGTCGACGTCCCGTCCGAGCGCGTGCTTGTCGGCGACGACGACGACGTCGCCCGACTCCAGGCGGCCGAACAGGCGCGTCAGCCGCTCCGACCAGCTCTCCCCCGTCTCGGGCGCCGGATGCCGGAATCCCTCGATCGGCACGCCGAACTCCGCCAGCGCGTCGCGCTGGGCGATGACGCTCGGCAGATCGTCCCGTGCGACGACGAGTCCCACCAGGCGCGAGCCGGCAGGCCGCGCCGCCCACCACTCCGCTCCGGACAGGATGACGGGCACCGCCTCGGTCGTCGCGGGCAGCGAGACAGACTCGGCGTAGTCGGCGGGCGCGCGCCCCGCGGGATCGACGGTCGGCATCATGACTCCTTCGACGGTTGATCCATTGTCACAGGTCGCGCCCCCGCGGGCGCGTCACTCATCGCGCAGGCGCAGCTCGAGGCTGAGCTGGTCGGCGTCGAGCTGCGCGAGCGTGTGCCGCAGCGTGCGGGTGCTGAAGGTCCCGCCGGAGCTCAGCGCCGTGAGCCGCTCGCGCATCGCCTCGATGAGCGCCAGGCGCAGCTCGTACATGTCCTTCATGAAGGCGGTCGACTCGTCGCTCGGAGGCTCGGCGTACTGCAGGCCGAGCTTCTCGATGAGCATGGGGTCGAACGCCGTCCCGTCGCGACGCCGCAGCGCGGGGTCGCTGAGCGCGGATGCCGCGGCCTCCCGCAGCTCGCTGTCGAGGCGGTCCTGCTCGGCGGCGTCGAGGCCGTTGTCCCCCGGCTTCTCGAGCCGCAGGATCTTCACGAGCCACGGGAGCGTGAACCCCTGCAGCATGAGGCTCACGAGGGCGACGAGGAACGCGATGTAGACGAGCTCGGGGCGGGTCTCGACCGTGCGGGGGATGGTCTGGGCGGCGGCCAGGGTCACGACGCCGCGCATGCCCGCCCACACGATGACGGTGCCGTGCTTCCACCCGAGCGGCGACGCCTGGTAGTAGTCGAAGTCGGCCAGTGCCCGCGACACCCGCTCGCGCATCGACGACAGGCGCCGCTCGCGCTGGGCGGGCGTCGCCGTCCAGGGACGACGGCCGCGCGGCGCCGACGGCCGGTCGGTCCAGCCCGACGCCTCGATCTCATCGAGGCGGGCGTCCAGCGCCTCGAACTGCGTGCGGCTCATGCGGTTCGCCCTGCCGCGTCCTGCCCACACGAGGAACGACACGTACGCGGTCCGCACGAGCAGCACGATCCCCAGGGCCGCCAGTGCGACCACCGACGGCAGCGCGATGCCCTCGTGGCGGCTGATGACATCCGTCACGATCTGCTTGAGCTCCAGGCCCATGATGAGGAAGATCCCGCCCTCCAGCACCAGTTCGACCGTCCGCCAGTTGACCTCGTCCGAGAGTCGCTGCTCCGGGGTGAACCAGCGCTGGGCGCCCTGACCTGCGACGATCCCCGCGACGACGGCGGCCACGAGGCCAGACCCGCCGAGGTGCTCCGTGGGGAGGTAGGCGAGGAACGGCACCGTGAACCCGATCGCCGTGCTCGCGGCGGAGTTGCGCACCCACGAGCGCAGCCGCATCGCCAGCAGCCCCACGAGGGCGCCCACGACGACGGCGATGAGCACGCCCCACGCGAAGCTGCCGACGGCAGCCCCGACGGAGAACGATCCTGCCGCGACCGCCAGCAGCGCCGTGCGCAGCAGCACGAGGGCGGTGGCGTCGTTGAGCAGGCTCTCGCCCTCCAGGAGCGTCGTGACGCGCGGGGAGATGCCCAGGCGCTTGGCGATGCCGGTGGCCACGGCGTCCGTCGGGCTCACGATCGCGCCCAGCGCGACGCCGAGGGCGAAGCCGACGCCGGGCAGCACGAGCGAGAAGAACCAGCCCAGCACGAGAGCCGTGATGACGACGAGGATGATGGCGAGCCCCGCGATCGGCGTGAAGTCCCGGCGGAACTCGATCGCGGGCAGCCGGACGGCCGACGCGTACAGCAGCGGCGGCAGGATGCCGACGAGGATCAGCTCCGGGTCGATCTCGGGGACCTCGACGAACGGGAGCAGCCCGACGCCCAGTCCCAGGGCGACGAGCAGGAGTGCACCGGCGACCCCGAGCCGCTGGGCGAGTGCTGTGACGACGGCGACCGCGACGACGGCGATCAGGATGGCGATCAGCAGCAGGTCCACAGCGTGAGACTACCCCGGCACGTGGAGGGATTCTCGTCGCGCGGCGAGACCCGTCCCGGGCGTCGAGCGAGCGCAGCGAGTCGAAACGTCGTTGCGCCGCCCGCGTCCGGACGGCCGCTCAGAGCACTCCGAGCTCCCGCACGGCATCCCGCTCGGCGACGAGCTCGGCGATGGAGGCGTCCCGCAGCGCGCGGCCGCGGGCGTCGAGGTCGAGACCTTCGACGATGCGGTAGCCCGATCCGTCGCTCGTGACGGGGAACGACGAGACGATCCCCTCGGGGACCCCGTACTCGCCGCGCGAGATCAGTGCGGCCGAGGTCCATCCGTCGCGGGTGCCCAGGATCGAGTCGCGCATGTGCGCGATCGCGGCGTTGGCCGCGGAGGCCGCAGACGAGGATCCGCGCACCGAGATGATCTCCGCGCCGCGCTTGGCGACGCGGGGGATGAACTCGTTGTCCAGCCACGCGATCGCGGCGTCCGCGCCGCCCAGTCGCTCGGCCAGGGCGTCGAGCACGGGTCGCCCTGCGACCGTCGCGTGCGCGACGTCCGGGAACTGCGTCGCGGAGTGGTTGCCCCAGATCGTCACTCCCCGCAGCTCCCTCACGGGAACCGCCAGCTTCGCGGCGAGCTGCGCGAGCGCGCGGTCGTGGTCGAGGCGCGTGAGGGCGGCGAACCGCTCGGCGGGGATGTCGGGCGCGGATGCCGCGGCGATCAGGGCGTTCGTGTTGGCGGGGTTGCCGACGACCACGACGCGCACGTCGTCGGCCGCCGCCTCGTTCAGTGCGGCCCCCTGGGGTCCGAAGATGCCCGCGTTGGCGGCGAGGAGGTCGGCCCGCTCCATGCCGGCCGTGCGCGGTCGCGCGCCGACGAGCAGCGCGATGTTTGCCCCCTCGAAGGCGACGGCGGGGTCGTCGGTGATCTCGACGTCCCGCAGCAGCGGGAACGCGCAGTCCTGCAGCTCCAGCGCGGTGCCCTCGGCCGCGGCGATCCCCTGCGGGATCTCCAGCAGCCGCAGCCGCACCGGACGGTCGGTGCCGAGCATCGCGCCCGCCGCGATGCGGAACAGGAGGGCGTACCCGATCTGGCCGCCGGCTCCCGTCACGGTGATCGTCGTCCCCGCGCCGTCCCCGGTCCCTGAGCTTGTCGAAGGGTCGCCCCCGGTCCCTGAGCCTGTCGAACCGGTCCCTGACCCCGTCGTTCCGGTCCCTGAGCCTGTCGTTCCGGTCCCTGGCGCTGTCGTTCCGGTCCCTGAGCTTGTCGAAGGGTCGCCCACCACATCCATGTCCCGAGCCTATGCCGCGCGCGGGACCTGCACGGTACGGTGAACGGCATGACGTTCAACAGCAACGCCGACGTCAGCGGGAACACCGCCAAGCGCCGCGGGGGAGGCGCCGTCGCCGCGGGCGGCATCGGCATCGCGGGCCTGGGCGGCCTGGCCATCCTGCTCCTGAACCTCTTCACGGGCGGCGACTTCACGAGCCTGCTCGGCGCTGGCGCTCCGCTGCAGACGCAGGATCAGGGGACGACGATCGCCGACTGCCGCACGGGACAGGACGCCAACGAGGACGACGCCTGCCGGCTGGCGGCCGGCTCCCTCGCCATCGACCAGTACTGGGAGGACACCGTCGACGGATACCGCCGCCCGCAGCTGGTCGTCGTCGATGGGCAGACCTCCACGCAGTGCGGCACGGCATCCAACGCGACGGGTCCGTTCTACTGCCCTCCCGAGGAGACGGTGTACATCGACCCGACGTTCTGGAACGTCCTGCGTCAGCAGTTCGGCGCGGAGACGGGATCGCTCGCGCAGCTCTACGTGCTGGCCCACGAGTACGGACACCACGTGCAGAAGCTCATCGGCGTGTTCGACTCGTACCCCAACAACGGGACGGGCCCGGAGAGCAACGGTGTCCGCACCGAGCTGCAGGCCGACTGCTTCGCCGGTTCCTGGGTCGCCGCGATGGCGCGGCAGACCGACGAGAACGGCGTCCCCTACCTTCAGCCGCCCACGGAGGCGCAGCTGCGCGACGCGCTCGCCGCCGCCGCGACCGTCGGCGACGACCACATCCAGCAGCAGTCGTCCGGGCACACGAACCCCGAGAGCTGGACGCACGGGTCGAGCGAGCAGCGGCAGCGCTGGTTCGCCACCGGCTACCAGAACGGTGCCGGCAGCTGCGACACGTTCCGCGTGTCGGGGAGCGACCTGTGAGCGGGGGCGCAGGCGCGCCGGCGCATCTGGACGGCGTCCTCTATCCGCCGATCGAGCCCTACGAGACGGGGGAGCTCCTCGTCGGCGACGGCCAGCGCGTGTACTGGGAGCAGTCGGGCAACCCCGAGGGGAAGCCCGTCGTGTTCCTCCACGGCGGGCCGGGCGCCGGCACGTCGCCCTGGCATCGGAGGTTCTTCGACCCCGACCTCTACCGCATCGTGCTGTTCGACCAGCGCGGGTGCGGCAGGAGCACGCCGCACGCGAGCGACCCGGATGCCGACCTGCGCTACAACACGACCTGGCACCTCGTGGCCGACATCGAGCTGCTGCGCCGCAACCTCGCGATCGACCGCTGGCAGGTCTTCGGCGGGTCGTGGGGCAGCGCCCTCGCCCTCGCATACGCGCAGACGCATCCGGATGCCGTGACCGAGCTCGTCCTGCGCGGCGTCTTCACGCTGCGCCGCCACGAGCTGGAGTGGTTCTACGAGGGCGGCGCCTCGGCGATCTTCCCCGACCTGTGGGAGGGGTTCATCGCGCCGATCCCCGTGCTGGAGCGCTCGCGTCTGATCGAGGCGTACCACCGGAGGCTCACCGACCCCGATCCGGCCGTCCACCTGCCGGCGGGCGTCGCGTGGACCACGTGGGAGGCGTCGACGCTGACGCTGCACCCCGATCCCGACCTGGTGTCGTCGATGGCCGAGCCGTCGGCCGCCGTCGCGTTCGCCAGGATCGAGAACCATTACTTCATGCACGGCGGCTGGCTCCGCGAGGGGCAGCTCATCGAGGATGCCGGGGCGATCCGCCACATCCCGGCCGTGATCGTCCAGGGCCGCTACGACGTGTGCACCCCGATCATGACCGCGTGGGACCTGCACCGCGCCTGGCCCGAGGCCGAGCTGGTCGTGGTGCCCGACGCGTCCCACGCGGCGAGCGAGCCCGGCATCGCCGCCGCGCTGCGCGCCGCCACCGACCGCTTCGCCACCCGCTGACCCCGCCCCGCAGCCCCCCGGTCGTTGAGCGAGCGCAGCGAGACGAAACGCAGCACCGTCCCGACGTTTCGTCTCCTCGCTGCGCTCGTCGCTCAACGCCCGGGGGTGCTTCGCCGCGGTCGTTGAGCGAGCGCAGCGAGACGAAACGCAGCCATGGCGGGTCACAACTCAGGAAGCGCCGCGGCCGAGGGGCCTCCAGGCGGGAGAACCGGACGCTCTGCCTGAGTAGTGCCGGGCCACGGCAGCCACCCAGCCGCGGACTGATAGGGTGGAACCACTTGCAGCACCGATCGTGGTGCTTCTCGCGTCGTAGAACGCTTCCCTCGCCGCCGGTCCCGAACCGAAGTCGGCTGACATTCTTCGTACGGCGACCCTGTGCGCGCATCGCGCGCAGGCCGAACCGACCGGGCGTCAACGCGCGCCCAGAGACAGACTCATGACTGACACTTCCTTCCGCACGCTCGGCGTGCCCGCCCCCCTGCTCGACGTCCTCGCGAAGGACGGCAAGACCGAGGCGTTCCCCATCCAGGTCGACACGCTGCCCGACACGCTCGCCGGCCGCGACGTGCTCGGCCGCGGCAAGACCGGCTCGGGCAAGACCCTCGCCTTCTCGATCCCGATGGCCGCCCGCCTCGGCGGCGCGCTCGCCGGCGGCGCTCGCCGCCAGGGCCGCATCCTCGGGCTCGTCCTCGCGCCGACGCGCGAGCTCGCGACCCAGATCAACGCGACCCTCGAGCCGCTCGCCGCGGCCTACGGCCTGAAGACCACCACGATCTTCGGCGGCGTCAACCAGAACCGCCAGGTCGCCGCGCTGCAGGCAGGCGTCGACATCGTCGTGGCCTGCCCCGGCCGCCTCGAAGACCTCCTGCAGCAGCGCCACCTCACGCTCGACTCGGTCGAGATCACGGTCATCGACGAGGCCGACCACATGGCCGACCTCGGCTTCCTCCCGTCGGTCACGCGCATCCTCGACAAGACCCCGCGTGACGGCCAGCGTCTGCTGTTCAGCGCGACGCTGGACAACGGCGTCGACAAGCTCGTGAACCGCTTCCTGCAGAACGAGGTGCTGCACTCGGTCGACGAGGCGCACTCGCCCGTCGCCGCCATGACGCACCACGTGTTCCACGTCGAAGGGACGGATGCCAAGAAGGAGCTCGTCCGTACCCTCGCGTCGGGCAAGAGCCGCCGCATCCTCTTCATGCGCACGAAGCACCACGCCAAGAAGCTCGCGCAGCAGCTGACCGCACAGGGCATCCCGTCGGTCGACCTGCACGGCAACCTGTCGCAGCCGCAGCGCGACCGCAACCTCGCGGCGTTCTCGTCGGGTGCCGCCAAGGTGCTCGTAGCCACCGACGTCGCTGCGCGCGGCGTGCACGTGGATGACGTCGAGCTCGTGATCCACGTCGACCCGCCCATGGAGCACAAGGCGTACCTGCACCGCTCCGGACGCACGGCGCGCGCCGGCGCCGAGGGCTCGGTCGTCACCCTCGTCCTTCCCGGCCAGGAGAAGGACGTCAAGGACCTCCTCCGCAAGGCCGCCATCGCCGTGACGCCTGTGCGGGTGACGGCCCAGTCCGCCGAGGTCGCCGAGCTCGTCGGCGAGGTCGCCCCCTACGTGGCGCCCGCTCCGAAGGAGGCCTCGCAGCGCGGGGGCGGCCGCAGCCAGCGTGCGAACGCACAGCGCAAGCGCGCCGCACGCGAGGGCGCAGGCGACGGTCGTGGCCAGGGCCGCGGTCGCCGCGGCCAGGGTGGTCAGGGTGGTCAGGGCCAGGACGGCGGTCAGGGTCGCCCCCGCAAGGACCGCTCCGGCCGTCCCGCGCAGGCTCAGCACACCGATCGCGCATCCCGTCACGCGGAGACGCACGGCTCGGGGCGTCCGGCACAGCAGCCCGCGGCATCCGGCAACGCCCGGACGACCGGGCGCCGCGCGAGCCAGCAGGGCGGAAAGCTCATGGTGGGCTCCGTCGTCCGCCAGAACGGCGCCGGCTGCCGCGGCGGCCGCTGATCCGGGCGGGTCGGCGTTTCGTCTCGCTGCGCTCGCTCAACGTCCGGGGGTGTTCCGGGCGGGTCGGCGTTTCGTCTCGCTCCGCTCGCTCAACGTCCGGGGCATCCTTCCGGGCGTTGAGCGAGGAGCGCAGCGACGAGACGAAACGGCGCCGCCGCGTCAGTGGGCGGCGCGCACCAGGTCGGCGGCGACCTCGCCGATGACGATCGCCGGGGCGTTCGTGTGCCCCCGGATCACGGTCGGCATGACCGAGGCGTCCGCGACGCGCAGCCCCGCGACCCCGCGCACGCGCAGCTGCGGATCGACGACGGATGCCGCGTCCTCGCCCATGCGCGCCGTGCCCACGGGGTGGTACAGCGTGTGTGAGTACCGCTTCAGCGACAGCTCGATACGCTCGTCGGCCGACATCGACTCGCCGCCCACCGGCTGCACCCAGCCGCCGGTGGTCACGGCGCGCAGCGCGTCGGTCGCGATGAGGCGCTCGCACTCCGCGAGGCCCGCCCGCAGGGTGCGCTCGTCGACGCCGCCGGGGTCCGTGAGGTATCCGGGGTCGATGACCGCGGCATCCGCGGGATCGGCCGACGCGAGCCGGATCGTGCCGCGGCTGCGCGGGCGCAGCAGGATCGCGCCGACCGTGATGCCCTCCGCCGGCAGCGGCACGAGGCCCTCGCCCACGTACGGCGCGGCCGCGAAGATGATCTCGACGTCGGGGAGCCCCGCGGGTGCGCCGGTCTCGTCGGCGACGCCGGTGCGCACGAACCCGTAGGCCTCCGCGACGTTCGACGTCAGCATCCCGCGGCGGCGCGTCAGGTACCTCGCGAGCTCGCCGACGCGCTCGGCTCCGTACAGCGTGCCGCCGCGTGCGGCGGGGGCGAGTCCCGCGACGAGGTGGTCCTGCAGGTTCGCCCCGACACCGGGCGCGTCGACGACGACGGAGATGCCGTGCTCGGCCAGGTGATCCGCGGGCCCGACGCCGCTGAGCATCAGGAGCTGCGGAGTGTTGATCGCGCCGCCGCTCAGGACGACCTCGCGGCGGGCCGCGACGTGGCGGGGGATGCCGTCGAGCTCGACGTACACGCCGGTGGCGCGCGGGAGGGCGGAACCGGCATCCGTCGAGAAGGTCACGCGACGCACGAGCGCGTCGGTCAGCACGCGCAGATTGCGGCGCCCGCTCTGCCGGGCGGGACGCAGATACGCGTCGGCGGTGGATGCGCGGGAGCCCCGGCGTTGCGACACCATCGTCTGCGAGAAGCCCTGGCCGGCAGGCAGGTTCGCCGGCGTCACCGCGTGTCCGAGTTCGCGGGCCGCGTCCAGGAATGCGGCGGTGTGCGGCCGGGGATCCCGTTGATGCTCGACCGCCTGCGGACCATCGGTCCCCTGCGTCGCGTCGGCAGGATCCTGCGTGCGCTCGACCCGGCGGAAGTACGGCGCGAGCGACTCCCACGACCACGAGGGCCCCGCGACCTCGGCCCACTCGTCGTAGTCGGCCGCGAAGCCGCGCACCCACATCATCGCGTTGAGCGACGACGAGCCGCCGAGCGTCTTGCCGCGCGGCCAGTAGATCGTGCGGCCCTCCAGGCGCTCCTGCGGCGTCGTGTCGTAGTTCCAGTCGTAGCGCCCGCGGAACAGCTTCGAGAACGCGGCCGGGACGTGCAGCTCGAGCGCCCTGTCGGGTGGACCCGCCTCCAGCAGCAGCACCGTGACCGCCGGGTCCTCGCTGAGGCGTGCCGCGAGCGCGGCGCCCGCCGAGCCCGCTCCCACGACGACGTAGTCGGCGTCGAGGTTCCTCACGCTCCGAAGGCCTTCGTGAGCACGACCGCCATCTTCGCCCAGTTCCCGTCGATGCGGAATCGCGTGAATCCCTCGCAGACGGCCGCGCCGGTGCGCGACGTCACGAACCACGGCGGCTTCGGGAGCACCGACGGGCTCAGGGACCGCGACCGGATCGCCGAGCTCACCGACCGCGGGAAGGGCCGGAACGGCCCGCGCACGACGGTGCGCTCCACCCGATCGAGCAGGAACGCGTTGTGGACGACGCCGATGCCGCTCGGTGCGTCGTCGAGGGTCCCGCCGGGGAACGCGCCCCACGTCGCGGTCGGGGTGAGGAACCCGAACGCCGTCCACGCGTTGATCGCGACGGTGCCGTAGCGCAGGTCCGCGATCGCGCGTTCGAAGCCGCCTCCGAGGGCGGCCTGGGTGACCGGATCCACGAGCACGTTCGCCCCGAGGGTCCCCACGAGACGGTCGTTCGCGTGCGCCACGGCGGCGTCGACGAACTCCTGACCGCGTCCGGGAAGGGCGACCACGCCCAGCACGGGAGCGAAGTACTCGGTCGACTCGACGGCATCCGCCCCGCCGGGGTCGGTGACGACGAGCGCGCGCGTGCCGTCGCCGCACCACGCGGCATCCGGATAGTCCGTCCGGGCCGCGTCGAGCTTCGCGGAGCTGTTCGGATACCAGACGGGGCGACGCGGCGCGCGGTCGTAGGCGGCCCGCAGCTCGCGCAGGAAAGCCTCGCGCTGCGCCCAGTCGGAGCTCACGATGACGACCTGTCCCGCGATGCAGTTGTGCCCCGAGTTGTGCAGTCGCATCGTCACGACGTGCTCGGCCTGGAATCTCAGGTCGGCATCCGACCACGCGCCCGGCACGACGATGATCGGGGACACCCCGCCGAGCTCCGCCGTGATGGGCACGGTCAGCCCCGGCACGATCGCCCGGAACGTCGCCTCCGACCCCGTGATGTGGACGTGCGAGATCGACGGATGCCGGGTGAGGTACGCCCCGGCATCCCCGCCGCCGCGGACGATCCGCAGGAAGCCGGGCTCGATCAGCGGCGCGAGCGCGCGCTCGAACACGGGCACGAGGGCGTCCTGCGTCGGATTGACCTTCAGCACGACGGTGCGGTTCGCCGAGAGCAGCTCGTACAGCACGTCGAGGAACGGGATGGAGGTGATGTTGCCGGCGCCGAGCACGAGGCCCACCCCGCCCGGCACCGTGGGGGCGAGCTGGGCCAGGCCGGCCTCGCGTGCGGCCTCCGCGGCGGTGACGCCCGGCTGCAGCCACACCTCGGTCGAGTAGCCCGACAGCAGCAGCCGGTCGGTCGCCGTCAGCGGCGACGTGTGCACGACCGTCCGGTCGCCGGGCGCGGTGCCGATCCGTGCGCGGGCGATCGGGCTCTCGCCCTGCGCGAGCGCCCCGAGCGAGTCGGCGTACGCGTCGAGCGCGACCAGCGCCGCATACGGACCCGAGAGCCACTCCTCGCCCCGCAGCGGATGCCGGGGCTCCAGCCCCTTGGAGGTCGCCGCGACGTCGGCCCATTCCTCGGCGACGGCGGCCACGGCTGCGCGGATCCGCTGCATCACGGTGCGGCGCTGGCCGAGCGTCAGGAGCGCCCAGGCGCGCGCGCCGGTCTCGACGGCCGCGATCGCGCCGTCGAGCGCCGCCCGCTCGGCGGCGGGCAGGCCGGCATCCGTCGTCGTCTTCTTCGCGCGACTCGCGGCCTTCGCGGGCGTCTTCGCCGGGCCGGCCTTCTTCGCGGGCGTTCTCTTCGGGGCGGGCTTCGCGTTCGCGGTCACGGCTCTCCTTCGGGGCGGACACCTCAGCTTACGTCCGCGGGACGCGGTGCCACACGGCCCGCGACTCGATGCCGTCTCGTCCCGCTGCGCCCGCTCACCTGCCGGAGGGCTCGATGTCCTCGCGGCGCAGGCGGTAGCGGGCGAGGGAGACGAGGCTCAGCGCGACGAGCGCGGCCGGCACGATGCTGAAGCTCACGACGATGCCGGAGATCGCCTCGTCCGGCTGGGTCACCGACTGGCCGGCCGTCCGCTCGACGTATCCGGTCGCGGCGAGCACCACCGCCAGCACCGTGGCACCGAGCGCGAAGCCGGTGGTCTCGCCGGCGGTCCACACCCCGCCGAAGGCGCCCGCGCGGCCCGCTCCGTACCGGGCGGCGTCGTGTCCGATGACGTCGGGCAGCATCGCCATCGGCAGCGACTGCATGCCCGCGTAGGCGATGCCCGCGACCCCCACCGAGGCGTACAGCCAGAGGCCGGGCGCCCACAGCGCGCCGACGGCGGTGAGGGCGGCCGCGGCGAACAGGATGCTCGCGAGGGCGAACGCCCGCTCCTTGCCGATGCGCCGGGCGAGCACGCCCCAGCCGGGGGCGGCCAGGAGCGCCGGGGCGATCAGCGCGACGAACAGGAACGTCACGGCATCCTCGGAGCGCAGCACCCAGGTCGCGAGGTACTGCGCGCCGGCCAGCATGAGCCCCGTCGCGAGCGCCTGCAGCACGAACGTCGCCAGCAGCGCTCGGAACGGCTGGCTGCGGCGAAGCGTCTCGCCTGCCGCGCGGAAGTTGTCGCGCACGCCGCCGCCGGGCGTCGACGCATCGCGGCCGATCCGGTGCAGCGGCTCGTCGCCGACGCTGCCTGCCGCGAGCTCCGCCTCCTCCGCCGCGCTCGTCCCCGCGGCCGCCATCGCCGACCGGGTCCGGGTGTGGCGCCCCGCGACGGCGGTCGCGACGAGCATCCCGAGGCCGATCACGACCCCGGCCACGATGCCCATGAGCAGGTAGCCGGTCGTCGGGTCGCCCGTGAGACTCCGGAGCACGGGACCGCCCGCACCGAACAGGAGGATCGCGAACGTCAGCACGACCACGCGCCACGTGAGCAGCCGCGTGCGCGCGTCGTAGCTGTCGGTGAGCTCGGCGGGCAGGGCGATGTAGGGCACCTGGAAGAGGCTGAAGGCCGTCGCCGTCAGCAGGAACGCGACGAGCACCCAGACGGCGCCGACGGCGGGGGCGAGTCCCGGCGGCACCGCGAAGGTGACGGCGAACAGCACGGGAAGCGACAGCGCGCCCACGAGCATCAGGCGCCGGCGCGTGCCGTGGCGTGCGAGGTCGGCGTCGGTGAGGGCTCCCACGACGGGGTCGATGACGACGTCCCACACCTTGGCCGCCGTGACGATGACGCCGGCCAGCAGCGCCGTCACGCCGAGGCTGTCAGTGAGGTAGTACGTCAGGACGAGGCCCGGGAGGGTGCCGAACCCGCCGGTTCCGATCGAACCGATCGCGTAGCGGGCGACCGTCCCGCGCGGGAGGGAGGGGGATGCCGGGGGAGCAGCGTCGCTCATGCCGCTCAGCCTAGGGTCAGCGGCCGGGCGGGTGCGCCGTTTCGTCTCGCTGCGCTCGCTCAACGCCCGGGGAGGGGTGCCGTTTCGTCTCGCTGCGCTCGCTCAACGTCCGGGGGTGCTCCCTGCACCGGTCGTTGAGCGACGAGCGAAGCGAGGAGACGAAACGCAGAGGAGACGAAACGCAGAGGAGACGAAACGCAGAGGCGGCGCGCGGACGCGTCAGATGAGGGCGAGCTCGCGCAGCTTCGCCGCGACGTCGTCGTTGCTGGGCTCGACGTGGTGGGTCGCATCCGGGTACACGACGACGGGGATGTTGGTGCGACCCGAGATCTCGCGGGCGACTTCGGCCGCGGCCGGCTCCGCCTCCAGGTCGACGTACGTGTACTCGATGCCCAGGTCGTCGAGCTGCGCCTTGGTGCGGCGGCAGTCGCGGCACCATTCGGCGCCGAACATCGTGATCGTGCTGTTGTCGAGAGAGGTCATGACTCCATTGTCCCGCGTTATCCACAGTGGAGGGCGCGCATACCTGCCGTTCAGTTGAGCATGCGACGATAGACCGCACCGCCTCAGCACGCTCCCCGGGGGAACCGCCATCGACCTGTCGATCATCGTGCCGACGTACAACGAAGCTCCGAACATCGCCGAGCTGGTACGTCGGGTCACCGCTGCGCTCGCGCAGGAGCGGGCCGGGTCGGGCCTGGATGCCGAGATCGTCTTCGTCGACGACAGCATGGACGACACGCCGGAGGTCATCCGTCTTGTGGCGCAGGATGCCGAGCTGCCGGTGCGGGTCATCCACCGCGAGCTCCGCACGGGCGGCCTCGGCGGTGCGGTCGTCGAGGGGATGCGCGCGGCGGCCTCCGACCGGTGCCTCGTCATGGACGGCGACCTGCAGCATCCGCCGGAGAAGATCCCGGAGATGCTCGCCCGCTACGGCGAGGGCGACGTCGACGTCGTGGTGGCGTCGCGGTACGCCGGAGGCGGGACGGCGCACGGGCTGGCCGACCGGACCCGCGTGCTCGTGTCGAAGGCATCGACGGCCGTCACGAAGTCGATGTTCCCGCTGCGGTTGCGCGACGTCACCGACCCGATGACGGGGTTCTTCCTCATCTCCCGGTCGTCGGTCGACCTCGACGGACTGCGTCCGCGCGGGTTCAAGATCCTGCTGGAGATCCTCGTGCGACGTTCCTTCCGGATCGCCGAGGTGCCCTTCCACTTCGCCGACCGTCATGCCGGGGAGTCGAAGGCGTCGATCCGCCAGGGGATCCACTTCCTTACCCAGCTGGCGGCCCTCCGGTTCGGGAAGATGTCGCTGTTCGCCGTCATCGGCGGGCTGGGCGCCATCGCGAACGTCGTGATCGTGTGGGCGCTCACCCACTGGGGCGTCGACTACGTCGCCGCGGCGATCATCGCCGCCGAGGCGACCATCATCGGCAACTTCCTGCTGATCGAGCGGTTCGTGTTCTACGACATGCGCGGCCAGGCGTCGGGCGCGTGGTCGCGATTCGCGAAGTCGTTCGCGTTCAACAACGCCGAGGCGGTCATCCGCATCCCGATCGTCGCGCTGATGGTCGAGTCGAGCCACATCTCCGTGGTCGTGGCGACGGCGATCACCCTCGTCGTCGCGTTCGTGGTGCGGTTCGTGTTCCACTCGCTCGTCGTGTACGCGCCCCGCAAGCCGGGCCCGATCACGCCCGTGCGGTCGGCGATCGAGAAGCTCGACGAGCAGGCGATGCAGCCGGGCGAGCTGTAGGTCCTCTGCCGACAGGCGCAGAAAAGTCGGCGGCGCCGAGTGGGGTGGGCTCGTGCCTGGGGAGAGGGGTCGAGCCGCGGCTCGGCGCCGCCGGGTCTGTGGACGCGCCGGCTAGGCCGACACGGACTGCGCGCTGTAATCGTGCAGCGACTCGGTGTTGACCACTTCGAGCGCACGGCGCAGCTGGCTGCTGGAGGTGTGGGCCGTGTACGGGAAGTACACGACCTCCACACCCACCTCGGCGAGCTCTCGCTCCAGACGCAGCCCCTTCTCGGTGCCTCGCCAGTCGTCGCCCTTGAAGAAGTGGGTGAAGCCCACCTCCTGCCAGGCGGCGAGCTTGCTCGGCTCGTTCTCGACGTGGACGTGGTCGACGAAGCGCACGTTGCGGACGATCTCCACCCGCTCGGCGGTCGGGATGAAGGGCTCGACGCCCTTCACCTGACGCAGCATCTCGTCGCTGACCACGCCTGCGATGAGAACGTCGCAGTGCGCCTTTGCGTGACGGAGGATGTTCAGATGTCCCACATGGAACAGATCGAACGCCCCCGCGGCATAACCGATTCGCAGAGTCATTTGCCCCCCAGCAACTGACTAAATGGCGATCCCCATCGCCGGTTCCCCAGGTCGTGCGCCGGACCCCTCCGGTGCACCTCCCGCCAGCCCCCGCTGACGGACGAGCTACAGCATAGCGCGTTTGGAACGGACGTGTTCGATCATTTTGTCTCCGCTCACGCGGCGAGTCGCACGAGCCGCTCGACCTGGGCCAGGGCGGGGACCAGCTGCTGCGCCGACCGGGCGTAGACGTCGTGCGATCGCCCGTACGGATCGATGACGTCGTCATCGTTCGGGTCGGCAGGGCCGACGACGAGGCCGCGCAGCGAGGCGAGATGCGCCGCGACGGCGCGCAGGCGAGCCGACGGATCGTCGCCTGTGGCCGCGGCGACGAGGTCGTCGTCGGTGGCGCTCGCGGAGAGCCGTGCGAGCTCGCGCAGGGTGAAGGTCGTGCGCAGCCGCGCCGGCGCCAGCGCCGTGATCTCCCGCCGGTGGTCGCGCGTCATCGCGAGGATGAGGTCGGGGGATGTCAGCAGGTCCGCCGTGAGGTAGCGGGAGCGGTGCGCATCCGCGGACGCGCGGTCCGCGCCGTGCTGGACGGCGAGGTCGACGGACTCCGGCGTCATGGGGGCGTCGTCGAGCCCCCGGACGCCGGCGCTCACGACGGTGACGTCCAGGTCTGCCAGTCGCGTCGCCAGGAGCACCGCGGCAAGCGGCGAGCGGCAGATGTTGCCCGTGCACACGGTCATGATCTCCATGCGTTCCTCTCCGTCCCCGTTGGTGCCGGCGGGGGCGTCCCGCGCGCGGGTGACGGTCTCCTCCCCGGTTCCCGGCGGCTCGCGGCGGGTCGGAATGCGGCCAGGCGACCGCGCGGGATCGGTCTCCGCGGACAGCCTAACGCCGGCACCGGAGGCCGGCACCGTGGCGCCGGATGCCGGCGGGCGCGTTTGCTTCAGTCCGGAGACGCCGATAGCTTTCAACCCGACGACTGTGGCGGAGGGACATCGATGGGCGAGAGCTTCTCTGCCGTGTACGAGCGACTGCGGACGGCGCAGAAGGGCCGCGCACGCGGCGCTCCCGCATACTCCGTGTACGTCAACCGGCCCCTCGGTCGCGTGTTCGCGACGATCGCCTATCGTGCGGGGCTGACCCCGAATCAGGTCACGGGAGTCAGCGCCCTGTTCACGTTCGCGGGCATCGCCCTGCTCGCGCTCGGGCCGGTCGCGCCGCTCACGGGCATCGGGGTCTGGCTGCTGCTGGCGGTCGGATACGCGTGGGACTCGGCCGACGGTCAGGTGGCGCGCCTGCAGGGCGGCGGATCGCTCGCCGGAGAGTGGCTCGACCACTTCGTCGACGCACTCAAGATCTCGTCGCTGCACATCGCCGTGCTGATCGGGCTCGTCCGCGGCGGGGACGTGACGGAGGTATGGCTGCTGGTCCCCCTGCTGTTCGCGGTCGTCGCGAACGTGAGCTTCTTCGGGATGATCCTCAACGATCTGCTGCGGGCGAAGAAGGGCGTCGCATCCGCGGCCTCGGCTGGCGGCGGATCGCCGTGGCGGTCGATCGTCAAGCTGCCGACCGACTACGGCATCCTGTGCCTCGTGATGGCGCTGTGGGCGTGGCCGGTCGCGTTCATGGTCGGCTACACCGCGATCGCGGTCGCCAGCACGCTGTTCCTCGCCCTGGCGGCGGTGTCCTGGTTCCGTTCGGTCCGGGCGCTCGACGAGTCCTGAACGGACCTCAGCCCGCCGTGCTGCGGCGCAGGCCGTACTCGTCGTACACGCGACCGAAGGTGCCGGCGAGCATGCCGCGTCCGCGCGCGGCCGTGCGCTCGCCGCGGGCGCGGTGGGGCAGTGAGCCGGTCACGCGGCCGAGGACTGCGCGCACGGAGCCGCCTGCGACGCGCGTGATCCCGCGGGCGCCCACACGGGCTCGGGCCGACACCCGGCCGAGGGTCCCCTCGGCGACCGCGATCTCGACGCGCGCCGCCGTGTTGCCGAAACGGTAGGTGCGGCGGAGCACCCAGTCCCGCGTGAAGCGCTCGGGATCCTCGCGCTCGATCACGAGCGAGTCCTGCGCCCAGACGATGCGGAAGCCCCGCGCCGTGAACTGACGGCTGAACAGGCTGTCGCTGCCGCCGGAGAGCCCGAACCGCTCGTCGAAGCGGAGTCCGGATGCCGCGACCGCCGCGAGGTCTAGGAGGAGGTTGTTGGTCGCGCACTCCCTGAGCGTCTGCCCGTCGGCCCGCACGGGACGGATGAAGGCACCGCTGGCGGGGATCCATGCGTCCACGTCGTCGGGGAAGGGCGTGTGAACGCGGCCGGCGACGGCGTCCGCCCGCGAGTCGCGATACCTGGCCAGGAGCACCTCGAGCCATCGGGGAGCGGGCAGCTCGTCGTCGTCGATGAAGATGAGCGCGTCGTGGCCCTGCGCCTCCCGCAGTGCGCGGTTGCGCACGGCCGCGATGCCGGGAGCGGGCTCGCAGAGGTACCGTGCGCGATGCGTCGCGACGACGTCGGCGGCCCCGGCATCCGGGTCGTTGTCCACGATCAGGACGGACACCTCGCACGCCGGCAGGGAGAGCTCCGCGATCTGACGGTCGACCTCGGTCAGCAGGTCGTCGAGGAGCGCGTTGCGCCGGTATGTGGGTATTGCGATGAGGCAGCGCAGCGGCCGGTCCTTCGTCTCCTGAGTCACCGTCTGGCCCCCGTGTCCTTCCCCATGACCGGTCGATTTCTGCAAGAAGCGTAGCCGTTTGGGTGAGAATGCTCTCATTCCCTGCCGCGTTCGGACGCTCGAAAAACGGACGTCTACCTGGCATTTACCTATCGTTATCGTTATGTGATCGTGTCGCAATCGACTGGGAGATCAGCGGCCCATCGGTCAAGATGGACGCACCCGAATCGTCCCCCCGACGTGCCCCCGGAAACGAAGGTTCCCCGTGACTGTTGCCACCCCCTTGTCCGTCGCGCCCAGACGGAAGCGACTCATCGCCATCCTCAGCATCGCCGTCCTCGTGGTCGGCGCTCTCGTCTTCGGCGGTCTCCAAGCCGCCAATGCAGCGTCGGTCGCCCCCGCGGCCGGCAAGACGAAGGTCGTCACCCTGACCGGCGTCAGTGCGGGCTCGGCCCGCTTCGAGTTCACCCGCAGCACCATGAAGGTCGGGTCCGTGTACGTGCAGACCCGCGTGCGGGCCACGTCGAGCGGCTCCTACCTCCTCCAGGCGCGCGTCTTCCCGAACGGTCAGGTCTCGGTCGGCCTCAAGCGGGTCAACGGCTCGAAGACGACCGTCCTCAAGAAGTCGAAGATCACCTCGCTCAAGGTCCCGAACAAGGCGTCCGTCAAGGTCTCGCTCTCGGCGAAGGGCTCCAGCAAGGTCGCGCTGACGGGCAAGGTGCAGGTCGGCGGCTCGACCTACACGCTCACCGTCACGGACAAGAGCAGCAAGCGCATCCGCTCGGGAGGCTCCGCCAAGGCGGCTGTCTACGCCGGTGCGAACTCGCAGAAGAAGGTGACCGTCAAGATCACCGACCTGCGGGCGCCCAAGAAGGCGGCCGTCCCCACGCCCAAGCCGACGGCGACTCCCAAGCCGACCGCGACGCCGAAGCCGACCGCGAAGCCCACGGCGACGCCGAAGCCGACCGCCACGCCGAAGCCCACGGCGACCCCGAAGCCCACGGCGACCCCGAAGCCGACCGCGACCCCGAAGCCGACGGCCACGCCGAAGCCGACCCCGACGCCGACCGCGACTCCCGCTCCCACGCCGACGCCGACTCCGTCCGCCGACAAGGGTGCCGCCGCGTCGTCGGGACGCCCCGACGCCTCGAACACGGGCGTCCCCGCAGGCACGAAGCTCACCCGCTATGACGGCGACCTCGTCGTGACGAAGGCCAACACCGTCGTCGAGAACCTCGAGGTCCACGGCGTCATCCAGGTGCGCGCCTCCGGCGTCGTCATCCGCAACACGAAGGTCCTCGGACCGTCCACATCGGGACGCCCGCTCGTGAGCAACTACCCCTACGGATACTCGTTCACGATCACCGACTCCGAGCTGTGGTCCTCGAAGGCCAGCCCGTACGCCAACGGCATCCTGGGCTCGAACTTCACCGCCACCCGCGTCAACATCCACGATGTGATCGACACCGTCCACATCACAGGGGGCAACGTGACCGTGCGCGACTCGTATCTGCACGACACGCTGCACTACGCGAAGGACCCGGTCCAGAACAACACCCCGAGCCACGACGACATCGTCCAGATCCAGGGCGGCTCCAAGATCGTCCTCGAGGGGAACACGATGGTGGGCTCGAAGAACACCGTCGTCATGGTGACGCAGGACCAGGCGAAGGTCTCGGGCCTCACGATCCGCGACAACTACATCGACGGCGGCAACTGCAGCATCAACATGAATGAGAAGGGCAAGGGCGGCTTCTCCCAGGTCCTCCTGGAAGGCAACCTGTTCGGACCGAACCGGACCATCAGCTACTGCGCCGCCTACATCCCGCCCACCAGTGACGTGACACTGCGCTCCAATTACTGGGAAGCCACCGGCAAGCTCGTCGCGGCCGTAGCCAGGGAGTAACCTCTGTGGAGCGGGCCGCGCGGCCCGCTCCACCGGGGGGAGGCGACGCCATGTCGCGCAACAAGGTCATCGCCGTCGTCGTCGGCGTGGTCGCCGTAGGGGCGATCGCCCTCGTGATCGCGCTCTGGAACTTCGCCGCACCGCCGCAGGCCGGCGGATCCACCCCCTCCGCGACCGTGCCCGCGGATCCCAGCACGTCTCCCAGCGAGACCGTCCCTCCGACGCCGAGCGAATGGCCGACGCCCGAACCCGGCGCGACCGACGAGGTTGACCCGGGAGAGCCGATCGAGGTCGAGATCGACGAGGACGCCACCATCGCCGACGGCGTCAGCGCCCGCATCACCGGCGTCAGGTCGTTCGACGCCGAGGACAGCGAGCAGCCGGGTCAGCTCGCGGGTCCCGCGGTCGAGATCACGATCGAGGTGACGAACAACCTCGACGACGACATCGACCTCACCGGCGCATCCGTCAACGTCGACTACGGCGACGATCGCACGCCCGCGCCGTCGATCGGCGATCCGGTCGCAACGGGCCTTCCGAGCAGCCTCGCCAGCGGGAAGTCCGCGAGTGGAGAATATTCTTTCAGTCTCCCTCTTGATGTGAGGGAGCATGTCCGTGTTATCCTCGACCTGGTTTCTGGGGAACCGCAGGTCATCTTCGTGGGGAACATGACAGGCGACTGAAGCCGTCTACTGGGGAAACTGCTCGGCTCGCCGAGCACACATGCATCGGGGGGATGCAGTATGCGCTCTGTTGTTTCAATCGACCAAGAGCGACGGGGAGTGACGACCGCGGTCGTCGCGATCGTGGTCTCGCTGCTCGTCGTGCTCGCGAGCCTCGTCGCGGTGCCGCAGTCGGCATCGGCCGACACGGCGCCCATCGACAGCGGCACGCCAGAGACCGTCACGACCGACGTCCTGCCGACGGTGCAGATCAACGGCATCATCTGGGCGCAGGCTGTCGTCGGCAACACGGTCTACGCGGCCGGATCGTTCTCGACTGCGCGGCCGGCAGGCTCCGCGGCCGGCAGCAACGAGGTCGCGCGGTCTAACCTGCTGGCCTTCGACATCACGACGGGCAATCTGCTGTCCTTCGCCCCGTCGATCAACGGTCAGGTGCTCAGCATCGCCGCCTCCCCCGACGGAACGCGTCTGTACATCGGCGGCGACTTCACGAGCGTCAACGGCTCCACCCGCAACCGCGTGGCGGCCTTCAGCATCCCCTCCGGCACCCTCGTCTCGTCGTTCGCGCCGAACGCGAACGCCTCGGTGCGGGGCATCACCGCGACGAACTCCACCGTGTACTTCACCGGTGTCTTCGGCCGCGTGTCGAACAACGACCGCCCGCGCATCGCGGCGGTGACGGCCGCGGGAGCGCTTCTCCCGTTCGCGCCCGTCCTCGAAGGCGGTCGCGGCAACGCGGTCGTCGTGTCACCCAGCGGCGACGCCGTCGTCGCGGGCGGCTCCTTCACGACGGCCAACGGCTCCAACAACCCGGGCTACGGCCTGGCCAAGCTCGACGCGACGACGGGCGCGCTGCTGCCCACCGGCGTGAACACGAAGGTCCGCAACGGCGGCGCCGACGCGGGGATCTGGGGACTGAAGTCCTCGGGCGGCTCCTTCTACGGCGTCGGCTTCGTCTTCGGCAACGGAGGCAACCTCGAGGGGACCTTCAAGGCCGATTGGGGAACGGGCAACCTCGTCTGGGTCGAGGACTGCCACGGCGACACCTATGACTCCTACGCCGTCCACGGCGTCGTCTACGTGGCCACGCACGCTCACTACTGCGGCAGCCTCGTCAACGGCCACCCGCAGAGCGACCCCTGGACCTTCTACCGCGGCATCGCCTTCAGCGACGAAGTGAAGCGGGTCACGCCCTCGGGCCTGAACCTGGGCTACTACGACTGGGGCGGCACGCCCGCACCCGAGATGCTGCACTTCATGCCGCAGTTCAACACCGGCACGGTCAGCGGTGCGACGCAGGGTCCGTGGAGTGTCACCGGCAACGACGACTACGTCGTGTTCGGCGGCGAGTTCACGCGGGTGAACAACATCCTCCAGCAGGGGCTCGTGCGCTTCGCGGTCAAGGAGATCGCGCCCAACCAGGACGGTCCGCGCCTCGGGCAGAGCAGCTGGAGCCCCACCGCGGTGGCGATCTCCGCGGGCTCCATCCGGGTGAGCTGGCCCCTCAACTGGGACCGCGACAACGAGTACCTGAACTACCAGGTGATCCGCAACGGACAGACCGCATCGCCGGTGTACTCGGTGACGGCGCGGTCGAAGCCCGCCGACTGGGCGCTTCCCGGCCTCACCTTCACCGACCGGGATGTCGTGCAGGGGCAGACGTACACGTACCGCATACGCGTCTACGACCCGTCGGGCAACCAGCAGAACAGCGCCACGATCTCGGTGACCGCGGACGGCAACACCCCGACGACGTCGTACAGCACCGCGGTGCTGGCGGATGATCCGGTCAACTACTGGCCGCTCAACGACACGGCCGGCTCGACGTCCTACGACTGGGCGGGCGCCTCGGACCTCACGGTCAACAGCCCCGTCACGCGCGGCGTGGGCGGCGCCCTGGTGGGCCAGACGGCGACGGCGGCAAGATTCCCCGGGACCAACAACGGGTTCGCCGCGAGCAGCGAGCGCATCTCGGGACCGCAGACGTTCGGCATCGAGGCCTGGTTCAAGACCACGAGCACGAGCGGCGGCAAGATCGTCGGCTTCGGCAACAACCGCACGGGCACGTCGACGAACTACGACCGTCACGTGTACATGCTGCCCAGCGGCGCCATCACGTTCGGCGTCTACCCGGGCTCGTCGCAGACGATCAACTCGTCGAAGACCTACAACGACGGCCAGTGGCATCACGTCGTCGCGGGACTGGGTTCCGACGGCATGACGCTCTACATCGACGGGGTCCGCGTCGCGGCCCGCACCGACATCACGTCGGCGCAGGACTACACGGGCTACTGGCGGATCGGCGGTGACACTCCGTGGGCCGGTGCGACCTGGTTCAACGGCGACATCGACGAGGTGGCGATCTACGGCGCGCCGCTGACGCGCTCCGAGGTGCAGGGTCACTACGTCGCCTCGGGTCGTGAGCTGGCAGGCGCGACAGCGCCGGCCGACGCCTACGGCGCCGCGGTGTACGGCCTGGAGCCGAGTCTGTACTGGCGCCTGAACGAGGCGTCGGGCACGACGGTCAACGACTACTCGGGGGCCGGTGCCGCAGGCAGCATCTTCGGCTCGGCGACGCGTGCGGTCGACGGCGCCCTCGTGGGCGTCTCCAACAGCGCCACCCGGTTCTCCGGCGGCCAGGCGATCAGCACGACGTCGTTCGACAACCCGACCGTCTACTCGCTCGAGGCGTGGTTCAAGACGACCTCGACCTCCGGCGGGAAGATCATCGGATTCGGCAACAGCTCCAACGGCAACTCGTCGAGCTACGACCGCCACGTCTACATGAACAACAACGGGCGTCTCACGTTCGGAGTGTGGACAGGTCAGGAGCAGACCATCAACACGTCGACCGCGTACAACGACGGATCCTGGCACCATGTGCTGGCCACGCAGGGCGGCACGGGCATGGCGCTGTACGTCGACGGCCAGCTCATCGGCACCAACCCGACGACGACGCCGCAGAACTACTCCGGCTACTGGCACGTGGGCGGCGACGTCACATGGGGCGGCAACGGATGGGAGTTCCGGGGCGACATCGACGAGGTGGCGGTCTACCCCGTCCAGCTGTCGGCGGCCGTCGCGGCCTCGCACTACCAGATCGGTGCGAACGTCCAGCCGCCGAACGAGGCGCCCACGGCGTCCTTCACGACGTCGGTCTCCGACCTCACCGTGAGCGTCGACGGCTCGGCATCGTCCGACACCGACGGCACCATCGCGTCGTACCAGTGGAACTGGGGCGACGGGACCAGCAGCGAGGCCTCGGCCGAAGCGACGGCGACGCACGAGTACGCGAGTGCAGGCACCTACGAGATCACGCTGACCGTCGTCGACGACGACGGAGCCAGCGGCACCGAGTCGGCGGAGGTCGAGGTCGAAGCGCCCAACGTGGCGCCGACCGCGGCGTTCACCTCGTCGGTGTCGGGTGCGACGGTCTCTGTGGACGCGAGCGGATCGACGGATGACGATGGCACGATCGAGTCGTACAGCTGGGCGTGGGGAGACGGCTCCGAGTCGTCGACCGGCAAGCTCGCCAGCCACACGTACGCGGCGGGAGGCACCTACACGGTGACCCTCACCGTGACCGACGACGACGGCGCCACCGCCACGAAGACGGCCGATGTCGTCGTCGTGGTGCCCAACGTGGCTCCGACCGCGGCGTTCACGTCCTCCGTCGCCGACCTGAAGGTCTCCGTGAACGGCTCGGGCTCCGAGGACACGGACGGCACGATCGCCTCGTACAGCTGGAACTGGGGCGACGGATCGTCGGCGGGCACGGGTGTGACGGCGTCGCACACGTACTCGGAGGCCGGCACGTACACCGTGAGGCTCACGGTGACCGACGACGACGGCGCCACGGACTCCGTGACCAAGGACGTCACGGTCACCGAGCCGCCGGTGGCATCGGTGCTCGCAGCGGACGAGTTCGACCGCACGGTCAGCAACGGCTGGGGCTCGGCGACGACGGGCGGCTCCTGGACGCTCAGCGGCACGGCCTCGCACTTCTCGGTGGCCGGCGGCGTCGGCGTGATCAGCACCAACGCGGGGCTCACCCGCACGGCGTCGCTCGCGACGCTGGGATCGCGCGACACCTCGACCCGCGTGGACGTGACCTTCCCCGCGCTGCCGGTGGGCGGCTCCGCCTACGTGATGGTCACGAACCGCAGGGACGGCGCCAGCGGATACGACGTGCGGGCCGTCGTCACGACGGCGGGCGGCGTCACGCTGCAGCTGCGTCGCAACGGCACGACGCTCGCAACCGGCTCCGTGCCCTTCACGATCGCATCGGGAGACACGCTGAGCCTCCGGCTGGACGTCGAGGGCGCCTCGCCGACGACGCTGCGCACCCGTGCCTGGAAGGCGGGCTCCACGGAGCCGACCACGTGGCTCGCGACGACGCAGGACTCGACGGCCGATCTGCAGGTGCCCGGTGGGGCGGCCCTGGGCGTCTACCTGGGCGGCGGTATCACCAACACCCCGTACGCCGTGCGGTTCGATCACTACTCGGTCGCGACGCCGGGCGCGGTCATCGTGCCCAACGTGGCTCCGACGGCGGCGTTCACGTCGTCCGTGGCCGGCCTCAAGGTCTCCGTGAACGGCTCGGGCTCCGAGGACACGGACGGCACGATCGAGTCGTACAGCTGGAACTGGGGCGACGGATCGGCAGCGGGTACGGGTGCGACGGCGTCGCACACGTACTCGGAGGCCGGCACGTACACGGTGACGCTGACGGTGACCGATGACGACGGCGCGACCGACACGGCGACGAAGAGCGTCACGGTCACCGAGGCTCCCGTACCCAACGAGGACCCGACGGCGGCGTTCACGTCCTCCGTCGCGGGCCTGAAGGTCTCCGTGGATGCGGGCGACTCCGAGGACTCGGACGGCACGATCGAGTCGTACAGCTGGAACTGGGGCGACGGATCGTCGGCGGGCACGGGTGTGACGGCGTCGCACACGTACTCGGAGGCGGGCACGTACACGGTGACGCTGACGGTGACCGATGACGACGGCGCGACCGACACGGCCACCAAGGAGGTCACGGTCGAGGCTCCCGCGGCAGGCGACCTGGCGGTCGACGAGTTCGACCGGACCGTGAGCAACGGGTGGGGATCGGCGACGACCGGCGGCGCCTGGACGCTCAGCGGCACGGCCTCGCACTTCTCGGTCTCGGGCGGCAAGGGCGTCATCAGCACCAATGCGGGCCTCACCCGCATGGCGTACCTGAACGGCGTGTCCTCGACCTCGACGGATCTGACCTCGGTCTTCTCGATCGATGCGCTTCCGACGGGTGGCAGCAACTTCGTCTCGTTCATCGCCCGCCGCGTGGGATCGTCCGACTACCAGGCGCGACTGTCCATCGCTGCCGCCGGCACCGTGCAGCTCCAGCTGCGCCGCGGTGACACGACCATGACGTCGGCCAACATCTCCGGGCTCACGCTCGCCGCGGATGACGAGGTCAACGTGCGGGTTCAGGCGTTCGGGACGAGCCCGACGACGATCCGCGCAAAGGTCTGGAAGGTCGGTACGACCGAGCCGGCGAACTGGCAGGCGTCCACCACCGACTCGACCGCCGCACTGCAGTCGGCCGGCGGCGTCGGAGTGGGACTGTACGTGGGGTCGGGGGTCTCCAACACTCCGCAGACGGTGCGCATCGCGTCGCTGAACGCGGTTCCCGTTCCCTGATCGATCGACGAGAGAGGGCGGGTGGGCAGCTTCGGCTCCCCACCCGCCCTCTCTCGTGCCGTACGGTTTCGCCGTCCTGGGTCAGGACGCGAGGTCCGCGAGCTCGACACGCTCGCCCGTGAGGTCACGGATGGCCAGCCGCGCGGCATACCAGCCGGCCATTCCGTTCACGCCGGGACCGGGCGGCGTCGCGGCCGATGCCAGGTAGACGCCGCGCATCGGCGTGCGCCACGGCGTCGGCGAGAGCACGGGCCGCGCGATGAGCTGTCGCAGATCGATGGCCCCCGACGCGAAGTCGCCGCCGACGGCCGACGGGTTGTAGACCGCCAGGTCCCGGGCGGTCGAAGTGTGCGAGGCCAGGATGACGTCGCGGAAGCCCGGGGCGTATCGCTCGATCTGCCGGATGACCGTCTCGGTCGGGTCGAAGCCGGAGCCGTTGGGGACGTGCATGTACGACCACAGCGTCTGCGCACCCGCGGGCGCGCGCGTGTCGTCGACGACCGACGGCTGGGTGACCAGCACGTAGGGGTCGCGGGGGATCTCGCCGCGCGCGACGGCGTTCTCCGCCGCCTGGATTGCCGCCCCCGTGCCGCCCAGGTGCACCGTGGGCGAACGGGCGACGTCGGCGTTCGCCCACGGGACGGGACCGCTCAGTGCGAAGTCGACCTTCGCCGCTCCCGGCCCGTAGCGATAGCGACGGATCGCGCGCGTCCATCCGGCCGGCGCATCGGGATGCGTCGTCGCGAGCCGCGGCGGTGCGTCGAGCAGGAGAACATCACTGTGTTCGAGCGCTGCAAGGTCGTCGATGCGCCGCCCCGTGACGATCCGTCCGCCGTGCGCCGTCAGATCCGCAGCGAGGGCGTCCGCGATCGCCTGCGCGCCCCCGCGCGGCAACGGCCATCCGCTCGCGTGCGCCTGCGTGGCCAGCAGAAGTCCGGCAGCCGCGGCGGCGAGCGACGGCTGACGGGTGTTGCCGTGCGCGAGCACGCCGGTGAGCAGGCCGCGTGCCTCGTCGGTGCGGAACGTGCGACGGGACAGCGGGGTGCCGAGCTCGAGAGCGCGCAGGCCGAAACGGATCGCGGCGATCGGATCGCGCGGCACGCGCAGCATCTGGTTCCCCGTGAAGTCGGCGACACCGGCCATCCGCCGGACGAGGGGGCGCAGGACGGCGCGCCACGCACCGGCATCGGCTCCCAGTCCTTCTGCCGTCCGCTCGATGTCGTGCCAGGCGATGCCTGCCCGGCCGTCGTCCAGAGGATGCGCGTACGAGATCTCCGGCACGATCCAATCGACGCGCTCACGCAGCCCGAGCGCCGTGAAGATCGGGGAGTCGAGAGCGCCGGGGTGCACGGCCGAGCACACGTCGTGGCGGAATCCGGGCAGTGTGAGCTCGGCCGTTCGCGTGCCGCCGCCGATCGTCTCGTGGGCCTCGACGACCGTGACCTCGAATCCTGCGCGCGCCAGTGCGGCGGCCCCTGCGAGTCCGTTCGGCCCCGCGCCGACCACTGTCGCCCGTCGGCCGCTCACGTCGCGGCGGCGGGGGTCGTGGAGGGGCGGCTCAATCGCCTTCGGCGGAACCACGACAGCTCGGGGATGAGATTGTCCTTCGGAAGGCAGAAGAATGCGGCGTACACGAAGAGATTGAGGAAGAAGCTGATGTCCATCATCAGGAAGACGCCGACGTGGAAGCCGACCAGCAGCAGCAGCCCCAGCCGGAACAGCGTCGGCACGAAGAGGGCGAAGACCAGCCATCCTTCGGCGAACAGGGTGAAGTAGTCCAGAGACTTCCACAGCACGTTGCTGGTGATCGTGCTGGTCATCCAGTCGGCGAGCACTCCGGCATCCGGGCCGTAGTGGACGTCCACCGCCACGAAGTAGCGCGTGGCCTCCCGTGCGGGGTCGAGCCATCCTCGGGCTGCCTTCGGCAGAGCGGCCGTGAGCATGGCGATCGCGATCGTGATCGCCAGCAGGAGCATGGGGTACCCGCGGGTGCCGGTCGACTTCCTGCGGGCGTCCAGCGACCATGCCGCGCCCCAGCCGGCGAACCCGAGGAAGATCGGGGTCAGGTCGTAGAGGATGAAGTGATCGACCTTGCTGAACGAGTACGCGAGGCCGCTTCCGACGAGCAGGACGACAGACATCGCGATGGACGCCGCCAGGGTCTTCCACCCGACGAGCAGCCAGAGGGCGACGACGGCGCGCACCACCATGTACACGACCACGACCGTCTGCGAGGCCGGCCCGGGGATGAGCGAGAACGGGCCGAGCGGAGGGAAGTAGAACTGCGCGGGCACCTGTGACAGCCAGGTGACATCCCGCGGGACGATCAGGACCCAGAGCGCGAACACGATGCGCAGGACGGCGAACGGCCGTGCGGCGGGCGTGTACGCGCTGATGAGCCACAGGTGGTAGCGGGCGACCGCATCGATGATCTTCATCGGGAGATCCTCACGATCTCGGGCTCTTCGAGAGGCGTGCTCGTCAGCGTCACGATGTCGAACTCGTCCTTCTGCCAGACGAACTCGAGCTCGTCGACCGTCGAGTCCGTGATCGCATCCGCGTTCGCGAACAGCCATCGGACCGTATCGTCGTCGAGGGGTCCGCCCTCCTCGTAGCGGACGAAACGCTGCAGCGTCGCGCGGACCGCCGAGTACATCATGGGGGACATGAGGTCCTCGGGCTTGACCTCGGTCCTGCTCCCATCCGCCGTGTGCGCGTACACCGACAGCTCGGTCAGCGCGGCCCGGCCGTCGCGGTCC
>Ga0182739_1000611_pt1 | contig 43269 bp, 61 predicted proteins | sample eDN5th30CBELigBY_FD_128873 | JGI IMG/M metagenome (GOLD analysis project Ga0182739, IMG submission 128873) | Enriched backyard soil microbial communities from Emeryville, California, USA - eDNA 5th pass 30_C BE-Lig BY (version 2) (version 2) | ecosystem: Environmental > Terrestrial > Soil >... | reverse complement strand
CCGGCCCCACCGCGTGAGCTCAACCCTGTCGTAGAGCCCCGCAGCACGAACAAAGCCCCGTACCTGGCGAGAGGTGACGGGGCTTCGAGTACACCCCCCGGGACTTGAACCCGGAACCCACTGGAGAAGTGTGAAGTCAGTGACTTCCGAACTCACAGCCTATTAAAGCCCAGGTCAGGGCGGTGATCTGAAAGCTTGTCACGCTTCGTTTTGCCGGTAGTGTGCCCCTGGTTTTTGGGCGGTTTCGCAACGCTTTTGGGAGGTAGCGTGGCACACCCCCATTCGTAGTGTGGCTCGACCAATCCACCGGAAACACGCTTCTGTCAGTGGTTCTGTCCTAAAATAGATACTGAAACAGACTATTTCAGTATTAGGGAAGGAGCACTACATGACCGTTGCAATCGAGGGAATCTACCCTCTCCGCACGGACGCTTCTTTTGAACTCCCGGTCGCGTCGAGGAAGTCGGCTCGTACTGAGCGCGCTGCCGCGAAGAAGCTCATCGACCAGGACATCCCTGCTCGCCTCAGCCCCGACCGCGCGGTGTTCGTCAAGCCTGTTCTCACCAGCCTGTTCGTCATGGCAGGGATCGGCGGAACCATCTCCCTCTGGGCCTTCATCGAAACGGTCCAGCATTTCGTGATCACCGGCATCAACGGAGTCGTGCTCGGTGCGGGGCTGTGGACGATCATCGAGCTTGCGATGCTCACGGTCACACTGCTGATCGCAATGCTCAACGCTCGCGGCGAGCACATCGCCGTGGTCGTCTTCGGATGGCTCTTCGTCGTCGGGAACGCCCTGCTCACGGTCTTCATCAATTTCACCCACGCGCTCGTGCTGATTCGTCCTGGTCAGGATGTCTCCGAACTCGTCAAGGACATCAACCCGGCCCTCCAGCCCATCCTGACCAGCCTGCTCGGAATCAGTCAGTGGGTCGTGGTCGGAGCGCTGAGCATCGTGCCGCTCATCGTGCTCGCCATCTTCGCTTTCATCGAAGTTGCCCTCGTTCGCCGTGCGAAGGGAACCCGCAAGCAGCGCGCCAATGCTGCGGCCAAGCGTGAGGCTGCTGCTGTTGTTGCTGACGAACAGACAGCGGTTGCTGTCGCTGCTCCTGTTGTTGCTCGGGCTGCTACTCCGCGCAACGTTGCTGCTGCTCCCGCTGGTGCCGACAACTTCCGCCCCGAGGTTCACCAATTCCTTGTCGAGAAGTACCGCGAGTTCAAGGAGGCCGATGTGAAGGCCACCGACACCTTGATGAAGCGGGAGCTTGCGAACACGTTCGGATTCAAGCGGAGCATCTTCGACCACCACGCCGAGGGCGCAAAGCGCGAAGCGGGTGTTGCCTGATGAGCACCTCCACCGCAGTCGTGCGGCTCGACGAGCTTGCAACTCAGCGTCGTGCGCTCACAGATCAGTTTGCCGCTCTGACCGCTGAGTATCGCCACCAACTTGCACACATCGACGTAGCCATCGGTGATGTCAAAGCCGAGGAAAAGGTTCCCTGGTCGTTCGTGGGCACCGTTCTCGGCGTCAGCGGCCAGCGAGCCGGTCTTCGCACGGCTGTCGCCCACGCCGAGCTTTGCGGCCAGCCCGAGGCGGTGAGTCCATCGTGACCAACCCGGCAGTAGACGCTGACCTAGCAACTCCCGATTCCACCGAGCGTGCCATACGCGGCACCTTCACCATCGAGGTTGCGACCCCAGAGTGGGCGTTACCCAACACGAGCGACGCCAACCGCCTTCTCAGCGCGGAGTTCGGCCTCACGCTCCCTCTCTTCCAAGCGCTGACCTTCTCGCCCCGCGACCGCAGGTTCGAGGTCCGCGATCAGCCTCATCGTGGGCTGATGCAGAAGGCCGTAAGCGGGTTCTCCGTCAAGGGTTACCCGCATCACTTCCACCGCATCATCGTGTCCGGCCTCGGCGGTTTAGTCGTCGGGCTTCCTCTGACGTATCTCGACGAGCACGGCGACCGCAAAGGGTGGGGTGAGATACGGCGCGCCTGGATGATCCCCGAATCACCGAAGCCCACCATTTCGAAACACGGCGAAGCCGTCGTCTGGGACGACAGCAGCTTCACCTCCTGGCACCTCGAACGTCTGGGTGTGCAGTGATGACGCGGCATCAGCAGTACCTCGCGGATCGTTGGGACAGGAACGGTGTGCTCGCTCCGCGCTGGGTCAACATCCCTGAAGGCAAGAAAGCACCAAAGGGCGCTACCACTCGCACCATCGGAGGGCCAACGCCCGCCACCCACACATGGGCGGATGCCTACACCCCGGTGGACGCGCTCGATGCTGCTGCCGCGATCACGTCTGAGGCGGTACAGCACCATGATTACCGTCGCCGCGCTCGGCGTTGGTCACACGGAAAACGCGACTGCTTCGCGCGCTTTGTCAGCGGCATCACATTCGGCCTAGTGCAACTCCCCCGAGAGGTCCGCCATGACTGAGAAACAGCGCACGCAAATCGTGGATACGAACGGGGTCGTCACACACCGGTATAAGAAGGTCGCCTCGGCAGCGGCCTCTACCGCTCGGGTAGCTGCACTCCCAGCGATGCCACCACGCGGCTCTCAGCCCTTCGGTGTCAACACCGAACCGGCGCGTGAGCGCACGGTCCTCCACCTGGCCGATGTGACTCGTGCGGTCATGGACGGCGGCGAGAAGGGCACCGACGCTCTTGCCGCCCTGCTTCTACGAATCTTCGGCATCCGAAATCCGGGTGCTGCTGCAAGCTCACCAGGAGAACGACCATGAGCACACGAACCATCCCGCGCGGTGTAATCAACACCCCAATCGTCGATAAGAACGGTGTCCTCACCAGTCGCAATAAGCGGGTCCAAGTCGGCTTGACCGAGGGCGCGACCAACCGGAAAGGACTGATTCCCCAGTACCAGCACGACGGCTACGGGCGCGTCGAGAAGGTGGAGGAAGACGGCAAGCTGATCGCTCAGTATGAACCGAGCGTTCCCCCCAAGCCCGGACTCACCGATGTCGAGGCATCCCTGCGTTGGGTCCAGCTTTACCTCGAAAAAGAGAATCGCTGGTTGCGCCTACAGAGCAGTCACGAGCGGCAGTTCTTCAACGAGGTCACGGGCCAGCGCGAGTATTGGTTATACGGGGTTCGCCTCTCCCGCGACCAGTGGACAGCGGCCAAGAAGATGCCGGTGAGCGAGTTCGTTAGCTCGCACTACGGCCTAATCAACCCGCCTGGGCAGATCCGTCATCAGCACCCTGATCTCGAACGGCTCGCTGATGTGGGGCTGCCGGATAGCTGAGGGCTGGATAGCCTCGGGCTATGAGTGATGCCCTCTCGCTACGCGCACGATTCATCGAGAACTTCAACGCTCTCGCAAAGGGTGGACCGAGGCCGTTGGAGACAAACGACATCGTGGTGGCTCTAGCGGAGTACGGAGTCAATTGGGATGAGCAGAAGGTTCGGAGAATCCTCAACCACCGCACCAAAAGTCTCAGCCTCGACGAGTACATGGCACTCGCGCGAATCGTTGGCCGCACCGTGGAAGAGATGACGGACGCCGACATCGACAAGGACGCTCTGGTCAGGATTCAACAGACATCGTTGGATGACCTCGTGGCAGGGATGCGCCGTGCCTACCTTGCTGCCTTCGACATCCTCAACGCCCGGACGCGGTTCCTTTCAACGAGTCGTCGCCTCCGCGATAACCACGGCTACACTGCCGCGCCGACAAACCTAGATGCATGGGCGAAAGCGTGGCAGCAGATAGACGGGCACTTCTTTCGTGACTTTGTGCAGGCGTTCGTGGATGCGGAAGCTGCCGTAGAGCTTTCCAAAGCTGAAAGGCCAGCCCGTGCGTGGGAAATCGAGAAATGGGAAGCCGAACGATCCAAGCGGGCCGAAAAGACGCTTCACAGGCTCCTAATGGACGAGTGAAAGCATCCAATCTGGAAGCCGCGATCATCTACTGATCGCGGCTTTTCTCTTTGCGTTCACTCGACATCGCAGCGTTTAGCGGCGATTTTCGCGTCTCGATTGCCACAGCGATCACATTCTGAGCGTGATTTCAACGCAGATTGTCGGGACCATAAGTATGTCGATCCACTGCCAACCAAACGAAAGGCACGGCATGACACGACCACGACCCCCACCGAGGGGCTACTAGAAAGCAGGTAGAGAAATGAGCAAGAAGAGTCGCCGCACTAATCGTGCCAACCGACATAACGTAGTCGAATTTGATTTCAGCGACACCATCGAGCAGTTGACCACCCTCCAGGTGAAGCCGACTCCCGAAGACACGGTGCTCGCCATCGAAGAAGCATGGACATCGTGGCCTGAGAACAAGGCTCGCCCGGTCCCCGTTCTGCTGAATAACAACAACCCCGAGTCGTGGACAAAACCGTTGACCGCTACGGGAGAAGCGGAATCTGCCGGAATCAATACGGCTCGCTCTACCGAAGGTTTCGTGGAAGCCCTTGTCTTCATTACTGATGATGAGTGTGCCCGGTGGGAGCGTCACCTTCATAGCCGGAGTTTCAATGGGCTGCGTTTCACCGGAGTCGAGAACCCTGGCCGGAGTCGTAGCCGGGTAACTGGTGAGGTGACCGGTAATCAGTACGCACTGTTTGCCAGGACGGATGCAGCCGTCGCCATCGACGAGGTGGTGCGACCTCTTCTACACAGGATGCCGATGTGGACCGTCGTCGCTGAAGCCGAACTTCTTCGCACAATCCCCCGTGTCTACCGGTATGCGCTTCGATGCCGCCCCTTCCTTGTGCGCGCCAACGATGACCTCCCCGCAGGGGTGCATTTGGTCTTCGACCTGGCTGGCGCAGTCCTGCATGTCGTGCAGACGCTCCGGGTGACCGACCACAACAAGTGCGATGAGGTCACAGAGTATTGGCTGCTCGACTACCTCACCCCAGAGGACTTTCTGGCCGATTTCGAGGGGGCAGCATGAGCGTCACCTACTCGCGCTGGGACGACATCGATGGCTATTCCATCGTCACCTTCTACACCGATTCCGATGTCGTTCGATGCGTCGAACGCAATGAATACGTTGCGTGGATTATCGCCAAGCACAACCAGCGGGCCGATGACTGGCTCGGGACGTTCATCTCGTCGCTGAACAGCAATCTGAGCGGGAGTGAAAGCCGGGAAGCGCATGATGCATGGGTCGCTCTGAACTCGGACCCGCTGGCGCGAGAAGAGGTCCGCGAATCGCAGGACGAGGCTGTCTATTCAGCGAGCATGCACCGAGTGACCGTCCCTCAGATGGCCGCTTCATTCCTGAACGGCTCGAAACTCAAGCCGGGGTTTGTTTGGCAATCTTGGGAGCGTCAAGAACACCGCTATTCGAACTAGAAAGTCACGGGAGGCGGAGCCAATACAACGGTTTCCGCCTCCCATGACCTCCCCAAATGAGATAATGAGATGTACTCATCCACCACTACGAAAGGCGCGGATGAAACCAGAAAACAACTAACCGAAAGGCACCAAAATGACTAACAAATCGACTCTGACCGCCGTACAAATCACCGACAAGAACGGCAAGCGGACCACCGTCCACAAGAACCTTGCGGGACCGCCATCGCCTACTAGAGCGACTGCTGCACTGGCCCCGAAGCCAGCCTCGGCTAAGCGCGACATCGACGCCGATGGCTACGACCGCGACACGGGGCTGCACATCTCAACCGGGCTTTCTCGCCGTGGTTTCGACGGCAACGGAATTCATGCGGTCACTGGCCTGCTGTGGGACGCGATGGGATGTGATGACGAAGGGCACCGCATCCTCACTGACCTTCTAAGGCAGTACGAAGAGCGCTACCAAGAAATGTCGGACGACGAAGACGGTGCCTATTCGAATTGTCTGTATCACTCGCACATTGAGGTCGAACTCGACTCCTGGGACGAGATGCCAGGCAGCATCGTGGTTCGTCAGGAGCAGACATACGAGGGACACCTCAACTCCGATGGTGGCCGCGAAGAGATGTACGACTACTTCGACGAGCGCGGCAGCATCTACGCGGACGACATTCCGTTCGATGAGATCGCTGAGTCAGTGAATGAAAGCAACCTCAGCCAGTTGCAGCTTTCAAGCATCCGTAGCATCCACGTTGCGGAAATGGCGATGAACGCCGGGATGCTCGCGGAACTTGACGATGATGACCGCGACATCATCCAGACACGCATCACTCAGATGACTCGCTACTCCACCGAGGTTGATAACTCGGGACTGCTCTTCGGGGCAGGCGATGTCGAGGACTTCTTCGATGACTGGCTGGAGGACCGCCACGGCCTAACTCGTGAGGTGGCCGACGAGATGAAGAAGAACGGTATTGACCGCGACCTTGCCGCGTCCCTCATCGGTGGAGGTGGTCTCCGATGAGCGCCCTCACCCGCGTCGAAATCATCGACAAGAACGGCAGGAAAACCACCGTTCACAAGCGCCTAGATAAGACGCAGGCTAGAAACACCAAAGCGACTCGTCCACCCGCTCCACGACCCGCGTCCGAACGCCCCGAGTATGACGATGGCGGATTCAACCTCAAGACAGGTATCCACATTCTCACTGATGGTCCATACGACGATGGTGGCTTCGATAAAGACGGCTTCGATGAGGCGGGTTTCAACCGCGACGGCCTCCACCGTGTTACTGCGACCGAATACGGCCCAGGTGGTTTCCGCGTCGATGGCTACGACCGGAACGGTTATGACCGGAACACGCTCGACCGCAGTGGGTTCGACCGTGACGGCTTTGACATCGATGGCTACAACCGTGAGGGCTTCAACTCCCAGGGTATCCATCGGGAAACCGGGACTGATGAGGATGAGGACGGCTACAACGAGTTCGGCTTCGATGAAGACGGGCATGACCGTGAGGGTTTCAACGCTGACGACTACGGCAACGAGCGCGATGACGCGGATGATTCTGGCGACGAAGATTCGCAGAAGAGGTTCGGCGCATGAGCGCCCTCACCCGCGTCGAAATCATCGACAAGAACGGTGTCCGCACTCACCGCAACAAAAGGCTCAACGAGCAACAGGGCCGCAACGTCAAGGCGACTCCCCTCCCCGCGCCACGACCGGCGTCTGAGCAGAACCAATACGACGCGGATGGCTTCCACGTCGTCACCGGGCTGCACATCATGACGGGGACCGCTGTAAATACTGAAGGCAACGACCGTCACAATGCCGCTGTTCTGCGCGTAGAGCGCCCCAACACCTTTCATCCAGCCAATGCCTACGAGCCAGTATTCGGCCAGCAAACGGCCTGGTCCGGTGCAGACCAGTTCGGCTATGAGGAAGACGGTTTCGCGCATGGCAGCGGAGGGTCGGCTCGGCACTTCAACGACCGTGACCGCGAGGGCTATAACCGCAGAGGCTTCCACTACAACGGCCTCCACCGCGAAACGGGCACCCCGTTCAACCCGGACGGCTACGACAAGAACGGTGTCACCGCCGAGGGACTCGGGTTCAGCGGCGAGTCGCGTCCTCACAGTGTGACTGTGTGGGAAAGAGACATCCCCACCATCGTCGATGTCGATGAGATCCGTAGGGTCGTCGGCAAGGTCAAAGGCGCTTCGCTCCTGAGCGACGACGATTTCGAGTTCCTGACCAGAACGACGAACGGCCACCTTGCCAACAAGGGTGTGGATGGGCTGACTGACGCGTGGAACGAGGCTGTCCGCGACTGGGCACGCCACATCGCCAAGGAGAGCTACGGGCGACAGGTCGGAGGCTCCCGATGACCACCATCAAGACGCCCATCGTCGATAAGAACGGCAAGCACACCCATGTCCATCGTGCCGTCAGAACGGCGTCCTTGCCGTCCGTGAAAGCCACACCCCCGGTTCCACCCGTCGCGGCCACCGAGAAGCCCAACTTTGATGAGCGCGGGTTCGATGCCGAAGGCGTTCATGTTAGCGGTAAGCGCGTAGACCTGGACGGCTTCAACGCCAAAGGCTGGCGCGAGGACGGTATCCACCGCGATACCGGTGAGGCGTGGGACGAGCGCGGCTGGCGGCGAGACGGTAAGCACCGGCTCACGAACACTCAAGTTGACCCGGATGGATTCCATAAAAACGGATCTCGTCCCGGCGAAGCGGAGGCCAACCGCGAGAAAGGGAAGGAAGAACGCGCCGCGAAAGCCGCTGCGAAGAAGGCCAGCATCTACATCCCTTACGAGGCCACCCAAGCTCGTGAGCGCGCCAAAGCACTCGGCGCGAAGTGGCAGCCGGGTTCGAAGACTTGGCTTATCAAACCCGAGCATGTCGCTGAGGTCGAAGCGCTCATCGACGCGCAGCAGGACGCGGCCTTCCAGGATCTCAAAGTGCAGATGCAAGAGAAGGCACTCGCAGACCATCTCGAAAATCAGGAGCGCGACCGGGAAGCTGCGGAGTTCCGCGCGACCGCCACCGTCGTCGTCATCCCCTATGAAGGTGGCGAAGATGACCGAGTCTTCGTGAAGTCCCTCGGCGCGAAGTGGCAGCCCACTGAGAAGGTATGGCTGCTCCCGCCCGAGGGCGTCGAACAGTGGCAGGAGTACCGCGAGGCTCACCCCGAGCCGGAGCAACAGCCAGCCAAGCTCAGTCGGCGGGAACTGGCGGAGCTAGCGGAAGACGGCATCAGCGTCCCCGAGAACAATGGGATGGCTCCGTGGGAACGCTACGACGATGAGCGCAACCCCTTTGGGCGGTATCACCACATCGACGACCCGGCTTCGTGAAGTCCGTGCTAGACGCCTAAGCCCGCTACTTCGTCAGAGGGTTGCCATCCCGGAACGCCTTCTCCTTCGCCACCTGACGCTCACGGGCCTGTTTAGACGACGCACGACGCTCCAGCAGGTATTGGCTCCCGAAGGAACCCCCACCGATCACTACCGCCATCAGAACTCCGAAAAGGAAGTTGAACACGAAGCTATCGGGAGGAATCAGGCGACCAACCGTGATGAACAGAACGATTCCTAGGATGTAGAAGAAGGCGTAAATGGCCCGCACAGTCTGACGCAAGAACTTCGCATCAACGTCGAGCCACCTGTTCAGGTCGTCTATGGCGGCACGGTAATGCGCCTCGAAGGTCGTGCGTTCGTCCGACTCGGGCATAGCTGTGTAGACGACGCCCATGCGCTCCACTCGGAGAGTCAGCCGTCCTTCCTTGGTCGCGCGGCGGGAGAACCACCCGAAGAGAGGGATGGCAAGAAACACGCTTGCGCTGATGATCGCGCCCCAGACCACTTCCATGCCCCGACCGTAGTGGGAGCTTCAGACGATGCTGGTGGCTCCGCACTCGGGCAAGACAAATGGGGTCGAGCATCCATCTCGACCCCAAGTGCTATAAACGTGCCGCCCGTAGCTTTCGCCATAGAAGCAGTGACCAACAGTTGACCCGACCCCCTCGCATTCACGAGGGGGTCAAAAACCGGCGAGGCCGACTTGTAGGCAACTTATGAATCGATTTTACCGGCGCGCAAGGGCCGATCAGGAGATTCGGGAGATCCCGCATTCGGGGCAACTCCACCGGGGTCGAATCATCGAACCGGCCAGCACCATCGGCACGAGGCAATCTGGGCAGTTCGGGGTTCCCTCGATGTCGTCGTCATCGGTGCCCATCCCGCGATGATAGGGAGTATGACCCAGAGTGCGCGCGAGCTACTCGCACAATACGAAGCCGCGCTCATTGCGTTGGTGGACCGAGGCATCATCCGCACTCGCAACGCGGTGGGTGACGTGGGTGAAGCCATCGCTGCGCGTGCCTATGGCGGAGTCCTCGAAACGAACAGTCGCGCGGGATTCGACTTCGTTACAGCCCACGACGGCCATCGGTATCAAGTGAAAACGAGGGCGCTACGTCCCGGTCACTCGCAAGCGATCATCTTCAAATCCTGGGACTTCGATACCGCCATCCTGATCGGACTGAGCCGGGAGGACTACGGCGTGGTGTGGGGCCGCGAAGTGACGGCAGAAGAGGCTGTGGCGCTGGCTAAGGGCGGGATGCGGTTCACGGCCACGACTGGCTCGAAGGCCGGTGTGGATGTCACTGAACGGCTGCGAGAGGCATACAAGAGCCTGTAGAAAGACCCGAACCCCCGACCAGAGGGGCGGGGGTTCAACGGCGAGACTTTTGGAATGCCTGGGTTTCTATTGCCTCTATTCTAGCGGCCCAAGATTCGGTCGTTCGTTTTTTCGCCTAAGCCCACCGACGAGATGGTGGCGGCGTACTCAGCCCTCTAGAAACTGCTCGATCTCATCAAGCTGAGCGCGCGTAATCCCCTCGCGGCCCTGCACCCGGAACAACAGCGCTTCCCCGGCCTCGACGCGCTCCTGCCACCACTTCCCTGCTACCGCCGAGTCCGTGATGGCAAGGTCGTCTATCCAAACGAAGCGGCTCGGGCTGGCCGATTGAAGCTCCGCGACAGCCTCTGCTTTCCAAGCCTGCTCTCGGTCAGCATTCGTATCCAGCACCGGCAAAAAGCCCACGCTCTCTATCCCCCAAAGCGGCCCGAGAACCTCCTGAGCAGCCTCACCCCACGACGACGCCCACACAACCTCGACATCCGGCCTCTGCGACATCATCGCTAGCCGGTGAGTCCGAGCGGGGAGCCAACGGACTCGAACGGGGCCGGAAGAGGTGGGGACGGTTTCGATGAGGTATCCCGCAGCGACGTTGAGCACATCGTCAACGTCGAGGTAAATGCGGATCATCTCTCCCACCATCCTTGATGCAGTGACTTCGGGACGGCCTCGCTGATCGGCTTCGGCTCCCAGAAGAGATCGCGGTGGACGATAACTTCATCGACGACAATGCCCTTGGACCGGACGGGAACCCGCAGGCTCTCTAGCTCGCCAAGCGGAGAGAAATAACCGAACTCGGCGTTGATGGTGTCGCCCACCAGGACAGCGAAGCCGAAGGCTATACCCTGCTCCGGGTCGTACTCACAGAGCCACCACTGCGAGGCGCGCTCGTCGTCTGGTGCGCCGATGAAGAAGCGGTCGAAGACCACCTTGTCCAAGATCGGGATGTCCTCGCCTGAGTAGAGTGCCGGGTACGTCGCCACCCGTTCGTCCGGCAAGAACTCGTACCCGCGCTGTTCGCGGTTGGTGTCGTGCTGCGTCAAGTGCTGACCGCCCTTCTCCGCCGAGGCGGATCGGGATCGTATCTTGAGCGTGCGATCCACTACGGACTACCGCCGCGAACCTCAGCCGTCAGGTCCGGGTCGATTCCGTGCGCCTTCGTCTGAACGATGTCGTCATGGGTGAGACCCTTGCGCGCAAGCAGTAGGTATTCGTAGACGCCGGTTCCGGCAGCGACCGCGAGTATCTCTACGCGCTTGACCGCAAGAAGGAACGCCTCATCGTCCTGCTCGACGGACTCCGCCAACCGTTTCGCCCGCTTCACCGGAAGGAACCGCTCGACCAGAAGATGCCATTTCCAAGAGACAGGCTCTGAACTTTGGGAGGAATCGGTGCAACGAATCGGTTGCCGTTTAGTGCCATCTCGAAGCACTCGACCGCGACTATTGCGGGAACCTCGTCTCCGTCCTCGTCCACCACGAATGGATCCATCAGCCAGAGCATTCCGTCTCTTAGCCGCCATCCTGCGAATCCATCGGCCTCGACAAGTGCGGCGGCTGCGACGGCAGCGGAGGCGCGTGGAGGGTAGGGCCACGACATCGCTGCGATGTCGGTGAAAGCCACAGACCCGTCTCCGTCATGGATGAGTGCAAAACCGTCTTCCACGATCCTGTCGATGTCGGCATCGGTCAGTTCGACACCTACTGAGCCACGTTCGATGACGACGTAATCCTCGTCATCGGCCACAATCTGCGAGGTGAGCACATCGCTGATTTCGAGAAAGCGGTCGCGGCGGATCACAAGTCGTCACCCGCTAGGTAACGGTCGAGGTACTCCTGAGCCGGAAGGCCACTCGCCTCAATCGCGTCGCGGAAGCTCTCTGGCACGCCGAGCGGGTAAACGAAGTCGTACCAGCCATCACCACTCAGCGACTCCAACTCGGTTGCAGCCTCGTTGATGACGATCTTGAGAGGTTCGTTCGATAGCCAGTAGTGCGCCTGATAGAAGATGCCGTGAAGAAAGAACTCGAAGTAGGTGGCGAAGCCGCCCCTTGGGGTGCTCATCGAATCACCACCGCCACCTTGCCAACGTCCGCGAGGTTGGAGAGGCACTCCGCGATAGCAGCGTCCGGGTCATCTCCCAGATCGCGGGGGAACAACGGGTAGATGGGCAGCGACCGTAGCTCTGAATCCGCACGCTCGAAGACTTCGCGCTCGGCATCTGTGATTCGGCTGCCGTGGAACACCTCGACGAGTCGTTCCTCATTCATGCCGGAGTGCGCAGCCAGCATCGCGGCGTAGAGCGACTTGTACGTCATGTCGCTCGCCAGGATGACGTTCGTCCCGGCAAGGAGCAGTTCGAGCACCTCGGGGATACGCTCGCGCGTCGGTAATCGGTGGGTGGTGGTTGTTGTCATTCGGGTGTCCTTTCAGTAGACGGTTCGGGCAGTGCAAAATCGAGCACCGCGAGTATCAAAGCGAGGGTGCCAAGCGGAGCGACCTCGGTAGGCGCGTAGACGGCTGTGGCAGCCGTACCACCGAGCGCAAGGAAGGCCGCGTAGGTCACTGCCCGACGTAGGCCGGTCACGAGGCATCCCTTCTCTGTAAGAACACTCGGACGACTGAAAGGCCGTTGCTGAAGACCTCGAAACGCTGCTTTCGGAATGCAGCGCCAACCGCGATGCCCTGTGGGATGGATGAGCACCAGAGGTTGATGGCCGCAAGGGGTTCGTTGCGTCCGACTTCGCGGAGGAAGCCGCCACTCACGTCGATGGATTTGTCTAGACGCGGCGACGGACTCATGCCGCTACTTCTGAGCGCTTCGACGGCGGCACGAAAGCGGGCGGTGTTCTCGGTGGTCACTGGGCACCACCTGGCGCAATAGAGCGACGGTGGAGCCGGTGGTCAATAAGCAGTGCGGTTTCGAGCCTTTGCGCTGTGGCGGCTTTCTCCGCCTGCAGCTTGGCGGTGCGCTCGGCATCACGGGCCGCTTTGTCGGCCCGCTTCTGCGCGGTCCATGCCTCTCGGTCGGTAAGAGAGACGGGTACGAACCCGAGCTTCTCGACTGGGATTACCTGGTTGTTTGAGTACGCGCGAAGCGGCAAATAGAGGTCGTCGAGGTGGCCGCGAACAGCGCCTGTCTCGCGGTGACGACGACTATCGAGTGCGTCGAAGAACGCCTCGAACTTGGCATAGCTGGGACGAAACTTCCTTGGATCGTGCTCGGCGTCCCACTCGCGCTTCCGGGTAGCGATGTGCCGTGGAAGCTCGACAGCCAGGATGTCTTCGACCACGGCGATAGCGATTTCTGCGTCACGACGCCGTGAGTCTCCGAGGCTGTCTCCGAAGATGTCGAACATGGAAACCGAGGACGCTCGTACCTCTTCCTTCCATGACTCGATGCACTGCTCAGTGATGGCCCACTTCCGTTCGTTGTAGCGAAGCTGGTCGGGGTAGGGGCGTTCTCTGAAATCGGCTACGCAGGTCGAACGGGTCGGCTTCACCTCGATACCGAAGCGCTCAGCCGGGTCGATGTGGTGAAGGAGTGCGGAGGCCGTGTTCTTGTGAGTCATGCGTCAGCCGCCTTTACGTTCGACGGCAGCACGCCTAGCGAGCTGATGAGGTGATCGTGGTCGCCGTGCAGGGCGGAAGCAAGCTGGATGAAAAGGGATTCATCGCCCCACTTCATTCCGATGACCGTTATTGAGTTTAGGTCCGCAAGCTCCGCGCGAATCAGCGGGCTGATGTGCTCCGGGTTTGCTTCCGCGAACCAATCTGTTCCAGCAGCCACGGCACCGAAAACGGCCCCGCTCGTGATGTCGGCACGGACCTCGGGTGCTCCGCCAGGGCCAGCGTCGATGTCGGGGCCGTGAGCAGCGACATAGTGACCCATGCGATTCGCGGCGGTGATGAGCCTGCGGGTGGTCGTCTTATCCGCCAGTCCGCCCAACCAAGAACGTCCGGCGTTTTGATTCCCGTGGTTACGGAAACCTAGGCCGAAGTCCGCAACCAGCAGTCCCGCCCGCCTGAGCTTCATTACCGACTGTGCAGTCCACACCCCGCCCGAGGGAATCGCCTGTTCGCGCCAGGGCGTTACCCGTTCCTCACCGTCGAGGTAGCGGTCAATGCGACTGCCGAACTCCTTCACCGTGCGGATCTCATTCCATCGACGATGACGCCTCGGACGGGTTGTTCCGACGTGCCAGGCTTCTGAAGTCGGGCACGGATAGACGCTGATGGGCACATCCGCCAGAAGCTTGGCGGTGAGTTCGAGCTTCGCAGCACCTTGGAGCGCCAGGGCACGATTCGGATAGGGACGCTTCATCACACCGAACTTGGAGGTGCAGGAGCAGATTTGGGCGGTCATGCCGCCATCGCCCTCTCCATGTCTTCGGCCCGGTGCCAACGCTGGATGCTCCTGAGGTCCAGTCCGGTTTCCTCGTTCACGACAAAGGTGGTGACACCTGGGTCAGAGTCAGCGGCAGAGAGATTCGTAAACCATGCGGAGCCGTTGTCGAGCGGTGCGAGGCCAATCGCGGTTCGAGCGCGACCTTTCGCGGTGCGCCCGATCTGGAGGACGTATTCCTCGTGGTTGTGGGCAACGATGAGAATGTCCACGGCAGCGAGCGAGGTGTTGTTGGCGATGTGCTTATCGAAGTACGCCTTGACGCCTTTCGACCCTCCCCGAACTTGGTGCCCGTGGATAATGCCGATCTTCCAACCGAAGACATCGATGATCGTCCACTCGATGTACTCGGACTCCGGCTCACACGCCTCGATAACGAAGCCCAGACGAGTCACTGTCTCGACGGCAAGGCGGTTCACCGTGATGCCTCTGTCATCGAAGGGCTTGTAGGCGAGTCCCTTTCCGATTCGCTCAACGTCGTGGTTGGAGACACAGCCACCAGCCTTCTGCGGGGCGATGGACGCGAAATCGAGCATCCAGTCGGTGCGGTAGCGCTGTCCGACCTCACCCTGCCGTGTGACGGATAGGTCGTTTGTCGCTCGTTGCGCGGTAGTGGACTGATCACCTTCGGTGAGGTCGCCACCGTGGGCCTGAACGATGAGGTCCGGCTGCATCTCTGTCGCGTAGGGCAGAATCATCGCCTTTATGTCTTCGAGGCGCTGAAGTGTTTCTGGTGTGCCTCCAAAGCGGTCAACCTTCCCCAACTGCTCGTCGCTCATGGCGATAACGAGGGCGCGGCGTCCAGACTTCTTGCGACGGAGCCTGCGCTTGTCGAATCTCTTTACGCCGTTGAAAAGGTCATCAAGTGACAGATCGGTCAGGGCAAGTTCGGACTCGGGGATGTCCTCCGTGGTGAAGCGGCGAATGATTTCACCGTTGCGGACAGTCCTGTATTGACGAACGTGCGGTGCGACGCGACGCTTCCTGGGGTCTTCACCGACAAGGCGGATTAGCTCGTCGTAATCGACGACTTCTTGATGGATCAGGAACGTCAATGTGTTGATGCTCTGGTTTGAGCCGTGAGGAATAGCCATTAGCTCATCACCGTCTCAACGGTTTCGAGCGCCCAGCGCCAGTTGAGAAGCACGGCGGACTCGGTTCCGCCAGCACCACGGTTGTAGGGCATCCGGTAGAGGATGTGCTTCGGCTTCAGCGGACGTTCGCCAGTGATGCGCTTCTTGTCGTCGATGATTACATCGCCATCGATGGTCGTCTTATCGAGCCGGATGTACGCGGCCTCAGCCATCTTCGGGCCGTAGTAGCGCTCAATCCACTCGCGCTTGTCATCCACATTCGTAGGATGAGTTGGCGTCGGAGCGGAAGCGAATACGACTTCGTGCCCAGCATCCTGAAGAGCACGAATGCCCTCTCGGGAGCCGGGTACAGGTTTCAGGTTGAGGTAATCAACTGTGTCGAGGCCCAACTGCACTAGGTCGGCAGGCGCGTTGCCGCGCTTGAATACGTGTGCCTCGCGGTAGTCGATGACCTTGTATCCGGGGAATAGGCCAGGCATCACGTTGTGGTCAAAGTTGTCCAACCACATCGTGCAGGGACCGTCGAGGTCTTGGAGGATACGAGCGCGCTTCATCGCAGCACCGCCTTGACTCGGGCGGTGACATCGATGACTTGAACGTCACGCTGTAGCTCAGCCACGTCGTCGCTCAGGCCGTAGAAGCCCTCGTTGTAGCCCTCAACGCTCATGCGGGCTTCATAGGCCAGGCGGATGGCAGTCGGAAGGATCTCAGCGAAGACGGTGTGGAGCGCGTGCGGGTCATCGATGTGGAGGCTGTCCACCTGGAGGTCGAGGCAGCCGTCGCGGTAAGTGAAAGCGGAGAGAACGACATCCGCACATCTGATGTCGATAGCGAACTGACCGACCAGCGATGAGAAGCTTCGTACGAATAGCTGGGCTGCGACATCGCTCACCTCGGTGACACTGACGAGGTAGTAATCGAAGTCGATGTCGTCGGGGTTCACCGGCTCCGTGCCGGTTGAGACTAGGTAGTAGTAGCTCGGTTTGGCAGCCTCGGCTGCCTCGCTTGGTTGGCCCTCGACGGGCCTGATTGGTCGGGTACTCATGGTGTTTCTCCTTCCGCTTCGTCCATGACGAAGACGCTCTTGTTGTAGGCGACATCAGTGTCACCGCTCACGAGCATGGTCAGGCTCGTGGCCTGAGTAGTTACAGATGTCCCGACGCCCTTGATGCCAGTGACGGGCATCTTCACTGCGGCGGCGAGATCAATGACTGCCGGGATGGTCGAGGTGCATTCGACGGGGATGAACCAAGGTTCGCAAACGCCCTGAGGGTGACCGTGGATAACGGGTAGACCGGCGATGTTGGTGAAGACGAAGGCGCTATCGGGGGTGAGATTTTGGAGCATCACGCGACGCTGTGTGGCAAAGAGGTCGTCGTCGCAAGCACCGCTCGTGCGGCTCAGCACGCTGCGGAAGTCCGCATCGAGGTCGATGGCCCAGGCGATGCAGTCTCCGCTACCGGTGCGGACGGTGACGTGCTTGGCGGTGGCTTCGAGGACTTCGCGGGCATCAGCGATGTCAGATTTCCACTGCGCCGTGGCGATGGTGATTTCGGTCTGGGTGTAGTTGTCGGCACCGATAGTCGAACCCGCGTTAAGCATCGTGGCTACGAACACACCGCACGCGGCGGAAACGAGAAGGCTTACCGGAAGGGCAATGGTCTGCGAGATGGAATCGCTCATGCGACACCTCGGAATGGCAAGGCACGATGAATCGTGGTGCGGGTACTTCGGCTAGCTAAATAGCAGCCTTTCAAGGTTGATGTTGGGGTATTCATTTTGAGTGCTCTTTCGGAAGCTTTGGTGAGGTGTTGCTTATTCCTCACTTACTCAGAATACCAACTCCGAAATAGCAGCTTTCATTTATCGCAGAAAATCGAAGAAAATCTTTTCGACACCTTTAGCGCCTAATTAGGCGTTATCAGCCCGTACCCGGTGAAAGGTACGCACACCCTCAACGTCGCATCCGTCGCAGCCTGGGCACTCGACGGTTCCCAGGTCATCGGGGTCGCTCATCAGTAGCGCCCACCGTTCCTGAGCCAGCTCACATCGACGGCGCAGGGTTGCGGCCTGAGTAGTGGTGCCGATCCAGGGGGCAAGTAGTCCATGAGTCCGCAGCGCCAGTGCCAGCGCCTCGTCGCGCGACATCCCGATACGGCCCTGAGCTTCCCAGAGTTGGTCGAACGGGTCGGCTCGGAACCATTCCGGGGTGAACATGCCAGGCTCCAGGACTAGCCACCAGCCGCTGTAGAGGTGGTACGCAACCTCATAGTCAACTCGCTGCTCAGCGGTCACCTGGATAGACAACATCGCCGTAGCATCGGGCCGATGGTGACGCATGACCGTCCACGCAAAGTCACCCGGCTTAGAAACGGTCAGCCAGGGAACCATCCGCGAGTGCCGCGATGCACCTGAACGGCGAAGTAGCTCGCGGCGCTGAACACGGAGCCTGGAGAGCGGCTGCTTCTCATCGAGCGGTTGGGGCATGGGCGGCTCCCTTCTGTTCGAGCAGATCGAACAGTCTGCGGCCGACCTACGACAATCCAGGCCGCGCACAGCTCGACTCGACCGCTACCTTTGGAGCGAATCTGTGACCCGAGCAGGCAGGACGACGATGACCGCAATCGCTCCCGAAACGGCTAAGCCCAACCGATTCGCAATCTTCGCGGCGACCCTGTTCCTCGTCGGAGTCGTCTCCATCGCCGCGCAGTTCTTGGCTATCGCCATGTTCGGCCTTGCAGGGCAAGTGAGGCTCGAAGGCAGTTACGGACCTGGCCTCGTTGCAGTCATCTCGGCCTTCGTCATGAGTGCGAAAGCACTCACATGGGACACATGGCGACGATGGATCTGGCTCCCTATCGTCATCGCCGTCACGGTTGCGTTCATCGTCACCGGCTTCTTTGCACAGTCAATGTCCGCCCAGGCCGAGGCCGAACAGGAACGATGCGACATCCTTTGGCAGCAGCTAGAAGCAAAGTCCGACCAGATTGCAACATTGAAGGACGAACTTGCGGTGCTCCAAGCGCCCAGCACAGTCCCCGCGCCTTCGTGGGCAAGCGAGAACAGTGGTCTCCCAGCGCCGTCGTGGTCCGAAGAAGGCAAGAAGGTGACGGAACTCACGAACGCGCAGCTTGAGTATTCGCGGCTGCACGACGAGCACGCTACGACCTGTCGCGAGATTCCAGAGCCTCGATAAGAACGCCCCACATCGCGTTGCTTCCCCACTCTGGATCGGCCACGGTTATCGCTGTCATGCCCCGCACAACGGCCTGCGCAGGCCCACCTTCGATGAAGGCGTCATCGTAGGGATACGCGACGCCTACGGTCATCCACGAGAACTCTTTGCCGTCGTCGAAAGTGACGACTTCCTGGGTGGTTGGCTCCAATCCTGAGCGCTGGTCGTTCTCGCTCCAGAGGTAGCCATGTGCCTCTGCCGCATCCCGAAGTAGTCCAACAAGCTCGTCCTCCACCACCGCCTCTACATAAGCCCGCTGATCGTGCGTCCCAGGTTGGCTACCGATGGTGATGACGCCGAGTTCGGTCAGTCTCCGAAGCTCCGTGAGTATCTTTTCGCTCTCCGGGTCTAACGGGCCAGCGTGCCAGGCAGTCCATTTGATGTCGCCGTCGAGGAACCTCAGCATGAGGTCGCGCAAGTCAGCAGGACTGCGGATCGCTTCCCAGTCATCAGTCACGACTAATCATCCCTCAAATAGAAACCACCCCGCACGAATGTTCAAAGCCTTGCGGGGCGGTTCTTAGGTTCAGTGCTAGTAACACTGTTCCAAGTTTTTCTTTGACTCAGATGGGTCGGTGTTTCTTTTACAACAGCGGCCCCTTCTTGGTTCCATTGTATCTGAGCGGTCGGATTGAATCCGCAAAAGAGAACACCCCCGGCCTTTCCGAATCGAGGGTGTTCTGTGCCCCACCGACAAAAGGGGGCGAATCCAATAATACGGATAGATAGCCGTATTCACGGTTTAATAGAGATAACCCTCATCCCGATAAATAGAGAGGAATCACCACCGACACAAAGGAGTAAGAAAATGCTAATAGCTACAGTCCCCCCAGCGAGCACCCTAATCACCCCCGCCAGAGCTTTCCCAGCCGCCCTAATCAACGACCAACTATCCCGGCCTTCAGCGCGACCAGCAGCAATTCGAATCCCAGATAGCCAAACGCCATCAGCAGGATCAACAGCGTCTTCCCAACAACAAGTCGGCAGCAGCAAGCTTCCCAGCAGCAACAACATCGACCTTCAGCAGCAGAGCAACAGCATCAGCAATCCGCACCAGCAAGCAACATCCAAGCTCCAGCAGCAAACGAGCAGCAGCGTTATCCCAGCAACAGCATCAAAGAGCGGGTTGTTGCAGACGGGATACGCGCGGAAACCCGAGCGCATCGAGGGCTATCTAAGGAACGGTGAGTGTTCGAACGGCGGGGTTCTAAGCCTAGGAAGCCGTACACGCCGCCGAGAGGCTCTCTACAGCTTTGATAGGTACTACCCGACCCGTGGGGCATGGCTTAGCCACCTGGGGCGGCACGCCCTGGCGCGAAGCGCTCGGGTAGTACCTATAGCTGTACCTGCAATCTCGGGGGTGATGGGCTGATGGCTTCAACTCTCACCGAAGAACAGGTCACCGCCCTTCGCCGCCAACTCGCGGGTGTTTCCGGCGACCAGTCGGCAACAACCCGTCTTCTAGCTGTGCTTGCTAACGAGCAAATAGTTGCTGACTGGGACGTAGATGTTCTTGCTGTTCGGGGCTGTCTGTTGCGAGCTGCGAGGAACGATGTTGAGCTGCATGAGCTTGTTGCCTCGACTGTTGCCTGGGAGTCGCTGGTTGCTGCGGCGAAGAGTTATCGAGATGCGTTGGCTGATGATGCGAAGCGCCGGGGTCTGGTTGTAAAGAAGGCGGCGGGGCTGCTAGGCGGGATTGTTGGTGCGAACGCAGGAGGGCTTGGCACGGCGGCGGGAAAGCGTGTGTCGGCATCGAAGGCTCGGATGATTTGGGCCGTTGCTGGCACTCTCATCCTGACCGACCTGTGGGAGAAGAAACGGGGTTCCACAGTCATCTCGGTCCTAGCGAGAGCCGCGCGAACCGGCATCGATTCTGACCACATCTACACGGCCCTGGGAGCGGGAATCGAGGCCGGGGTCGTTGCCCCCGTGAGCATCCACCACAGCGGCGCGAAGCGATACCGCCTCGTGAGTCTGAAACCGGAGGCTTACGTCGATGCGCTCGAACGCTACGGCGAGGTCATCAACTCCCTCGTCGAGACCGTCACCGGTGAACGACCAAGCTTCCTCTCTCTCATCCAAACCGGCGACCTCGATGTAACTGGGGAGTGGTGGCGGGAGCGCATGGAGCGGAAGGCGCGAGAGGCCGCTGAGCAGGCACCACCTCCTTCTGTCCCCCGTGGACCGATGCGCAACCTCGATCCATCGCAGGCGAGCCGTGTTGCTGCGGAGCTGCTGCTCACTGCTGACTCTCCGGTCTGGCGCGGAAACGGCTCATCAGCGTCACTTTGGCTGGGGATGCTACGAGGCGTCCTCGGGCTGCCGGTATCGAAACACGCAACGGAGCCGATGGTGAAGGATCTGCTCGGCAATGATGTCTTCGACCGGCTGAACGCCGGGGAGCCTCTGAGCGCCATCCTCTCCGAGCGCATCTCCCCAGAGGTCGCTGAACGTGGCCGTCAACGTCTGGCCGAATGGTCCGCCCGCTCATCCGAGATCCGCGAGGCATCGACGATGTGGGAAGGCCGCAAGAACACCGCCGAACCCCAGCTCACTACGTGGCTCGATGCCGTCCCAGCCCCCCATTGGACCGACTCCACCCCCGAGGAACGATTCACCTTCATCGAGGCTCTGCGGGCTACCATCCCCGCTGAGGCGATGACTGAGCTGACGCGGGCGTTCTATAAGGGACGGCTCATGCGTCGGCTGACGAAGTACCGGGGCTGGGAACGCGAAGCTGCAGGGCTGGCCGCGCGCGAGGTGTTCCCTGCGATGCCAAAGATGAAGACACAAGCTCGGGGCGTCGTCGTGTCCGCGCCGGTCGAGGTGAACGGGGTGCTCGTCTAGTGCTTCCGGCCCAACCAGTTCGAGGGCACGAACTCTTTATGGTCGAGCCGCTGTTTGAGTAGGCTCCATGCGGCGACGGGGGTCGCGGCGGTGGCTGTGCTCGTCGATTGAATCCGGCTACCATCCCACGCGCGAGATTCCGTGCGCGCAGTAGCTCTCCAACGCCCGTCGTCAAGCTGATGGAACTTGGGTTTGTAGTACAAGCCGCGTGCCTGGTCGCGTTTTTCACGGGAGACGGGCACGTCGCTATCGTGCCCGAGGTCGGGGGCTGTTCCTACTGTCGGCATGAAAATGGTGCAGCACTGGAAGCCGACCTCGCAGCTTGTACGAGGCTTCAGTCGCGGGGAGTGGCTGATGATGGACCGCGCCAAGAAGGTGGCGGTGATTCGACTTACAACTGTCTCCGTGGCCGCGAACCGATACGAACTACTCCGCGCAGTTACCTGGGCCGAAAAGTCAGAAGACAGAACCCTGCTCGGCTACTTCCCTCCTGACCGTCTGGATCTCTGTGCCGCTGTCGTTTGGTCGTTGTGGATTCAGTCGAATCCGTCCGTAAGTAACCGGCGATAGGTTCGTCCCATGACGGAGCCAGAGTCGGCGCGGGTGATCGCCGCTGAGATAACTCAGACCAACGAGAAGGGCGACAAGGAGATGGTTAGCGGCACGCTCACGGTCTCTCCTGAAAGCCCGACCCACCTGATTACTCTCACTGCCGACTTCCCCAGCAACGAACCGGACATCCCCGCGTTCTTCTCCGGTGTGAACGAACTCGAAACGTACCCCCTGCTCCACATCCAAACCGAAGAGGGACTCTTCACCGCTATCGACAGCAGGGTGACTAGCTCGAAGCGCACGTTTGGCGGTCCTCGCTTTTCCAAGATTGTTCTCCGCCCGTCGTTCGTCATCAAAGGGTCGTCCCTCCTGTGGGAGCACGAACTGAAAATCACCGAGGCCAGTGTGCGGTTCTGGGACCAGGACAACTGGGCGGAGTGGTTCGGCTGGAAGGTAACTGGCGGTACTCCCGCGAAGCGCGAGGTGGTCGTGACCCAGGAAGCGATGCCCACCTACGAGGCAGCGGTGAACGGTGCCAAAGTCACGCTCGAAGATGCCTCGCCGTGGAGATACACCCCGCAACATGGCGAACTCAACATGACCCAGACATCCATCTTCCGCATCAGATTCGACGAAGAAGTCTCGTTGCGCGATTTCATGGCCGACTGGCTAAGGCCGCTGAGTTTCCTGGTGTCGTCGGGAACGCGGCGGACAGCCGGAGTAGATGTGATGTGGATCAAGAACTCCAACTGGAAATCTGACCTCGACGGTTCTCCTATCGACGAGCCGTTGCAAGTGATTCCTCGGAACCCGACACGAAAGGAGCATCCCCGCCGTCCGGTGGAGGCGTACCTGCACCGTCTTCGTCATTTCGATTTCGCCAAGCAGCTTCAGACGGTCTTCGACACTTTCGAGAAGCACGACCCCGCAATTTCTCAGTACCTCGATTTCATCCACCACAGCCCGAGCACTCCGATGGTCAGGCTGACGCTGATGGCCCAGCTTGTCGAGACATTCGACCGCTCGCTCAATCCCGATCCGCCTTTGACCGAAGCCATCAGTGAGAAGGCTGCACGGGTGAAGAAGATGATCGGCGATGACGCCGACGTGAAGAAGTTTGCTTCAGATGCCGCACGCGCGGTTACCGAGTCGGTGAGGCCGACGCTAGCGAGCCGTCTGAGTCGAATGGACAAGGAGACGGGCAAGCTCGTCACGGAGACGCTCGACGGAACCGACTGGAAAACGGACGTACCGTTGATTCGAAACTCCGTCGTACACGGCCTGGAGAGTGCGGAGTTCTTTACCAAGAACGTCATCCCTCTTCAAACCGCTGAGGACATCCTCAACCTGCTCTTCGAGGCACGCCTTCTGGTCGCTCTTGGATTTGACGCGGAAAAGGCGAAGGAGATGCTCACGAAGGATGATCCTGGATGGTGGCAACGTAGAGAACTGATGGTGAAGTATCTGCCTTCGTTTGTGCTCTTCAAGCACTCCTAGACAGCGGCACCCGAGACAGGCCGTAGCGGATGGGCTACGAACGAGACTCGATCACCTCACGGATCTCATCGAGTAGAGCCATCGCGTCGTAACCTTTGGACACCTCAATCAGATGACATCCCGCTTGTTCGCAGTACCAGCGTTTCGCCTCATCACGGTCCTGACCACGCCTGAAGCCCTCTTCGCCGCCGAAGAACTCGATGGGTCGAAAATGCTGCTCACCCTGAAACTCCACCCCGATGTTGTACTTGGGCAGGAACACATCGAGATGCTGTGGAGCTAACCAAGCGGGGCTGGCATGTTGTTGCACGAGTGTTTCGGGGAAGCACTCCTTGATGACCTGGTAAAGCTCGGACTCGGAAATCCAACCCTTGCCGACGTTAGGCACACCAGCGCGGGAACGAACCAGGTTCTCGGCCTCGCGGCAAATCCACCGGGCTTTAGCACGGACAGCAAACTCCATCCAATGCATGAGTCCGACCATCTGAACGACAACCCCACCATCGTCTGCTTCTCCGCCGAGCGGGACACGACGGAAGGCCACGTAATCGGCCTGTTCATCCCAGGACATCGAGACTTGCTGGTACTCAAGGTCGCGGAGCACGTATCTGATGCTGTTGTCTTCGGGGTTGCCGAGGTCGAGTTCGTCGAAGAAGTCGTCCGCCACCCGCTCGTCTATTGATCCGAGTCTCGGCTCCCACTCATTACATAGGGCGTCTACCCAGTTCACTCCGGCTTGCGCCTGTATCTCGTCGGCTATTTCCTCGATGGCCGCGAGCCAGTCGTCGAGGTTGGAAAGCGCCCACCCGGTGAAGCCTCGACGGTTTGAGAGGTTGACCGTTTCCCAGCCAATCAGTCTTTGGCTGCCGAGATGCTTCCCAACGGTGCGCACGAGGTTGGCGGACTTCTCACCGCGCGCAGCCCAAGCATCACCCCATCGGCCAGCTACCAAAGCGGCATCACGAGCAAATCGGTGGGTGTGAACGCCAACGCTCTCGTAGGAGGCTCTTAGCGCTTCCACCTTGGCGATAAAGCTTTCGTAGTCGCGGTCATCAAGAAACCGGCGCACGAGGACGTTCGCGTATTCCTCCACGTAGAAGATGTGCTCTCCAACGTCGGGAGCACGGCCCTCGTCTAGCTCGTGCGTCAGCCAATCGAAGTACCGGCCAACCGTGCGCGTCGGACGGTTGGCGAAAGTCCCGTAGCGCTTGATGTTGAAGGGCGGCGGAAGACGTTGCTCAGGACTCGGCATCACGCCTCCTAGCTCAGCCGCAATAAGTAGCGCTTCGTCGCGCCTTCGACCGCGAGAGCGCCTGCAATCTCGTAGGCAGCGCGGAAGGCACTTTCGAGTTGAACGGTACCCGTAGAGCCGGAGCCGAGTTTGACGGCCCGAATCGTCCGGTCGGTGCGCTTCACCAAATAGCTTTCCGTGAACGTAGGACGACCCATTAGCCCATCGACAATTACCGGGCTTTCACCGGCACGAACGAGCGCCAGCGCGACCTCGTTGGCGACAACCACCGTCCCGTCATCAAGCTGGCGCATCGCCAGAGCATGCGACGGAATGAGCCACGAGTTGAGAACAGCGCCACCTGGTGTGAGTTGAAGCAAAAGTCCGCTGTGTGTTGCGACGTAAACGGTGTCGTCGAGCCTCGACATCACGATGCAGTGGGCATAATCCATTCGGGGAAATTGGATTGCGATCCAGAGTTGCTTCAACGCCGCGAACCCCTTGGCACCGAACTGCACGACCGGTGCCGAGCCATCGGTCAATGCCGGTACGGGATGCCCGACTGGAGCGATGAGGTGCCTGTCTGATTGCATCGCAGGTTCTCGGAATACGCTCGCCGCCTGCCGAGCCGTGAGGCTGCCTGGCTTGCCGAGCCGTTCCAAGATGTTCGGCACTTTGCCGTAAGGACGGTCGCCGTCCCACCAACCAAAGCCACCGGGCCAGAAAGGTAGGTTGACTGCGCTGACGAGTGACCCGTCGAAGCGGAACCTGTAGACGGCGTTGGCGAGGGAGAAGACGAGCGTCTCTTGGGCGATGTCGATGTCCACCGCCCGAATTGAGCTTGCGTGGTCGTAGAACGGAAGCGAATCGAAGTAGCGGTATTCGGGCGTTGGTGCCAGGGCCACCCGAGCCACGGCGACACCTTCAACGTCGTAGGCGTAAACCGTGCCAGCTTTGTCTAGGAAGACCGCGTGTTCCAGGTCGCCCGATTCAAAGAGACGGTGAACCTCGTGGTCAAGAGTTAACTCGTTCACCGTGTTGCCAGAGTCGTCCTTGACGACAACCAGCGTCGTGGGATTCACGCCAGCGGAACTCTTCGAGTTTCCAACAAGCCACGTCGCCCCGGTGAGGGTCAAGGTACGCATGGGCGATGCGAGGCGATGGGGCGGCTGTAAGACCCTTCCGGGCGGGTTGTGAGCGCCATCCGCAGGCTCGGATGCTCCACGCTCGTCTGCGAGACCGCCTCGCCACTGTTCATCGCCCAGTGGCGACTGAAGGAGCGACATGTCCAGAGGCGTCGAGAGTACAAGGTCCGCGTGCGCCCGGAACTGATGCGGCCTGTGGACCGGCTTTTCGCGGGCGTGCCCCCAGATAATGCGGAGCGTTTGGCCTCGCCCTTCCAGCGTAAGCTCACGGTTCTTAGCGAGCCACTCAACGGCGCGATAGGGGTCGGGGCCGATGTCTGGGATGGCGTTGACTAGTTCCGGCAACGTCGTCGTTCTCACGCTCTCGACGTGAATCCTGATCTTCTGCATCGACCGCGATAGTTGGGCACCTTTGACGGCCTCTTCGTCCGAGACTCCGATCAGGTGGGCCATCTCTGCCATCTCTTCGAGAAGGTCGTCCGCCTGAACGAGTGCAGCGGAGACGGCGGCATGCCGAGTCAGGAGAACGGCACCCGGAAACCAACTGCGGTCGGACCAAAGTTCGGGTTCCTCCGCGAACGCAGTGGGGAACACAGACAGTCCCGCTCGCAGCGCTGTAGCGGCTCGCTCGTAGTCCTTCCGATAGAACGCGGTCGAGAACTCTCGGTCGCATGAGTCCAGCTTTCGGACGTTGGAGACTCCAACCTGTCGAAGCTCGGGCATGTGGTGATTCTGGCAGGGTGCCACGACAGACCCGTTGAATCGCCTCCACCTTCTGGCTACGGACCTCTAGAGTTCGTGGCATGGATCTGACCCGCAGCTACCGCAACGAGGTGCCGAAAGACATCCTTGATCGGTACTCCTGGGCGGAGGTGCGCAACGCTGCTCAGATCCTGAAGGCGACAAACCCCGGTCAGTTCGCTGAAATCCTCGACGTGCTCAGTAGCTTCCAGTTGTACGCCTCCGACCTCATCAACCCCGGAGGGTCGAAGTCCGCGCTGGCGAAGCGTCTCGACGAGGCGTTCAGGGTCAAAGGATGGCGTGAGGCTCGGGTTGATACCGAGGTCGAGCTTGTGCTGCACATCTCCCCGTACCGGGCCGTGGGTGAGAAGAAGACGGAAATCACCCGCTCCAAAGTCATCAACGAGGGATACAAGGTCGATAACTTCCTCGGTCGCATCGCGCTCGACGTGGAGTGGACGCCGAAGGACGGCAACCTCGACCGTGACCTCTCTGCCTACCGTGCTCTCTACGAACAGGGACTCATCGATGGTGCGGTGCTCATCACCCGCACGCAGGAAGACCTGAAGGAACTCGGTCAACGATTCCGGCTCGCTGTCGGGTTCAGTGAAGAAGACGCCAAGAAGGTGCTGGCGACATCGACGACCGCGAACTACGACAAACTCCTGCCCCGCATGACGCGGGGTGATGCGGGCGGATGTCCACTGCTCATGGTCGCCATCAACAAAAACACCTGGGACGGTACCGAGCCGGAAAAGCCCGCTGTGCTGCCCGAGATCAGCGACGAGCCTGAGGACTATGACCCGGACGGCCTGCTCGAAGAGCCGGTTGAAACGGACACTCCGTAAAGATCCAATCCTGACTTTCGGATCTTTAGTTGGTACCCTGCAAAGGTGACCTTGACAGCACCCACCGACTTCGACATCCCTCCGCTACCGACCGTTGACGGAGGCTTCCAAACCGTTCTCGCTGATCCGCCGTGGCGGTTCACGAATCGCACCGGAAAGGTAGCGCCTGAACACAAGCGCCTCGACCGGTACTCGACGATGGATCTCGAAGACATCAAGGCGCTTCCCGTTGGGGATGTCACAGCCAAGAACGCGCACCTCTACCTCTGGGTTCCGAACGCTCTCCTGCTCGAAGGGGTCGAGGTGCTCCAGGCTTGGGGCTTCCGCTACATCTCCAACGTCATCTGGGCGAAGCGTCGCAAGGATGGCGGACCTGACGGTCGAGGTGTCGGCTTCTACTTCCGCAACGTCACCGAGCCGATCCTCTTCGGCGTCAAGGGGAGTATGCGCACCCTCGCTCCTGCGCGTTCGACGGTCAACATGATTGAGACGCGCAAGCGGGAGCATTCGCGTAAGCCCGACGAGCAGTACGACCTAATTGAATCCTGCTCCCCCGGCCCCTACCTGGAGATGTTTGCCCGGTACCGCCGTCAGGGTTGGAGCGCCTGGGGTAACGAGTCCGACGAGGAAGTGACGCCGAAAGGCGTGACTCACAAGGGCTACGGCGGCGGCGCACTGGAGTCCGTGCCATTTATGGAGCCGAACGAGCGGATGAGCGATTGGCTGAGCGAGCGCGTCGGTCGAATCCTCGCGGACGAATACCGCAACGGAGCTTCGATGCAGAAGCTCATCGATGAAACCGGGTACTCGAACTCTCGTATCCGTGCGCTGCTCCGTGAGCAGGGCGTCGAGTTCAGGAAGCAGGGTCGTCCCACAAAGAGCGAGTCCGAGAAGGTCGCCTAGCTGTAGAACAGGGTTCGCTCTAGCTCAGGGCCGGTGAAAGCCGCCAGCAGGTCGAGCCTCCATTCCTCGGACATCCCCCGCCAAGCCAGTACCCCTCCGGTGTCGCGGACCACTGTCCAGATGAGATGCAGAATCTCGACGCGAAGTTCGGGGTGTTCGTAGTGTTCTAGACGGTTGCAGATTTCGGGTTTCAGAGCCGTGTACCAGTGAAAAGACCGCGCTTCGGTGTTCTTGAAGGGACCGTGCGCCATGCGTTATGCCTACCAGCAGCCGACAAGCGTGCCTTTCCCATTTCGAGCAGTGAGTCTCACTCCCTGTACCTAACGTATGACCCCATTTGTCATTAGGTCACCGAGTTCTATCCGGTCTCACCTACCGTCTTGCTGTCATGTGCCTTGCACGATTGCAACGCTTCACGCTCGCCCGCTGTTCGCTCTCAGCCCGGTTCCATCCGCTACCGCTGCACCTCGACGACCTTCTTGGCGTCTACGGCTACTCCGCTGACGCTTCCGTCGCACACTGCCTGTGCTCCGGTGTGCCATCTGTTCGCAAGCTCTCGATGCTCTGGCTTTCGTCTTGGTGAATGCTCGACGTCGTTCTCCTATCAACCCCGGCGAGAGAGTGTCCAGTGAACTCGAGGCGACCGAGTTGGGTCGATGAGGTTCTTCTGCGTGATGGAGAACGGCTCATAGCTAGAAATCGTCTGGAGGTCGGCGGTCGCATCGCGGCGGCGCGGCGGGGGCCGCGAATGGGGGCTGGGGCGCAAGCGTAGAGCGGGGCAAAATGTGGGCGTGAGCGCGGAGACAAGCGGCTGCACCAAGCAGCCCTACCCGACCCAGGCAGCGGCTCGTGCCGCGCTCGCTAAGCACGGTGAGAAGTATCAGGGGGCGGGGAAGAAGAAGCTTCGCTGCTACCCATGTGATCGCTGCCCCGCATGGCACTTGACGCGCAAGTACAGCGGCAAGAAGGTGCCACCGTGGGATAAGAACCCGAACTGGGTTCGGCCCAATTCCACAACACGCTAGCGTTCCTCCATGCCCAACGCCGCCGACTGGATGACAGCCATCAGCACGCTGGTCTACGTCGTGTTCACCCTCGGGCTGCTAATCGCCGCGAGCATCGCCGGAAAGTACGCCTACAAAGCGTGGACCGAGCAGAAGCGGGCGAACGACTTACGCGATGACGATGATCGTCGAGCGCAAGCGGAGCAGGTATCGGGTTGGGTGACCCGTATTGATAAGTGGTACTACGTTCAAGTCGCCAACCCCAGCGCGGTCCCGATCTACAACATCGAGTGGACGGTAAACGGTCACGGCGAAGCGACCGCATACGGATACCACGCCGGATGGCGAGGACTCATTCCGCCTCGCGCGGAAGAGACTGTCGGAGGCTTTGACGGCAACTCGTGGGTGGACATGCGCGCGCAAGGCCGAGAAGCCGATGCCAAGCAAGACGAACTCCTGAGCGAGCCGAGCAACTGGAGGGTCGAGGTTGTGTTCCGCGATGCTGCGGGGCGTGACTGGACTCGGAACGACGATGGCACTCTTGTCGAAGGCCGTCCGAAGAGGCCGACGTTGGACGATAGCGCGGCGGACGCGTGACGGGCAGGGAGCAGGACCGCTAGATTCTCGGAATGGCCGTCAGCGTCCCACGCACACCGATGCGAGCCTCGACGTTTCGAGGGCTGCAAATCGGGATCTGGGTGATCGGCGGGGTTGCCGCGCTCATCACCGCAATTGCCATGCGGCATTTTGGCGGACTGATCGCGGCCCCTTTCGCCTGGTTCATCCTGTTCTATTCGTTGCAGGTTTGGTACGCAGAACCCGCGCTAGACGAGTGGGACAAGATTCCTACAGACGTGCGGATGCACATGGTACGCGTCGGTCACCCAGCGGCCTTCACACTCGCGCAGTACGACCGCGACCCCTCAATCCGTAAGCTTTGGTTCAAGACTCTTCGCGTTGGCAAGCTTGACGCTGGGTGACATCCCTATGCGCCAGCCACCAAAGCGCCGACCGCTCTCTGCCCAGGCACGGAAGGTGCTGCGCGAGGTCATCACTTTCACCGACACGTCAGGAGTGCCGCCCACGTTGGCCGAGATCGACCGAGGTGAGATGCCCTCCACCGTCAATACGGTTCTGAACCTTGCTTCGCGCGGCCTGGTGAGGATTGAGAGTGAGCGCATCGCACCTACCAGCCGTGGGCGGGAGCTAGGCCGCTAGTCCTTGCCGACCGTGACCAGCGTCCCGCCCAGTTTGTCCTGCACTTCGTCAGCGTCGTCGCTCAGGATGAGCCAGTTCTCACCGGCCAGCACATACTCCTTCGAGTAGGTGCTGCCCGTCTTGGCGTCGTCCAGTACAGCCTTCAAATCGTCGGCGCTCGCATAGGTGGAGAGTGTCGCATCACCGCCGTTGCAGTTGCCGTACTGCGCCCACGGACCCGGCTCATCTCCTTCGTCCCAGTCATCGCACGCGCCGCCCGCCGCGATGAACGCATCGCGGAGTTCAGAGATGTTTGAGAAGGTCGCCGGAGCATCGGGAGCAGAGCAACCAGCGAGCAGGACTACCACTGCGAGAGAGGTGAGCGTGATGCGGCGCATGACGAAAACTTAGCGGCTCGACGGCTCTCAGATGCCGACGACGGCCCGCATCATCTCGGCATCGATGTCCCACTCAGCCATTAGCGCTGCCTGCTCCCGAGTGAAGCCTTGGCGGTTCAGGCCGGTGATGATGTGCCAGCCCGAGATGTCGTAGGGGAAGTCCTCAGGGGTAACGCTGTCCTCCCTGTAGATGCGCCCGGTGCCGGGGAGTTCGTCCTCCATGTCGCGCGGCTTCTCAACGACGATGAGGTTGACGAAGGTTTGCGCGCGAGCGGCCAGGTAGCGGACGAAGCGATCCTCGTCAAGCGTTTCCCGGTAACCCCTATGAGGTCGCACACCCACAGTCAGACCATCAGAATCAGCGACGATGAGGTAGTTCATGTGCTTGAAAGCGAGAGCGGCGTTATGGTCACGGCTCCAGATCCCCATCTCGCCGGGATCATTCGCGTCGTAGTTCGCGCTGTAGATCATCAAGTCAGCAACCCCGCTCGTGCGCCCGAGCATCAGCTTCCATCCAGTTCGTATCCCATTGACCGGTGGCAGAGTTGAGGCCGAGCATGTCGCGTACCTGGATGTAGTGCCGGTACTCGTGGGAGATTGTTCGGCACAGCATCGAATCACTCTTCGTTAGTCCATAGGGCGTGATGACAATGGTCGCGCCGCCTGCCGTCTCGTAGCAGCCGAGTACGTCTGACGCACCGCAAGCTCCGGTGCTGTTGCGAATCTCAAATGACATCGAAATACCGAGCGCGTTCATGAGTCGCTGGATACGCTGCTCCTGGGTCTCACCGGGTCGGCTGGGCGTCGCGGGCTTAGCCGCTGCAGCTTCACGAGCCGCCTTCTCAGCAGCCTCTTTCTCAGCAGCGATCCGCTCGGCTTCGATTCGGGCCTGCTCGGTTTCCCAAGCGGTTACATCTGCCTCGACAGCGGCGACCTCAGTGGAGATGTCGATGTCTAGCTTCGGCAGTTCGACGGTCTTGATGCGCTCCGCGACTGCGGTCACGGCAGCGGCGGTGTTTTCGATACCCGACCACATTTGGTCGTAGTCGCGGTTCACCATGTCGAGGCGGGCGTCGGCCTGGGAAAGCTTGGCTTTGGCGTCCGCGACAGCGGCATCTAGGGCTGTGCGGGAAGTCTCATCGAGCACATGACCCTCAGATGACGTGAGTAGTCCCTCGGCAGATGCGATGGCTGCCTTGATAGCGGCCTTCTTGTCGTTCCACGCGACGCGGCGCTCACCGAGGTCGCTGGCTGCGACATGCAGCGCGGCTTCGGCTTGTGAAAGGGATACGGCCTGGGCTTCTGAATCCTGCGCGTAGGCGACTCCGCCGATAGATGCGATGGAGCCGACGATGAGCGCGATGCTGACGGCTGCGGCGATGGTGAGGTTGCGGCGGCGGGTCATCGTGAATCACCCACCAAGTTCGCGTCTTGACGTTCAAGCATTAGGTGTCTTGCCATGTCCGGATCGAAAGTGCCGTCCAGCGCTCGCACGCAGTTCATCACCAGAAGTCCCTGTCCGTGTTCCGGGTTGCTGATGGTCACGGAAGTCATCCCGTCGAGCGCCTTGCGGATGCGCGGGTTGAGCTTCGATTGGTCGGCTCGCGTCGCCCAATGGTCGGTCGTACTGAGGTTGAACCCGACGACATCGGCCATCTCAGTCAATAGTTCGAGGGCTGCCTGGCTATCGAGGAAACCCCCGATCCACTCCCACCGTTCGGCTTTACCGGTAGCAGGCCGGTCGAATCCGAAGTCGGCCACGAAGAATCCAAGGTCACCCAGAGCCGCCAGGCTCTTGCGGCGCTTCAGTTGCGGGTCATCCCGCCAGGGCGAATCGGCCAGTTGGCTCATGAGATACCTTCCGACTTGACGGCGGAAGTAGGTGAGATCGTTGATCTGACCCCAAGACTGCACGTTCTTCTTCTGAGGCTTGGTCGTGACGTGCCACTCGCCTCGCGTCGGGCAGATGTAGACGCTCAGCGGTGTGTTGAAGTCCAGCAATCCTCTAGCTTCGAGCCTCAACGCCTTTTTCAGCGCGATCTCGCGGGTGCGATAGAGAACCTTGTGTGTTCCCTCGGATGTCATGCAGTTGCAGTAGCGGGTCATGCTGCATCACCACACTTGACTACTGAGATGTCGAAGCCGAGGACCGCTACGACACGCTCGACGTTCTTGAAGCCAGGTTCTTTGATGCCCTGCTCCCACTCGCTGATGCGTTGACGAGCGACTCCGATCTGACTGGCAAGTTGCTGTTGGCTGAGTCCTCGCTCCTTGCGACAGTCGAGAAGAATCTTTGCGGCGGTCATGCCATCACCTCGTCTCCGAATAGCGGGTCGATGGTGCAACCGCTGACCGTCTTTTCTACGGGGGCGATTCGACTCGGTAGCGCGGTTGCCTGAATAAGCAGCGGTGCAAACGCCTTCGGCTCCATGTAGGCACCGATGTACTTCGCGGCGATGTTGACGGCCTTGCGGAACTGCGCGAGTTGTTGCTCGTCGTCGGTCGAAGTGTTCGCCCACATCTGCGAGAGGTGCGTGTAGGGGTAGCCCTGGTGCGGCGCATCGTTCAGCGCAGCGGTGATGGCATCCAGGGTCGCCAGGCGGCGTTCGGCTTTCGCCGCTGCGCGCTTAGCAGCGGCCTTGGTCTTTTTCGTCGCGGCGGGGTCTACATCCTCGATGAGATTGAAGAGGGAGGCGATGTCTCCGTTTCGGTCCTCGCCGCGCAGGTTGCGTTCGACACCATCGGCCTCGACTCGCCAGCCTTCGGAGTTGAAACCTTCACGGGTGACGTTCGAGAGGAAATGAAGGCCGGTCTTGTGGTGGTATCCCTCGCGGTCGAAACCGGCAGGCGAAAGGCCGTCACGGTTACGTGAGATGCCGTCTGCCTCGATCTTGAACCCCTTCGCGTTGCGGCCATCGGAGTCAATGCCGTCGCGGTTCAGGCCGGTGGTGCTGTGGAACCCGCTATCGAGGTCGTATCCCTCTTCATCGAGGTTCATTTCTTTGTTGGTGAATAGCTCGTTATCGCGTGTGTCGGTGGCTGATAAAGACATCGGTTGTTCCTCCTATGTGTATGTCCATAAGACTATTTTCGCACCTTCTAGGGTGCTGCTTTTCAGAATCAGTCATCTTGGCAAAGATTCTTTTCCAAGTAGTGTGAAAGTGTGCTGGTAGGCATTTGGGCATAACGAAAGCCCCCTGTGACGACTCAGCAGGGGGCTTTCCCGAAAGGGCATCGACAAGAAACTGCCAAAACCAACTGCCCTTATCGTAACCAATCCTGATCGTGGAAATTCAAGAATCAATGAGAATGGTCGAGAGAAATAGAAGCGGCGGCGGTGCGATTTCTCTGCGACCGCCGCCTGTCGGGTAATCAGCCCGAACGAAACAGGTGAGTGCTTCACTTATAGCTTATCAATACGCCACATCATTATTCCGATTCTGAAAGATTCATCTGCTCCGGCCTGTACCGTAATAGACATCGAGTTAATCACTCGATTATCGAAACAGGTGAATGATGAAAGGCTTACTCCGACCAACGGGTTCTCTAACCCCAAGTCCCACACGCCCTTGCTCCGCGCTCACCGTCATGGTGAAGCGGAGCGAAGATGTGGCTGCGTAATCTCTCCGACTACGACCTCGCTGTAGCCCTCAACGCCGCCCGCCACGACAACCGGTGTTGGCGTGAGGCGCTGCACCGCGCGCGGCCCGCTATTCACAAGCTCGCCCAGGTCACCTCGACCCAGGCCATTCCGCACACGCAGGGCACCATACCTAGCCCGCTCGAATCGGAGATGGTGGCTGCGTTCTACGACTCGTTCCCCACGGAACCAACGCCGACCTTCACCATTGACGCGTTCGTGCGGTCCATCGTCGCTCGTGCGCTCGACCGTGAACGCGCAGCACTGAAGAACAACCCGCTCGGGATTCTCCCTGACGACCTCTCCCGTGTCGTGCCGCTCATCGAAGCCGAGTTGTTCGAGCCGGTCACCTCACATCGAACGAAGGTGACCATCGAGCACGATGCCGAAGGAGTGCCCGTTCAAGAGCATCGAGCTACGAGTCGCCGCATACGCTATCGCCGCCGTCGCATCATCAACCCGCAGGAGATGGCGGACGCCGTGAACGCAAGGCGACGCGATTCGTCTAACCGTCGTGCAGAGGCCCACTCATCGAACCTCGCCTGGGTGGACGAACACCTCGACGCCGACCCTGAAGATGGAACAGCCAAGGTTTACCGTTCCCTGCTCAAACGAGACACTCCGACCGCGCCAAAGCCTTCCAAGCGCGACCATCACGACATCTCGGCTGAGCACATCGACGGGTACCTGGCCCTTCGCGGGATGTACTCCCTCGACCAGACCGTGTTCGTGGACAACGCCGAGGTCACCTTGGCCGATGTGACGGAAGTGCCAGAGGTCATCGATGACGTTGCAACCGTCGAAGAGGTCGCCTTCAACGTCCTCGCCTCGTCTCTCGCTCCGCTCCAGGGCCAGGTGATGTTGGCGACCGCGATGCAGCCTGAGTGGACAGAAGCTGAAGTTGCCGAGTTGCTCGGGGTATCTGTCAGCGCGGTTCGTCAGGCTAAGAAGGATGCTCGCGCGAAGTGGCGTGACGTACTCGGAGGCGCTGAGGGCTTGAAGGCTCTCATCGACTATGCGACTCAGAACGAGGGGGTGACGGTATGACCCCCGAATCTAGGTGGCAGGCCATCGCCGCTCACTTCGACACGACTACGGAGATCCATCCCGACCCTTGGGACTCGTTCCTCGCGCATCTCCAGCTTCTGCATAGCCAAGCTCTCAACGAGATGTTCGATGATCAAGGTGCGTGGCTCACCGTTCAGACCACCAGGGCATCAGGGTTCCGTGAGACCCATGTCATCGACATTATTCCCTCAACGTTCGAGGAACGCGCGGGGATACTTTTCGACCGCCTGCTCGATAGCCACTCCTGGGATAGCTGGTACACCCCGCTCGGCCTCCAGCACTCTCGCCCGGAGAAGAAGCAGTCGGCCAACGCCAGCAACTCACATTCCTCCCGCACCCTCTTCCTCGACATCGACATCAATGGCGGCGAGCACAAGATCGACAATCTCCCTTCTCTACGTGAGGCGCTCGGCATCGTTGACGAGTTCGAGGACGCCTTCGGAGCGTTCACCGGTATCACCGCAACGGGTGGAGGGCTGCACTGCTACCTCAGCGTTCAAGACGAGATAGACGACGAACTACGCCGCCTCTGGCGAACCCTCATCAGGCACTACGCCAAGACGGAAGACATCCATCTCGATGCGCTCAGCAACAGCGGCAGCCAGTTGGTCCGCATCGCCGGGTCAGCGAATGGCAAGCCTGACTATCACCGCGCCATCGTCCGCTGGGCCGCACTCGACGAGCAGCAGCCGCCGCTTTCGAACGACGATGCTCGTGCGCTCATCCAACGGATGCTCGACCGGCTCGAATACCAAGAACCGGAGCCACGAGACATTCCGGTAGCGCCGCGTCCGAACACCCGAGCAGATGGTGACGGTACCCTTCCCGGCGAACGTCTCAATTCAGTCGTCACCCCGCTTGGGCTGCTCCAGGCGCTCGTGCCGTTGAACAAGCATCACTCCCCCGGTCGATGGACATACGGCGACAGCCGGGATACCCACGTCCATGTCAACGAAGACGGGAGCCTCGTCATCTGGAGCGAACGACTTGCGGCGGATCTCAATCAGCACGGCGGACACGTTCAGACCGGCCAGCCGTACAAAGGCGCGCATAGCCTGGCGAACGACCTTTACGCCGGAGCGACCTTCGAGGGTGGTTCGGGAAGGAAGTTCGAGCTAGTCGCCACGGCTATCCTCAACGCCGAACGAGCGGGCAACTCCACCGCAGGGGTACTCAACCTGTTCCGCGATAACCCCAGAGCAGCAGACCTCGAAGCCGCAATACGTTCGAAGTCCTGAATCACCGATCCGGTCACCTCGGCATCAACCCATCAACATTGGCACTTTACCGGCAAAGATTTTTCCTGGCAGCGTTACCCCGTTCTCACCATTGATCTAATGGGTCTTCGAGGTGCAACCTTTGCCGCCCAGAAACTTTCTCAAAGAATCTTTTCCTCGGACACCCCCGAAAACAGAGAGTGCCCCTCATTAAGACTATAAGAAGTCAGATTGACACTAGAGGCGGTAGCCCTGTGTATTACATCGGCTAACCCCTCGGTCAACCTTCCTTGGATTGTTGAACTTGATAAGGGCGCAGTCTGCCCGAAGGGGGAAGCGATAAGGCGGACAGAAAGCTTCGGATCTAATTGTTCGTTTTCTGCGGTTTTCTGCGAAACATGAGTAATACACCGTTACTATTAGGGGACAAGCCAATTCCGGCTTCTCCCGAAAGAGACCATCATGAACAACCAACTAAGAAAGGCAGCATTAGACCCAGAAGGATTCGACTTCGATACCCTCCCCTCTTTTGTCCGCTCAACCCATCGTCCCCGCGTCACCGATCTGAACGACTTCCGTTCTCGTGACCATAAGCGTCGTGTCCCCCGCGACCTCGCTTGGCAGCTTGGGGGTGCAGCATGAGCATCACCAAACGACAAGCTCGTTCCCTGTTCTTGCTCTTCGCAACAGGACTCGTCGCACTTTCCGTCTTCTTGCTCGGCATGGGACTGGACGAAGAGGGTGCCCGTACCGCATCTCTAGCTGTCGGAATGATGGTGGGATTCGGCTTCTACGAGTTCTTCATCTTCGACTCCGAACTCAGACGTTCCAAAGATGACGCCGACGATGGCGGTGCAGCATGACCGCCCTCGTTGCCCACTCGCCCGTCTTCGGCACTCCCGAGTACAGCGCCTACCTAGAGGCTCAGTTCGTTGTAGAGGACCGTACCGAGCGCACTCGTCGCTTCGTACTCCCCAAGGCTGTGTACGTGACTCTGCTGACGCTCGCACCGTTGGTTGGCCTCTTCGGACTTGCAGCCCTCACTGATGGCTTCAGCGTTCTTCACGTCAACAACGCCCCGGTGCAGGTCGAGGTCGTCCCCGCTGATCAGTCCGACACCGGCATCAACAGCGGCGAGCTTGTGGAGGTGTCGCAACGATGACTCTCGCCATGTTCCCAAAGCGTTGGTACGTCGCACTCGCGGCGGCGGCACTCGCCGTCGTTGCTCTACCGCTATCCGGCATCCTCGCCACCTGGCATTTCGTAGCTGATGCTGTCGAGGAAGATGCCTACCACCAGTCCCTCGTCTCACAGGCGCAACCCGACATCGACGATGTGCTCAAACCTCTCGCTGGGCGATCCGACTTCTTCCCCCTCGACGTAATCGACGCCCTGGCCGAGCCGGAGATTCAGCGTGCCTCCGCGATCAACCAATACGCCTCTCGTGAGGACGCGCTCGGCCACATCAACATCTTGCTGTGGGGTGACGCTGCCGAAGGTGCAGCGGTCATCCTTCGTGAACGTGCCATCACCGAACACCTCAACGTGGTTTCGACCATCGCGTCAGCATCCCGCTTGCTCGACCGTCGCAATACCCGCCCCTCGGACATCTTCATCCCGTCTGTGCTCGTCGTCTTCAACCCGACCGATGAAGTGCAGCGCATCGCCGCTCGTGGACAGCGCCTCGGGCTGACCGTCGTTCTCGCCGTCGAGAGTCTCAACAGCGTCATCGACTGGGACCGCCGCAACTGGCAAGTGTTCCGTCCCAAAGCGCAGGAGGTGGCGGTATGACCCTCGACATCAAGACCCACTTCAGCGGAGATGCCGTCGTCCGCGTAACTGACGCCGTGGCCGAACTCACGCCACTGGCTCACGACGGCTTCGGAGACAGTGCCCTCGTGACCGAACTGCTGCACGCCAGCGACCGCTACAACGCCCAATACGTTGCGCCCGGTCTATTGCTGCTGTCCGACATGGAAGAGATACGGGCTGAGATTGGCGGTCACCATGACTGACGAACAGCGGCCCGAACTGAACGCTCCAACTGAGCGCCTACTTATCGCATTGGGCGTTGGCGCGGTGATGGCCTTTGTCGGCCTCGGGCTGGAGTCCAGCAACCTCATCGACCTGTGGTTGGGCGCGCTGCTAATCGCGGCGACCTTCTTGTTCAAGTCACCGATCCGAAATCTTCGACCGTTCGAGAAGGTTCCCGAGCGATTCGGCCCGATCACCGAAGCCTTGATGAAGGGCTACACACCCAAGCAGGTTCGTGAGCGCAATCTCACCTTAGGAATCTTTAGAGCAGCAACCGCCTTAGCGGTCGGCCTGGGTACTTCGTCCCTTATGCAGCGGTTGGCTGGCACCAGTTTCGTCGCCGGACTCGCCGTGATGTTCGTTGTGCTTTTGCTCGTGTGGTTCGTCGTAGTCTTCATTCTCCAGAAGGAACCATCCACGGCAGCAGTCGAAATCAGTCGAGGCATTTACCATGTCGCGCCGAATCAGTTTGATCGTCTTCCCGTGGTCAAAGCCTGGCTTCTCGGCGGTGGCTCCCGATTCAGCTATGCGGTGAGCGTCGGGCTGGTACGAGCATCAGTTGCAGTTCTTGCGCGCATCGCGGTCAACGAACTAATCCCATTCATCAACGGGTTCTGGATCGTCGCCGCATCAATCGCACTCGCCATGCTGATCGCTTTCCCCGACCGCGCCGAGCGCGGCATCCAGCGCCTCTCCGAAGATGGCGAACCATCCGATTTCAGTACCCGGCCCGCTTCCACGCAGCCCAGCGCTGGCGATTTCGCGCCTCCCGCCGAGCACAGCGCCCTCTCCTATCAACAGCCGGATTCTGAGCGGCCAACCGGCCAGCCCCATGTCTGGGTCCGCGACGAGAACGGAGAGTGGCGATGAAGCTCCGTACCCTAATCCTCGGCACCCTTGGCCTGTACGTGGTCGCGCTGCTCGTGCGCCTGGTGGCCGACTTCACTGGCCTCTGGCTCCTGCCGATTGCGACCCCACTTATCGTGCTCGCGCTCGCGCTACTTGGGCTTTACCGCGTCGGCTCCAGTGATGAGTCCCGTCGTCCGTGGTCGAAGGACGGCTACAAGGCCCGACTGACCGACCGCACTGCCCTGCTCGTCGTCACGGTCATCGTGGCCGAGGTCGCCAGCCTCTTCATGGCCGGGTCGGTACTCGGCCAGCCGTGGTGGGTAACGACCATTGTCCTGCTGCCGGTGGTCGTCATCGGTGCCCTCGAACTGCCGAAGCTCTCGCCCGTCGATGAGTCGGCTCTTGACGACGCGCGCACCAACCTCAGCACCGTGTTCGGGTGGCTGAACGTCAACGAGGTTCCCCAGCTTTCCTTTGACGGCCAACTCATCGTGCTCGCGCTCACGGATACTCTTCGTGCCGTCGATGACGATGCACTGAACCGCGCTGTCGTGGCTGGTGGATACGAGGTCGTCGAGCGCACCAACTCGTCACTTCGCTTGTCGCAGATCCGTTACGCCGATGCGACCGACGATGACCGGCCTGTTCCTTTTGTCCAGCTACCGCAGGGATGGGGTGAGGACTGATGGGTTTGGTCGGCAAAGCGCTCGTGAAGGGCGCAAAGAAGGTGGCAACCAAGACCGCTAAGACGATGGCTGCTACGGCTACCGGAGCGTTCGAGAACGGTGTCGGCGGAGCCGGTCGTGCCCTCACTGTCGAAACTTTCGGCGGGCAGACATCAGCCCTCGGGCGCATCGCTCAGGCGGGATTCCAAGCTAGGGATCGGAAGCGCTACCTCCCGTCCGACCTACAGCGTCAAGTCGCACTCGTACTGCTCGGTGACACCGCCTCCGATAACGCCGTCGCTCGTGTCGGTCAACCCGTCGTGAAGGACGATAAAGGTAACGTCCTCGACCCCCGTGATGGCGGGTACGAAGTCATCGAAGTCGTGATGCTCGGGTTCATCCCCAGCGAGCCAGAGCAAGTCAAGATCGAAGAACGCTCTCAGAGGACGTTCGGCCTGACAGTCGAGTACGACGAGGGCGGGCTAGTCCGGCTGCTCCCGGCCACCTGGAACCAGACGGTCGATGCCGAGGTGAGGCGGTCGTCCGATGGCGCTGTCCTCTCCACCACTCCGGTCAGCGCCACCAAGAACCTTGGTGCTCGTATTCTCGGGCCGGTGAGTGAGGCGGTGGCGTCTGACCTTCCTCGACTCGCAGCCCTCATTGACCGGCATTACCCCGGCGAAGTCATCCACGGCATGACCCCTCGGGACGATGGCGGCTGGAACGTTGAGGTCGGTGCGCTTGGGGATCGTCCGCGCTTCTACGATGCTCAGGAACTCCGCGTAGCTGACAACACCAAGCCCGAGGTCATCGACCACTGGGCTTCTCAGTCCAGTCGTCGGCTCGTCAAGTTCACGCCATTCCCGCCCCACGCCACCATCGCTCGCCTTGACCCAACGACCGAAGGCTTGCGCGACCGGCTAGCCGAACTGACTCGGGCACGTCCAGACGAAATCGAACTCCAGCTAGATACCGTCATCGATGGCGGAACCGGACGACTGGATGCTGTCACCATCCACCGCCTCCCCATCGCGCAGGCGGACACCGAGAAGCGGCTCACGACTCTCCGCGCCCTCCGCGAATCTATCCCTGGCGCTGATTCCCGCTGGAGGGTCGTCGAAAACGCCTTCACGGGTGAAGCGACCATCTCCTACTACGACGACAAGCTCGCCAACCTCATCGAGTACGACTGGGACGCACCGGTCTCGATGGAGCAGATCCCCTTCGGGGTTGATGAGGACGGCGAAACCGTGTTCCTTTCGGTTCTCGAATCCAACGGGCTGCTTGGTGGAATTCCTGGGTCGGGTAAATCCGGTGGAGCGACCGCCATCCTCGCCGGAGTTAGTCGCCTGGAATCGACCGCGCTCATCGGTCTCGACCCCAAACGAGTCGAGCTAGCTCCGTGGCGCGAGCGCTTCTCCGTCATCGCAAAGAACGAAGACCACGCGAGCTTCGTGTTGGCATCGGTTGAAGCGGAGATGGAGCGCCGGTACGAATGGATTGAATCGCAAGGACTGAAGAAGCTCACTCCTAACGAGTTCTCCCCCGAACGTCCACTGCTCGTCGTGTTCATCGACGAGTTGGCCGACCTCGTGAGTATCGGTGTCAGCAAAGAAGAGAAGGCCGAAGAGAACTTCCGCTCCACGCGCATCCGCCGCCTCATCGCCAAGGGTCGCGCAGCGGGGATCGTTGTATTCGCAGCGACCCAGAAACCGCAATCCGATGTCATCCCGACTGCGCTCCGTGACCTCATCCAGCAGCGCATCGGATTCGCCACCACGACGGCGGCTATGACCGAAACCATCCTCGGCGCAGGCATGGCACAGAACGGCGGGATGAGTCACGAGATCGCGGCCAGTGAAAAGGGTGTCTGCTTCGTCGTAAACGAAGAATCCAGAACCCCAGTGCGTGCTCGTGCGTTTTGGATTCCCGACGCTGAGGTCGCCGGTATCTCGGCCACAACCGCGCACCTTCGCATCCCGCTCGGATGGCTTCCGACTGAGGACGACACCGCTGATGCGTCCAAGAAGGTCGGCAAAGACGTGACTTGGGGCGACGTGCTGCCGGACGCCGACCGGTACGCGCCCGCGAGCTTGTTCGTCAAGCAGGGCGAGCGCATCATCCTCCCCGGCCCCGAGCAATCCGTATACAACGCCTGGGACAACCGTGCTCTCCACGCGAGCTTGCCCACGTCGTCTGCTCAAGAGACGATCCAGATTCCCGTAGCCGAGTCGCACGCGCTCGACTCAACCGACCTCTTCAAAGAAAGGAACGAACCAAATGAACATCCAAACACCTGACCCACGCGAGGCAGCCACCCCTGCCAAATCGAGCTACAGAAAGACCGCAGCAGTAGTCCTGACCGGCGTCGGGCTGATCGCCGCTATCGTCATCGCCGTCAGCCTGCTCCCCGCATCCCCTTCGGCTCCCCAGGGCGGCTCCACGACGGTTCAGCCAACCGAAGCACCTACGACATCTCCCGCTCCGACCGAGCAGCCCACCGTCGATGCGCTCCCGACCACCGTCGTCGATGTCCCCGCTTACGCCCACGTCCTCGACATCTCGCTCCGTGACGGAGAGAGCACGCAGGACACATTCGACGGCTATTCGGTTCGCGCAGCGGCCAACGACCAGCAATACGGATCTTGGGGTCT
>Ga0182739_1000610_pt1 | contig 43281 bp, 27 predicted proteins | sample eDN5th30CBELigBY_FD_128873 | JGI IMG/M metagenome (GOLD analysis project Ga0182739, IMG submission 128873) | Enriched backyard soil microbial communities from Emeryville, California, USA - eDNA 5th pass 30_C BE-Lig BY (version 2) (version 2) | ecosystem: Environmental > Terrestrial > Soil >... | reverse complement strand
TCCCAGGGCGGGAGTAACTAATGGTTACTATGATGGCTATTTCGCATAATGAACAGCTTTGGCGAGCTTAGCGGTTGCTATGGTGGCTATTGTGCTCACGAGTGGGGCTTTTACCTGTAAAACAAACCAATAGGGCTCGTCTACAACCGTTAGCGCGTGGAATGAGCTGTTTCGGGCGATATAAGCATGATGACAACCGTTACGCTGCTGCGCCTTCGGTCGCTCCCAGGGCGGGAGTAACTAATGGTTACTATGATGGCTATTTCGCATAATGAACAGCTTTGGCGAGCTTAGCGGTTGCTATGGTGGCTATTGTGCTCACAAGTGGCACTTTTACCTGTAAAACAAACCAATAGGGCTCGTCTACGACCGTTAGCGCGTGGAATGAGCTGTTTTTAGCGATATAAGCATGATGACAACCGTAACGTAGAGCGAAACACCGTGCGATCCCCCACGACGGAGCTGAGTCAGCAAGACCGCAGCAGATGAACAACAGCATCTACTACCGAAACAAAGGCGGCTACACGCCGCCCTTGAACCAGCTGCGGATAGATAGGCTGAGCAGCTTTGAGATGCCGGAGGCTTGCATCGGAGCAAGCGCTCCCGTATGGAAGGCGGCAGTCAGCGGCTTGTCGCTCCGGTTGCCGAATGCGTCCACCGCATATACGTAAGCGATGTATGCCGTATTCGGACTCAATCCTTTAAGCTCAATCGACAATTCCTCCGGCATCGGGTGCTTATAGAACTCAGAGAATGCGTGCAGGGTCAGCGCATTGCGACGACTGCCCTCCCGCTTCACTTCGATATCATAGGCGTGGACGAACAGATCATCTGCCGCTTGGTTGAATCGAAGCTCCAGCTGTATCGCATGGGCCGCGCTCGGTATGACTGCAGCTTGTGCCGAAGGCTCAAAGTACGGCTTCGCACGGTCGCGATCGTCCGTGTAGTGGAAGCCCTCCCGCGAAGCGGGGTACGTAACGACCCAGTCCTCCCCCGTCCAATCATTGCGATGAAAATCGCGCCGCTTCACGATGACCTTATCATCCTTCACCATGACCAGATACCCTTGTGAGATGTCATCCGGCGGATGATTGCCCTGCACCATACCCGGTTCGAGCTCGGGGTAGCGGATGGAGGATGTACCGAGCGATGTGAAATCCCGCTGATGGATCGACCGCGGACTTTCCAGCATGTAGTGCGAATGGCCGGAGAACGTAATCACTTGCGGATACTTCGACAGAATCGCGTACAGCTTTTTATGATTTTGCGTGTGCCCCCATCGGTCGCTGCCATACACGGTCCCGCTGATATGCTGATGGAACAGCACGAAGATTGGCTTATCCACGCTCGCGTGATCAGCCAGCCTCCCATTTAGCCACGCCAGCTGATCGTCCGACAGCTTGCCGCCGGTCGACTTGTTCTCGCTCCCCAATACGATAAAATGATAGCCGTTAATCCAACGATCATAATAAATGCCCGTCATGCCCGTCTTCTCGAGAAACAGCCTCTGCCCCTTCATTGCGCCGGATGAGCCATAGTAGTCATGGTTGCCGATCGTCAGCAGACTGTGCGCAGCCGGCTGTTTGAGCCGATCATAGATCGCCATGAACGCATCATATTGCTCAGGCTTTCCGAGATTCGTCAAATCCCCCACGCTTGCAATCGCATCATAACGCGGCGCCAGCTGATTCAACTGCGTTAGCGCACTAGCGAACTTCGCCTCCGCCTTCTCGCCGGCGCCAATATGAATATCGCTGATCACAGGAAAAATAAGATTGTAGCCATCATCCCGCTTCACCGTCGTATACCGATCCCTCTGTATCTCCGTATGCATGGCGGCCATATCAGCCGCTGTTCCAAGCGTATCCAGTCCTGCTGCAGCAGGCGAAGCGCCCGAGGCCCCAGCCGCAGCCGGGGCTCCCAAGACGAAGAGTAAACCCTGCGTCGCCAGCAGCCCTGCCGTCATTCGCGATATTCCTCGCTGCAATCGGTTCATCACGTCACCAGCACCCCGTTCTGAAGACATTCCCGCACCGCAATCGGCACACCGATCGCGACCGTAGCGTTAGTATGGATCGTCACTGCCTTAATAATCCATCTACACGCTCAACCGGCCCTCTGCCATCGACATGCTGCCGCCGCCGCGGCGTGAATGGGCGTGAAGCTCCGCATAATAGCCCTGTTCTGCCAACAGCGCCTCGTGCGAGCCTTGCTCTTCAATGACACCGCTTCGCATCACGATGATGCGGTCCGCATGCTGAATCGTTGACAACCGATGCGCAATAACGAGCGTAGTCCGCCCTTCTGACACGACCTGCAGCGCCTGTTGAATGAGCTGCTCGGTGTGCGAATCGAGATTCGCTGTCGCTTCATCGAGAATAAGGATACGAGGCTGATGTACAACAATCCGCGCAAAAGAAAGCAGCTGCCGCTCGCCAGCCGACAACCCGCTGCCTCGTTCCGACAGCCGAGTATCATAACCGTCCTTCAGCCGCATAATCATCGAATGCGCACCAACAAGCTTGCACGCTTCAATCGCCTGCTCGCGCGTAATCTCCTCCTGGAACAGCCGGACATTGTCGATGATAGAACCCGAATACAGGAATGGCTCCTGTTGAACTAGCCCCACGAGCCGATGCAGATCGTCCTGCGGAATCTGCTTCACATCAATACCATCAATCATAATATTCCCCTTGCGCACATCATAGAAGCGGGCAAGCAGATTAACAAGCGAGCTCTTGCCTGCCCCCGTTACACCGACGATGCCAACGAATTCACCCGGTTTTATATGCAGATCGAGCCCGTGCAGCACATCGCGCCCTTCCATATAAGCAAACGATACGCTATTGAAATCAATTGCACCGCGCACATCCGTCGGCACAGGGTGTATCGCTTGCGCAGCAGATGGCTCCTTCACCTCCGGCTCTTGGCTGAAAATTCGCCAGAGCCGCTCAACAGATACGAAGGTCGATTGCAGCGTATTCCACTGCTGCGTCATCTGGTTGATCGGCTGGAAAAATTGGCGAATGTAGTTGATGAATGCGTACAGCACACCGAAAGCAATCGCAGAATCGAGTACGGCAAGCCCGCCGAGCCAGACAACGAGCGCAACCGCGACATTGCCAAGCGTATCGTAGGTCCGGTTAAACATAACCGAGGTTCTTATCTCTTTTAAGCTCGATCGAAGATAATTGTTGTTCTTCTCCGAGAAGCGCCGGCGCTGCTCCTTCTCCTGACGGAACGCCTGCGTGAGACTCATGCCGGATAGATTCTCCGCTACAAAAGCAACAACGCGTGATAGCTGCGAACGCGCCTGCTGGTACGACTGCCGCAGCGCCCGTCGGAACGCTATCGCAATAACGATAATGACAGGGAACAGCAGCAGGCAGAGCGCCGCCAGCCGAGCATCAAGCGAGAACATAAAGGCAACGACAAGGATAAGCATAAGTCCATCGCGTACGAGACTGACTAACACCTGCGTGAAAAACTGGCTGATCGTCTCCGTGTCGCTTGATTCATTCGTTACGAGGCTGCCTATAGGGTGACGATCGAAGAATGACATCGATTGGCTCGTAATGTGCCGGAACAGATCCTGGCGAAGTCTAGCGACGATGCTCTGCCCGATTCGCTGCACGAACACAGACTGCAGATAGCCGAATACGAAGCTGACAACGGCCATCAGGAGGTAGACGGCGCCCAATAGGAGCAGCTTGCGCATCTCATGCTCGCCCGTGAGCAGTTCTTCGTCGATGGCGATCTTGACGAGGTACGGTTGGAGCAGATCGGCTGAGATGGCAAGCAGCGCCGAGCCGAATACAGCAGCGAACATCCAGCGGTGCGGCTTCGCATAACTGAGCAGCGCACGGAACGCTGCCATCCGGTTTACCGGGCGCGCGCCGGCAGACGTACTGCTGTCAGCTGCTTTATTATCGCCGCTGGACGGTTTGGCGTTCATCTGAGACTGCTTCTTGTGCTCGCTCATGCACGGCCCCTCCTTCTATACCGTCTCGCTGCAGCTGCTGCTGATCATCGTGATCATCGCTGTCCGTTCCTTCCTGAATGGCGCGAAGCGAGGCATAATGCCCGCCAAGCGCTGCAAGCTCCTCATGTGTCCCACGCTCTATAATCCTGCCTTCCTCTAGCACGAGGATTAAGTCCGCATGTTTAACCGCGCTAATCCGATGCGCAATAATAACCGTCGTCCGTTTGCGTCGATCACGCTGCAGCTGCTCGATAATTTGCGACTCTGTCACCGCGTCAACTGCACTTACGCTATCATCTAGAATCAGCACCGGTGCATCCTTGTATAAACCACGCGCCAGACTCGTTCGTTGACGCTGCCCGCCAGACAGCGTCAAGCCGCGCTCGCCCAGCTTCGTATCATAGCCGTCCGGAAACGTCTCGATGCTGCCGCTAATAGCTGCTGATCGCGCTGCTTCATGAACGCGCTCCTTCGCTCCGCTGCGATCAGCGAATGCGATATTATCGCCAATCGTCTCGCTGAACAAGAAGCCATCCTGCGGCACATACGCGATGCCGCTCCGCAAGCTTCCGAGCGTTGCTTCACGAATATCGATGCCGCCGATGCGGATCGTATTCTCCGGCGGCTCATATACGCGGAGCAGCAGCTTTGCCAACGTTGTCTTCCCGCTTCCTGTCCGCCCGACAATGCCAAGCATTTGTCCTGTCTGCAAGGTGAACGAAATCTCCTGGAGCGCTGGACGCCGCGCTTCCGGATAGGTGAACGTCAGTCCTTCCACTGCGATGCCGGCTCCTGACGTTGCAATATCGACTGCTCCAGGAGCATCCTGAACCTCAGGTTTCTCCGTCAGCAGCGCGTTGAGCCGATCGAGCGAGGCGCGCGCCTGCTGCAGACGATTGATGACGTTGCCGAATTGTTGAAGCGGTGTCATGATAACGCGCAAGTAGAGCGTTAACGCTACGAAACCGCCTAGCGAGAACTTGCCCTGCCCTGCAAAATAACCGCCATACGTAATGGCAACAACGAGCGACAGCGCACCGGCAAGCGGGATAGCCGATTGGAACAGCGACGAGGTGCGCACAAGCCGAAGCTGACGCTCTTGAACCCGGCTGACCGACTCGCCGAATCGGCGCCGCGCAACCTCTTCTATTGCGAACGTCTTCGTCACCCGCACGCCGCCGAACTGCTCTTCAGCTGATGCCGTCATGCCAGCGATCGATTCCTGCACCTCATGCGAGCGGCGCCTAATGACAGGGCCGAAATAAATAACGAGGAACGGAATCGTCAACAGCGGCGCAACGCATGCCAGCAGCAGCCCGAACGGGATATCGGTCGATGCCATCATAATGACCGAAGTAATGAACAGGAACGTCGCGTTCGTCAACTGATTGATGCCGCCGCAGATCGTCTCGCGTACGCTCGTCACATCGCTGAGGACGTAGCTAAGCCATTTGCCGACACCATGCTTGGCGAAATACGCTTCACTCAGCCTCGTAAACTGCGTGAACAGCCTTTCCCGGATTTCGGCTTCGAATCGGCGGCCGAGCCGATGGTTCAGCAGCTGGCCGACGCCGAACATAACGCCATACGCTACCCCGATCACAAGCAATTGAACGCTGCAGCTGATCACAACACTCCTCGTCAGCCCGCCCTGCTTCATCGTATCCGTGAAGCGGCCGAGTACATTCGGATAGAACGCATAGATCATGTTGCCAGCCGCCATGACTGCGACCGCCACCATATACATCCATTTGTTCCGTTTGAAATAAGCAGCCAGAAGAGCCGTTCCTTTCACATGCGTTCCTCCGTTCGGTTACAGTCATGATGAAGCCTTTTTTAGGAAGCAATCATTCCGATATATCGTTAACTTACACAACCTTCATTATAAGGACGTCACCTAGAAATTCCCACTCCGATCCAAGCTGAAAAAGCGTTCCCTCGTACGCTCTATCGGCGTATGGGCCGATTATGCCGTACAATGAAACGCTTCTCTCTCAAATACTCCATTTGCCGCCTATATCGAAGCTTCAATCCGCGCCAGCTGCGACTTCCGATTCCGCGCCGCCAAGCTCCTTCAAATAGGCCTCAATTTGCGATGCACTCATCGGCTGACCGAAATAATAGCCTTGAATGATGAAGCAGCCCGCTTCGGTGAGCAGTTTAACCTGCTCCTCCTCTTCAACCCCTTCAGCCACAACCTCCAGATTGAGCTGCTGCGCAAGCGTAACGATCGTTCTAATAATGGCGCGTCTTGCCGGGATATGGCTCTGACTAATAAATAATCGATCGATCTTCACGGTATCAATCGGGATGAGGTCCAGCGATCCGAGCGACGAATACCCTGCTCCAAAATCGTCCATCGACGCTTTTACCCCCATCTCGCGCAGCTGATTCAACTGTCGGATGACCTCGTTCATGTCATGAATGACGATCGACTCGGTAATCTCCAGCTCGAGCCGCTCAGAAGGAAGTCTAGACTCCTGCAGGCATTCCTTCACCATCTCGAACAAAATCTGACTGTCGAACAGCCGCACCGACGTGTTCACGGAAACGGTGTACGTGCCTAGTCCACTCTGTTCCCAGCGTATACAGTCGCGGCAAGCCTGCCGAAGAACGAAGCGGGACAAGCCAACGATCATGCCGGTCTCCTCCGCAATCGGGATAAATTCGGACGGTGCTACGACACCAAGCTCAGGGTGATTCCAGCGTACAAGCGCCTCGAAGCCAATCGGCCGGTTCTGCCTTGTATCCCATTTGGGCTGATAATGGACAATGAATTGGCCGCCGTATTCCATCGCTTTGCGAAGATCGTTCTCCAGCTGCATTCGACGCAGCAGCCGCTCTTGAATTTCCGGGTTGAACAGCTCGCTGCGATTCTTGCCTGCTGCCTTCGCCTCGTACATCGCCGCGTCCGCTGAACGCATCAGCGATGAACGGTCGTTGCCGTGTTCGGGGTAAAGGGCAATCCCGATACTGCACGAGACGAACAGCTCATTGCCTTCAATATAGAAAGGCTGATTGATGCGCGACAGAAGACGCTGCGCCAGCTGCTCCGCCTGGGCTTGATCGACCCCTTCTGCGATAAGGAGAAACTCGTCCCCGCCAATTCGGAATACCATGAAATGCTTGTTCGCCAGCGCTTCAAACCGGCGGCTTGCATCCAGTACCAGCAAATCCCCGATATCATGCCCAAGCGTATCGTTAATCGATTTGAATTGGTCAATGTCAATAAACAGAATGGCACCTCGGCTTGAATGGGACAGGAATGTCTCGAACCGACGGCTAAGCTCATATCGATTCGGCAGGCCCGTCAATTGATCCTTATAAGCCATCCGCTCCAAAAAAGCACGGTCGATATACATAGCTCCCCACGAGACGAGCAGCAGGGTTGCAATCGACAGCGTGACGATGCCTAGCAGAAAAATATTGTTATGTTCAGTCGCATCTGCCTCGATAGGTACGATGCACCAGAACGTGACGGATGCCATTCCCGTATAATGCATCCCGCACACGGCAAGTCCCATGAGCACCGCTGCGAACATTTTGGATAGGAACAAGCCCTGAACACCGCTGCGGAAACGGTTCATAATGAAGAGCGCCGCGTAAGAGACTACGACCGCAACAAGTACAGACAGCGTCCAATAGAATGAATCATAGCTCATCGTAACGCCAGAAATGTGGACAGCCGACATTCCGATATAATGCATAGCCGATATGCCTGCGCCCATCACTATTCCGCCGATAGCGATTCTTCCTAATCGTATCTGCTCACGCTGCGTAATATAGAACGCAATGAACGAGGCGAAGATGCTGGCAATCATCGACAGAGCGGTCGGCCCCGCATCGAATGTAATTGGCAAATTCAAATGGAAGGCGAGCATACCCACGAAGTGCATCGACCATATGCCGCTGCCCATGACGATAGCTCCTGATGCAATCCAGCCCCATCTTGACCGCCCGCGTGACCGCCAGACCCGTCCGATCATATTAATCGCTGAGAATGAAGACAATGTGGCGATGAGGAACGATAAAAGCACAATTCCCATGTTGTAAGTTCCATGAAGCATAACCATAAAATGTCCTCCGATGCCGTATCCGAATAACAAGTCCTACGCCTTGATTATACACGGACTATCGTCGGTAGACATCTACTATTATCCTATGAAAGCAGCCTCTCGTATTGTTCTGCTGTAAGCAGCCTCTGAAGTACATCCAGTGCGTCTCCCGACGCTGCGATTTCAACCAGCCAGCCTTCCTCGTACGGCTGCTCATTGACGAGCTCCGGCGATGCTTGAAGCTGCCCGTTGACGCGTACGATGACCCCGTCCAGCGGGCTGAACAGGTCCGATACCGTCTTCACCGATTCAATCGTACCCATCGGCTGCATGGCAGCCACTGCTGTGCCGACAGGCGGCACATCCACATATACGATGTCGCCGAGCAAGCACTGTGCATGATCGGTAATACCTACCCGAATAGTCCCATCCTTCGACAGCACTGCCCATTCGTGCTCTTCCGTATATCGAAGCTCCTGCCGAATGTCGCTCATGTTAGGCCGCCTCCCTGCGTATGCATATAGAACAGCTATCCCTCTGCTGCCGCTTTTACCCTTATATCTATGTTAAGACCCTTTCGGATAGCCCTTAAAGGCTCGCCCTAACTTTAGATTAACCCCAACCCTTACATGATGAGGTGATTCGATGACGATGCGCAGACGAACGTCTCTCTATCCGCTCTATCAAGAGCAGCCAAGCGTGCGCTGCATCGATTTCGCGGGCTGGGAGCTGCCCGTACAGTTCGCCGGCATTGTGAAGGAGCATGAAGCGGTACGTCAGGCCGCGGGGCTGTTTGATGTGTCGCACATGGGTAGACTTCTTGTTACAGGAATATTCGCAGAAGCCTACCTCCAGCAGCTGACGACGAATGACGTCACGAAGCTGAAGGATGGCCGCGCGCAATATTCGCTCCTATGCAGCTCTTCTGGCGGCATACTCGATGATCTGCTCGTCTATCGGCTGTCAGCCGATCAGTATATGCTCGTCGTGAATGCCGCGAATACAGCATCCGATCTCGAATGGCTTCACGAGCACCTGATCGGCGATGTGACGATAGAGGATCACACCGAAGCGACAGCTCTCCTTGCCCTTCAAGGCCCTGACGCGGAACAAATTCTAGTTAACGCCGCAGGACCTTATGCCAATAGCAAGACCATTACATCACTCGCTCCGTTCCAGTTCGCAGCCAATGTGCCGATTGCCGGAGCTTCGGTGCTTGTCTCGCGTACTGGCTATACAGGCGAGGACGGCTTCGAGCTCTATACGCGCGCGGAGAATGCCGCTGAATTATGGCGCGCTCTGCTGCAAGCTGGTGCAAGCTCAGGCTTGCAGCCGGCGGGACTCGGCGCACGGGATACCTTGCGGCTGGAGGCAAAGCTGCCGCTGCACGGCCATGAGCTATCCGACTCGATCACGCCGCTGGAGGCTGGTCTTCGCGCATTCGTTAAGCTCGATAAAGGCAGCTTCATCGGTCGACGCGCGCTGCTCACGCAGCTTGCAGACGGCGGGCCGTTCCGCAGGATTGTCGGCATCGAGGTGCTTGAGCGCGGCATCCCGCGCAGCGGCTGCGACATCTATACGAGCAGCGGCGTTCGCGCCGGACATGTCACATCCGGCACCCACTCTCCCACATTGAAGCGCAACATTGGTCTTGCTCTGCTCAACGCGGAATACGCGGAGATCGGTACACCGCTTCTTGTTGATATACGAGGCGTCCAGCATAAAGCTGTCGTTGTACCTGCACCGTTCTATAGGAGGTGACAGCCATGGCTTCCTATCGTCACCGTTATCTGCCGATGACCGATCAAGATGAAGCTGACATGCTGCAGGCGATTGGGGCATCCTCCGTGGAGGATCTATTCCGCGATATTCCAGCCGCCATCCGTTATCACGGAGCTTTACCGGTCTCAGCGCCGCTTGATGAGCCTGCGCTGTGGACACATCTGCGCGAGCTGGCGGAGCGCAATACGGATCTTTCACGCTGCATCAGCTTTCTAGGCGCGGGGCTGTACGATCATCATATTCCCGCTGTCATCGGCCATCTCATATCTCGTTCCGAATTCTATACCGCTTATACGCCTTACCAGCCGGAAATCAGCCAAGGCGAGCTGCAAGCGATATTCGAATTCCAATCCTATATTTGCGAGCTCACCGCAATGCCAGTCGCCAATGCGAGTATGTACGACGGGGCGACAGCGCTTGCGGAAGCGGGACTTCTCGCTGCCGGAGCCGTTCGCCGCAAGCGTCTGGTCGTATCAAGAGGCGTTCACCCCGAAGCTCGTCAGCTGCTCGCGACTACAGCCAAGGGTATTGGTCTTGAGATCGTGGAGATCGATTACATCGCAGCCAATGGAACAACCAATCTAGCGCTGCTGGAGCAGGCGCTTAACGATCAGACGGCAGCGGTCATCGTACAGTCGCCGAACTTCTTCGGCTGCATCGAGCGCATCGCGGATATCGCTGAGCTTGCGCATGCGCAAGGCGCCCTGCTGGCCGTCAGCGTCAATCCGCTGTCGCTCGGGCTGCTAGAGCCGCCGGGCCGCCTCGGCGCCGACATTGTCGTCGGCGACGCACAGCCGCTCGGCATCCCGCAGTCGTTCGGCGGGCCGACCTGCGGCTTCTTCGCCGTCGCCGAGCCGCTCATGCGCCGTATGCCCGGACGAATTGTCGGCCAGACGGTCGACCGCAGCGGCAAACGCGGCTTCGTGCTTACGCTGCAGGCGCGCGAGCAGCATATCCGCCGCGAGAAAGCGACGTCCAATATATGCTCGAATCAGGCACTGCTCGCATTATGCGCCGCTGTATATTTGTCCGTTATGGGCAAGCAAGGCATCCAAGAGGCTGCCCTGCTTAATGCTCGCAAGGCACATTTTGCCGCCTCTGCCACTGCATCGATTCCTGGCTATTCCGTGCCGATGGCCGCGCCTTTCTTCAATGAATTCGTCCTCCGTCTTCCCGACAAGCTCTCTTATGCAGCGCTGAGCGAGAAATTACTGAGCGACGGCATTCTGGCCGGCTATGACCTGGAGCAGTCCTACCCTGAACTAGCAGGCCATATGCTGCTTGCAGTGACGGAGAAGCGAACGCGTGCAGATATCGACCGACTGCTGGCACGATTGGAGGAATACGCATGAACGGTAACCAACCTGTATCGGATAGCGGCGGACAGCCCTTTATTTTTGACAAAAGCAAACCCGGCCGCATCGCCTACTCCCTGCCCGATTGCGACGTGCCCGAGCTGCCTGCCGAGCAGCTTCTCCCCGCCGAGCTGCTTCGGACAGCCCCGGCTGCGCTGCCCGAAGTGTACGAGGTTGATGTGGTCCGTCATTATACGGCGCTGTCTCGGCGTAATTACGGCGTCGACAACGGCTTCTATCCGCTCGGCTCCTGCACGATGAAATATAACCCGAAGCTGAACGAGGATGCAGCCAAGCTGCCAGGCTTCGCCGCCATACATCCTTATCAACCGGCTACCACTGTCCAAGGTGCGCTTGAGCTTCTTTATACGCTGCAAAATGATCTCGCCGCTATTACCGGCATGGACAGCGTAACGCTGCAGCCCGCAGCAGGCGCACATGGCGAATGGACCGGCCTCATGATTATTCGCGCTTACCACGAGAGCCGCGGCGAACAGCGGACGAAGGTGCTCGTCCCCGATTCGTCGCACGGCACGAATCCTGCCAGCGCAGCTGCTGCTGGCTATACAACTGTAACGATCAAGTCCGACGCACGCGGCCTTGTCGATCTCGATGCGCTTCGCGCCGCAGTAGGTCCAGATACTGCCGCGCTCATGCTCACGAATCCGAATACGCTCGGCTTGTTCGAGTCCCATATCGAAGAGATCGCAGCGATTGTCCATCAGGCTGGCGGCTTGCTCTATTACGATGGCGCGAATGCGAATGCGATCATGGGGATCGCCCGCCCCGGTGACATGGGCTTCGACGTCGTCCATCTGAATTTGCACAAAACGATGAGCACTCCGCACGGCGGCGGCGGTCCCGGCGCCGGACCCGTTGGCGTGAAGCGGCTGCTGGAGCCTTTTCTGCCGAAGCCTCTTATCGTCCGTCGTCCTGATGGCACTTATGGCTATGAGTATAATCGCCCGCATTCCATCGGCCGGATCAAGCCGTTCCACGGCAATTTCGGCATCCTGGTGCGGGCGTACGCATATATTCGTTCCTATGGCCCGATCGGCCTTCGACGCGTGTCGGAGTGCGCCGTACTGAACGCGAACTATCTATTAAGCCGGCTGAGCGCTGCATACGATGTGCCATATCCGGGGCTGTGCAAGCATGAGTTCGTCCTATCGGGCGCTAGACAGAAGGCGCTTGGCATCCGCACGCTCGATATGGCGAAGCGGCTGCTCGACTTCGGCATTCATCCGCCGACGATTTATTTTCCACTTATTGTAGAAGAAAGCATAATGATTGAACCGACCGAGACAGAGAGCAAAGAAACACTCGACCAGTTCGTCGACATCATGCTCCAGATCGCTTGGGAAGCTGAGCATTCGCCCGAGACGATTGTGCAGGCACCAAGCACAACGGTCGTGAGCCGGTTGGATGAGGCGCTTGCAGCTCGACGCCCGATTCTGCACTGCGACTGCAATTAATCTGGTAATCTTGTCGAATCGGACCGCATGGCCGAATAAGAAGTACCGTTCAAATCCTAGACCTTGATCGCATTGAACCAACGTCTATTCGGACGTATAATCTACCTAACTAATTTGTAAATTACAGGTGGTCTTGCTGTCATATTCTTCGATCCGCGCTGCACTGTCAGCTGCGACAAATAATTCGAGTTGTAAATGACCGTCCAAATCGCTAAACTTATTACTTGGTTATTGTATATCGATGTTGACGTAGGATCGGAGAGGGTCAGAAAGTGAATCGCACTTGGAAAACGTGGCTGTGGAGTCCGTTTGTAGTTTTTACCGTTATTATGACCTTGAAGTTCTATATGTCCTGGAATGTCATTTATGACATCGGCTTCAGCTGGAAGCCGCTGCTCACCGAGCTGCCGATCATTTGGGCCATCTTTGCTGTCATTGAACTGCTGGCATCCAGACGCAAGCTTGGCATCTATTTATTCGTGAACTTACTGCTGACAGCTGTTTATTTTGCCGTCATTATGTATTACAAATATTTTGGCATTATCGTTACGTATCATGCGCTCGCACAAGTCGGGCAGGTTGGCGAAGTGAAGGGCAGCGTATTCCAGCTCATGCATGCATCGTTCCTGCTTATCTTTATCGACATCGTACTCATCGGACTTGCGCTGACCTTCTATCGCCGCTTCCGCGGTTGGGCCAAGCTGTCTGCCGTACGAGTGCCGCGCATCGCCCCTGCCGTACTATTAATTGTCGCTGCAGCCTGCTCCGTCTTTACGATCTGGAAGCACGACAGCGTGCTGAACGAAGTGCGTCAGACGGAAGAGATGGGCATTATCAACTATGAGCTGTACAAAATGGTTCGAACGAGCGATGCGGAACGCACCATTCCGATTGCAGAGGTTACTCGTTCGGCCATTGATGAGCTGAAAGGCTGGACACCAACGACAGCTGCACCTGCCCATTGGGCGGAGGCCAAAGGCCGCAACGTTATCGTCATTCAGCTCGAAGCGTTCCAGAACTTCCTGATCGGTCTGAAAGTTGAAGGCCAAGAGGTTACGCCCGTGTTGAACCAATTGAAGGCGGAGGGTGTATACTTCAATCAAATGTTCCAGATGGTGGGACAAGGCAATACATCCGACGCTGAATTTATTACGAACACGTCTTTCTACGTGCCTCCTGTTGGCGCTGCAACGGATGAATATATCGATTATTCGCTTCCTTCCCTGCCGAAACGGTTCAAGGATGCGGGTTATGTGACTGCAACGTTCCATACGAACGATGTGAAGTTCTGGCATCGGGATGAAATGTATCCCGCGCTTGGCTTCGACTATTACTATGATAAGTCGTGGTACGGCGAGGACGATACGATTGCATTCGGCTCGTCCGATGAGATATTGTATGGCAAAGCGATCGATGAAATTGCTGACATTAATAAGTCGGGCAAGTCTGTGTATGCGAACATTATCTCGATGTCTGCGCATCATCCATTCAACTTCCTGCCGGAGTCGATGCCGAAGCTGAAGCTGCCTGAGAAGTATGAAGGCTCCTTCGCCGGCAATTACATTCAGTCCGAGCATTATGCGGATCAAGCGCTGGGCGTTCTGATTAATAAAATGAAAGAGTCCGGCATTTGGGACAACAGTGTACTCGTCATTTATGGCGACCATATGGGATTGCCGGTTTACTCGCTCGATGTTACCGACCGCGAGCTTCTGGATACGGTACTCGGCAAACCTTACAGCTATTCGAGCATGCTGAATATTCCGCTGATTGTTGTCGCGCCTGGCCTACTCGAGCCTGAGGTTCGTATGCAGACGGCCGGTCAGATCGACATTATGCCGACGATTGCCAACTTGGCTGGATTGTCGCTGAAGGATGAGATTTATTTTGGCCAAGACTTGTTGAATCATACAAGCAACCTGCTGCCTGAACGGTACTACCTGCCTTCCGGCTCGTTTATTGGCGATAAGAGTATTTTCGTTCCTGGTGAACAGTACACAGACGGTGTCGTTTATCCGCTGCCGGCCGACCCGGATGCACCTGAATATCCGACTGCCGACGAGTTCAATCGTGCGCTTCGCCTGCTGAAGATGTCTAACAGCTATATTAAGTCCCTTCCGCCTGCGGATGGACACACAGAACCTGGCGCAACGCGTACGACATCATAGAAATAAAGGAGATTCCTTATATGCACGCAATTCGAAAGTGGCTCGACCGCGATCGTCTGACATTCCTGTCTCCGTTGCTGCTGATGCTTGTATTCCCTGTTCTCGGTTACTTGTATAAAGTATTCAATCAACCAACCGATCAGGTGTACAGCCTTATCACGCCATTCGATCTATCGACGCCTTTCCTTAAAGTGTTCGCACTGCCTTACTCGATCTGGATCGTTTATATTTATATCTGCCTTATTTATTTCTTCTTCAAAGATCGGACTTCGTATTATCGCGGCATTGTTCTCTATACATTGTGCGCGCTGTCCTGCTATATGATTTATTCGGTGTTTCAGACGACGGTGCCGCGTCCAGACATAGTCGGAGACGACGTATTCTCGCAGCTTATGCGGTATATCTATAAGCGGGATCAGCCGTTCAACTGCTTCCCGAGCATTCACTGCTTCTCCAGCTACCTGATGATCCGCCTGCTGAGCGTGAGCCCGATTCGGAACAAGGTGAATCGCATTCTGATCTACGGCATGTCGACGACGATCATCGCTTCGACGCTGTTCGTGAAGCAGCACGTATTGTGGGATGTTATCGGTGCTGTGACACTGGTGGAAGTAATGTATCTTCTCGTGGTGGTGATTCTGCCGCGGACTGCCGGAGCGAGAGCGCGGCAGCGTGGACTCGATGCTTAACTCATGTAGCGAGTAGTGTATTATTGGCGCAATAGCCACTGTGGCAACCGTTGCAGCTGCAGACCGTTCACGTGACTGGCACAGCAACCTAGCGATGGCGAGGGGTGGTGAGGGCAAGATAGTGAGGACAAAAGCGAATGGCGCGGCAGCGATGGAAGGGGTTATGATCGTTCGGACGAATGGACGATCGGATGTTAGGGAATAACAAAGAGGCAGTCAGCCATAAAGGGCGACTGCCTGATAAGCAACGCCTTCGCTATGCTGCGAGGGCGTTGTTTTTTGACTTACTTGTTATCGACAAGTTTGAAGTCGTCATAGTGGAAGCCCGGTGCAACGACGCACGAGACAAGCACAGGCTCGTTGCCCAGCGGGCGAGCTTTCTGCCAGACACGTGCAGGGACAAGCGCCTGCGGATGCTGACCTGCTGCTACATCGCCGCCGACGATAATTTCTGTTTCTTCACCTGGCGTGTCTCCATCGCCGCCAAGCGTTAGCAGAAGCGGGCTGCCCGAATGCCACAGCCATAGCTCGTCCGATAGAACGGTATGCCAAGCCGATTGCTCGTCCGGATGCAGGACGAAATAAATCGACGATGCTGCGAAACGTGGTCCCGAATAATCGCCGCCTAGCGTTTCGTGCGGAATCGTGAAGGACGCCTTCCAAATCTCTCTATACCAACCGCCTTCAACATGCGGCTGAAGTCCAAGCTTCTCCACCAGCTCAGAACGTTCCAATGTTGCTGTTGTCGCGTTAGTCATCTCGATGCCATGCTCCTATCCAATCTAGTCTATATTCATATTCCTTACAATAGCTACTAGTGTAGACGGATTGCATAGGAATGTAAATGGAGGAATGTGAGAGCCTCCAGTGTACAGCGATTACGTTAAATGCGGGCTTCATTGTCCCTATCGACGTGCATTAAGAGGTGCTAGCAGATCCAAGCGGTCGACCAGCTCCGACATCACAGTCGACTCAATCGTTGATACGATCTGATCCGACGATACTTCCGTTGCAATTCGCCAGCCGATCTCCCTATTCCAAATCGTACTGGCTGCAGCATCGAGCGGCGTCCGACGAACCTCATTCAATTTGTCATACCACTTCGAAATCTTCAGCGTTTTCAAATAGCTGTTCCTCTGCTGAAGCTGGAAGGTTGTGAACTTCCACGCAAGCTCCTTGTTGCTGCTGTCCTTCGGGATCGCCGTCACCCAACCTGTAATAATGCCGTACTGATTGAGCGGAAGCCGTGTCTTCTTCCATAGGTGATAGGTATCCTGCGCCCAGTCCTGCAGGTGAGAATCGCCCCATTCACCATTCGTAAACAATACAAGCTCACCATTGCGGATGGCCGCCTGACCGGACGCCTCCCAGATCGTTGCTCCAAGCGGCAGACCCCGCTTATTCGACTCCTTCGCAATCGCGGTTGCAGATATAAACTCCTCCGTATTGCGCGTAAATGTACCATCGTTATTGAAAAATCCGTTCGACATATCCAGCACCTGCAGCAAATCGGTCGGCTTCTGCATGATCCGTTTGCCATCCGATGCCAGCCTCTTCGCCATTGCCAACCAGCGATCAGGGCTTTCCATATATTCGCCCAGCTCTTCCGGATCATCAGGGTAGCCGTACTGTTTCATTACATCTGCTCTATAGTAAGTAATCCCTGCGTGCAGCATCTCCGGCATAAAGACGATGTGCTGACGATCCAGCGATTGAAAATAAGACATGCTTATGCCTGGGAAATAGCTGTTGATCACGGACTTCGCGTCGTATGGCGCAAGATCCAACGGCTCGAAAACATCATAGTCGATCAAGTGCGGGATATGTAAATAATCGAGCTCAATGAGATCCGGTGGATTCGGGCTATCAAGTGCAGCTAAAATATCTTTCTCTGTGTTGCTGTTCATTGAAATCCATTCAATATCCACACCATATTCCTGCTCAAACTTATCTATATTGCCTTGATCGATCCCATTGCCCGACAAAATGCGCAATGTCGGCTTGCTGTCCAGCATCGGCTCCACTGTATCATTCGCTGCAGTGGGATTCGCTACCTCGCTCGACTCGCTGCTGCAGCCGCTCAAGAGAAGTGCGAGCGCGGCGACGATGCTCCAGACCCGGAAGCCTCCTCGGCTTGATCTGCGCTGCATCATGCCTCCCTCCCTTCGCTCTCGCTGTTCCGTTCGAACCAGCTTATAATCTGCTCGGCAGGAACCGCCTGCCCATAATAAAAGCCTTGCTGCAGCGAGCAGCCTGCTTCGCCTAGCGCATTCGACTCTTCGATGGTTTCTACGCCTTCTGCGACAACTAACCAATTGCGCGACCGCGACAGCAGCATCATTGTCTCTATAATCGACCGCTTGTCCGAATCCTTGTGAAGATCCTTTACGAAGGTTCGGTCGATTTTGAATCCGTCAATCGGCATTCGATTCAGCAAGCCCAACGAGGAATATCCGGTGCCAAAATCATCGATCCATACCTTCACGCTCCGCCGCTTCAAACGATGAAGCTCGGCAATTACGCGCTCTGGATATCGAGCAAACACTTCTTCCGTAATTTCTACCTCGAACAGCTGCGGCGGCGTGCCGGTCTCCTCCAGCAGCTGCTCGAGATACCTGATGATCCCATGCATCTGAATCTGTGTCGGAGACAGATTAATCGCCACTGGCACCGGCATTAAGCCTTGATCGAGCCATTCCTTGATCTGGCGGCAAGCCTCGCGCGCGACCCATTCACCGATCGGCTTCAGCAGCCCGCAGCTCTCAGCAATCGGAATAAACTGCGCCGGCGATACAAAACCGAGATCCGGATGATGCCACCGCAGCAGCGCCTCGATCGACACCAGCCTGCCTTGCTCTTTGTTATAGATCGGCATGTAGTGCAGCTGCAGCTGGTTGCGATCAAGCGCTTTATGCAGCTCAAACTCGAGACGCATTTGATGTGTCGGATCGTTGTCTGGCGTCGTGTAGAATCGGTATCCATTGCCGCCTGCCGCCTTCGCTTCATACATGGCGAAGTCAGCGTTCTTCACGATCGTCTCAAGATCGTCTCCGCTTAACGCGGAGGAGCTGATTCCCATGCTCGCGGTGACGAACAGCTCTTCGCCGTTAACAAGGAACGGCCGCTTCAGCTTGCTGATTAGATCGTCCGCCATCGCGCGCACTTCGCTGCGCTGCTGGTTAGAGACGAGTACGAATTCATCCCCGCCAAGACGCGCGATGAAAGCCCGATCGTCCACCGTTCGCTGCAATTGGAACGATACCTGCTGAAGCAGCAGGTCGCCGACCGCATGCCCGAGCGTGTCGTTAATGTATTTGAACCGATCAAGATCGATAAATACAACATGAACCTCGTCATCTGGTCCCATTTCGTCCATAACCCGCTTCAAATGTTCATTGAAATTCCGCCTATTCGGCAGTCCTGTCAGCATGTCGAGATACGCCTGCTCGCGGGACTCCATGAACATCAGCCCAAGCTTCTCCGTTACGGTTCGGAAATTGCCAACGAGCAAGTTAATCTCCTCCAGCCCCGATTGAGGCCAGATTGGCGCAACGCCAGCTTTGACCTTGTCCGGAATACCATGCGAGACAACAGCAAGCCTTCGTACACCCGATATGAAGAAGCGGTGAATCATAAGCCCGAACAGGCCGATGATCGCCATCACGTACAAGCAGCTCATCATCTGTGCGTTGTACACCGAGTACACCTGATTGCGATACGTATCGAGCGGTACTCTAACGTACAACGCAAACGTCCCCATCTGTACCGGATAGATGAAGGACATATTGGTCCACTGCGCTCCTGTTGTGATGAGATCCGCCGAGTAGGGACTCCACATTCTGCGTTCCTTGAAGTACTCCTGCCAGTTCTCCTGCCTCAGCCATTCGTATTCATAGTTCGTTGCGCTGAGCGTATGCAGCAGAACTCGTCCATCCACTGCAACAAGAACAGCCTCATAAGGCTCGGAAGCTAGTACACTATTAATCATCCGCTTCACCATGGCAAGCTCCATATAGCCATTCAGACGTATGCCTCTCTGCTCCTCTAGCGACATCGTCCTCATGCCTGCCGCAAGTGCTTGCGATGTTTGAGAGGCTCTATTATTAATGTCTTTAATAATCGATTGCTTGTAGCTGCTGCCGCCGCTGACTAAGAATAGAATGGAAGAGCCAATCATCGCCGCCAGCATCATATGAATGAGCGCACGCGAAATACGGATTGGCCGGTTCGACGGAAGGCCGAACAGCTTATGAATGCGAGCCGGTGTATAGTTAGCAACGAGCTCCGCGAGCAGAGCGTTGCATAACCCACATGTCATTATGATGTAGGTGTAGAACATGATTTCTTGATTTAACGTATCCGTACCGTTGTTAATCAGCACATACATCGGCATGCCAATCACTGCCCAATAGATCCCACCCGCACCTATGAAGCCCAGCTTCGGCCACCGCACATTAAGCGCAATAATGATGACCGCCTCCGCTAGATGGCTCCATAACAAGAAGTCCGTACTCTGCGTACCAATCAACGCCCCATAGACGAGCGCAAGAAGCAGCAGTCCTCCCCTCCAGCCGAACCAGGCGACTGCGAGAAACAAGAAGACTGCCGTGAACGATCCGCTAATGCCAAAGAGCGGAGATATCGGAATGGAATAACAGATATAGGATAATAGTCCCAGCAATAAAAAGACAAAGCTATTCCTTCGAAATAGAAATGCTACAATCCGATTAGTCATGCTGTGCTCCTTCTAACTCGATGTTTGTAGGGCAAATAGTCTGATTATTGCGGTGAACGAGCGCTTGTGACTCCCTTCCATACATAAAGAGAATCAGAAGAAACATAATCTTAAAGTCCTACTTACTATTAACATCGGCCGATAACAAGGTATATTTCAGTGGAAAACCAGCTGCTGCGGAAAGATTTTCAATTCGGATACCATTCCTTATCGCTATAGACAGCCTAACATAAAAAACAGCGATCCAGTATACTCCTGAATCGCTGCTCGGCTTATATTTCATATGGATGATTCGATATAAAAGGCCTGATGCGAACCGCACACACTTTGAATCCAGGCATTCGACACGTCGGATCTAGAGCCTGATTCGTCAATACGTTTACATTCTGGCTGTCGCCCCAATGCATCGGCACGAATACGGTATCGTCTCTAATCGTACGCGTAATCCGGCAGCGAACGACGATCTCTCCGCGGCGCGATGTGACTACAGCCAGCTTCCCATCCGCTAGGCCATACTGCTTCGCCGTCTTCGGGTGCAGCTCCACGAATGATTCGAAATCCCGCGAAGCAAGCGTATGGCTCCGACGGGTCTGAACACCTGTCAAGTAATGGCTTAGTACGCGCCCAGTCGTCAGATAGATCGGATATTCATCATCCGTCAGCTCTGCTGGCCAATGGTTGTCGACGGCAATCAGCTCTGCACGTCCATCCGCATGGGCGAAGGATGCTTCGAACATGCGGCCCTTCCCTTCCTCTGCCGGGTCAGGACAAGGCCAGTACACACCCTCCTCGCGGCGAAGTCGGTCGTACGTAATGCCGTAGTAATCCGCTAATCCGCCACGGCTTGCCACCCGAAGCTCCTCGAAGATGTGCTCCGCACGCTCATATTGGAAATATGCGCCGCGCCCGAGCCCTTCTGCCAGTTCGCATAGAATACGCCAGTCATTCTTCGCTTCCCCAGGAGCAGGCCGATGCCCTTCTCGCAGCAGCACGCGTCCTTCCAGATTCGTGAGCGTACCCTCGTTCTCCAAATAAGCCGTCACCGGCAAAATCAAATCAGCCGAGCGTGCCGTCTCCGACATGAACATGTCTGCTACGACGAGCAGATCAAGACGCTCCATCGCCGCTTGAACCAAGCTCGCGTTCGGGTTCGATACAACCGGATTAGAGCCCATGACGAGCAGCGCACGAATATCGCCCTCATACACCTTCTCCATCATCTCGTAAGCTGACACGCCTTTGCCTGGCAGCTCATTAGGATCGACGCCCCATACGTCCGCGATATAGGCGCGATGCTCTGGATTCTCGATCGAGCGGTAGCCAGGCAGCTGGTCAGCCTTTTGCCCGTGCTCACGCCCGCCCTGTCCATTGCCTTGACCTGTAATTGCGCCATAGCCGCAGCCTGGCTTACCGATCTTACCCGTCAGCAGCACAAGGTTCAGCAGGTTGCGCACCGCCATATAACCGTCTGTCTGCTGCTCCACGCCGCGAGCGGTGAATACCATGCCCGTCGCCGCTCTGCCGAAGGTCGTCGCCGCCTTGCGTATCAAGTCTGCAGGCACGCCTGTCATTGCCGCGATTTCGTCCAGCGACTGCTCCAGCAGATGCGAGCGAAGCGCATCATACCCTCGCGTCCGCTCCCGAACGAACGCCTCATCGACAAGTCCTTCATCGAGCAGCGCCCGCAGCATCCCGTTCGCCAGCGAAGCGTCCATGCCTGGCTTTACTTTCAGATGCAGATCAGCAAGCCTCGATGTCTCTGTCTCCCTCGGGTCGATCACAATAATGAACGATCCATTCTCCTTCGCCCGGGTAAAATACGGCATTAACGTCGGCTGACACTCCGCGACGTTCGTGCCTGCAAGCACAATGCACTTCGCCAACGGGATATCCGACAGTGGATTCGTCAATCCTCGGTCGAGACCAAGCGCCTTGCTGCCGGCTGACGCCGCCGCGGACATGCAGAACCTTCCGTTATAGTCGATGTACTTCGAACGAAGCGCGACTCGTGCGAATTTGCCGAGCAGGTAAGCCGTCTCATTCGTCAGCGATCCGCCGCCGTAAACACCGATTGCATCCGCTCCGGATTGCTCCTCAATCTGCTTAAAGCGGCTAACAATTAACGAGATTGCATCTTCCCATGAGATGCGTTCGAATCCGCCCTCCCGCTTCACCAGCGGATATAGAATCCGATCCTCGCTGACCGCATGCTGATAGGCATTCATCCCCTTCACGCATAAGCGGCCTTCTGACGCGCGATTCGGCTTCGCCTCTACCGTATACTGCGGTTCCCCTACCACAGCACTGCCCGATTCGGTCAGTCTCATCTTGCATTGCACGCTGCAGAACGGGCACTGCGTCTCCATGACAAGCGAAGTCACTACTGCTCCGCCCCTATCCGCCGCGACATGTTCGTATGGGTATAGCTTTCTCTTCATGAGCATTCACCTCGTATGGCCATTGGCTGTTCGGCTTCATATTGAGCGCGCAGCAGCAGCGTTCTGCGGCTGCGCGGATCGAGCACCCGCTCGCGGACTGCAACAACGCCGACGCGGTCCAGCCACTCCCAGACCGGCTCGCCGTACACCGCTTCTTCTGCATACAGCTGTAGTACGGCAGCAGCTGTATCCACGACAGCTCGTTCATTCGGCTCCGTCAAGAGCAGCTTCGCTTCCTTCACCTCGATGCCAGCAGAACCGCCAACGTATAGCTCCCAGCCGCTAGGCACGCCTACGATGCCTACATCACGCACGAGCGAGCCAGCGCGATGCAGCGGGCTTGCCGAGACCGCCGCGCTCACCGTTGTAGGCAGCTGCAGCTGCTCTAAACGTCGTTCCAGCGCAGCCCCTACAGCTACGGAATCGCGCACAGCGCCTCGCTCATAGGCGATACCGCCGCATGTCACAACCGATGCGACAGGCCGGCCATACATATGTGCAGCAACCGGACCGCCTATCGTCTGCGATACGCCCGCCGCTTCTTCCGCTGACAAGCCAAGCAGCTCCAGCCGTCCGTCTCCGTTCAGCTTCGCCAGCGGCACCTGATAGCGTTCGATCGCATCCGCAATGCGCCGCAGCTGGTCAGCCGTGGCAACGCCGCCATACAAGCGCGGTTGAACCGCGTAAGTGCCGTTCGCAAGCGCTGCATACGCGCCTTCCTCTACCAACGTGTCCGCTGCTTCTGTCTCGGCTGCCGCTGTCAACGCAGCAGTTGAGACCTGATCCCGTCCATTCGCGCTTACACGCCCCAGCACACCGATATAGTAACGGATCGCTGGTCGACAGATGCCGCAGCCATCCTCCGTCTTCCAGCCGAGTGCAGCCATTGCTTCACGAGTGCTTGAGGTTAGGCTTGCAGCAATCGCATCCTTCAGCTGTTCGCGGCTTAGCGTCGTGCAGCCGCACAGCGGCGCTGCCTGCACCGCATCTTCATCGCTGCTCTCAAGCGCGCATTGCAGCAGCGCTGATACAAGAGGCTTGCAGCCGCCGCAGGAGCTGGCCGCACGGGTGCATTCACGCACCTGTTCAAATGTTTCGAGCCCCTGCTCCCGGATCGTCGCTCTTATAGTCCCTTTGCTGACCCCATTGCAGGAACAAATCGTTTCACTATCCGATAGCCCGCTTACATACTCGGTCGTGCCGCCTCCCGCCCCGCTGCCTGAAGCGGACGCTTCCTGCTGCAGAACCGATATATCCGCTCCCTGCTTCACATAGCTAAGCAGCTTATTGCTGTCTCCGCTGTCGCCGAACAGAACGGCGCCAACGATCCGGTTGTCTCGAATGCCGATTTTGCGATACGTTCGGCGAATGCCGTCATACGACATCTGCATCGTGGACAATTGCGAATCCTCAATGTCGCCAACCGAGAATACATCCACGCCAGACACTTTCAACTGCGAATAAAGCACCGAGCCGTGATAGCCTTCGGTCTCCTGCTCGCAGATCGCTTTCGCCAGCACCTTGCCCTGTTCATACAATGGAGCAACCAAGCCATATACCATATCCCGATGCTCCGCGCACTCTCCCACGGCATAGACATTCGGCGCACTTGTCTCCATACGATCGTTGACAACAATTGCGCGATGCACATCAATGCCGCTCTCCGCGGCAAGCCGTACATTCGGCTTAATGCCAACTGCAATTACAACTAGATCGACAGCAAGCCTGCTGCCGTCTGTAAACTGGAGTGCCTCGACCCTTTTGCGGCCGACAATGCGCTCTGTATTTTTCTCCAGCCAAATCCTCATGCCTTGCTGCTCCAGCTCTTGCTTAAGCATACTTGCCGCTTGAGGGTCTAACTGCCTATTCATCAAATAAGGGCTGTTGTGGATAACATGAACGTCCTTCATTCCGAGATTAAGCAGTCCTCGTGCAGCCTCCAGACCAAGCAGGCCGCCGCCAATGACAGCAGCACGCTGGTAATTCGCCGCAGTCTCCACCATCAGCTCGCAGTCTTTCATATTCCGAAAAGCGGTCACGCCCGGCTTGTCGATGCCAGGCAGCGGCAGCATGAAAGGAAGCGACCCTGTCGCGATAATAAGCTTGTCATAGGGGGTCGTTCTTCGGCGATCCGTGTGTACGACTTGCTTCACCGTATCGATTGCGGTAACCGTCTCGCCAGTGTGAAGCGTAATGCCACGCTCCTCATACCAGGCATAATCATTGATCGTAATGGCTGACATAGGCGTATCGCCCTGCAGCACCTTGGATAACATGATTCGGTTATAATTCGGATGCGGCTCTGCGCCAAAAATCGTAATGTCAAACGTATCGGGACGCAGATTCAAAATTTCCTCGATACAGCGGACGCCTGCCATCCCGTTTCCGATGAGAACTAGCTTCTGCCTCGTCATCGCTTTCCCTCCAGGTTTCTTTCTCCAGACCTTATCCATTTGATCTCTATTTAATGTAAAGATAGTTAACATGAAGGTCATATATTTAAACAAAATAAAGACCGAAATATATGTGTGTTAAGATATGTAACATTAACTTCAATGTACCCCACTGTAGAAGAATAATCAATAGCGATTTAGCATCATATCAAAGCTAACCAATATCCCCTCCAAGAAATCGACCATACTTTATATGTTAGATTACGTAACGTGAAAGTCGATTTTAGATTAACAAACGCTCACCTTTCGCCAATTCATCGAGCCGATCCGATTATTTCCTCGGAAATAGACAAAATAACGCAAAAAGCAGCCTTCACCGTCGGTCCACGGCAAAGACTGCTTAAAAATTCAGAGCAAAATATTAATAGGACGACTTATTCCGATTCCAATTCTACAAGATGCGATGAACCAGCATATCCTCCAACTCGTACACATACTCGACAGGCTTGTCGTTAAAAGGAATGTACGCCTCGAATGCATTCGTGTCGCGGTTGTAAATAACCCCACCCTTCGCTTGCAGCAGCACGCCCAAGTCGACAGCCTCAAGCCGGTCATCCTTGAAACGAACTAGAATGGTGTTAACCGGTATGCTGGTATCGCTATAAACGAGCTCATTGATGCCATCGCGATTCCAATCGCCCAGCTGCGTATGATAGTTAAAGAAAAGGTTTTGTACCGGAATCCCATTCTCCAGCCGTACGTACCGCTCGACCGCGCAATTCGCGCCACAAGCGCCCCGTAATCGACTATAGCTTGCGCCGAACACATCCGCCTTGTCGACTACAATATCCTTCTCGTAGACATCGCCGCCTATAGTGCCCAGCTCATAAACGCTATCACCCGATAATAACCCTATGAAGCGTTCTGTCGGAACATGTGGGTCTGGCTTGGCGTACACCCAATAAGTCTGGCCTTCAAAGTCAATCGTTCGCGTACGATCGCGCTCCGGAATGACGGAGCCGGGCACCTTGCGAATCGAATCGACTGCTTCCGCCAACGGCTGGAAGTCAAGCTTCAGCTGCTGCGGAAAGGCTGTCCCATCCTCTGCCTGTTCAAGAGCCTTATGTTGAAGGTCAGCGGCCGCCGCTTGTTCAGGTATCGGCTCCCGCTCGAGATGATAGATCTCATTATTTCGATGTCCGTCCGCGATGGCTCGCTGCTCCTGCCCCTGCTGGATGCTCGTTATGCTCGTAACTCCGACAAACACAAGCAGTGCCAGCGCTATAGCGCCTCCTGCCCACCCTAGCCAATTCTCCTTCCTCACCGTGCGCTCCTCATTTCGTTATCATTGTTACATAGATAGACTCAACACGCTTGAATAAAGTTGCATGCGGGCCGCTCTGCAGCTGCAGTGATTTCCTAGTTCTGTGAGGGACTGCAATTAACCCGCATAGTTCTGGATTCGCCACATACGATTACACGAAGCAATCTTCTGCAACCAATGGGTGGGTGTAGGCGTACTTCATACTATAACCAACATTTTACACAGGGGGTAAGCTCAACAATGAGTACGGTTACAGATATCAACTCGAATGTATCTCGTCGTGGTCCACGTCCTGGTCGAATTATCGGCTGGAGTCTTGGCGCCCTGCTTGTCATTATCGTTGCCTTCAACAGCTACACGACTGTCGAATACGGTCATGTTGGCTTGTACAAAACGTTCGGCAAGCTGAACGATAGTGTGCTGGAGCCAGGCATTCATTTGAAGATCCCTTTCGTCCAATCCGTCATTGAGGTAAACACGCAGGTTACGAAAGCGGAGACTGACTCGACTGCTTCCTCGAAGGATTTGCAGCCTGTGTCGACGCATGTTGCCGTCAACTACTCGGTTAACAAGGCGGCAGCGTTTAATCTGATGAATAACGTCGGCTCCACCTACGATAACGTCATTATTAGCCCAGCTGTGCAAGAGATCGTCAAAGAGGTGACAGCCCGTTATCCTGCCGAGGATTTGATTGCGAAACGCGACGTTGTGGCAGGTGAAATAAGCGAGCAGCTAACGAAGCGGCTGGCGAAATACGATCTCATCGTGAAAGAGATTAATATCGTGAACTTCAAATTCAGCGACGCCTTCAACCAATCGATTGAGGCGAAGCAGGTTGCACAGCAGCAGGCGCTGAAAGCCGAGAACGATCTGAAACGCGTGCAGATCGAAGCGAAGCAGCTCGTCGCCCAAGCCGAAGCCGAGGCGCAATCTCTCAAGCTGAAGAAACAGGAGGTTACACCAGAGCTCGTACAGCTGAAGCAGATCGAGGTTCAAGAGAAAGCACTGGAGAAATGGGACGGCCGACTGCCAAGCGTTACCGGCGGCGCTACGCCATTCATCGACCTTACTTCGACGCTCAATTCGAACGGAAGCGCAAACGCCGGTCAAGCGCCTGTTAAACAACAGTCGACCGAGACGGACACGACGCAAAGCCAGCCTTAACGACATGAATCGTTAACCCTAACGCCTATGGCCGTCTCGGCCATAGGCGTTTTATGTTTACATGCTCGCTGAAACGGCTCGTTAGAGGCTTCTTGCTCCTGCCCCGCTCACCAATGCGTGATGAACCGTTTTACTTCCCTCATTGTCTCCCGAAAGGAAAAATGTAATTTGCATATTTATAAATAGGTTTATAATATTGTTAATTTGCCATTAACAGTGTACACTAGCTGTAGACATATAAGGGAGGTTGCTCGCCATATGAAGAAATCGATTAAACTTGCTGCTGCGGCCGTTCTTACGGCTGCAATATTAAGCGCTTGCAGTGACAGCAGCACCGACAAGGACACCACTAATAACAACACGAATACACAAGCTGAGAACCAAGCTGACACGCCAAGCGAGACGTCGAACCAGACGAGCGACGCGCCAGCTGTGGAAGCGCCTGTTTTTGAAAACGTATCCGTACATGACCCATCTGTCATCAAAGTCGACGAAACCTACTATGTATTCGGCTCTCACCTGGCTGCTGCGAAGTCGAACGACCTGATGAAATGGTCCCTCATCGACTCCGGCGTTATCGATGGCAACGTCCTTATTCCGAACGTCATGGAAGAGCTGAAGGAAACGCTTGATTGGGCAGAGTCCGATACGCTGTGGGCAGCGGACGTCATCCAGCTCGCTGACGGCAAATTCTATATGTATTACAACGCATGCAAGGGCGACTCCCCTCGTTCGGCGCTTGGCGTTGCAGTGGCGGACAATATTGAAGGCCCTTACAAAAATCTCGGCATTATCCTGAAATCCGGTCAATGGGGCGAAGTAAGCCCTGACGGCACTGTATATGACGCAACGGTACATCCGAACGTCGTTGACCCTGATACGTTCTTCGACAAAGACGGCAAGCTGTGGATGTTGTACGGCTCCTACTCCGGCGGTATCTTCATCATGGAGATGGATCCGAAGACTGGCATGCCGCTCCCAGACCAAGGCTATGGCAAGAAGCTGCTTGGAGGCAATCACAGCCGAATCGAAGGCCCTTACATGCTGTACAGCCCGCAAACGGACTACTACTACATGTTCTTGTCCTACGGCGGACTTGCCGCCGATGGCGGATACAACATCCGTGTTGCACGTTCCAAGAATCCGGACGGTCCATTCGTCGACTCCGAAGGACAAGACCTTATCGATGCAATGGGCTCACCAGGCACATTGTTCGATGACCCTTCCTATGCGCCATACGGCGTGAAGCTGATGGGCAATTTCAAATTCAATGCGGTAGATGGCGAGCCGACAGGCAACCCATATGCCATCGACTTCGGTTACGTCTCGCCAGGTCACAACTCGGCTTACTATGACGAGAAGACAGGTCAATACTACCTGATCTTCCATACTCGCTTCCCGAGCCGCGGCGAGGCCCATGAGGTTCGTGTCCATCAAATGTTCATGAACGCTGACGGCTGGCCTGTCGTTGCACCACACCGCTATGGCGGCGAGACGATCGGCAAGTACGCCGCCTCCGATATCGTCGGCGACTACAAATACGTAAACCACGGCCACGACATTACAGCTGAAATCGTGGAATCGTCCGTCGTTACGCTGTCCGAGGACGGCAAAGTAAGCGGCGCAGTGACAGGCACTTGGAAGCTCGATGGCGACCATAATGCCGTGATCTCGATAGACGGCGTCGATTACAAAGGTGTATTCCTGCGTGAATACGACGAGAGCATGGAAACGCAGGTTATGACGTTCAGCGCCCTGTCCGACAAAGGCATCGCAATCTGGGGCAGCCACGTTGCGCTCGAGAAGTAATCTTTTCTCATACAGCTGAAGATCTATTGCTATTCCGATGTCCTATGAACGATTTGCATCTCGCAACATCGCATGACGTTAGAACTACGTATCGATATGCTGCGAAAGTCAAACAAGCCGGCTGGATGCCGGCTTGTTTGTTATCGATCTTCCGACCCCGATTGCAGCTTTGCTATTGCCAATTACCCCTTCTCAAATAACTAGCCGCCGTCGAATCGCCTTTTATTAACTCGAACAACGACGAAACGCTCATTTACTCACGCGCGTTCAAAAATCTCCCAATCGACTTATAGAAAATTTTATCTAATATGCTAAGATGAAACCGCATACACCGCAAGGTGACCGATAACGCACATTACACGATGCAGGAGGTGGTTCAATCGGCGCTGCTCGGCCGAGAAACAAGCCAACCGGGACTGTCCAGCTTTCGAAAGCATCCGGCAGCCATTTTTCGAAAACGTTTTCAGAACATTCCGAAAATCTTTTATTCCAATTATTCGATCGGAGGTATTATTGTGATTTGTACAAGGCTTACCCGATGGTGCAGCCTGCTGCTAGCAACCATGCTCATTGGCACCTCCCTCTCCATCGCCGCGCCGGCTGCTCATGCAGCAACAAGCGTGCCGTACACGTGGAAGAATGTCGTGACGGGCGCAGGCGGCGGATTCGTGCCTGGCATTATTTTTAACGAAACCGAGAAAGACCTGATCTACGCAAGAACGGATATCGGCGGCGTCTATCGCTGGAACGCGGCGGACAGCAGCTGGATTCCACTGCTCGATAACGTCGGCTGGACGGACTGGGGCAAGCTGGGCGTTGATGCGCTCGCGACAGACCCTGTCGACCCGAACCGCGTCTACATCGCAACCGGTATGTATACGAACGGCTGGGACCCGAACCATGGCTACATCATGCGCTCAACGGACAAAGGCGACACGTGGCAGAGCACGCAGCTTCCATTCTATGTCGGCGGCAACATGCCCGGCCGTTCGATGGGCGAACGCCTCGCGATTGACCCGAACAAGAACAGCATCCTTTATTTTGGCGCACGCAGCGGCAACGGTCTGTGGAAGAGTACGGACTATGGCGTAACATGGAACAAAGTAACGAGCTTCACGAACGTCGGCACTTATGTGCAGGATCCTACTTACCCATACACGGCGGATATCCAAGGTATCGCATGGATCACGTTCGACAAGTCGACCGGCACGTCCGGCAATGCAACGCAAACGATCTACGTTGGTGTAGCGGACAAAGGCAACAGCGTATTCCGTTCGACGGACGGCGGCGCAACGTGGTCTGCCGTCCCAGGGCAGCCGACAGGCTTCCTTCCTCACCATGGCGAGATCTCGAACGGCAACCTGTTCATTACGTACAACGATAGCAGCGGCCCTTATGACGGGGTACAAGGTGACGTCTACCGCTACAATATCGCAACTGGCGTATGGACGAACATTAGCCCGATTCCAAGCACGAGCTCGGATCTTTATTTCGGCTACGGCGGTCTCGCTGTTGACCGTACGAATCCGGATACAATCATGGTCACGACACTCAATTCATGGTGGCCGGACGCCAACATCTACCGCTCCACAGATGCAGGCGCAACATGGACGAGCATCTGGTCGTGGAACGGCTATCCGAGCCGTACCCTGCTGTACACGCAGGATATTTCGGCAGCGCCATGGCTGGACTTCGGCTCCAACCCGCAGCCTCCTGAGCCTGCACTGAAGCTCGGCTGGATGATTGGCGACATTGAGATCGACCCATTCGATCCGAACCGCATGATGTACGGAACAGGCGCAACGATCTATGGCTCGAACAACCTGCTCAACTGGGGGACGAGCACGAAGGTAAACATTTCGGTGATGGCCAAAGGAATCGAGGAAGAGGCTATCTTTGACCTGATCAGCCCGCCGTCCGGCGCGAACCTGCTCAGCGCAATGGCTGACGTGTCCGGCTTCCGCCATGATAGTCTGACGACTTCCCCTACCACAATGTTCGTTGGTCCAAACAAAACAAACAGTATCGACTTCGCCGAGCTGAACCCGGGCTTCATGGCCCGCGTTGGCGCAGTAGATGACACCAACACCGCTTCGATCGCCTTCTCGTATGACGGGGGCGGCAACTGGTACAACCCGAACCGTCCATCTGGTACAAAAGGCGGCGGCAACATCGCTGTATCCGCTGATGGCAGCACGCTCGTCTGGAGCACATCTGACCAAGGCGTCTATTATTCCGCTGGCGGCAACTCCTGGACAGCGATTTCGAACCTCCCGCAAGGCTCGAAGGTAGCATCTGACCGTGCGAACAAGAACAAGTTCTACGCTTTCGGCGACGGCAAAGTGTACGTCTCCACGAATGGCGGCGCATCCTTCACGCAGTCTGCAGCAGCAGGCCTGCCAACGACCGGCGACCTGAAGACGGTATTCGGCAAGGAAGGCGAAGTATGGATTGCCGGCGGCAGCGACACGACCGTATATGGACTGTGGCATTCATCCGACAGCGGCGCAACGTTCACGAAGCTGTCCAACGTGCAGGAGGCTGACGTTGTAGGCTTCGGTAAAGCAGCAACCGGCCAGACGTACCCAGCTATCTATACGTCCGCGAAGATCGATGGCGTACGCGGCTTCTTCCGCTCCGATGATGCCGGCGCCTCATGGGTACGCATCAACGATGACGCGCACCAATACGGCGTTACGAACAGCGTGATTACAGGCGACCCTCGCATCTATGGCCGCGTCTACATCGGCACGAACGGCCGCGGTGTCATCTACGGCGATCCGAACGGCTCAACGCCAATCAACAGCTCTTCGATTACGCCGACTACGGCATCGTTCGATAAGAAAACGGCAAACCAAGCCGATATCGGCGTTGCATTGACACTGAACGGCAACACATTGTCCAGTATTAAGAATGGCTCCGCTGCGCTAGTCGCTGGTACAGACTACACCGTATCGGGCACGACGGTCACGATTAAGAAAAGCTATCTCGCTGCACAAGCCGTTGGCACAACAAATCTAACGTTCAACTTCAGCGCAGGCTCCGCTGTTACGCTCTCGATTTCGGTTGTCGATACGACTTCTGTGGTGACGAATTCGACGATTACGCCAACTACGGCATCGTTCGATAAGAATACAGCGAACCAAGCCGATATCGGCGTTACGCTGACGCTGAACGGCAACACGCTGTCGAGCATTAAGAACGGCTCCGCTGCGCTCGTATCGGGTACGGACTACACGGTGTCGGGTACGGACGTAACGATTAAGAAATCGTACCTCGCTGCTCAGGCAGTCGGCACAACGACGCTGACGTTCAACTTCAGCGCGGGGGCGGCGGCTAATTTGACGGTGACGGTTGTGGATACAACGCCAACAACGACGCCTGGCAGCTTCAAGCTTCAGCTGTTCAACGGCCAGGCGACGGGCACAACCAATACGCTCAGCCCTCGCATTAAGCTCGTGAACACAGGCACGACAGCGCTCAATCTCGCGAACGTCAAGCTCCGCTACTACTACACGGCGGATGGCAGTCAAACGCAAGTGTTCTGGTGCGACTGGTCGCAGGTCGGCAGCGCGAATGTCACCGGCACATTCGTCACGATGCCAACGGCGAAGACGGGCGCGGACACGTATCTGGAGATTGGCTTCACGAGCGCCGCAGGCACGCTGGCAGCCGGCCAATCGATCGATCTGCAAATCCGCATCAACCGTTCCGATTGGTCGAACTATACGCAAACAGGCGACTACTCCTTCAACCCAAGCAGCACGAGCTATGTGGACTGGAACAAAGTGACGGGCTACCTATCCGGAGCGCTGCAGTGGGGGATTGAGCCTTAAGTAGTTGTGTGAAAAACGTACAAGAAGGACCAACCGTGACGGTTGGTCCCTCTTGTTGTGGTAGTTCTTTTCTTTCAATCCTCGCCTCCTGCACGCAGAGCGACGATGAAAGTTCTCGAGGCTCAACGCCAACTGAACTTTCAATCCACGCTCCCGCACGGGGAGCGACACGCCTGCCTCGGTGTACACGGTCTCCGCAACCCTCTTTCAATCCACGCTCCCGCACGGGGAGCGACGCGCACAGCGCTGCCGGTCAATCCACGATACACTTGGCTTTCAATCCACGCTCCCGCACGGGGAGCGACCCAGTAAAGCTGTAATATTGCACAATCGTTTTACTTTCAATCCACGCTCCCGCACGGGGAGCGACCTGCGACAGGCGATAATCCATGCGGAGCGCGAGCTTTCAATCCACGCTCCCGCACGGGGAGCGACACTATCAGATAGTTCCCAACCTTCTGTGCCTCTGCTTTCAATCCACGCTCCCGCACGGGGAGCGACGAGAAAGCCCTCGAAAAGCTTGGTAAGACGAAACAGCTTTCAATCCACGCTCCCGCACGGGGAGCGACGTTACCTAGCCAATTTTTGCCCGGCGATTTTATCTTTCAATCCACGCTCCCGCACGGGGAGCGACTTTTTAACGAAATAGCATCCAACGCATCCCTGCTCTTTCAATCCACGCTCCCGCACGGGGAGCGACTTTTTAACGAAATAGCATCCAACGCATCCCTGCTCTTTCAATCCACGCTCCCGCACGGGGAGCGACGCGTTGGTATTCTCGCCAGAAGAAGCGACAAGAACTTTCAATCCACGCTCCCGCACGGGGAGCGACCAGATGCTCTTGAAACGACAGAAATCATGTTGCACTTTCAATCCACGCTCCCGCACGGGGAGCGACGAATAAATGCATTTGAACGTAGCAGCAGCTGCGTCTTTCAATCCACGCTCCCGCACGGGGAGCGACGGTATTAGCTTCTCGTAAGGTGTAACGAGTAGTTAACCTTTCAATCCACGCTCCCGCACGGGGAGCGACACGCACACTTTCATGTGTTAACGATTGATAGGATCTTTCAATCCACGCTCCCGCACGGGGAGCGACCTCAACGTCGGTCGGGTCATAATAGACCGTCTTCCTTTCAATCCACGCTCCCGCACGGGGAGCGACTTAAAGCACACCAATGGGCGGCGGCGTCCGGCGCCTTTCAATCCACGCTCCCGCACGGGGAGCGACCTCGTCCCGCCCTACGCGGCGTACACGCACGAATCTTTCAATCCACGCTCCCGCACGGGGAGCGACACTTCACCCTTCTCATCTTGGTCAGCCTTGCAGATCTTTCAATCCACGCTCCCGCACGGGGAGCGACAGTATTACTTTTTAAACCAGTCCTATCAAGGCTTTCAGCCTTATAAATCGCGAACCTCAAAAACCACTGTCGCTTAGAACAATTCATTTATCCATAATTACTTTAATTTCCTTGTGTATCATATGGCGCGAACCTCCCAGGGATTTCAAGTGAGCTTCAGGTTCGCACCATTACAATAGCGTGGCTTATTCCAATATTAGCACGCCTTCCGGGTCATACCCTTGCTTTGCACCAACATGCTCGACACGTTTTCTCCAATTACTCCCGAGCATATAGTAACGCAAGCTGTCTCGATCTTCGTCAATTGTTTTCTCCAGCCTTACTTTCAGTTGTTTGAATTGAACGGGATCAACGAGACATTCAAACACTGAATTTTGAACACGCTGACCGTAGTCGAGGCAGAGCTTCGCCACCTCTCTTAATCTCTTTCTCCCCTCGGCTGTTGTCGTCTCTACGTCATACGTTACAAGCACCATCATCAGAAGCAACCTCCCATTTCTTTATTTCCATAAGAATGGTGGATACTCTGCCAAATCTCCACGTATATATCTAGCTAACAATAAAGCTTGAGCGTATGGCAACAGACCTACCGGAATCTTTTCTTGCAAGAATGGGTGAGTAATTTCCTCCTGTTTGCGTTTCTGCCATGCGGCGATTAATTCCTTCTTCAGTTCAGACTTCAATAAAACAGCACCATTTTCTTTGGTTATGAATTGACCTTCATGTACTTGTTTCCGATTAACCATACTCAACACAAGACGATCAACCAGATAACAACGCAGCTCCTCCATAACATCAAGCGCCAAACTCTGCCTACCGGGCCGATCTCGATGCAAGAAGCCCACCTGCGGATCAAGACCTACTGTTTCTAGTGCAGCATTTACGTCGTTCTTCAGAACACCATACAGGTAGGACAGCATTGCATTCATACGGTCCAATGGTGGTCTGCGGTTCCTTCCTCTCAAATAGAAATACTCTCTGCTAACCAAAATCAAGTCGTTCAACGCCGCAAAATATCTTCTTGCTGCGTCACCTTCCAATCCTCTGATATCTTCCAGTGACTCTAGCTTTAACACTTTCTTTAAATATCTTTTTAAAAACTCTGTTTCTCGCTTAGCAATTACCATATCAATTGATTCCGAATGATCTCGTATCCCACGATTCAATACTGCCCTAGCATTCGCTACTTTTGCAAATATGAATCTTCGAGCTAAATCGGCTGACTTAACGCCATCAGCAATTCTATACTGTTGGCGGCGTAATAATACATTCCCTTTCGTCTCTCCCTGCACACGAGCAAGGAATTGACCATTCTCACGGTGAAAGGATAATGCGACTCCCCGTTCAGCACACAGATGCATCAGTGCAGGACTTGCACCAGCGTGTCCGAATGTTACGATTGCTTCTAAATTATGAACAGGAATCCGAAATGGCGGACGATCCTCACTTTTAACGACGACATTCTCCCCATCACGAGCTAAATAACTATCTGGGTTCGTTACATAAAGCGTATTAAGCAGCTTACGCATTATATCCCCCCGACACCGATTGCAAGTACTTGATCATGTAGTGGTCCGAGCGTTTCCCTAACATCTTGGGCTGACAGCCCTCATATAGTGAACAACGATCACATCGCGCGTTATAGGTAGCCAATGGTGTCCTCCCCTCCAATATCAACTCGTGCATGTCTCCAATAATTGTTTTTACTGAGGACCTCAACTCCTCTGTCAGCTCGACACGTGATCTGCGTTCGATTTCACCGTAGAACAACGCTCCTTCATCGATCGCAACACCGAACATCTCTTCCAGACAGATGCCCTGGAGACACAACTGCAGCTCATCAGCGGAATCTTTCTTCGGCTTACCTCGCTTGTATTCTATAGGATACGGTCTCCATCTCCCTGAACGAGAAGGGAGAGCTACACCGCTCTCCCCCTCTATACAACGATGGAATTCTACAACATCCGCTACCCCGTATACAGCTAGTTGATGCGACACCAACGGCATAGAGCGCGTAATGATCATATTGCCGCGTGTTTCCACACTATAGGGATTATCAACTTTCTTATGCAACTGTTGGCCTTCGAATGTTAGTACATTTTCCGCCCAATACTGCTCGATATGAATTAGTGCCCATTGCCGTTTACAGAATGCATAATGCTGAATCCCTGACAACATCACATAGTCATCTTCCGATCTACCTGCCAGCATACTGCTCAACCTGCAGTCCTTCCAATGGTTGAAGGACAAATTCATAATCCGCATACGACTTGGGTTCAGCTACAAGTCGCTCCACAAGCAAAGATCGATGTACTTTGGCCGATGAATATTGTCCCAGCTTGGAGCGATGAGCCCACCAATAGACTGTATGAACCTCCAAGCTACCTTCTGGTCGTGCAGAAGATGCATCATTCTCGAATAACGAAATAAGTGCTTCTTTGATTTTATCTGCATCAGCATTCGAAAATCCCGTCTTTTCAGCTAATTGTGGATTGATGCTGCCGTAGAAAATGTACACGCCAGAATCCACTCGATGCTTCATCCCCATTGTATCCGATCCTCTGTTTGTTCCAGACTCACCATTCACACTCTTGGTAATTTGCATACTAGTAATATCGATAGGATCAACACTGGTGGCTGTGTGAATTGACACTGGACCACGAACTCCTACCGACACGCCGCCATTCTTGTCCCCCTTGAACGCAAACACTTGTCCGAAGCTGCGAACGTCAATCCATTCCTGACAAGCAACCCGAGCAAATTCATCGCTAGAGACAGTTTTAGACTTGAATATCTTCTCCAACTCTCCATTCGCTTCTGCTCGTTCTCGCAAACTATTATAAGCATCGGTTTTACGATCATTGGACTGAACAAATATAGATTCGCCCATATCCATCAGACGATTACGAATTTTACGTTTTAGGGCAACATCAGATATTTCGCCATGTCCGTCATAATTTTGTCGTGGCCGGTTTCCGTTTAACGGGTCTCCGTTCGGATTAGCCTTTGTCACTGATAATACAACAGCAAAATCAATTTTATGATTCAAGGTTGTCATCTTCTATCTCTCCCTCATAATTTGATTGTTTAGATATTTCTGATGATTTTTTCGATTTCATATTTTGATAGAGTTGATTCCTTTGGGTTGAGAAACCAAGTAGATAGGTATGTGTTAATGGTTTGTTCGAGAACTCTTCAATCGTAAACCTGCTTGTGATTTCGTCTATCATCTTTGACCATCCGGTTGCCTTTACTCCGTATCTTACAAAGTAAGGCTGTAAACTAGCATAAATCGTGGACCATGTTCGAGCAGGATGTCCTGAGAAGGCACTCATATACCGAGTTGCATTCGTCGCGCGCTGTTCATCTCCTAATGCAATCCGTTCGAATACATCAGCGACCGCTAACAAACGCCCGAACAGATAACTGCGATCGTCACTGTTTTCGTTTAACGTCACATCGAACCTCTCCTTCTCTTGTTTTCTTACCAATGCACATGCAATGCTTAACGTCTTCTCCCATTCCCATCTCTCCATAGATACAGGATTAGACGCTCTATGGGCGACGCTTGTCACAATATCCTTCGGTATCGGGCGGCCATCTATGATGCATGGAAGCATTCGCTCCATCAACCCTTTAACGATCTTGTCACTTGCTCTTGGTCCATAAGCAGCATAGGCAATATCCTTCGTAGCAGGAGCCCCATAATATTGAACATATTCTCCCTTGTCATTCTTACGGTATCGATGGAGCCACATACAGCTAGAATGCCAATCAACGAGCTTGTCCAAATACAACTCCTTATTCACATTACGGTAGTATAGTACTGCCATACGTCCCGTCGTAGCAGAATCGAGAACAAGAATATTGACCTTCGAATCCGGATTCAGTATTTTGCCACGATACCCTGCCAACAACTTGCTCACTTCTACAGCTTCTCCCCGACCTGTATCAGAGATTTGAATAGATCCGTCAGCAATAGAATCGGTCGAACCGAAACTAAAGAATGGGTCATCCGGCTCTAATTGATCCAAGTCATTATTTCCCCATACTAAAAAGACACGTTGATCGATGATTTTCCCTTGACGGTTGATTAGCCACTTCAATGCATTATGCGCCTTCTGCGATACCTCATAGCTAATGCTTGCTACTTCATCACTTGCTGAGAATCGCCCACGATAAGTAAACCCACTGGAGTCATTAGACGAAATGAGCTTAGCCTTGTCAGCTGCATTCCTGATCTTATTCGCATGTTTGTCGGTGGCCGGAAGCATCTTCCCCGTGACATAACACAGGTCATTCTCTCCCAATTGGTCACTATAGAAGCGAATGAACGAATTAAACATCTCATGATCTTTCCACACTGGTGTAACGATCTTGTCCGGCGAATAGACATTGAACCTGACAAATGCACTTGTTTGTTCACCAGCTACTACCGAGAAGATCGGTGGTTTCTCATCATAATGCTGTTCCAAGCGTTTGTCCCATTTGTCGACCAGTTTATTACTAGAATCGACAACGAGTATTCTCCATCGAACCAGATCTTCAATTAAACAACCTTTGCGCAGATAGCTATAAATACTTTTAACCTTAGGTACTGCATAAGGAGATTCGGCCCAGGCAGCCAACTGCTGTATGTAATAAATGTAAGGCTCTTCCTTCTTGATCTCTCCGCCATATGCTGCATAATCCCCTGCGACATAACTCAGCTTGTCATGAAGCGGATATGGAGCGATCTTGGCGCCTGCGCGACTAGCCGAATCCTCCGTACAGGGTATTACGGTACTTCCATTGCTCTTAATGATCTGCCCCGAATGAAATTTTCCATCTTCGGTAATAAGCACCTCAATATGTGCCGTCTGTGTCGTATGCGATACTGGTAGCAGCGTATACTCTTGCTCATTCCATTTCAATTCAATATTGCCGACCTGACCAAGATTAGCCTCATAGGTATCGTAAAGATTTAATAACCAGCTCATGGATTCCCCCCCTCTTCCATTTCAACAAGCAGGTCGTCAACTGACATGACGTTATGTCTATCGAACTGTTTAACTTCCATTTCAGCAACTACCCGAATCTGTGTACATTGTTCTGGGCGATCAAACTTGATGACTCCATCTTTCATTACAGGACTCCATAAACGCACTTCCAACTGATTTCTACCTGTTTCATCCGGATAATTCAGTCCGTGTACCATATTCCCAAGATGTAGTTCCCCATATCCATCGTAGAATCCCTCGCCTTCACCAAAAACACATGGCTCAACATATGCCTGGCATTCACGCGTTCCAAGGAAAATATCTCTCCGACCACCGGCCAACAACGATCGTTTTAGGATGTTATGATGCTTATTCTCGTTCCGATCAAAAGCCATGTCTGGACGATTCTCATTGAACTCAAAATGAGCACGCACTTGATACCTCGGTTCTCTTAAATAAGTGTAGTTCGCAAGAGTATTTCCTCCCCCATATTCAATCGGACGAATCCCTTTGGATTCCATTCTAATCGGATTCATTATGCGAACTTCATCCACGATCATTATTAAAGTGGGCTTCCAATAAATTGATTCAACGACTCCCTTGAGTGCTTGATACGTTGGGACCTGATAGGTCAATTTTTCTCCACCAAGCTTGGTTAACGGGTCAGTAAAGAGGGCATATTCACCATAGACAACAAATTCAATTCCATTTCGCATTCACTCACCTCCTTTTGTGTAAATAATTTACAATTACATTTTACACCAACAACCAGATACACTTCAATATTTATTTAAGACAATATATGAATTCGAATAATCGGATTGGCTATGCTATAATAAGCCGTCGCTCATTAGCGTGGATTGAAAGATATAGTGTCTGAAATGAGAACCTATCTTTTTCGAGATAGGTTCCATTGCTCTCTACAGGATATATAAATCTAAATCTTCGTTGTTCTCCAAGTTAACCCCGTACTCCTTGCTATATGCCGATTCTTGTAACACCAATACGTCACAGCCTTCTATTGAAACCACTCCACCGTTCTGCTCTAACCTCCTTACCTCATGTTCATACAGATTTACAGTGTATCGTTGAGCTTGCCTTAGCAGCCTTGTTAGACCGGTAATTGATTCAACTCCGTTCAATCGCGCAATGATTTCTTTACCACCGTCTCCGTATGGGGCAATAACTGACGTTGTAGGACTATCGATAACTTGAAAATACTTCGCGGCAGTTCGGCAACTGTTTATATTAAGCAATTGTAATGGTCCTTCACTTCTCTCCTTATACTTCCTGTAGTCCCGATAGATATAGCTTGTACTCTTCGAGGCAAGCAATAGGTCAGTCATATTCTGTTGAAGCTGTGGAATGAAATAATCCAGTTTCGTCTGAAGTTCTGTATAGAACCGCTTAAAATATACACCTATTGCTTGATTTGACATTATATTTCTGTTGTAATAATTTGCATTTAGTTTCATATCTATGAACAACTGCTGCGCTAGCCTCTTACCAAGTGCAATCTCAGGCAAACGGTCTAAATTCTCCTCTGAATGGTCAATTACATATACAGGCCGAACATCAGACTTACCATGACGATTACATCGACCAGCAGCTTGTGCTATGGAATCCAGTCCCGCTAATGACCGAATAACACAGTCGAAACTGATATCGACTCCTGCTTCGATTAGCTGAGTACTGATACAAATTACTGGCATGCGTTGGTCAAGATGATCACGTATCTGGTCAAGTATAACTTTACGATGAGCCGCACACATTGAAGTACTCAAATGATAGACAGGGACGAGCAGAGATAACGCCTCACGATAAAGTCGCTTTGCAACATCTTTCGTATTCAGAACGACCAGTACGCTATTATTAGCTTTTAGTTTGTCTGCCAGAAATAATATTAATTGCGCTGTGTTTAATGCCCCCTCCGACACCAGATCGACAATCTCAACTCTCTTAAACACTCTGTTGATTTCTTCCAAATTTGATATAATCTCTGCATCAGGTGAAATATCCAGCTGTCTTTTGACATATTGAAGAGCAGGTTGAGTAGCTGTACACAGAACAATGCTCGACTGCCCCACGCTCTTCAAGCAATTCAAAGCATGATTAAATAACGATATGCAATGAATAGGAACCTTCTGCACTTCATCAAAGATAATAACGGACTGAGACAAACTATGAAGTTTTCTAATATCTCGACTGCCTTTAGCATAAAAAACATCTAGAAATTGAACCATCGTCGTAAACACGATCGGTATATCCCAATTCTCTCTCGCAAGCTTCAGCTTTTGTTTGGTGGTTACAACAAGTCCATCTTCCCATTCTTCTTCAACTTCATCTTCAAGATGGTCAATAACGTTGGAATGATGCTCGAGTATATTACTCTCATCCGATAGGATTCGTCGTACTTCCTCCGCATTCTGCTCAATGATCGTTGTATACGGAACGATAAATATAATCTGTTTCTTATTATGTTGAATAGCATGCTTCAACGCATATCGTAAACTTGCCAGCGTCTTACCTCCACCTGTCGGAATAGATAATGTGTATATACCTGATGGGCGCTCAGCATATCGGTCACATTGATCTGACATCGATCTTCGAAGCTGATTGATCGAAGACTGGGTATCTACTCCCTCAGCTAGCTTGTTAATATGTGATAGCAGCTTTTCATAGTAATTTTCGAACAATGTTCGACGAGCTAGTCGCCCTTCTTCTGCGTTGTATTCAGTGTAAGGGTCAGAAACACTCCATTCCTCAAACGACCGTGTGTCAGTTCGATCGGCATCAATCAGTGCACTGAATACATACTTCGTTAAGAACAACATCTTACTTTCAATTGACTCTATAGATACTTCGCTGAGATAACGCTTCATCTCAGCTACTGCTAGTGAGATATACTGTTGTGTCTCTTGCTCACTCATTACATGCAAGTAAAACTGTTGAACAATGTAGTCAAAATCATCAAGATGCTTATCACGTACTCGATTAAGATAAGGGGATTCGAGATCAGGGTTCAAATAATCGTGGAGATATGCGTGATGAGAAATAACCGCATTGGCTACAACTTCCGCTATCATGTAGATATGTTGATCGCGGGGTCCATTTTGCGCGAATCTATACAGGAATTTCCCACCCGCTGTGGAATGATCTACGCTCCCCCTTTGAGGAGGAGCTTCTGGGTGATTGGTGGCTTCTAAAATATATGACTTGAATTTCTCGGAGAACTTTCCCATATCATGAAGGACTCCCGCCAAGCCTGCAATATGTTTAACTCCGATCTTTTCTCCTATCCGTTCTGCCCGAAACTTCACATTCTGTAGATGTTCTTCTACAGTTTGGATTTTCCGATCATGATGTCGAATATGAGCAATTGAGCTCATTCATTCAACCCCTTCAGGTAAAATGATTTACTTTTCCACATCAGCATATCATACTGAACTGTCAGAAGTTGTCACGGAACGGGCGTTCGTAATTATTTTTTAGGAATAAATGCTCCACGTTGTCAGGCACTCCACGCTCCTGCGTGAGGAGCGACGTTGACGTATTGGTTAAATATCTATACATACATAACTTTCAATCCACGCTCCTGCGTGAGGAGCGATGTACCTCTGTCAATAAAGTAGACACATGAAACCGAGAAAACTAGGCCGTAGGGCGGTACATACGTTCGTATTCGTTGGGCGTGAAGTACCCTATAGTTGAATGGATCCTTTTCCCATTATAG
>Ga0182739_1000609_pt1 | contig 43449 bp, 52 predicted proteins | sample eDN5th30CBELigBY_FD_128873 | JGI IMG/M metagenome (GOLD analysis project Ga0182739, IMG submission 128873) | Enriched backyard soil microbial communities from Emeryville, California, USA - eDNA 5th pass 30_C BE-Lig BY (version 2) (version 2) | ecosystem: Environmental > Terrestrial > Soil >... | reverse complement strand
CAACGCCATTTGCCATCGCAGCGGCAGCTGCACCGCGAATCACGCTTTCTTCGGTGGCGCCTGGCGCGTTCTTCAGCGCGTTGACTTTTTCCGCGATATCCGTATCGGTAATGTTCGGATTGCTCGCGGTTTGGTTGTCCTCAACTGTGGTGCCGGGATACTTCTCCGCCAGGTAGTCGTTCGCGGCCTGGACCGCGGTGGGGCCGGCCCTGACAATGCTGTCGGCGATCAAGCCGATGAAGGCGCCGTTGGCCAGCAGCCGCTCGATGAAGAACCCCATCGCCGGCACCAACTCTTCGCCGAACAGTTCGGGCATTTGCGACAGCTTGCTAATCTGCTCGATCCAGTACGCCGTATCCTTCGGCAGCAGCGCGTTGAGCTCTTCGGGCAACTCGTCGAACTTCACGCCGAGCATTTTGAGTAGCTTGACCAGCTCCACGTTCACGCCGGTTTCGACCTGACCCAACTTGTCCAGCAGGCTCTGACTAGCCGCGTAGAGCTTGTCATTGGCTGATGACAGATCAAGTTCGCCCGGTGCGGAAGCTGAAGCCACAACGCTCCCCAGCTGCGCCAGCATGGTCTCGCTGCGACTGTAGATGTCGATGAACGCCTGGCTGCCGGTGAATCGCTCGCGGGCCAGTGCAAGCAGTTCCTCGCGCGCCGTGACGGCTTCCCGCCCGGCCTCCGCATCACCCGTCATGCCGGCGGCGATCAGTTCGTCGAAGCGCTTTTGCGCCAGATCGAGTTTCTCCGCCTGGCTCAGCGGCGCAAGGTCGGACAATGCGGTGTTGTGCAGCGCTCGATCGATTTCCTCAGCGAGCGCGAGCTGCTCTTCGTACTGCCGGACCTTCAGTGCATGCAGCTCGCGCAGATGCGCTACCTCCTCTTGGTAGGCGTCCAGGTTCGCCTGGCGCTCAACGGAGATAGCGGCCAGCATGCTCTCGGCGTCGCTGCCACTTGGGCGCAGCACGTAGGCGCCCAGCGCAGTGTTGATGTCGTTCGTGATGGCGGCCCGCAGGGAGGCGACGCCGGCGGTCAGATCCTTGTAGCTGGCCACAAGGCTGGTGATGCCTTCCTTGCGCCGGCGCTGGAATTCGAGCTCGGCCTCCGCCGCCTCCTTGCTCGGTGTAAGCGCATCTTCAAACGCCTGCATAAGGCTCGCCGCATCGCCGGTGGCATTGCGCAGCGCCTGCTGCACTTCGGCATCGAGGCCCTCAACGTGCTCCAGGATTTGTTTTGTAAAACTGGCCAGCAGCGGATTAAGTGCCGCCTCGCTTTCCAGCCCGTTCTCACCACCGCGCAGGCCAAAGAAGTTGCCGGTGTTGACGCCGTAGTCGGCGTGCGTGCCCTGCAGCACGGCCCCGCTCAGATCCAGCTTGCCGCCGTGCTCTTCCACCATTTCCACGACCTTGTCGTGGATTGCTTCAAACACGCCGGCGATGCTGTCGGAGGCGGCCTGATCGCCGCGCCGGTTGATGAGCGTGAGTTCAAGGCCTGACGACAGGGTTCGGGTGCCGTACTCATACTTGGGCTTGACCACCGCTGGATCGCCCACTGAGAAGCCCACGCTGCTGCGCTGCCAGTCGTCGCCCTTGAAACCGTCAAACGCGGTGTAGAGGAGCGCACCGCCAGCGAGCCATGGTGCTACGGCGCCGAGCGTGCTCATGAGTCCGGTACCGGCGGCAGCGCTGGCCGGTAGGTTGAGGGCGGCGGCCTGGGCGCTCGAGAGCGCGGCCCCACTGGTACCGCCGAGGCCGAACAGCTTGCCGACGCTCGAGCCGATCTTGCCCAGCGTGGACCCGATGTTGCCAAGCGAGCCGAGCAGGCCCGCAGTGTCGCCGCCACCAGTACCACTGCCGCCGGCCAGCTTGGTGATGCCGAGGATGTCCGACAGGTTGGTGGATCCGCCATTGAATATGGCGTCAACTAGGTTTTTGCTCACCATCGACGTGTAGAGCCGCGCGTAACCTTTGGCGATGCCGTCGAAGTAGTCGCCCCAGTCCTCCGCGCTGTCCGTCAGTGCGCGGTACAGGCCTTCGTCCAGGTAGCGCTGGACGTTCTCGATCTGGTTTTCGCGGGTCTTGGCCAGTTCCTTTTCGCGCTCGGTCTGCTTGGCGGTGGCCAGCTCGGCGTTGTGCCGTTCGGTCACCAGACGCGCGACCTGCATGCGCTGCTCTTGCGTGGCCGTGGCGTCGAGCTTCCGCAGCGCGGTCTGCACTTTCTGCGTAACTGTGGCTTTGCCGAGCAATGCGTTCTCGAACTCCATCTGCTCGACCAGGTCAGCGACCACCTGCGAGCCGTGCGCGGTGGTGGTGTTACTGGCTTCCTGCGCCTTACGCGCCTCAACCTCGGCGGTTGCTGCCGCCTCAGCCGCTGCGCGAACCTGGGCCAGCCATTCCGGGAGCCTGTCGCTTGGCGGCGGAGTGTCGAGGAGTGCCTGCAGCTCGCGTTTGGTCTCTATGACGTTGCCGCGCAACCCGTCGGCGAGGCCCTGAATATCCGACGCGTTGATCGAGAATGTCTTGCTGTCCTCCCCGAAAGTTTCGAGGATCGCCGACAGCGCCTCCAGATCTTCCCCCAACGGGCCGCCGACCTTCGCGGCAAAATCCACGATCGGAGCCAACACTTCCGCGATGGCGCCAACCGCGCGCTTGGCATAGTTCAGTACGTTGGCAACGGAGTCGCCCGAGCTTGCCATTACGTCGAGCACCGTCAGACCGATGCTCTTCCAGAACAATTCAACGCGCTTCTGCAGAATCAATAAATCTTGCACGCGGTCCGCCACGATACCAAGGCCTTGCACCGTGACGTCGACCATCTGAACCGCGGCTTTCTCGACGCCTCCTGCCTCCACTGCCACGCCCACCAACCGCTCGGCGAGGTCGCTCACGATGGGCGCCAGCGCGGCTGTAATCTGGTTGCCGGCACCCTGCGCAACCATCGCAACGCGATCCAGGCCTTCGGCTGCCAGGTTCACGGTGGCGGCGTCGATATCGGACAGAGCGGCGCCGACAGCAATAGCCTCGTGTTCCAGCTCGTCCATACGGTCGATGATGTCGACAAGCGCCACAGCTTTGTCGCTGCCGAGCTGGTCCAGGAACATAATCCGCTCGTTGCGGTTCAGGTGCCTTAGCTCTTCGCCAATGCGCGCGAGCAATTCGTCGGGCGCCAGGCGCGCCAGCTCCTGGATGTTGGCGTTGGTATGGGCAAAGAAATCCTCAGCCGCCCCCTTGCCGACGGTGGCGAGCTCCTGAACTTTGACGGTGATGTCGCGGATTGCGTCGGCGTAGCCCTCCTGGTCCAGGCCCGCGAGCTTCACAGCCTGGCTTTGCGCCATGAACGCCTGCGTGCTGATGCCAAGCTGTTTCGCCAGGCGGTCCGTCTCCTGGATGTGCTTTGTGTTGTAGCCGACGTATGCGATGGTGGCAGCTGCTGCCGCTGCTGCGTACTGCGCCAGCGCCGTAACACCACTCTTTACGGCTTCACCAAAGCTCCTCGTTTCTTTCGCGGCCTGATTCTGCTCCTTGCCTAACTTCTTGGACGACTTACTGCCTTTTTCCTGCGCAGTATCGAGCTTGTCCAGCTCTTCACGCGTGGCCTTCACGGCGGTTATGCCGCCTTTGTCATCCCCTTTGATGATGAGGACTGTTTCAAACTCATTCTTCTTGCCGGCCATAAATTACAGGCGCCACAAAAAAGCCCGCCATTCGGCGGGCTTCGGTGAAGGGTTAGGTTTTGCTGCGTTCGCGCAATGCACTGATATAGGCCTGCTCAATAATCGATACCTGATCCAGACGCAGCAGCTGTTCGGCATGATCCAATCCCTGGCGGTCCATGATTTGGAACAATACGTTGTAATCAAGACCTGACCGCTGCCAGCCGTCGTGCCGCCACTGCGTGCCCATCCTGGCAAACAACGTCCATGCCGGCACGTTGACGGCGTAGACCGTGAACTCTTGTTCGTCTGGCTCGTTGCGCAGCCAGGCCGGCAGCTGAGCGGAGGACGCTCCGAAGAACGCGAGATCCTTTTCCATCTCGCGCGAGCTCTGCCGCTTACCGCCGGCCAGGAAGCGCCCTAGATCAGCAAGCTGGACCCTTGGTTCTTTTTTACAACGTCGGCGCGGTACCTGTTGAGGATGGCAGGACAGGCGTCGGGCCGGCCCCGAACCAGGGCCAACAATTCCGCAGGGGTTACGCCGTCAGGAATTTCGATGCCTTCGAAGTCACTGACGCCGAGCAGCGCGTCCGTGATGATGTTGACCTTGCCCTGCTTGATCAGATCGTCGGTCAGAATCTGGAACCGCGCCTTGAACGACCACTCGACCTCGCCGCTGTCCACCGGCGTTTTGACCGTGACGCGCGTTTCGAACTCGTTGGTGCCGCTAAGGCGCAGCTTCAACCCGTTTTGCATGGATGTCTCCTGGTGGCCGATCAACTGAACACGAGAGTGGACTCGTCGTCCTTCGCGCCGGCGGTCGGCATGTTGATAATGTCGGTTGATACGTGCAAAGCGCCGTCGACCTCGGTAAGTCTTGGGTTGGTGAGCTGCACGTTCGGCGCGGTGTGCGTGATGATGTTCCCCGCCACGGTCCCGATAACGATCTCGATGGCACCGCTCTTGTCACCACGTATTTCACCGAAGAAATCCTTGGCCGAAATACCCGGCAGCTCGAACTCGATGGAGCCCGCCCCAATACGGTTACGCAGATACACGCCTTTGTCGTTCGGCTTGTCGCGGCGGACGATCTCGTGGCCATCATTCAGGGTGAGCGAGTTGAGCACGCCCTGGTAACCGAAGATGGTGATGTCCGAATTGACGTTGTTGATCGATACCGGCTCTAGGAATCCCGTCAAGTCGGGAATGGCGGGCATGGCGGTGTTGCTGGGCGAGAGCGGAATGCCCCACAGATCACACACCAGCATGGGCATGGCGCCAGCCTGGTACTGGAAACTCGCGTTACCGCGCACACCCACCGCTTTGAACAAGAAGTTGTCGACGTGCAGGCCGAGTGTGCCGGAGCTGGTACCGGCATCGTTGAGCGCCACCGTGGTGTCGTGGGCCTCGGCATCATCAACCACCGACCGTTTGCAGGCCTCGAATAGCGCCGAATACAGCGGCTTGGTGCCGGCGGTACCGGAGCCCGCCAGATCGACCTCGATGGTGATCGAGAAAAAATTGTCGAGCGTGTTCGCCCTCTGCGCGCCGGCGTGGTTCTGCACATTCGCTTTCTGGCGCATGTTGGCGACCCACGGGTTGTAGTCCCGCACGCGGCAAGGGATCGCCTGTTCGAGCGTGGCCGCCGTGCCGTAGAGGGACTCCTTGTTGAAATAGAGCAGCTTGCGATGGACTTCTGCCATGGGTGTCTCCTGGTCTCAGGGTTGATGGTGCCGGCCAGCGTTACGCTTTGGCTGGCGCCTGCGGGGTGATTGTGGGTTTGGGCTTTTCTTCGGCGCGTCGGCGCATCACCTCTGCGCGGCCTGCCACCTCGGGTGCCGCCGTGGTATCGATGCAGCGGCCTGTCTGGCTGCGCCGGATCGGCTGAGTGTCTGATGGTTGCTTGGCCATGAGTGCCTCCAGTTGGCTAGGCGCGTACGACGCGCGTGGTTTGGGTGAATACGATGCGGCGCGCGAGATAGTGCGAGGTTTGCCGTTTGGTCTTGCTTTCGCTCGCTTCCAGGCCGTGATCGTACGCAGCCTGGTGGACATAGCCGAGCACTGTGGACACCAGCGTGCGCTCGAGGTTGTCGAGATCCGCGAGCGTGCAGTACAGGACAGCGACCACCTGTTTGATCATCTCTTGTGATGCGCGCAAGTTGTTCTCGCGGCTGAGGTAATCGTGATCGCCGTAGAACAGCAGCACGCGCGGCAGGTCGGCGGGTTCGTAGTTCGTAAGTACCGCAGCCTCCAGATCTTCTGCGCATTCCACTTTGTCGGCGAATGCCTCAACCTGGCTCAACAGGGCCCGTATCTGGTGGATCATTGGATTCAAGCCCCAAGAGGTGCTCCATGGCCTGGCCGAATTCCAGGTCGAGCGTGTCGTTCATAAACTCGTAGTAATCCTGCAGCGAGCCGGCCCGCCCCGCAGCATTGATCACCATTTCCGGAATGGACCAGGTGTGCGCCGCCGCGATATCCATGCGGCTCGACCCGCGTCGATAAAACACATGGCGGTTGCCGTTGGCGCCGGTGACGATAAACCCTGCTGAGTGCTTGGCGCCCGTGGCGCTGATTCGCGCGGCCACCGGCCTTCTGCCGCCGCCCTTCCTGACCTGCACAGTAACGGCCTGGCGCTTGTTACCCCAGCGCGGGCGCTTGGAGCCCTTTCGCTTGGACGCCCTGGCGATCGTGATTAACTTCGACCTGGCGCCAAAGTTAATCAGCCCGATGCGGCCGCCCGTATAGATGAGTGCGCCGTACCGGCTGCCCTGTATCGCTTTGCGCAGTTTCACGCGCCTGGACACGGCACCGGCGGCCACGTTGTAGAAAGCACGTACCTTGCCGGACACGTGCGTGCGGGTTTTTGCCAGCGTCTTGTTGATCGCGGCCTGCTCGGCGGCGCGTACAAGGTCTGGATCAAACCGTTTTTTCAGCTCGTCGATGTTCCGCAGGTCGAAGTCAATCATGTTACGTTCCCGCCACTTTGCCGACTTCAGCCAAGATTGTGATGCCGTCGTCGCTGATGATCTCCTTGAGCACGTATGCCTGCCCATTTGCACGCGTGAATCGTGCAGCCTTCGAGAGCGGCGCCACGTCGTCGCTGATCACCCGCAATGCGGTGATGCGCTGCGGAAACGTCTGTTCGTCGAGCTTCATCACGCCAATGGCCAGCCGTGCCTGGATGTCGCGCGCGGCTTTGCCGGTGTCGGTATAGCTCACCAGCTCGCCCGCGAGCTCGAGCGCATCGCGCGCTGCACGGATATGTTCGTCCCGCAGAGTCATGGTGTGCCTTAATCGTCGTCAACCGGCGCTATCAGTCCGGTGAAGAGTTTTTGTTGAGCGATGCTCAGTACGCACGGCGGGGCATCCGGGTCATACACGGTGCGCACGCCATCCACCTGATCCTCAACGCTCTGCAGGAAGCGGAAGCGCTGGACACCGGCGGGCGGTGGCGGCGGTGCTGTCTCATCTTCATCGTTCTGCGATGCCGTTGTTTCTGCGGCGTCAGTCGGCGCGATGGTGGTATCGGCAGGCTGCGTTTCTGCGGCGTCAGTCGGCGCGATGGTGGTATCGGCAGGCTGCGTTTCTGCGGCGTCAGTCGGCCCATTGTTCGTCTGGGAAGCGGCTTTCTTCGTCATGTCTGATCTCCAAAAAAGAAGGGGCTCGCCCGCTATCGACGAGCCCTTTCTCGGTTCTGGCCGGCTATACGCCTGGCTACAGGGTATAGACGTTGGCGCAAAGCGTGCTGTTGATCAGCGGAATCACCGGCAGCGGTGCGCTTTGAGTCATGATGTACTCGACCGGCGGATCGTTCTCGGTCCAGTTTTTCGGGAACAGCTCGGCCTCGGCGTAACCGCTCGCGCCGTCCAGGATAGCGCCGTAGGCACGCACCCCGGCCGCTCCGGTCGAAACCAGGACGACCTGGTTGTCCGCGATGTAGAGCGTCTTGGCGCCGGTGTCGTCGTGATACCAACCGCTGTACGTCCAGATCTCCGGACCAGCGCTGCCCAGCCGTCCTTTGTAGCTGGCGAACATCTGTGCTGGCGCCATGTCCAGTTTGGTGTCAGAGCCCAGCTGTGTGTTGATGAGCTTCTCCGTTGAGGCGTGATTGATGTACTTGCGGTACGCCCCGCGGCCCATGATGATGTGTGTCGTGGGGGCATCCACCAGCCCCATCCACGCCTCGAGGTCATCATTCGGTGTAGAGGCGGACTCGCTCCAGCGCGCATCGCTGCTCAGCGTTTTGGTGAGGGTGCCGGTACGCCCAAAGTCGACCTCCACTGAGGGGTAGTTCTCGCCCGCCACCACGACCTTGCCTGTGCGCAGCAGCTGGGCCAACATCCACTCTTCGCGCCGGCGGATGCGCTTGCGTTGGTCGTCGATGATGTCGGCACGGATTGCGTCGGCACGTTGCGCTGGTGTCAGCGTTCCGCCGATGCCTTCACCTGGCAGACGTTTGAGCACGCGTTCCGGGTCGATCACGTCTTTCGGCTTGACGTACGCCGGCGAGAATTTTTGGAGTAGCGCGCCGGCCTTGACATTGGCCTTGCCCGCAACTACCGGACTGACAAATGGTGCCAGCTTGTACTCATCGGTGAGTTTGTCGAAATCAATTTCCTTGGTTCCGAACGTAACTGCCGCCGGGCACAGGAGGTCGATGAGAAAAGTGTTCTGCGGCCGCAATCCCTGGATTACGCCCAGCAGCGTGGTTGTGTCGTACGACATAACTGACTCCTGGATAGAGTTGTTGGTGGGGTAGTCCAGGACCGCGGTCCTGGTTGAACTGAGTTGCTACAGCGGCGTTTCGAGCTGCAGGCCGGTGCGGTCGAGCTCGGCCTTCAGCTCGGTGGCGGTGTAGCTGTCATCGATCACCGCTAACTCCGAGTTGAACTTGCCGGCGCAGTAGTACGGGCAATCCTTGTCTGCGCTGGTGGCGTTCACTGCGTGGCAGGTAAAACCAATGATGGTTTGGCTGCCGTCATCGGCTGTGTCCAGCGCCTTGGTCAGCTTGCCGCTGGCGGTGATGCGGCCAACGGCCGTATAGGCCGCCAGGTTCTGGCCGGTGATGAGCTTGCCGGTGTCGGTGCGCACAGGGCCGCCCAGCACGAACGGATCGTTGCTGTCAGACGCTGTGCTGGATGATGCAAGAGGTGGCATGGTGGTGGCTCCCTTGGGTGTATGGGTTGATTGCTGCAGTGGTTACGAGTGCGCCGTGCTTCCGCCGGCGGCGCGCCCTCTTACTTGCCGGCGCCGGTGGCCTTGTTGTACGAGGCCAGGATGCTGGCCGCCTTGGTCTGCGGGCTCGCCGGATCGCCCTGTTGGTTTGCGGTAACGCCGGGCGTTCCGGCCTGCTGCATGGCCTGGCTCAGCGGGCTCAGCGCGTTGGCGCTTGCTTCCTCCGCAGCCATGCTCAGCATCGCCTTCGCTTCGTCCGCCGTCATGCTGGTCTGGAATGCCAGATGCTCGGCCAGCTTGCCTTTGCCTTTTGCTTCGTCGCTGCCAAGGATTGCCTGCACGCGCGCGCGTTCGGCTTTGCTGGCCTCGCTTCTCACCGTGGCGAGTTCGCCCTCGGATGCAGTGGTGTCAAGCGCGGCGGTAATGCCGCCCGTAGTCGGTTCGGTCATAGTAGTGTTGCCTCCGGTAGTCATAGTGTTGTTGCTGCGCAGGTGCTCCGCGAATATCGCCACAGCCTCGTTGCCGTTGACGAGCTCGTGAGCGAATCCGATATCTATCGCCGCCTGGCCGCGATAGACGGCCGCTTCCGTGTCCAGCACCGCTTGCAGATCCATTCCTATTAGCTCGGACACCAGGGCGGCGAAGTCCTGGCGCAGCCCGTCAGTCTCGGCTTGGAATCGCTGCATCACGCCCTCGTCGAGGTTCTCGTACGGATTCCCATCGACCTTGCGTGCACCGGAGTGGATCAGCGTTACGATGATGCCGGCTTCCTCAAGCGCGCCCTGCCATGACGCGTGCGCCATGACAACGCCGACAGAGCCAGCCATTGCGGTTTGTGTGATCAGGCGCCGTTCTGCGGCGCTGGCCAGGGCCATGCCGGCGGAACAATGCATTTCGTTGCAGACGGCCCAGAGCGGTTTGCCGCTGTCGGCAGCGATGCGGGCGAGCTGCCGCGTGGCATCAAAACACCCGGACACCTCGCCGCCCGGTGTGTCGAAGTCCAGCAGCACGCCTTTTACTTCCGGGTCATCGCACGCTGCTTTGTGCCGCGCCACAATGCCGTCGTAACCGGTCATCCCGCTATATGGCTGCAAGTAGCCGTATCGGTGGACCAGGGTACCGGTGACCGGCAGTACAGCTACACCCTGCTGCACGGTGTAGGGGCGGTACTTGCGTTCGGCGCCGGCGGTCTGGAATGCCTCAGCGGCGATCTGCAGCTTCTTGCCTACGTCGATCTCGCCGTCGGCGCCGAGGAGCTGGACGATGCCGAGGCGCTTGGCCAGCGCACTGAAAAACGTGGCCGCGTAGGCTGGCTCGAGCAGCAGCGGCGTATTCAGGACGCGGCTGGCAATGTGGGGGAGTCCAAGTCTTTGCATAGGTTCCTCGCGTTAAGCCGTCTCGGCCTGTTCTTCGTCGGGGGCCAGGGCTTGCGTGCGCATCCAGCTTGGTGGCGGCAGGCCTTTTTCGCTGCGCTCCTGGATTTCCCGCACCTGTTGAGCGAACACTTCTTGATAGTCCTCGCCCATCACGGCCAGCTCTTTTTCGTACGTGCTCAAGCCGGACTCGATGCGCAGGACCGCCTCCTTGACTTCCTTCAGGCCATCGATTGCGATACGCCCGGTGCCGATCCACTCCGCGTTGCACCAGGCCGCCTTCGCTTCGTAGAAACCCCGGGCGCCGCGCGGCGGCGCGATCAGTCGGCGATCGAACAGCTCTTCGAGCACCAGCGCATAGATCATGCTGGCGTACCGCGCCGCGATGACTTTGCGGCGGCCCATGAAGTAGCGCCACGTTTCCATCAGCGAGGCGCGCGCACTGCTATAGTTGGTCTTGCTGTAGTCGCGCGCCAACTGCTCGACGCTCAGGCCCAGGCCAGACGCCATGTACCGCAAGAAACTGGCCTCGAGCTCGGCAAAGCCGTTGTCGGCATTGCTGGGCGTAAGCAGGTTCAGTTTCTCGCCGGGCACCAGGTGCGGAATGCGGACGCCGTTCAGGCGTACATCCATCCCCTCGTTCATGTTTGCGAGCAGGCCCATGTAGGAGGCCAGCTTTTCCATGCCGCCCTCGGCACCGATGATTTCCAGCGCCAGGTCACCGCCCAGCTCCGTTTCGATCGTGGCCGCGTACATGGCGTTGACGATCGCGTTCTGCAGCTTGGTATTCTGCAGCTTGCCCAGCATGTGGCACTGTTCCAGAATCGCAAGGAAACGATTGGCGCCACGTGTCTGCCCATCCTCGGTTGGCTCGAACACATGCAAGAACTGCTGTCGGCCCCACGATGTTTCACGTGGCACCTCGATCCAGGTGTCGCCAAATCCTGAACCAAACAGTCCAGTACTCTCGGTGTTGCGCACAAAGTAGCTTCGCGCGGCACCGTAACGATCGCACCGAATGCCGCCGCGAATGTCGGCGGTGTCTTGTTGACCGTTCGGGTTGGATACGCGGTGTGTGTTGACCGTCTTGATGCCGGTCCGCAGCGCATCCGGTGGACGGTCTTCGATCCATTCCGCGCTCGCCATGACTTCGCCGCGCGTTACATGCGTGGCCACAGCCTCGCGCACGAACATCGTGAACGTGCGTTTGCGCTCGGCGTCCAGCCAAAGACCGCTGGGGTCCTCGACCAGCTCGGTCCACAACAGTTCAATGTCTCGCGCGATGCTGCGCGCATCGTCCTCGCTGATGCCCAGGCGCTGCCACCGCGGTTTGGCCGACAGACGAAACAGGTGGCCGACGATGTTGTCAACGTGCAGCTGCACACCGCCCTGGGCCACGCCGTGGTTGCGCACCAGGTCGTCAGCGCGAGCATTGCCACGCGCCAACCCGGGCAGCAGCGCCGCGTCGGCCGAGCGTGGCGGCGGCGACCAGTTGCGGAGCTGGCCCCCGAATCCGTCACCGGCTCCAGAATAGCCCGACGTAAGCGGCATGCCGCTGGCATCGAGGAGCCTGACTGCTTTGTTCATCATCCCACGACCCTCGCCGGCCGACATCGGTTGGTCACGCCCACGCCGAGTTCGGCGCGGAGCTCGTTGACGTACGCGCGCAGCACCGGCACCTGTGCGGGCGTGTACTGGGTCTGCACCCCATCGATCGTTACGCTGACAACCTGCTTGCCGGTGATCAGTTTGTGCAGCGCGGCCTCAGCCTCCTGCAGCTGCTGTTGTGTCGCCATTGCTGTCTCCAGTAATCAGCTGCCGTTGCCGAAGCGGCGTGCCAGGTCTGCGAGCTGCTGCTGCACGGCGCTGGTGTCTTTCGCGGGCGCAGCGGCAGCCGGCTTCGGCGCCTGGACGGCCACGCTGAAAAGGTCGGCTTGCAGCAACTTCTGCTCCAGCGCATCCCAGTCGGCGGCCGACTTCAGGTGGATGCGTCGGGCACGTGCGGCGTGTAGCGCGTACACCTCGCAGTCCCAGGCCTCCACCGCGCAGCCGCTTTTGCGCTGCCAAACCTTTTTGTTTTTGAGGGTTCGGTGCGGCGCTTTCACTTCGCCCGTGACCTGATCCCAGTAGTCTTCGCGCACGTGCTTGGACTGGTGGAATCGTCCGGGCCCAACGCCAGAGAGTTTCATGTGCGCCGCAAGCCAGTCCTTCGCCTTGCCGGTGCCAACGATGTAGGGCTTGAGTCCCCAGCGGTCGGCCTTGGTTTGCTTGTCCGGGTTGTGGTGATCGATGCTCTTTCTTGGTGGTGTGGCGAAGATCTCCGGATCCGTTTGCGCGCTCGATCCCTTGATCGCCATGACCAGCACTTCAGGGTGTGCCTTGTTCATCCGCCGCACCCATGAATACACCGCGTCGTTCGTCTGGCCGTCCGAGCTGTCGATGCTCACCGCCGACGGATAGATGCTGGTGCCGGAGGCGTGCTCCACGGCGGCAAACGTCAAGTTCTCCAGGTCCGTCCACACCTGGTCGGACTTGTCCGTCGTGGCGGTCTTGGCGTAGATCTCTACCCAGAGCAGGCCCCAGGACTCTTCGCCACGGCCCCACGCGCGCTTGATCACCGCGATGCGGTTGTGCTGTACGTCGATGCCGACAGTCATCAGCAGGCCGCCTGCAGGACATAACTGCTCCGGGTAATCGAGGGCCAGCTCCTTCAGTTCGTCGCGGCTGGCCTGGTCGTCCTGGTACTCGTATGGCCGCGCCAATTTCGAATTGTCAAATACGATCCGCTCCGTCTCATCGCCGTGCGCCGCCTCATATTCCGCGCTGAGATGGTCGCGCACGAGGTCCTCGAGTCCGGCACCTGGCAGGCAGGAATAGAGTTCGCTTAGCTCCATGAACCCGACGATGCCGGAGTACTGCGCGGTGGGCGTCCAGCCGCATAGCGGATCGCCGACCTCCAGCGCTTCCTGCACCGTGTTCCGGATGTTTTGGCGGCGCTGGTAGTCGTCCCAGACGCTGCCGCAGTTCGGGCACGCGTAGACGGCCGTTTCAGGCAGCGCCTTACCGTACACTTCGTGTTCGCGTCCATCCTCGGCGTCCTGCCAAGACACGTTCGCCCAGTCGAGCACATGGCGCTCGCCGCAGTCGTGGCACTCGATTGGCAGCACCCGCTTGTCGGATCGTTTGATGTGATCCTCGACTTTCGAGAGCCCCTTGACCGACGGGGTGCCGCCCATGATCCGCTTGCTGTTGGGGATGCGCTTGGTGCGCTCCCACAGGAGCTTGATGGCGTTGCCCTGCTTTGCTAGGTCGTCCGTAGCGTCGTCTGGCTCCTCAACAAACACGATGCGGGCCGGCGTGGATTTCACGCTGCTGATCGATTTCGAGCCAACCAGCTTTAGGAAGCCGTTGGGGAGCGACTTGAACAGTGCGGTGTTCGTGGACTTGCGAGAGCTGGTGGTGTCGATCAGGTCGTCGATTGCCGGCGTGGCACGCACGGCAGGCACCAGCTTTTCATCGTTGAATTGCTTGGCCGCCGCCTCTTTCGGAAACATGCCAACGATGGTGCACGCGGTGAACCGTATAGCCCTAAACAGCCACGCCAGCAGCGCGAACGTCCACCCGATTTGCGCTGCTTTCATCACGACGACTTCACGTACGTTGGGGTCGTCGAGCGCCGCGAAAATGCCGTGCATATACGGCACGTAGTTCAGTCGATAGTTGCCGTGCGTGTCGCCGCTCTCGGCGGGCAGCCGGTATTCGTCCTCAGCCCACTCTGCTGTCGGAGGTATCGGTTTCGGCTCCAGCTCCTGGATCATCGAGTCCCAGAGAGTCGCGCAGCTTTCGCGCATGATCCGCAACCCGTCCGAGGGCAAGTCGTAGGGGTTCGTGGAGCTCATCGTCGTCGAGGGTGATGTTGCGCTTGACAGCCACAAGCTCGCGGATCTCGTCTTCGGCTTGGTTGACGGCCGCATGCATGGCCTGGGCCAGTGGCACCACCATCATTTTTACGTCGCCCTTGAGCAACAGATCGCCGGCGTCCTTGAGTCGTCGCTGTCGTTTTTCCGCAGTGTTCTCCCGTGCCTCCTCGATGCGTGCGTGGGTGAGTGAGTTCTGTGCGTCGCCGGCGCGGCCCGCAGCTTCTTTGCGGAGCTGGTCGCAATAGGCCTGCAGCCAGCTCCCGAGCGTGCCGCCGACGGCGAGCTGTCCGGCTTTTACGCGCTCGGCAATCGCCTGTTGGCTGCACCCGACGAGCTGGGCGAACAGCGTTTGCGTCGGCGCGGAGTTGAGGTTGATCGTGGTCATGGTGGTGAGCGGGTGATGGCTGGCGGGATCACAGTTACAACCCCCCATGCGGTCAAAAAACTAGGCAAATTCCGCGTGTCTAGCGCCCGTATCTCAGCCTCGGCCCAGGAAGGACCCGCGCCCGGTCCGGCTCGCTGCCGGCGGTGTCGGCCCGTCCGCAACGGGGGCCCCATTCGGCGCCTGCAGCGCCGCTTCGACTGCCCTCGCTCGGCTGGTGGCGGCGGTGACCTCGCAGCACACCGCGTCCACGTAGCTGTCCGCCAGTGCGGGGTGGCACCCGGCTTGGGCTGCGCAGCTCGCTACAGCCAGCGCCGCTACCGCACGCCCGACATGATGGGTCTGCCGGCTCATTGCGCGACCCCGTTGTAGACGTCGCACACCGGTATCGGGAACGGCTGGCCGGTGGCGAGGAAGTACGCGGCGCGGGCGGTGCGGCGGGCTTCGGGGTGCGCGGGGTCGCAAAGCGCCGACAGGTCCTGCACGGCGGCGCGGGTGGCATCACCCACCTGGTAACCATCCTGCAGCTGGTTACCCAGGCCCTGGCAACCCACCAGCACCGCCGGCAGACTCAGTACCAGGCAGAGGCCGGCCAGCTTGATGCTGCCCGCGTGTTGCGTCATCGGAAACGGCTTCGTCATGGAGTGCCTCCTTGATAAGCGCCAGGTCGGCGCGATGGGAATAGCGTTTGATGCTGTGATCGAGTACGTCTTCGAACACGGTCGGAATCTGGTCCACGAACTGCGCCCAGCGCGACGGATTGATCCACCACAGGCCTTGCTCGCTTTTGTCGTGCGGGTAATACACGTGGCGTCCGTAGTGGCCGTAGCCGAACCAAAGCGGTGTTCTGCAAGCCACATCGCCGCCGTTCTGCACGCGCGCGTACTGGCATTGCACCGTCATCAACAGGTCGCGGCGGCTCGCCACCTTGCGCTGCCCGAACGTGATCAGCTCCAGCTGCTGCCGAAATCGCGGCGTCGGTTGCAGCCAGGCCATGGCGATCGCCAGCAGCAGCGCCACCGAGCCACCCAGCGAATGCCCGGTAATGCGCACGCGGTAGTCCGGAAACACGCCGAGCAGCTGCAGCAGTTGTTCTGCCAGCGCTCTTGCGGCAGCGGCATACCCGGCGTGGGCTGATAGGCCGCCGTAGAATGGCACCTTGCAGCTGCGGAAATTGTTGATCCAGTCGCGCCACCCGCCGGTATCGCTCAGTGGCCGTTCGCTGCCGCGCACCACGCAGGTCACCAGCTGCTGCGTGTGATCGACGCACAGGAACGCCTCGCCATCCGTAGGCCTGTCCAGCACGATCAGCAGCTCGTCCACACCAAGCGCACCCAGGCCGCCGTTGGTGGGCAGGTCGCGGCGCTCTTCGAGCTTGGCGTATAGGGCGACGCACAGCCGCGCCGCCTGCGCGATGGCATTGAATGTGATCATTGGAAGCCCAGCACCTGCTCCGCATAGAACTGCATGATGCGGCGCACGTAGGTAATGGTTTCGGTTGCCCGCGCACCGGTGACTGTTGGCAGACCCTTGATGATGTCCGCATACAGGGCTGGATTGCCGCGAGTCTCTTGCGCCTTCAGCACGCTGCCTAGGCCCGCGTTGTAGCTCGCCAGGGCCAGCAGATAGCGATCGATCACTGGTCTGGGAGCTGTCCACTCGCGCCAGAGCCGCGCCATGTAGAACGCGGCGCACGGTATTGCCGCTTCCGGCTCCCACGGCGTGCGCTCCCCGAAGCCGAGCTGCGGCGCGATCTCCGCCCAAGTGGCTGGCATGAACTGCGCTATGCCCTGCGCACCAGCTGGTGACGCCGCTCGGGGAATCAGTCGGCTCTCCGCATAGAGCTGCGCCTTCAGCACGCGCCAGTCCAGGCCCGGCAGGTGCTGCTCGCAGGCCTGCTGGATCAGAGCGTTGAACGCGATGCTTTGGTTGATATCGCGACCGCCGATCATGCGCCCCCCTTGGCGGCCAACAGGCGGCCCTCGAGCGTGCCGATACGCCCGTTGTGCCGGTTGAGCTGCTCGGTGTGCCCTTGCAGGATCGTGTCCTGCGCGGCGAACCGGCGCCGGCTGTCGGCGGTGAACTCGCTCACCGTTCGCGCCAGGCTTTCGACGCTCGCCGTCTGCCTTCCCCAGTTGTAGATCATGAAGATGGCCTGGCCGATCAGGAACAGCACCACGGCCACTATCTCGGCGGCGTACTCGCCCATCCCGGTTCTCCAAAAAAAAAGGCCCGGACCAAACTGGAACCGGGCGCCATAAGGGGAAACATCGCATCGTGCGGCTGGGCTCCGCCCATTAAAAAGCCCGCCGGATTTGCATCGGGCGGGCTTCTTGCACACTAGAAATTTTAGGGGCCAAACTGCGCAGGGCAAGAGAATCAAGGGGTTTGCTGCAAAAAAACTCCCGATTTTTGGATCGATCAAATAAGAATAATTCGCAATGGTCCCATCGATGGGACCAGTTTCCCGAGGTGTGGACCGCGAAAAGCCTTGATTCCACTGGGGTGGTCCCTACGGTCCTGACGGTCCACACCTATTTCCAACACTTCAACAAAATAAAGAATGGCAATGAAAGTGCAGTTCAACGCCACGCTCCAACACCGCGTGCGGCCATCTCCCCGCTGGTGGCCCAGGTCGGGACCGTGTGGACCAGGCCGATAAATCAAAAGCTTATGTGCGGCGCGCGCCGTATAGAGGTCCGGACCTCGCACGTCAGTACAGAAATTCAGGGTGCAGAAAACCACTGGCAAGGCTGCCAGTTAAAAAAAATCTCGGGCGTGGGCGTCTTGCCCAGGCAGGGGATTTATGTAGAGAACTGTTCCTGCAGGTGATTGCTCAGGCCTGCGAGCCAGGAACACATGGCCCGGTAGCCAGCCCCGTGGATGTGGGACCAGCGCCGTTGAAATGTCCGATCGTCAAGGCTGGCCGTCCTGGCCACCCGTCGAATGGACCACTGCGTTACCCCTGCGCCGTTACAGAGCGAGCAGCGCTTGCTGCCGCCTTGCGGACGCGCCTCCGGGGGCTCCCCTCGCGGGGGAGATTGCGAGGCATTGGGCTCACCGCCACCGCAAACGCGGCAGGGCTCGGGCCGTAACAACTCTTGCATGACGGCCTCGGCAAGGCCGTTGAATTCTGTCAGGTACAGGCTCAGCTCATAGCCGCTCGCATGCACCATCACGTCAACCACGGCGGCCTTCAGTCGGCGGCCTGCCATTTTGTCGTCCTGGAACAGATAGTACGCCAGATCAAGCGAACGGCGGTCAACCCCGCTCAGCGCGCCGGCCACGTCCGCCCAGCTGGTGCCGCCCGCTGTGGCGCGTCCACCGACCGCGTCCAGGTTGACACCGCGCAGGCAGATCATGCCCAGCCTGTTAATGCTCATACCGTGTCTCCGGCGCTTGGGACGCCACTTGCTGGGCCTGCAGCTTGCTGGGGCGTCGGTATTTCAATGTGCGGGTTTTTCCGGTGCGGACCTTGGTTCGCGTCCAGCCCATGCGTGTCAAGATCGATGCCAGCCGCATCTGCTCAGGCTTGCGTTGCTGCGCCGGCTCCATACCAAGCGCGCCTTCGAATATCTCTCCCATGGTGAACGCGTCGGACATCACCTGGCCGGCATCATCCAACCACTGCTCCACTCGCGTCTCCCAGCTATCCGTGACAAAGCGCTGCTCTTGTTCGGCTTCGAACAAGTGGCCTTCTGCCGGCAGCACATGCCACACGGCGCCGGTCTGGTAGCGGAGGTAGGCTTCCGCCCATAGCTGATCGCGGTCACGCTCAAGTGCCGCAAGGTTGATCGCGTGACAGTACACAGGCCAGTATCGCCGGTTGCCGGTCGGGTCCGTCAGGTACGCGTCCTGGTTCGTTGTGCCCGCAAATACGTTTTGGCGTGCATGGCTCTCCGGCCTGCGCCCGTAGGCCTTGCGGTAGCGGTCGACCTGCGAGGCAAAAAACGACTTGGCGCGCGTGGCTTCGGCCTTGTTGAAGCTGTCGAGCTCCGCAAGCTCATAGATCCACACGCCCTTGAGCTGCTCGAACCCGTCTTTCTCGCCGAGCGGAAACTGCGTATCGCTGTACCACTCCCCGCCGAGCACTTTGAGCGCGGTGCTTTTGCCGATACCTTGCGGCCCCTCGAGGATCAGCACCGTATCGTTCTTTGCGCCGAGCTCCATCACCCGGGCCACGGCGCCCACCAACCACTTGGCGCCCACCAGGCGCACGTACTCGCTGGGCGACACGCCCAGATAATCGCTCAGCCACGCGTCGAGCCGCATCCTACCGTCCCAGGCACTCGCCACTTGTTCGAGGTATTCGCGCACCGGATGCCGCGCGTTGTCGCGAGCCACCATGTCCACCGCGGCATTGATCACCGAGGGCGGCGCGGGAATATCGTAATGCTGAGCAAGCCAGACGTCCGTTCGGTTGGTGTCGTCGTCACTCCACTCGTTGTTCAGTGCAGCGTGCGCGCTTTGGGGGAACGGCGGCTGGCGTGTCTTGAGGGTGCGGTCGGAAAACGAACAATGGCTCAGCACATCGCGCCAAGCCGGATCGTTGCCCAGCACCAGATACACGTTGCGCGTGTCGCCCTTGAGGCCGCCCTGGCGGCTGCGACCGAGCTGGTGCTTCCAGTCGGCGAGATCCTCAAACACCACCGCAAACGCGTCATGCACGTCATCGAGCACGCCCACCTTGAGCATGTCGGCAAACGTGGCCAGCTCCGCCGGCTGCTTGCCGCGAAACAGAGGCCGCACCAGGTGGCACGCTTGTTCCATCGCCAGTTTGGCAAATAGCTCCCAGCTGCCGTGCTTGCGGTCCTTGTCAGCCGCGCCACACAGCAGCAGCGGCGAGGTGCTGTTCACCGCGCGCAGGCTTTGGATCACGGTTAAAAGGTTGTCGGCCTCGAAGACCACCACCATCGGCAGGTGCGTGGCCTCGTGGATCGCTGCGCCGCTGGCGTAGTCCACGCAGAGGCCGATAGGCTTGCCGCGCACAATGCGGCCAATGATGTGCATGGCCCCGTGGCGCGCGACGCCGGCGGGCCGGTAACCATCGCGCAGCGTTTCGCCGCTGCCTTCGTCGTACAGGAATTGCAGGCCCACCAGCGTGTCGTGCTGGTTACGCATCGGCACGATCACAGCACCATTGCTGCCAAAGCGCACACCGTAGGGCCGAATGCCGCGCAAAGTCAGGTAGTCGGAGGTGCCGGCGACCTTGGCCTTGCGCCACATAGCCTCCGCGGTGCGCGCGGCCCGGCGTGCGGCCTCGCTGCGCATCTGCAGGGCAATGCGCTTGTTGTCGGCGCAACGCTGGTTGACGATGTCTTTCTCGGTCTTGCTCAGGCCCATGCCCTTGAGCCAGACCTTTTGCACATCGCCGGTATCCCAATTGCCGTAGTTGCCGGCGGGCACCTGGGTGCCATCGGGGCGATCGTACCAAAATAGCGAATACCAGCCGTTTCGCGAACACCGGCGGTGCCCTTCAACATCCACGCGCACCAGGCGGCCGACCTCCAGGTCGTCCACCAGCAGGCCGTAGCTGCGCAGCTGGTCGAGTACTCGATCGAGGGACACGCTCTACCCTTCCAGTCCGCGCCGTTCGGATGTCGATTGACAGTACACGCAACGCCTGGCGCCGGGCATCGCTGCCAGCCTGGCGGCAGGTATCAGCTCTCCGCACTCCAGGCACTCACGCACCAGCGTGGTCGACTCCACTTTGCCCAACCGCCGCCGCACATTCTCGATCTGCGCCGCTGTGGCGCGGTCGATGTATTCCCCGGCAATATCTGCGTGATCAGCCATGTTTCAGTACCTCCCCCGGCCCGGGGCGCGAGGTGCTATTCTGTCGAGCCTCCCGCTGGCGCTGAATGGATAACTCGAGGCATGAACAAACCAGACTTTGATGCAGTAGATCGTGCGCTTGCAGCAGCAGCTGATGTACTTCGGCGGGGATCGGAGTACCGCGAAACGCTGCCACCCAGGCCTCGTCGGCAATACCTGGTTCTAGAGGAGAAGCTGGCACACCTGCAAGAATCTCTTGAAATACTGCGGGAAGGGCTTCAAAAGTCAGGCTTGCAATAGTGCCGTTGATTTCTACCGCGTGAGTAATTTTCATGGCGCCGCCCTCCGTTTGCTCTCCGCCAACTGCATCAACCCCTGCGTGGCCGCCAGCAGCCGGCGCAGGTCATACTCCAACGCTGGCCACTCGTCCTCATCGATCACGCCGTCCTCGAGCGCGGTGATCATCGCGTCGACGGCTCGCGAGGACTTCTTGCTGAGATCCACGAACACCCGCAGCAGTTCGTGGCACTCCAGTCCACTATCTAGCAGCGTGAACCACGCCCTGCCAGGGAACAGGCTCAAAAACGCATCGAGAATGCGCTCGTCCTGCGTCTCTCCCGCCACCGCGAGGAACAACTCCAGCGTCGGCCGTCGTTCCGGCGTGTCGGGATTCAGGGAGTTGGCGAGCGTGGATAGCGGGCGCTGCAGCTGCAAAGCAAGCGGCTCCAGACCGTAGTCAAGAGCCGCTTTGTGCAGGGCCTCATCAAGAGGCCATGTCCGGTGTCGGGCAGCGAGCTTCGCTGCGTTGGATGGGCGTGCCATGAGAATTTTCCCCTCTGATTGCCTGGTATCAAGCAGAGCCTTTCGGCGAAATATGCGAGGGTGGCGCGCAGCAGCCCCGCCCTCCCTTTGCGGACGGGTTTGCGATGGACCGCAGCCAATCGGCGGTAAAGGCTCCCCCCGACAAAGTGGCCAGGATTTCGGCGTACCGCGTTTCTCCGGTGAAGTCCGTCCGCGGCAAGGCTCCCTGAGAGAGCCACTTGTAGACGGCCCTCACACTGACCCCGCAGGCGCGGGCGGCTTTGGGAACGCCAATCTTGGTAATGGAGTCGGCAAATGCGGTCATGTCTCATCCCGAATATGAACTAGAAGTACATATTAAACACGGACTGACAGTACACGCAAGTCTCAGGAAAATGAACCTATGGTACATTCCGACACAATCAGAAGCGCTTTTTCCGCCCGCCTGTGGGATTCGCTCAAAAAATCCGGCTTGGATGGGCGCGGCGCAGGAGCTATGTTGTCCAGGATCACAGGCGCCAGCCCCAAGGCAAGCAGCAAATGGCTCAATGGTGAGGCGATCCCGGCCCGCTCGCGCCTGGAGATCATTGCCCGGAAAACCGGCGTGCGGCCCGAATGGCTTGAGTACGGCATTGAGCCGATGTACCCCGATGCTGACGCTCCGTCTAGCGCCTCGGCCGGGAACGTCTATCCTGTAGGCAACACACCACGGAAAGTTCCGCTGCTCACGCGGATACCAGATGACACGGAAACAGGCATGATTATGGATGACAACGTCGACGAGTGGGTTGATACCTACATCGATGTGACCGAGGGAATGTTTGCGCTACGCGTTGTAGGCGAAGTGATGTTAAACCCCGTAGGTGCGCCATCATTTCCCGAGGGAACGATCATTATCGTAAACCCGAAGAAATCGCCAAAGCATCGATCTCTAGTGGTCGTTAGAGAACCTGGAAAGGCGCCTATTTTCCGCAAGCTAAGCATCGTCGGTGATGATCGGTATCTGCTGCCGCTCAACCCGAGATATGAACCAGAAAAAATAACCGGGCCGGTGCAGTTCCTGGGCTGCGTAGTCGCCGGCCAGATCGAAATTGAGTGAGGGAACGAGATGGAAATATACGAACGCCTGGACGCCTACGCAAAAAAAGTGGAACAACAAGGCGCCATGATTCAAACCGAAGAGGCGACAAAAAACGCATTCATCATGCCGTTTATCAGCGCTGTACTGGGCTACGACGTATTCAATCCGCTTGAAGTGACGCCAGAGCTGGTCGCAGATATCGGCACGAAAAAGGGCGAAAAGATCGATTACGCGATCCTGAAAGATGGCAATGTCCAGATGCTGATCGAGTGTAAGAAGGTCGGCGAACCGCTCCGCTTCAACCACGCGAGTCAGCTCTATCGGTACTTTTCCGTCACGTCCGCGCGCATTGCGATTCTCACCAACGGCCAGCACTTTTGGTTTTATACCGACCTTGATGCCCCCAATCGAATGGATGAGAAGCCGTTTCTTGTGCTCGACGTACTAGACATCGACGACCACGTTGTGCCGGAGCTGTCGAAAATTACCAAGCAGGCCTTCGATATTGATTCGATCATGAGTGCAGCGGAAGAGCTCAAGTACGTCAGCCAGCTGAAAAAACTCATTGCATCGCAAATAGCCTCGCCGGACGACGACTTCGTCAAACTATTTGCAAGCAGGGTTTACGGTGGGTCGATCACGCCGCGAGTGCGGGAACAGTTCTCCGCATTAGTGGTCAAAGCTGGCCGCCAGTTCGTGAATGATCAAATCAATGGTCGGCTCAAATCCGCGATCTCCCCAGGAACGCGTGTACCACCGGCTGGTCAGCCCCAGGAGATGCCTGCGGCAATATCTGAGCCGGAGCAGGACCGCGTCAATACCACCATGGAAGAGATTGAGGGGTTCCACATAGTGCGCGCGATCCTTCGCCAAGCCGTCGATATCAAGCGCATTCACTCCAGGGACACGCAAAGCTATTTTGGGGTCCTTCTGGATGACAACAACCGCAAGCCGATCTGTCGGCTTCACTTCAATCGCTCACAAAAATACCTCGGCGTGATGGGTGGCAACAAAGTGGAAACACGCCACCCAATTCAGAGCCTGGATGACATTTTTCTGTACGCCGACGACCTGATCCGGACGGCCACATCCTACGATACATCGCCAAACGAGGGCGCTCCTGAACTGCTGGAGCCCCCGGCCGCAACATAAAATGAACTTTTGGTACTTGACCGAACCTGTACTTTAGGTTCATATATGCGCCACCCACTACTTGGGAGGCGCTATGTCAAACCATCCTCTGCTGTTATCCGACGCGGCCAAGGTTCTGCATATTGGCCCGAAAATTCTGCGCAAGGTCCTGCGGGACCGCGGCGTGCTGGGCCGTCTGAACGACCTGCCACGCCGTGATCTGATCGACAAGGGCATCTTCGCCATCGAGCAGCGCAGCTTCCGCAAGGGCCGCACTGACGCCAATCCCGGCATCGAAACCACATACTACGTCACCCTGGTCACTGCCTACGGCATGACCTGGCTGCAGGAAGTGGTCGACGGTCACCGCGGTCAGGAGGCAGTCGATGCCGCTCACTGACGCCGACCTGGACAGGATGTTCGATCGCGGCAACGCGCCTGAGACCACCTTTGCGGAATTGGTGAGGGAGCCCATCTCCGCGTGGTTCATCCTCGAGCCGCTGCATGAGATCGATATCAGCAAATCGAATGGCGCTTTTCAGAGGCTGTTGGCGGTGGCCGTGGCCGGCACCGGCATTCCTGTGCTTGATCTGACCATCGGGCAGGTGGTCGAGATCGTCTCCACCTGCAGGGACATCTACAACAAGCGCTACCTCGCCACGGGCTGTCTCGGGTTCGCGCCAGGCGAGGCTGAGAGGCTGCTCGATGCCGCTGCGCTTCCAAGTTGCCGCGCCGCCGGCAAGGAGGCTGCATGCAGTCGCGCCTGATTTCCGCCTTGGAAAAGCTGGTAGACATCAGCGTGGGCTTTATCGGCTCGCTGGCGCTGCTCCACTGGCTCATCACGCCTTTCTACTTCCACGCCGAGGCGGCGGCCCAGACCAGTCTGGCCATCACGCTGATCTATACCGCCTGGAGCTTCCTGCGCGGCTACGGCACTCGGCGCCTGTTCAATCGCTATCACCACGTCCTGGAGGCCTGGGCCGAGCGCTTGCTGCGCCTGGCCCTGCGGGACGTGCTCATCCCCCGGGCCACGGCCTGGCTCCGGGCTCAACTCCGGAGGCTCGCCCCATGACCGAAAACTCCCGCAACGTGTACCTGATTGAGTTCGTGGACAGCGCTTGTGCGCCCACCGAGCCCGGCCTGTACCTGGTACTGACCGCCGGCGGCACAAATCCGAAGATCTGCAACGCGGAATTTTTGGATAGCTCCTTCCGTGGATTCCGCGACATTGCGCACAAAGAGCGCGTTTGGCCTCGCGAAGTTCTGGCCTATGCGCTACTGCCAGCCAAGGCCGAGGTATTCAAAAATCTCTACGCGCCGCTGGCGCCGGTGGTCGACCTCGACACCAGGAGAGCGGCACATGCGGATGCTTGAGGTGCTTTGGCAGGACTACGCCGAACGCCGCTGTGCCGACGCAACGCCGGAAGAGCGCGAGCGCGTGCACCAGGCCTTTATTTTCGGCGCGGCGGCATTCGATGTGCTACTACGCGAGATCAGCGGGGCACCGCATCCAGTGGCTCTGCAGATGGCGCAGCAATTGCGTCAGGAATTGTCGGGCGCCCTCGCGCCCACGCCCCCAAGCACCACCCACTAAACCAACAATCCTAGGGAAACATCGCCATGGCAGACCTGTATTCGATTCCATTCAAGTCGTTAAAGCTCGGTAAAGACAACATCCGCAAGAGCGCGGCAAGTGCCGAAGAGGATGCCCAGCTCAAGACGTCCATTGCCGCCAACGGCATCCTGCAGAACCTGATCGTCCGGCCCGCCGGCAAAGACAAGTACGAAGTGCGCGGCGGCGCGCGCCGGTACCGGGCCTTTGCCGACCTCGTGAAGGACAAAGTGTTTCCGGCCACGGCCGAGGTGCCGTGCATGGTGCTTGGCGACAATGAGAACGAGATCGAGGCCGCGATCGCCGAAAACATCGTGCGTGTGGGCATGCACCCGATCGATGAGTTCGAGGCGTTTACCGATTTGCACTATCGCGGCGAGCTGCCGATTGCTGATATTGCCGCGCACTTTGGCACCTCCGAGCTCCACATCCGCCAGCGTCTGGCGCTGGGTAACGTCCACCCTACCCTACGTGCCCTGTGCCGCGAGGGCGAGTTGAGCGTGGATGCGTTGCGTGCCTATGCGGGCACCGACGACCAGGAACGACAGATCGCGGCCTACACAGCACTCAAGCAGAGCGACGACCATCGCTGGGTCGGCAGCATCCGCAAGTACTTGCGCGAGCGCACGTACACCAGCGACCACAAGCTCGCGCGGTACATCGGCCTGGCGGCATACAAAAAGGCCGGCGGGGCAGTGACCGAAGATCTCTTCGAGGAAGACCGCACCACGCTGATCGATGGCGAGCTGGTGGAGACGCTGGCCAAGGAAAAACTGGATCGTGCCCTGGACAAGGCGCGCGGGCAGTGGAAGTGGGCAGAGGTTGATCTGAGCTACGAGGCGTGGGCAGACCGACGGCGCAAGCTCGAGCCGGAACCCGTGCTGTCCGACGAAGAGCGCGCCGAGTTGGCCGACGTAACGCTGGCCCTCGATGCGCTGCAGGTTAAGGAAGACGAGGCGGAGGCCAAAGGCGAGGACTTGATATACGCGGTCGAGGCCGCCGGCGGCGACCCGGACGAGGATCCGGGTGTTGTTGCGATCACTGATGAGATCGAGGCCATTGCCGTTGAGCGACGAAAGCTATACGCCCGCGCGCGGGAGCTGGAAAAGCGGCGCGAATTCACGCCAGAGCAGCGTGCCATTGGCGGCTGCATCATCACGCTGTCGTCAAATGGCCAGCTGCAGCGTCATGAGGGCATCCTCAACAAAGAGGACCTGCCGGCGGCGCGGCAGCTGGAGGCGGGTGCCGCACCGGACGGCGTCGCCGACACGGCCAGCAAGAGCGAGGAGGCGGATGAGGGCCAGGGCTTTTCGGCGGCGTTGACCGCGGACCTGTCGCTGTACCACCAAGCCGCCGCAAAGGCGGACTTGCTGTACAGTCCGGCGTTGATGTACCGCGCTACGCTGTTCAGCCTCTGTTGGTCCGCGCTCAAGCCCAACAGTCTGTATGCGGTCGGCGCGGCGCCGATGGATATCAAGTGCTCTAGCACATTCCGCGACAGCTCCCTGGGTGACCTGCGCGACAGCCGCATGCATCAAGAGGTGCTCGAGTACCGCGAAACGCTCGATTTGTCCTGGATTGGCCGCAGTGCTGCCGACAGCCTTAGCGCATTTCTCCAGTTGCCCGACGATGAGGTTCAGCGCCTGGTGGCGTACTGCGGCGTCCTGTCGCTGGACGAAAACAGGAACCTCAGCGACCCTGAGTGTCCGCTCGGTCGTTTGCTCGAGATCAGCCAAAGCCGTCTTGGCAAGCACTGGCAACCCACGGCCGCCAACTTTTTTGGGCGCATCAAAAAAGCGGCGCTCCACAAAGCGGGTGCGGAAATCACCGGTCAGGACGACTTCCCCAAAGGCTCCGGTTACAGCAAGCGCCTGGAAATCGCCGAGTACCTGCAGGAGCTGGTGCTGGCCCAGCCGCCAGCTGACCGCTGGCTGCCATTCTGAGGGCGCCGCCATGTCTACCGCGCTCGCTATCACGCCCAAAACGCTCCCCGGCGATACGGCTCATACCAAGTGGGTCCGGCGGGAAGATCTCACGCTGCGGCAACTCGTGCAGGTGCGCACCTTGTTTGGCGGATGGGCGTCCGACAACCACCTGTACCTTGTTGACGATGCCGCTGGCGAGGTAACCGACCGCCGGCATTTAAGCGCCTTTTCCTTTTCGGACCTTGTGTCCATCGACGCCCTGTAGGAGGAGCCATGCCCAAGCTCAGCATCGAAGAAAATGCAGTCCTGAAAGTGATAACCGATCATTCTCCAACGCCCCTCGGCCGTCGCCGCATCTACGAACTAAGCGGCCTCGAGGAGCAGCAGACCGTCGCCGCCGTGCTGGGCGATCTAATGCGCAAGGGCTGCGTGGTCGGCAACAACAGCGAAGGGTATCGGCTCCCCCTCAAAAGCTCCGCGCCGGCGCCCGGAAACACCCCGCCACCCGCCGCCAATGCGGGCGATGAGCGCCCCCGCCTCAAGGCCCCTCCCCGGCTTCGTCCGGCTAAAGAACAGATCATCGAGCTGCTCGAATCGGGAGGGCGCTGCACAAAAGATATTATCGAGGCGTTGCCAAACCTCGCCGTGACGGCCGTGCGTAAAGCGCTGACTACGATGGGCCAGCGCGGCGTGCTGATCATCGACAAGAGCTCGTGGCCGGCAGTCTACCGCCTGCCTGGCGTGATGCACGACGCTGGCGAGCCTGCGGTTACCGCCTCGGTCGACGTCGAGCCAAACAGCTCTACGCCCACGCCGGACCCTGCGCTCGACGCGGTGGCGTCTCTTGCGGACGCGGTTGTGGACACCTACACAACCATGCCCGACGGCGCAGACACCCTAGCGGGCTCGGGTTTTACCCCCAACCCACCAATGGCCGGCACCGACCGCGTGCTCGATACGCTGCGCGCCGCCGTCGACAGCGCCCAGGATGCCCTCGAGGACTATGTCAGCCTGTGCTGCAACCAAGATATTCTCGGCGGACTCCGTGCCTCGCGTGACGCAGCCCGCCAGGCGCTGGCCCGGTACCAGCAGGTGGTGCCGGCATGAGACCAATCATCCTGGCTGCGCCGGTAGCCACTGTCCTGATATCCGACCCCCACGACGAGCGCTCCGGTCCGTGGTTCGACAGTAAAGACTGGGATCGGCTACGTGAGTTGCCGCCGGGCACGAAACTGTATGCGGAGCCCCCAACGCCAACTCCAGCGCAGGCCGGGCAGTATGTGCTTTGCGATCCGAGGGTCATGGCTTACGCAGCATTCGCGCCTGACGGCAATATACGCATGTGGTGCAAGTCGCAAGTCGACGCGATCACGGCGGCAGGTTACGAGCCTTTCCCACTCTACGCGCCCGCCCAGCTCACCGGGGAGGGCGAGTGATGGAGACCTTCGACCTCATCCAGCACCTGCGTCGGCAGCGAACATTTAGCGAGCGCACTTTCGGGCCCGGCCACCGAACGGCGGGCATCATCGATCACATCCGCAAGGAGCTGCTCGAGGTCGAACGCGCGCCGCTGGACCTGTTCGAGTGGATAGACCTGGTGCTGCTGGCGCTCGACGGCGCCTGGCGCGCTGGTTATGCCTCTGAGCAAATTGCGGCCGCGCTCGAGACCAAGCAGACGCGCAACGAACAACGTGCCTGGCCAGATTGGCGCTCGATGCCTGAGGGCCAAGCAATCGAGCACGAAAGGATTGGCCCTGATACGCACGATTGGTCCGATGCTCCTGCAGACGCCACCCACTACCATCCGCGCCAGCGCGCTTACTACAAGCGTGTAGTTGAGTGGTATTTGTGGAGCCGCATTGAAGACGGCCGGCAGCGGCCCTGGCTGTACTCCATAGACGCTAGCGACAGCGAGGAGTGGATCGTTCGGCCAGCCCAGGACGCGAAGGGCCGCGCGCAGTGCGCTCGCTGCCTTCAAGGCACTGAGCCTGCTATGTGCGGAGCCTTTGCCATACACCCAACAACCTTTAATGGCTTCGCAGACCCTAGCGATCTGTGTAACTGGTGCGGGCACACTCGTGCATGTCATTTAACGTGCAAAGCGTGTCATGGTACCGGCCGGCTGATGCTTTATGGGGGGCACGGCACTGTGGCACACGTGCTTCCGTGCTCGCTTTGCTGCAAGCGTCGGCTCGCCCAGCAGGAGGGCAGCCATGGCTAAGGAAAGCGCAATCGAATGGTGTGACGCCACGTTCAATCCCTGGATTGGCTGCACCCGCGTTTCCCCCGCTTGCGATAACTGCTACGCGGCCGTTAGCACCCCGGCGCGAACGCGCGGGATCGAATGGGGCCAAGGGCGACAGAGGCAGCGAACAGCGTCTGCTAACTGGCGGCAACCTGGTGTTATTGCTTGGTCGGCCGGTGCCGAGCCGATGACCCGCGTCGGCAAGAAGGCCGCCGGCAGCCTGCTCGATGGCCACCAGCATCTTGCTTGGCCGGGACCTGGCGGAGATTGAGCCCGTGTCCGCCCTCGCCCCACACACCCGTGCTAATCGAGAATTTTTCGAGCCTGGCTGCGCGCCCACCCGCCACACCTGGGCCGACTGGATTCGTCGCGGCGTGGTCCAAGGCAAGCTCATCGACAACCGACCTTACGTGGATCTCAACGCGTTTGCAGTAGCCAATGTGCTCGAGCCTGAGATCGAGCGCCCCCCTCAACTGACCGGCCTGGACTTGCTCGCCGGCAGCAATCCAGCGTAAGGTCGGCCAATGCGCCCGAAAAAACCCCGCTTCCTCGCCGGCGTCCAGCTCGTCGACAACCTCTATCCAGACCCTCGTAAGCGGCCGGGGTTTTACTCGTACGTCCGCCCCGACGGCACCAAAAAATCATTTCAGGCACCGACTGTCGAGGAGGCCAACCGCGTTGCGCAGGAGGCCAATGGGCTGCGTGATCAGTACATTCCAACCGCCGAGATCAAGCTCTCTCGCGGCATGACGGCATACCATTTGCCGGCGTACATCCAGTACCGCGAGAAGATCAACGCGGGCCTGAAATCAAAGCACAGTTGGCGCAACCGCAAGTACGCGCTCAAGCTCTTTGCTGCTGCGTTTCCCCGCCTCGGCCAGATCGAGTTGCCGCAGATCCGCACTTGGTGGGATGAGCTTACACACTCGCAACAGAAACTCCGCATGGCCGAGTTTCGTCGGTTTTTCAACTGGCTCATGGGCGAATGCCTGGTGCCGCGCGTTAAATACAATCCGTTCACCACGGCCGACGACGTGGCCCGGCTGCTGCTCAAAGAGAAGCCGAAAAAAGCGCGGCAGGTGCTGACTGAGATCAATTTCCACCGCATCCACAAAGCCGCCGGTAAACTCGGGTATACCGCGCTGCAGCTGGCCATGGATATCAGCTTATACACGTTGCTACGGGAGGGCGACGTAGTGCGCCTGCGCTTTGACCGCCATCTCGACGACGACCAACTCCGCACCGTTGTCAGCAAATCCGACGCCCAGCGCGGCACCGCGCGTGCCACCAGGCTGTGCTGGGATCTCGAGGAGCACCCCAAGCTCCGCACCCTGATAAATCGTGCCCGGGAGCTCTCGCTGACGAACAAACGCTGCCCGTACCTGGTGTCACACAAACCCAAGAGACGCGTCTGGAACGATGAAGGGAAGGATCACATTTGCCAGGTGACGCCCGATCGATTGAGCCGAATGTTCAACGAGTCCATGCGCGCATGCAAAATCTCTGGCACAAGTTTCCACGAAGTGCGCGGCTTGGCTATCACGCTCTACAAGCGGGCGGGGTATAACGAAAAGGAGATCCAGCAGATCGCGGCGCACGAGTCCGTGGGCACCACGCGCGGGTACATGGACCCGGCCGAGCTGCCGTTCGAGCACGTGCAGCTCAAAATGTAGGCGGGGTTTTTCTACAGGGTTTTTCTACAGTTTTTCTACACCCCGCAAATCCGCAGTATTCACTAACCTACAAGGCGTTGAAAAAACTACAAAAAATGGTCGGAGTGGCGGGATTTGAACCCACGACCACCACACCCCCAGTGTGGTGCGCTACCAAGCTGCGCTACACTCCGAATCCTGGCAAAACACGCGGGCCCTCAGTTGAGGTGGCCCAGCGCTTCTTCTATCTCTTCGATCAGCTCGCGGATGAGGGCCGGCCTTACCGCTGCCGTCTTGCCCTTGAGCTGGCTTTCCTCCACTTCCACCACGTTCACGTTCGCCGCCGCGCCGGCCATCTGCTGGCGGGCGCCGCCGATGGTGAAGCCCTGTTCGTACAACAGGCTTCTGATCTGGCGGATCAGTATCACGTCCTGCCGCTGGTAGTAGCGGCGATTGCCGCGCCGCTTCACCGGCTTGAGCTGGCTGAACTCCTGCTCCCAGTAACGCAGCACATGCGGTTTGACCTCGCACAATTCGCTCACTTCACCGATGGTGAAATAGCGCTTGGCGGGAATCTCGGGCAGCTCGGCGTTATGACTTGGTTCCAGCATAGCTTTCCACCTTTGCCTTCAGTTTCTGCCCTGGACGGAAGGTAACCACCCTGCGTGCCTGGATTGGAATTTCCTCGCCGGTCTTGGGATTGCGCCCAGGACGCTGGCGCTTGTCGCGCAGGTCGAAATTACCGAAGCCCGAGAGCTTGACCTGTTCGTTGGATTCCAGTGCCTTGCGTACTTCCTCGAAAAACTGTTCGACCAGTTCCTTCGCTTCGCGCTTGTTCAGACCCATTTCCTCGAACAGGCGCTCGGCCATCTCGGCTTTGGTCAATGCCCCGTTGGTCATGTGCGGCAACCCCCGTCTTCGATCTCGTTGAATTGCGCCACCAGCGCCAGTTCAGGATTTACCTTAATTCAGCATTAAATTTGGCTTGTAGGGCCTTGATGCAGCTATCAATTATCGGATTTATCTCAAGGTCCATAAGAGTGCGCGAAGCATGCTGGAAGGTCAAGCCCAACGCAAGGCTTTTTTTACCCTTTTCAATGTTTTGCCCGGCAAAGAGGTCAAACAGGATCAAGTCTTTAAGCTCGCTGCCGGCCACCTCGCGCAGGGTCTGTTCCAACGCGCTTACCGGCACGTCGCGGTCCAGCACGAACGCCAGGTCGCGGCGCACCGAGGGGAAGCGCGACAGTTCGACCGCCACCGGCAGCGCCGCTTCGCGCAGCAGCGCGAAATCCAGTTCCATCAGGAAGGCCTTGCCCGGGATGTCCAGCACCTGCAGCAATTGCGGGTGCAGCGCGCCGATCCAGCCGAGCGCCTGCCCGTTGCGTTCGATGCGCGCCGTCTGGCCCGGCTGCAGCGCCGGATGGGTGGCGGGTTCGAAGCGGAACTCGCCGGCGGCGTGCGTCAGGCCAAGCAATGCTTCGACATCGCCCTTGAGATCGAAGAAATCCACGGAGCGTTCCACGCTGGCCCACTGCTCCGGCAGGGCAGCCCCCCAAATCAAAGAACCAACTTTAATTTTCTGCTCTAATTCTTTGTTATTTCTAACAAAAGAAAGACCAATTTCAAACAGCCGACAGCGCTCCTGCTGGCGATTCTGGTTGTGCTTGAGCGTCTTGATCAGACCCGGCCAGAGGCTGCTGCGCATTACGCCCATGTCCTGGGAAATCGGATTGGCAAGCGCCACAGGTGGCGTGGGGGCATGCGCCAGTGCGGCGTCGAGCTCGGCGTCGACGAAGCTGTAGGTGACCACTTCCTGGTAACCCAAGCTGACCTGCAGACGCCGTAGTAGAGACGCATCGAGCACGCCTTCGGGACGCGGCTGCAGGCTCAAACGGGTGAGCGGCGCGCGTACCGGCAGTTGGTCGTAGCCGTGCACGCGGGCAAGTTCCTCGATCAGGTCGGCTTCCAGGCTGACGTCGAAACGCCAGGAGGGTACGTTCCAGTTGGAGGGATCCCCGCCCTGCCCGGCCTGGGTGAAACCAAGGCGCTGCAGGATATCGACCACTTCTTCCTGCTCGGGGCAGAAGCCAAGCAGACGCGTGACGCGCTCACGGCGCAAGGTCACGGGCGTCACAATGGGCAGTGCGGCTTCGGCGGCAGTGATGGGGCCGGCTTCGCCACCGACGATGGACAACAATAGTGCGGTGGCCCGCTCTATTGCCCGGCGGGGCAGGTCGTAATCCACACCGCGTTCGTAGCGGTGCGAGGCATCGGTATGCAGGCCGTAGCGGCGCGCGCGGCCGGCAATGGCCAACGGGCTGAAGAACGCGCTTTCGAGAAAAATGTCCTGGGTGCTGGCGCCCACCGCACTGTGCTTGCCGCCCATGATGCCCGCCATGGCCACTGCCTTGGCGTGGTCGGCGATCACCAGGGTTTCACTGTCGAGCGTCACGTCCTTGCCGTCGAGCAGCGTGAGCGTTTCGCCCTGCTGCGCCAGGCGCACACGAATGCCGCCCTCGAGCTTGTCGAGGTCGAAGGCATGCATGGGCTGCCCCAGTTCCAGCAGCACGTAGTTGGTCACGTCCACCACGGGGTCGATGCTGCGCAAGCCGCAGCGCCGCAGTTTTTCCTGCATCCAGAGTGGCGTTTCGACATTCTGGTCGATGCGGCGGATCACCCGGCCCAGGTAGCGCGGGCAGGCATCGGGCTGGAGCAGTTCCACCGGCAGGCTGTCCGGCACCGTGGCGGGCACGGCGTCGATAACGGGTGGGGTAACCGGGGTGCGGGTGAGCACGCCCACTTCGCGCGCCAGGCCGGCGATGCTCAGGCAATCGCCGCGGTTCGGAGTCAGGTCCACTTCGATGAGCGCATCGTCGAGGCCGAGATACTCGCGCACATTGACGCCAAGTGGCGCATCGGCCGGCAGCTCCAGCAGCCCTTCGGCGCCTTCGGCCATGCCCAATTCTTCCGCCGAGCACAACATGCCGAACGATTCGACACCGCGCAGCTTGGCTTTCTTGATCTTGAGTCCGCCGCCCAGTTCCGCGCCGATGCGGGCCAGCGGCACCTTCAGGCCGGCTCGCACGTTGAGCGCGCCGCAGACGATCTGGCAGGTCTGCGCGCCATCACTCACCTGGCACAGGCTCAGCTTGTCGGCATCCGGATGCTGCTCACGGACGAGCACCTCGGCCACCACCACGTCGGTAAAAGGGCCACAGGCGATTTCGATGCCGTCCACTTCCAGGCCGGCCATGGTCACGCGTTTGACGAGTTCGTCGGTATCGATCGCAGGATCGACCCATTCACGCAACCAGCGCTCACTGATCTTCATTGCCGGGCCTCAGTGGAACTGTTTGAGGAAGCGCAGGTCGTTGTCGAACAACAAGCGCAGATCCTTGATCTGGTAACGCAGCATGGCCAGGCGATCGACGCCCATGCCGAAGGCGAAGCCGGTATAGATTTCCGGATCGATGCCGGAGCAGGACAGCACCTTGGGATGCACCATGCCGCAGCCCATCACCTCGAGCCAGCCGCTCTGGCCGCACACGCGGCAGCCTGCGCCGCGGCAGGACACGCACTGCACGTCCACCTCGGCGGAAGGTTCGGTGAAGGGGAAATAGGATGGACGGAAGCGCACCGCGAGGTCCGCTTCGAAGAATACGTTGAGGAAATCCGCGATCAGCCCGCGCAGGTCGGCGAAGCTGACCTCACGATCGATCACCAACCCTTCCACTTGATGGAACATCGGCGTGTGCGTCATGTCCGAATCGCAACGGTACACGCGGCCGGGGCAGATGATGCGGATCGGCGGCTTGCGGTTTTCCATCACCCGCACCTGCACGGTGGAGGTATGGGTGCGCAACAGGGTGTTGGCGTCGAAATAGAAAGTGTCGTGCATGCCGCGCGCGGGATGCTGCGCCGGCATGTTGAGCGCTTCGAAGTTGTGGTAGTCGTCCTCGACTTCCGGCCCTTCGACGGTTTCGAAGCCCACGCTGGCAAAAATGCGCTGCATGCGTTCGATGGTGGCGGTTACCGGATGCAGGCCACCGCTGTTCTGGCGCCGGCCGGGCAGCGTAACGTCGATGCGCTCAGTCGCCAACTGGCGATCCGCCGCTTCGCGGTCGAGCAGTTCGCGGCGCTCGGCAATGGCGTCCTGCACCTGTTGCTTGGCGGCGTTGATGCGGGCACCCGCGGCGGGACGTTCTTCCGGCGGCAGGGCGCCGAGCGTTTTGAGCTGCTCGGTCAAACTGCCTTTCTTGCCAAGATACTGGACACGCAGCTGTTCCAGATCGGCACTGGAAGCGGCGGCGGCAACGGCATCGAGCGCCGCGCTGGTCAGGGTGTGCAGGTTATCCATGAAACCACGTGAAAACGGGCCCGCGACGAGCGCGGGCCCTGAGTCGGATCAGGACAGGGCGGCCTTGGCTTTTGCCACGATGGCGGCAAAGGCATCCTTGTCATGTACGGCCAGATCGGCAAGCACGCGGCGGTCGATCTCGATGCTTGCCTTCTTCAGACCGGCGATCAGCCGACTGTAGGACAGGTCATGCACCCGTGCCTGGGCGTTGATACGGGTGATCCACAGTGCGCGGAATACCCGTTTCTTGTTCTTGCGATCGCGATAGGCATACTGGCCGGCTTTGGTCACCGCCTGTTTGGCGATGCGCAGCACGCGGCTGCGGAAACCGTAGTAGCCTTTTGCGGCTTTCAGGATTTTCTTGTGACGACGGCGTGCAGTGACGCCACGTTTTACTCGTGCCATGGTTCAATCCTCCCCGCTCAGTCTTGACGGAACATGTGCTTGACGCGACCCACATCGGACGGGTGAATCGCCGAAGTGCCGCGCAGCTGACGCTTACGCTTGGTCGTCATCTTGGTGAGGATATGGCTTTTGAACGCACTCTTGCGCTTGAAGCCGGACCCGGTCTTCTTGAAGCGCTTGGAAGCGCCACTGTGTACTTTCGCTTTGGACATTGTCGTACTCCGCATTCGAGCCAGCCTCTACGTTGGCCGCTCCTGTTTCATGAATAGCAAAAGCCACCCTCCCACCTTTGGCGGGTCGACCTCGGTCAACTCGACAGGGGATGGGGCTCTTACTTTTTCTTCTTACCGGGGGCCAGCACCATGGTCAGCTGACGGCCTTCCATTTTCGCTTCCTGCTCCACTGTTCCGTACTCTGCCAGGTCGGTTTTCAACCTCAGCAAAAGTTCGGCCCCGATTTCTTGATGGGCGAGTTCCCGGCCGCGGAACCGCAGGGTTACCTTGGCCTTGTCCCCATCGCTAAGGAAACGGATCAGGTTGCGTAGTTTTACCTGATAGTCCCCTTCTTCCGTCCCTGGGCGAAACTTCACTTCTTTGATCTGAACGACTTTCTGTTTCTTGCGGTTGGCGGCGCGCTGCTTCTTCAGCTCGAACACATGCTTGCCGTAGTCCATTACCTTGCATACCACCGGATCGGCTTCCGGTGAAATGAGCACCAGATCCAGCCGCGCCGCGCGCGCGATTTCCAGCGCTTCGTCACGCGACACGATGCCTCTCTGGCTACCGTCATCCAGGATCAAACGCACTTGAGCGGCGTCGATGTCCTCGTTGACGAGTGAACGTTTCTGCTTGCCGTCTTCCCGCTTAATAGTCGTTACTCCAGAAAATTGAACTTACTCGTGGTCGCCGTCGCTGTCGTCCTGCAGGGCGATGCTTGCATTTGCCCGCCCCAGTTGCGCCACGTCCTCCTGCAGCAGTTGCGCCAGCTCTTCCAGGCTGCGCACGCCGAGATCCTTGCCGTTGCGATCACGGATCGCCACGGTGCCGGCTTCCACCTCCTTGTCGCCGGCCACGACCAGGTACGGAATACGCTGAATCGTGTGTTCGCGGATTTTAAAGCCGATCTTCTCGTTTCTCAAGTCGGCCTCTACGCGAAAACCTTTGTTTTTCAAAGAGTTCACCACTTCGCGGCAGTAATCGGTCTGGCGATCGGTAATATTCATCACCATGACCTGCGTGGGCGCCAGCCAGGTGGGGAACGACCCTTCGTAATGTTCGATGAGAATACCGATGAAGCGCTCGAACGAACCGAAGATGGCGCGGTGCAGCATCACCGGCACCTGGCGGGTGTTGTCCTCGGCCACGAACTCGGCGCCCAGGCGCCCCGGCATCGAGAAATCCACCTGGATGGTGCCGCACTGGCGGTTGCGCCCCATGCAGTCCTTGAGCGTGAATTCGATCTTGGGTCCGTAGAAAGCGCCCTCACCCGGCTGCAGATCCCAGGGCTTGCCGGTGCTGTTCAGCGCGGTTTCCAGGGCGTTTTCCGCTTCGTCCCAGATGTCGTCGGCACCCACGCGGTTCTCCGGGCGGGTGGACAGCTTGAGCGTCACGTCGGTGAAACCGAAATCGTTGTACACCTGTTCCACCAAGGCAATAAAGTGCGACACCTCGCTCTGGATGTCGGCCTTGGCGCAAAAAATGTGCGCATCGTCCTGGGTAAAGGCACGCACCCGCATCAGCCCGTGCATGCTGCCCGAGGGTTCGTAGCGATGGCAGGCGCCGAACTCGGCCAGGCGCAGCGGCAGGTCGCGGTAGCTCTTCAAGCCCTGGTTGAACACCTGCACGTGGCAGGGGCAGTTCATCGGCTTGATGGCATACATGCGGCTGTCTGATTCGACGCTGAACATCTCCTCGGAGAACTTCTGCGCATGGCCCGATTTTTCCCACAGGGTGTAGTCCACCAGCTGCGGGGTGTTGATTTCCTGGTAGCCGTTGTCCTGCCACAGTTCCTGCATGTAGCGCCTGATGATCTGGTAGACCGTCCAGCCTTTCGGATGCCAGAACACCATGCCCGGCGCTTCTTCCTGGAAGTGGAACAGGTCCAGCTTTCTGCCGATCTTGCGATGGTCGCGCCGCTCGGCTTCCTCCAGCAGATGCAGATAGTTCTTGAGCGCTTTCTTGTCGGCCCAGGCGGTGCCGTAGATGCGCTGCAGCATGGCATTGCGGGAATCGCCGCGCCAATAGGCGCCGGCGACCGACATCAATTTGAAGGCCTTGATGTGGCCGGTGGAAGGCACGTGCGGACCGCGGCACAGATCGATGAAATCGCCCTGCCGGTAGAACGACAGCGCTTCGTTGCCGGGGATGGACTCGATGATTTCCACCTTGTACTTCTCGCCCATGCCTTCGAACATCGCCACCGCGTCGCCGCGCTCCATGACGGAACGTTCCACGGGGATGTCGGCACTGGACAGGCGCTCCATTTCGTTTTCGATGGCTTGCAGGTCTTCGGGCGTAAAGGGACGCTCGTAGGCGAAGTCGTAATAGAAGCCGTTCTCGATGACAGGGCCAATAGTCACCTGGGTACCAGGAAAGAGGTTCTGTACGGCGTTGGCCATCAGGTGCGCGCAGGAATGGCGGATCACCTCGATCCCTTCCGGATCGCGGAGGGTGACGATGGCAAGCTCGGTATCGTGTTCGATGCGATACGAGGTATCGACCAGGCGCCCATCGACCTTGCCGGCAAGGGCGGCCTTGGCCAGGCCGGGACCGATGTCGGCGGCAACCTGGTGCACCGTGGGCGGTGCGTCGAAACTGCGGGTGCTCCCGTCAGGAAGCGTTATCGTGACCATAACTCGCTCGAAAAGTCCGATAGCCGGACATGCACAGGATGGGTTCCTCGAAACTTTTCGGGAGCGGCGCGGGAACAGGGGAAGGACAGCCGTACTCTCTACCACTCTGCCGGGTCGATAACCACTCTCCGGATTGGCGTTGGATGGTAGGCACGACCAGATTCGAACTGGTGACCTCTACCATGTCAAGGTAGCGCTCTAACCAACTGAGCTACGCGCCTGCGTACGCATCCAACACTGACTGGCCCTGTCTGCCTGGCCCGGGAGGACCCTGCGAAAGGCTGGCGATTATAGTGAGGGCGTGGGGAAACTACAAGAAAGTCCTGGGGGTTATAGGGTTTATGTGGTGCGAGATGGTCCGCATCAAATCCAGTGCGTCGGACGGGCGGGGCCATGCCTTCGGGGGACGCTGCAAGCACATCCCTGTGGCGCTCGGCTCCGGGCCATCCCTGGCCCTACGACGCCCCCGAAGGCATGGCCCCGCCCGTCCAACGCCAGCCCTTGACCACTGATGTTACGCACAAGAGTGGATTCAAATACTCAATAATTTCTCGTTCAACTGGTGGATGCGGTCGCGCAGGATGGCGGCTTCCTCGAATTCGAGGTTGCGGGCGTGGGCCTGCATCTGTTCCTGCAGGGCGGCGATTTCGCGTTCCAGTTCGGCGCGGTCGCGTGGGGCTTCCAGGGACATGCGCCCTTTGTTCCCTGCCCTTCCCGCTTTCTGCCCCCTGCCCCGGGGACTGCCGGGCGCGCTGGAATTGCCGGTGTCGAGCACGTCGGTGATGGATTTCTTCACGCCTCTAGGCACGATGCCGTGCTCGGCGTTGAATTCGCTCTGGATGCGGCGCCGCTCCAGCGTGGTCTCGATGGCGCGCTGCATCGAGCCCGTCACCACATCGGCATACAGGATCGCCTTGCCGTGCAGGTTGCGCGCGGCGCGGCCGATGGTCTGGATCAGAGAACGTTCCGAGCGCAGGAAACCCTCCTTGTCGGCATCGATGATCGCCACCAGCGACACCTCCGGAATGTCCAGGCCCTCGCGCAGCAGGTTGATGCCCACCAGCACGTCGAACATGCCCAGGCGCAGGTCGCGCAGGATTTCCATGCGCTCCACGGTGTCGATATCCGAATGCAGGTAGCGCACTTTCACGCCGTTTTCGGCCATGTAGTCGGTGAGGTCTTCGGCCATGCGCTTGGTCAGCACCGTGACCAGCACCCGCTCCTCGCGTTCCACGCGCTTGCGCACTTCCGACAGCAGGTCGTCCACCTGATGCAGCGCCGGGCGCACTTCCACCTCGGGATCGATCAGGCCGGTGGGGCGCACCACCTGGCGCACCAGCTGGCCCTGCTTCTGCTCTTCATAGTTACCGGGCGTGGCGGACACGAAGATGAGCTGCGGCGCCATGGCTTCCCATTCCTCGAAGCGCAAGGGACGGTTGTCCAACGCCGAAGGCAGACGGAAGCCGTACTGCACCAGGGTTTCCTTGCGCGAGCGGTCGCCCTTGAACATGGCGCCGATCTGCGGAATGGCCACGTGCGATTCGTCCACCACCACGAAGGCATCGAGCGGCAGGTAGTCGAACAGGGTGGGCGGCGGCTGGCCCGCGTCGCGGCCGGACAGGAAACGCGAGTAGTTTTCGATGCCGGTGCAATAGCCGAGTTCCTGGATCATCTCCAGGTCGAACTGGGTGCGCTGCTGCAGGCGCTGCGCTTCCACCAGTTGGTTGTTGGCCTGCAGTTCCTGCAGCCGTTCCTGCAGTTCCACCTTGATCTGGTCCACCGCCCGCAGCATGCGCTCGCGCGGGGTCACATAGTGCGATTTCGGGAATACCGTCATGCGATCCACCCGTTCGAGCACGGCGCCGGTGAGCGGATCGAAGTAGGACAACGATTCAATTTCGTCATCAAAAAGTTCGATGCGGATGGCATTGACGTCGGATTCCGCCGGGAACACGTCGATCACGTCGCCGCGCACCCGGTAGCTGGTGCGGTGCAGGTCCATGTCGTTGCGGGTGTATTGCAGTTCCGCCAGTTTCTTGAGCACCTGGCGCTGGTCCAGCTTGGCGCCCACCCTGAGCTCGAGCACCATGTCCAGATAGGAGGTGGGATCGCCAAGGCCGTAGATGCAGGACACCGTGGCCACCACCACCACGTCGCGCCGTTCCAGCAGCGACTTGGTGGCAGACAGGCGCATCTGTTCGATGTGTTCGTTGATGGTGGCGTCTTTTTCGATATAGGAGTCCGAGGACGGCACGTAGGCTTCCGGCTGGTAGTAGTCGTAGTACGACACGAAATATTCCACAGCGTTTTCCGGAAAGAATTCCTTGAGCTCGCCGTAGAACTGCGCCGCCAGCGTCTTGTTCGGCGCCATCACCAGGCAGGGACGCTGCGCCTGCGCGATGACGTTGGCGATGGTGAAGGTCTTGCCGGAGCCGGTGACGCCAAGCAGCGTCTGGCAGGCCAGGCCGGCATCGAGCCCTTCCATCAGTTGTTGAATGGCCTGGGGCTGGTCACCCGCGGGAGCGTACGGCGCGTGGAGTTTGAACTGCTGTGGCATGACGATGAAAGGGTTGTTCAGCGGGATCGGCCATTGTAGAACAGCTGAGCGCAGAACATGGAATCGATCCGCGAATTTGCCGCGATTGGCGCCAGCGGAAGCAACCTCGCTGGCGATGGCGAAATCGGCGTCAAAGGCGCGCCCCGGGGCTGTTGACCTGTCTGTGGAATCTCATTAAGATGCGCGCTCTTTCGAGATTGTGGCTTTTGCAGTAAACACTGCCCAATAGCTCAATGGTAGAGTAGGTGACTGTTAATCACTTGGTTCCTGGTTCGAGCCCAGGTTGGGCAGCCAATCTCGATATCTCTCAAGCAGTACTCATCTAAACAAGCAGTACCCGTCTAAATAAACAGTACCCATCTAAAGCGGCGCCCATCAGCCCATCAACAGGCGGTACCGCCAAGCCTCTCGCAGTACCAATACCCCTTCTTCGCTCAGGCGCCGGTTTTGAACAAAGGCCGCACCTTGTCGTCGTCTTCCTTTTCAAGCTCGGCAGCCTTGGCCGCCTGCAGGTCCAGCAAGGGATCGCTGGCAGTTTCCTTGGAAATGAAGCCGCCGATAGCTTCGCTGAGCACTTCGCGGATCTGCAGCGGATCGAGTACGGCGCAGGATTGCTCCAGGCGCCCAAGCAACTGCTGCAGTTTTTCCCAGGGCAGGAAGTCTTCTTCGGCACGCATGATCTTGGGATGTTCGGTGCCCGTCACCTGCTCGCCGATCAACAGTTCCTCGTACAGCTTTTCGCCGGGACGCAGGCCGGTGTATTCGATGGGAATGTCGCCGTTCGGCGAACGCTCGTCCTTCACGATATAACCCATCAGGTGGATCATCTTGCGCGCCAGGTCCACGATGCGCACCGGCTCGTGCATGTCCAGCACGAACACGTCGCCGCCGGATGCCATCGACCCGGCCTGGATCACCAGCTGCGCCGCTTCCTGCACCGTCATGAAATAGCGCGTGACTTCCGAATGCGTCACCGTCACCGGCCCGCCCCGGGCGATCTGCTTGCGGAACAGGGGCACCACGGAACCCGATGAACCCAGCACGTTGCCGAAACGCACCATCGCAAACTTGGTGCGGCTGCCGCTGGCGGAAAGCGATTGCAGTATCTGTTCGGCGAAGCGCTTGGTGGCGCCCATGATGTTGGCCGGACGCACCGCCTTGTCGGTGGAAATGAACACGAAGTTTTCCACGTTGAACTTGTCCGCCGCCTTGGCCAGTACGTAGGTGCCGAACACATTGTTCTGCACGCCCTCGACGATGTTCTTCTCCACCATCGGCACCTGCTTGTACGCGGCGGCGTGGTAGACGGTGTGGATGTTGAAGCGGCGCAGCGCGCTTTCCACCTGCGCCTGGTTGCGTACCGAGCCGAGCATGGCCACCACGCGCATGTCGCGGCCGTGTTCGATCACGCGCTGGATTTCGCGCAGTTCGCTTTCGATGGTGTACAGGCCGTACTCGGAATTGTCGTACAGCACCATGGTGGCCGGCTTGAGCTTGATGATCTGGCGGCAGAGTTCCGAACCGATCGATCCGCCCGCCCCCGTGATCAGCACGTTGCTGTTGCGGATGCAGGCACTCAGCAGCTGCGGATCGGGCGGCACGATGTCGCGGCCGAGCAGGTCCTCGATGTCGATGTCGCGGATTTCGTCCACCCGCACCTTGCCCGACACCATGTCGAACAGGTCCGGCACCGTGCGCACGTGTACCGGATAGTGCTCCAGCCGGTTGAGAATCTGCTTGCGCTCGGCATGGGTGGCGGAAGGAATGGCCAGCAGTATCTGGCGCACGGAATAGTTATCGATCAGCTCGCGGATGGAGGTGGGCCCGTACACGCGGATGCCGTGCACCGTGTTCCCCACCAGCGCTTCGCTGTCGTCGACGAAAGCCACCGGCAGGTACTGTTCGCCGCTGTTGAGCGAGGCTACCAGCTGCATGCCCGAACTGCCCGCGCCGTAGATCAATACCGGTTCGCGCGGACGAAAGTTGTGCATCAGGTTCTGCAGCACCAGCTTGGCGGTGAAGCGCAGCCCCCCCACCGTCAACAGCGCCATCATCCAGAACACGATGATGGCCGGGCCTGGGAACGTGAGCGCGCCGGTCATGTACACCACCATGGCGATCAACAGGGTGCTCAGCGTCACGCCCTTGAAGATCACGATGCCGGACTGGATGCCCATGTACAGCAGCAGCGTGCGATACAGACCGGCGCGATAGAACACCGCCACGCTGCACACCGCGCTGATGACGAACAGCAGGCTGTAGGTATTGGGACTGTGCAGCGTGAAGAATTCGGGATTGACCAGCACCAGCGAAAACCACAGCGACAGGAAGATCAGCGCGGCGTCGGCCAGCATCATGATGCTGCGTTTGAGTGGGCGGGACAGTGAAAGCGCGCCAGGATTCATCGGCATAGGCACCCGTGGTTCTTGTTGGCTCGATACTTTTGGCTTGTCAGCTCATCAGCTCTTTGAATTGCTGGTGTCTGCTTCCTAGCGTGATACTTCCACTGCCCCGCCCAGCAGCCGACGGCGGATCCACCAAGTGGCGAT
>Ga0182739_1000608_pt1 | contig 43567 bp, 27 predicted proteins | sample eDN5th30CBELigBY_FD_128873 | JGI IMG/M metagenome (GOLD analysis project Ga0182739, IMG submission 128873) | Enriched backyard soil microbial communities from Emeryville, California, USA - eDNA 5th pass 30_C BE-Lig BY (version 2) (version 2) | ecosystem: Environmental > Terrestrial > Soil >... | reverse complement strand
TCAGGGGCAGCCCAAGCTTGCCCGCCCGCACCACCGATTGTGGTGTTCCCCCTACGGCTATCCATATGGAAAGGTCGTTGTTGACCGCTCGGGGCAACACCTCTTGGTTATCGAGCGAGGCTCTGAATTTTCCACTCCATGTTACCCGTTCGTTGTTATTAATCGCCAGGAGCAAATCGAGTTTTTCGGTAAATAAGGCTTCATAATCCTGCAGGTTGTATCCGAATAGCGGAAAAGATTCGATGAAGCTGCCCCTGCCAGCCATCAGCTCTGCGCGGCCACCTGACAATAAGTCGATCAGTGCGAAGTTCTGATAGAGTTTTACCGGGTCGGAAGAACTGATAACCGATACGGCACTTCCAAGCTTGATGCGTTTGGTTACCGATGCTGCGGCCGCCAATACGATTTCCGGACTGGGCACGGCATAATCGGGGCGATGATGTTCGCCGATACCGAAATAATCCAGTCCCACTTCGTCCATCAGTTTAATCTCTTCAATGATCTCCTGAAGCCGGTGTTGTGTTGGCTGAAATTTGCCTGTTGCCGGGTCTACCGGCAAATCTCCAAACATACTGATACCTAATTCCATAATTATTCTCCGTTTACGTACAAAAATAAGGAAGCTATTTTTGCAGGGCATTGACATAGGTTAAGAAACGCGCGATCGGTAATAGTTTGTGAATTCCCTTGATATTTTCAGAAATTGATGCAGATTTGCAGGGTGAGCACTCGTCCTTTTGCCATTTTTTTATTTTTTGCGGTAGTAATTTCTGCTTTTGCTTGCTGTCATACAGCGAGAGACCACGAATGGAGCCCGGATGCTTCCTTAAAGGCTATGGAGGTTGAAGCGGGCTTCGAGGTCGCCCTGGTGGCTGCTGAACCCCTGGTGATTGCGCCGGTAGCGATGACATTTGATGAAAAAGGGCGGATTTGGGTGGTTGAGATGGATGGGTATATGCCCGATACCTTGGGCATTGGCGAAGATGCCCCGGTAGGCCGAATCGCTATTCTTACAGACCACGACGGCGATGGGCGGATGGACGAGCGCGATGTATTTCTCGATTCGCTGGTAATGCCGCGGGCGATATGCTTGGTAGATAGCGGGGTACTTGTAGCCGAACCATCTAATCTATGGTTTTACGAAGTCCGGGCTGATCGGCCCGCTGGCCGCACACTGGTGGACAGTATGTATGCTGAGGGCGGAAATGTGGAGCATCAGCCAAATGGCCTTTTACGTGGATTGGATAATTGGATTTACAGTGCCAAATACGATTGGCGATACCGGCGGCTCCCGAATGGCGACTGGCAGAAGGAAAAAACCCACTTCCGCGGGCAGTGGGGTATCAGCCAGGATGATTGGGGCAGGTTATATTACAACGATAATTCAAGCAATCTTTCGGGCGATTACTTTCCTCCTGGCCTCGGTTCGGGCAACGTTAACCAGCGTAGCGTTGCCGGATATGGCGAAACCATTGTAGCAGATACGCGGGTTTATCCAATGCATCCAACTACGGGTGTGAACCGCGGATATATGGATGGGATTCTGGATACCACGGGCCGTTTGGTGAATTTCACGGCCGCATGCGGTCCGCTGGTCTACCGCGGTGGATTGTTGCAAGGCTTGAATGCATTTGTCGCCGAACCCGCGGCTAACCTAATTAAACGGAACGTACTGACAACAGAAGGCTACCGCACCGTTGGCCAACAAGCTTACAGCGGAAGGGAGTTCCTGGCAAGTACCGACGAGCGATTCCGTCCGGTAAATCTCTACGACGGTCCCGATGGTGCGCTTTATGTGGTGGATATGTACCGTGGTATCATCCAGCATAGTACTTACCTCACGCCCTACTTGAAAAACGAAATTGAAGCACGAGGGCTAACCCTCCCGCTTAGCATGGGAAGGATTTACCGTATATTGCCTAAGGGCGCGGAGACGGATTGGACCACCATGCCCGAAGGCACGGATTCATTGGTTGCATTGTTGGGGCATACCAACGGGTGGGTGCGCGACAAAGCGCAGCAGGTATTGGTCGACCGGCGTACTAACGACGTTGTTGATGACCTCCGCGAAATATTGCGCAATGGCAGTAACAGTTTACAGGTGGTCCATGCGCTGTGGACACTTGAGGGGTTGAGGTGTTTGACCATAGGGGATGTCCAAGTTGTGCTGTCGCGCCCGCAGTCGCAGCTGCGTGCGCAAGCCATTGCGGCGACGGTATCGTTAGCTTCGTCCGTTCCGGAAAAGGAATTGGTTGATTTGATAACCAATCATGTTCGCGGTGATGGTGACACCTTACTCATGCCGTATGCCACCCTGGCGATGGCGGCATTTAATGATGGGAAAAGGCAGGCGAGCGAAGACTGGGCCATTGCACACGCGGACAATAAATACCTGGCTGATGGCCTGATTAGTGGGCTTGGTGGCCAGGAACAACATCTTTTGGCGGACTTGACGAAACGATTACCCGATACGACTTCGGAACTGTACCGCCGTGTTTCGGCCGTTGTGAACGACTTGAACCGCGAAGAGACGGCAGGCAACCAACGGCTATTGGCCAAAATTTACCCACAAGGCATAGCACTCTTTCAAAATACCTGCCAGCCCTGCCATGGAGAGGACGGCAGGGGAGTGTCGCCAATTGCCCCACCGTTGGCAGGTTCGCAATGGGTTACCGGCGATAAGGAACGCTTGTTGTCCCTCGTGCTGTACGGCCTCACGGGGGCCGTGGATGTAGCAGGACGTACTTATGATACGCCCAACGTAAGCGGTGAGATGCCAGGTATTGCCCATAATACCGCCATTGACGAAGCTGAATTGGCCCAATTATTAAGTTATATTCGAAATGCATGGGGAAATGATACAGGCGACGAAGTATTGCCGGAAGACTTGGGAGGCGTGCGGGCAACATTCGGCAAACGTACCGAACCCTTTACGCAGGCCGAGTTGTATCAATTATTTGGAAAGGATTAATTATTTTTTTTGTCAATCATGTCTACGTTAGCAGAAATCAGGGAGCATCAACTTGTCGCGATCATCAGGGGCCTTGAGCCACAACACGTACTTCCGGTAACGGAGGCGTTATACCAAGGCGGGATACGCATTCTGGAGATTACGATGAATTCCACAGAACCGTTGGCCGCCATTCGGGCGGTCAGCGAAGCATGGGGCGATCGAATGGTTATTGGTGCAGGGACCGTACTCAATGCAGCGATGGCAGAAGCAGCCGTCTCGATGGGTGCCCGTTTTGTCCTTTCACCCGTGGTAATGCCCGAGGTGATCCATAAGGCTAAAGCGCTGGGTGTTGTAAGTATACCAGGGGCGTATACCGCTACAGAAATCTTTAACGCTTACCAATGCGGCGCAGATATCGTGAAGGTGTTTCCGGCTACGTCGCCGGCATACATTAAGGATATTGCCGGTCCGTTACCACAAATACCGCTGCTGCCAACGGGGGGTATCACGCCAGCGAATATCCGGGAGTATAAACAGGCCGGTGCTGTGGGGTTTGGTGTTGGTAGTGGTTTGGTGAACACGAAACAACCGATCACGCCAAGCTATCTGGAGCAGCTTACCGAAAAGGCCCGATACTTCGTAACGGCCCTTGCCGACCAGTAATCTATCTGATGCCGAAAACCCGGTACATCGTTTGAATGACCTTTAAATCTGGTTTTTTAAGGTGATATAGTTTTCCCTCGCAAAGTTTCATGGCAGCCAGGGCGATTTAGAAATGGCTTTCGTTACCTTTGTTTCTGACTGGAGGAAAACCTGTAATTCACAAGATGTTTTGACAAGTTGGGGCTGATAGGCCACTTTTGGGTGATTAATGAGATCCAGTAACAATGAGCCGGCTTTTTTGCCAATTTCATGAGGTTGTTCTTTGAGTGAAGCGAGGGGAGGGCGTTCGAGGTATTGGATGATGGGATTAGCGCCATAGCCAATCAATTCAGTGTGGTTGGCCATTGCGGGGAAATCTTGCCGCAAACAGCTCAGTGCATCGAGCATTACCTGATCCTTAAATGAAAGGATAGCGGTTGGAGGTTTGTCGAGTTGCATTAATTGGCGCGTAGCTTGGATATTATTTTCCTGAGTAAAGTCACTTTCCTGCACAAGTGATTTGTCGAAAGGGATCCTGTGCTGAATCAGGCCATCACGGTATCCCAAAAAACGATCACGACTGGTGGTCCAGTGGGAAGCGGCGTTGATGAATCCGATTCGGCGGTGTCCCCGCGATACGAAATAGGCCACAGCGTCGATGGCGCCCGTATAAACATCGCTGCATACACAATGGTGTTCTTCGTTGATTGGCTTGCGCATGAAATATACGATGGGTGTACCGAGGTTGACGAAATCATTAATATGAGTGGTGTCTACCGTCTCGCGTGATATAGCGATGATGAGCCCGTCCACATGATTGCTCTGCATGGTAACGAGTAATTCTTTTTCCCGCTTGATGCTTTCGTGACTTTGGCCGATAAGTACGTTGTAGCCGTGGTCGTACGCAAATTTTTCAAATCCTTCCACGGCGGCCACGTAGAAGTGATCGAGCATGCTGGGTATCAGGATGCCGAGCGTAAATGATTTTTGCTGCTTGAAGCGGATAGCGGTTTGGTTCGGGACAAAGTGCAGTTGTTTCGCGAGTTTTTTGACACGCTCTTTGGTTGTGGCCCCTATATTGGGGTGATCACGCAATGCCTTGGATACCGTAGAAGGCGATAAGTTCAATGCCGATGCGATGTCCTTTAATGTAGCACGTTTGTGGTCCATTGGGCTAATATACTATGATTTATTATAATTCAAACGAATGGAAACGAGAAGAATATTTATTAAAAAAAGCCTGTTGGGTGTCTCCGCCGCTACGGTAATGGGTACGACCGCTGCAGCGGCCTTTTCTGGCGAATCGGGCCGTATTGTCGGGGAAAATCAGTTTGCGCTGGGCATTGCCGGTTATAGTTTCGTACATTTCGATATCGATGCATCGTTGGCGATGATGAAGCGTATGGGGGTACGTTTCTTGTGTATCAAGGATTTTCATCTTCCCCTGGACAGCACGGACGCTGAAATTGCCACCTTCCAGGAAAAGCTGGCAGCCGCTGGCGTAACCGGTTATGCGGTAGGACCATTGTATATGACCAATTCAAAAGCGGAAATTGACAATGCTTTTGATTACGCTAGACGGGTAGGCGTGAAACTGATGATCGGAATTCCGAACAAGGAAGATTTAGCTTATATTGCCGATAAAACGGCCGAATATGACATCCGGTATGCCATACACAACCATGGTCCCGAAGATAAGCTTTACCCCAATGGCACAAGTGTTTTCGAACTCGTAAAGGACTTAGACCCGCGTATGGGGTTGTGTTTCGATATGGGCCATAATATGCGGGACGGCCAGGATCCTATCCGTGATGTGGAGCGATACCATAAGCGGATTTTCGATATCCATTTAAAAAATGTGACGGCAGCTGACAAAGACGGTGCAACCTGTGAGTTGGGGAGGGGGGTGATTGATATCCCCGCTTTCGTCAATACGCTGCGTAAGGTAGGCTATGATGGTAAATGTAGCCTTGAGTTTGAGAAAGATATGAAGGATCCGCTTGCTGGGCTGGCGGAAAGCGTTGGTTATTTCGGCGGTGTGTCGGATACATTGAACCCGACGGGCTCCATTTGACTACTAAAGATAAAATTATAAGCAGATGAATATGTATGAATACTCAAGGAGGGCTTTCCTCAAACAGGCCATGCTGGCTTCAGCGGCAGCAGCGGTAGCACCCGGTTTGCTTGCGGCGAAGCCGAAACTGGCCGCACCAAACGAGCGCGTTAACCTGGCATGTATCGGTATCGGCAATCGGGGCGCACAGATTATCGGCGATTTGTATGCGACAGGTCTAGCTAATATCGTCGCGCTGTGCGACGTGGATATGGGAGCACCGCATACCGCTGAAATATTGGAAAAATTTCCTGATGTGCCGCGCTTTCAGGATTTCCGACAACTATTCGACAAGATGGGCAATGAGATCGATGCGGTATCCATCGGGGTGCCCGATCATACGCATTTCCCGATCACAATGCACGCCATGGGTTTGGGTAAACATGTCTATGTGGAGAAACCCCTGGCCCGTACATTTCAGGAATGTGAATTGCTGATGCAGGCTGCACGAAAATACAGTAACGTGGTGACGCAAATGGGAAACCAAGGGCATTCGGAAGCGAATTATTTTCAATTCAAAGCGTGGGTAGATGCAGGTATTATCAAGGATGTGACTGCCATTACTGCACACATGAACTCCCCCCGCCGTTGGCATGAATGGGATCCGGGTATCAAATCGTATCCTCCCGCAGAACCAATTCCCGATACCCTGGATTGGGATCTATGGCACTCAGCTATCGCTCAGCAACACGACTATAACCACGATTATATCAACGGGCAGTGGCGTTGCTGGTATGATTTCGGTATGGGAGCGCTGGGCGATTGGGGTGCACATATTATGGATACAGCTCATGAGTTTTTGGAACTCGGGCTGCCCTACGAAGTTGAATGTACCAAAGCTACGGGACATAATGACTTTTTCTTTCCTATGTCATCTACCATTGTATTCCGGTTTCCGGAGCGCGGGCATATGCCGGCACTCGATATTACCTGGTATGACGGGCTCGACAACCTGCCGCCGCTCCCAGAAGGGTACGGCGTGTCTGGTCTGGATCCGAATATTCCGCCGCCAAGTACAGGCGACATCGCGCCGGTGAATTTGAATCCGGGGAAGATTATTTATAGTAAGGAACTTACATTCAAAGGGGGATCTCACGGCAGCACACTTTCCATTATACCCGAAGAGAAAGCCCTGGACATGGCGTCCCGTTTGCCTGAAGTGCCGGTTAGCCCATCCAATCACTTCGCTAATTTTCTGAAGGCCTGCAAAGGCGAGGAAAAGACGCGGTCGCCATTTGAGATTTCGGGACCATTGAGCCAAGTGTTCTCGTTGGGTGTAATGGCACAGCAACTCCACACAAAACTGGTGTTTGACCGGGAGAAAAAACAAATCACAAACAACAGCATCGCCAATGAATTGTTGGTAGGTCCGCCGCCTCGCAAAGGATGGGAACAATATTACCAGGTATAATCTGGTACATCACACCCTCAAAACATGCATCCAAGTTGTTCATCTTGGGTGCACGTTTTTTTTAGCTGAAGACGTTTCTTATTTTGCGTGTTATGATTGGAAGGTGCTTATTACTCCTCCTGATCTCCTGTGAAAGCTTCGCCCAAACCTACGTCGGTCCGAGCCATCAGGCCATGGGTGAGACGGGCACTGCCCTTGAGGGGATTTACAGTTTAACGGCCAACCCTGCAGGTTTGGCCGGTTTGAATCGTATTGCTGTACACCTGGGCTATCAGCACCATTTTTTCTCGTCGGACATTACGACCCAAGCGGCGTTATTGGGCGTGCCTACCAGGTTGGGTACCTGGGGGGCAGCAGTGCGCCGCTATGGGATAGACGGTGCATACCACGATACAAAATCAGGCATTGCCTTTGCCCGGCGTTTTGGTCCCCATTTGTCGGCTGGAATGTCTGCGAGTTATCACCAGCTTTACATCCCAAACTATTTAAGCGTTTATTCATTCGCCGTGGATATGGGGGTCCAGTACCATTTCGACCAGAGGGGTACGATTGGTTTCCAATACACCAACATAGGCAATGCAGATTACGGCACAACGGTTTACGGTATCATACCCTCCTTTATGAAGATTGGCTTCAGTTATCCGCTGGCGTCAGTTCTTGTTACGGCTGATCTGGCGTATCGGTTGGAAAACAGTCTGAGTGGTCACCTGGGTATTGCGTATGGGGTTGGGGAGGTCTTCTGTTTGCGAGGTGGCTTATCAGTTAACCCTATGCGGCAACATGCAGGCTTCGGCGTCCGTTGGCAGCGGTTCATATTTGACACAGCAGCGACATTCCACCAGCGGTTGGGTGTGTCGCCACAAATCGGTGTAGGGTATGCGTTTTAGTCGACGGATTATACTGTGTATCGCGCTGTCATCGACCTGTCATGTCTATGCGCAGACAGACGTGGACATACTTGTGGAGCGGCTCACCGAATTGGTTGCGGAGGACCTAGGCGAAGATTTCGATTTATCGGACCTCGCTGACCGGTTTTACCTCTACCAGCAGCACCCTATTGACCTGAATCGTACCGATGGTAGCGAATTGAACGAACTTCAGTTTGTTCCGCAATTGTTTATCGATAACCTGTTGGAACACCGGCGCCGATCCGGTGAATTTGTAGCCATCCAGGAGCTGCAGGCAATTGATGGATTGGACAGCAGTCTGCTCCGCTTGCTATTGCCATACGTAACGGTAAGGGGTACTTCTTCGTTGTCTGGCGTTGGCGTTGGCGAACTGCTGCAAGGCGGCTCACACGATATGATGGTGCGGTATGGCCGGACGGTGCAGCAACGGCGGGGGTATGAAATCAAGGATACCAGTCGTTCGCGGTACCTCGGTAGCCCCGATCAGGTATTCGTGCGTTATCGCTATCGTTATGGCAATGACCTGCAGGTGGCGTTGAATATGAAAAAGGACGCCGGTGAATCGTTTTTCAGTGGGGTGCAGCGATACGGTTTTGATTTTTATTCGGGGAGCGTATACCTACGCAATCGAGGTAGGTTCAAGGATATCGTGATAGGCGATTATGCATTGCAATTTGGACAGGGGCTGGCGCTATGGAACGGACTGGGCTTTGGCAAGGGCGCTGCTGTACAAGGAATAGCAAAACAAGCGACGGGATTGCGTCCGTATACCTCATCGAACGAGTTGCTATTTTTACGGGGAGGCGCCGCTACGGTGGCGTTTGGACCGCTGGCGGTGACCCCTTTTTTTTCATGGCGTCGTTTGGATGGGTCGGTTTCCGAAGGAGATGACGGGCAGACTACAACCGGCTCGCTCGGTCAGACGGGCCTGCATCGTACACCAACGGAGGCCGCCAACCGCGGAGCCGTGCAGCAGTGGGTGTCGGGCGCGAATGTAGCGTATCAGCGTGCACGGTTCCGTGCCGGGGTACTGACCTATTATACACAGCTCGACGCGGCTATCGATCCGCAGCCATTACTCCGCAATCGATATGCATTTCGGGGTGATGTGCACTGGAGTAGTAGTGTTTATTACAATCATTCATGGCGGGGAATCTATCTTTTTGGTGAGGCAGCACACAACTTTGGAGGTGGTTTTGCCGTTACGCAGGGATTAATTGCTACGTTGCATCATCACCTGTCGCTGGCTTTGCATTACCGTAACTACCAGCGTAACTACCATTCGTTTTTTAGCCAGGGGCTCGCTGCGGGAAGCGATGTGGCCAATGAGCGCGGCTTTTACGCAGGGTTAGTCTATCATCCCAGTAGGAAGGTCGAATGGACGATGTATGCGGATGTCTTCCGGTTTCCTTGGTTGCGATACCGCGTGGATATGCCATCTCAGGGCGTAGATATGCTTACCCAATTTACCTATACCTGGTATAAAAAGGCACATGTTTCCGTGCGCTATCGGTATCGCCAGCGGCAGGAAAACGCGGCGATGGACCAGCAGCCACATCGTCTGGTAGCCAACGTACTCCGCCAACAGGCCCGCATTAGCGGGCAGTATATGCTCAGTGATCGCTGGACAATGCGTAGTCGGCTCGAATTTTCCCATTACCGGAAGGAAGGTGAGGCGACCGAATTGGGACTCATGGCGTATCATGATGTTATCTACAAGCCCCTTAATGGTAGGTTAAGCGGCAATATGCGGCTAGCCATGTTTGGTGTTCCGAGTTACAACTCACGGATGTATGCGTATGAGAACGACGTTTTGTACGGCTATTCTTTTCCCGCGTACCACAACAATGGTATCCGCGCTTATGTTAATGCCCGTTGCCGTTTAGGACGGCGTGTGGATGTCTGGTTACGATACGCCACGTTTATTTATCGGGGTGTCGATGAGGTTGGCAGTGGATTGGATGTGATTGCAGGCAACCGGCGGTCGGATGTGAAAATGCAATTGAGGTGGCAATTTTGAGCGTTTGGAAAATTACACCGTTTACATTATGTTTGCATATGTCATGCTGACACGTCATACATCCACGGTGCGTGTAGTTAGCTAACCAAATATTTAATTGATGTCGATAAAATACCTTCCGGAACCTGATCTTTGTCGTCGCTTATCAACGGGCGATGAGCGTGCATTCCGAGAGGTTTTTGATCGTTTTCATCGAAAGATTTATCAGTTCGCATTCAATTTTCTCAAAAATAAGGAACGGAGTGAAGAGATCGTTCAAGACACCTTTTTGCGTTTTTGGCTTCATCGAACCACGATCGATGTTGAACAGCCAATAGGGCCTCTTCTTTTTACCATCGCGCGCCGGACGCTTACCGACGCATGGCGGAAGGCGGCCACTTCGGAATGTTTTCGGGAACAGCTGCGGCTGTTTGTTGATTTGTCAAGTAATGACACGGAAGAAGCGGTGTTCAAGAATGACCTGGAACGCATTACCCAAGATGCGTTGCGCAAGTTAAGTGATCAGCAGCAAGAAGTGTTTACCCTAAGCCGGTACGAAGGTTTGTCGTACGATGAAATCGCCGAACGGATGCACATCTCGAAAAACACGGTGAAGTATCATCTTGTTAATGCGCTAAAAGTTATTCGCGCTCATTTCGGCGAACACGATGTGCTTTATTTCCTGCTATTCTCTTGTTGTTTTTCGGTATAACGATAGTGCCGCGCAAGTGGTTACTTCCATGTTGCAATTGGTTACTTCCGCGGCGCATGTGATTTTTTCTGCGTTATACGTTTACTTCCTACGCGTAAGTAATTACTTCTGCCGTATATGTGTTTACTTCCTACGTATAAGTAATTACTTCTCGCGTATATGTAACAACCTAAACGCCGGATTTTGAAAAAAATCGATTATTGACTACCCGCTTTGGTCTCGCAAACGTTATACCTTATATAAACCGTGCTTAATACCATCTGGCACGTTTATAAACCATTTGAGAATAATATGAAAAAAAGCAAGCTGCGGCAATTGTTGACTGATTATTCGATAGGTACCATTAGCGGACGGGATTTGGAGATGCTATTGGATTATGTGGCCAAGCACCATGGTGATTCGGATTTGGACTCGTTGCTGGCGGAAATGCTGGAAGACAGCGAGCAGGATTTTGATTTACCTGTCGATTCGGAGGGATTGTATCGAAGAATAGTTGAGCATCCCCGGTTTTTGGAACAACCGGGGGTATTAAAAAGGCGGCAATGGTGGTGGTACGGTGCGGCGGCTGTAGTTTCCATTGTGGGGGGGGGACTTTTATTGCAATTGGAGTATGTAAATGAACCGGAAGTAGTGGAAGCAGCTCCATCTTTGGTGACCAGGACAGTCACAACGACACCTTCCGATCGGCCTTTACTTCGTTTAGCAAGTGGTGAAGTGATTGACTTGGATAGCGCATCTAATGGGATGCTGGCGGTAGAAGACGGAACACAAATTATATTTGATGGAAAGGCGTTGCATTACGAAGGTGAATTGGTGGATGCTAATGGCGAGATCATGCGGAACACTATCGTTACCCCTAAGGGCCGGCAATACCAATTGGTGTTGCCAGATGGATCCCGGATTTGGCTGAATGCAGCAACTACGCTGACCTACCCGGTCAAGTTTAGTAAGAACAAACGTGAAGTGGAAATACGGGGAGAAGCGTATTTTGAGGTGGAGAAGACGGCGGATTGGCCGTTTATTGTTAAGACTACTTCTCAGCAGATTGAAGTACTTGGTACCCATTTCAATGTAAGTGCTTATGACGATGATGAACTTGCAAAAACCACCTTGGTAGAAGGCCGTGTAAAAGTAGCGTCGTCGTCTGAAGGCCGATTGGTTAGTCGTGAAAAGGTATTGAAACCCGGTCAACAAGCGATTACTTTAAGAGGGAGCGACCACATTACGATAGGTGGGATTGATACGGAAGAAGTGATATCGTGGAAAGAAAACCTATTTGTTTTCAATAACGAAGAAATCAGCGAAGTGATGAAAAAAGTAAGCCGGTGGTATGATGTGGAAGTCGAATATTTAGACGGGATGGCCGGTAAGCGGATAGGCGGGAGCATACCGCGACTTTCTCATGTGGAGGAATTGATGGAAGCATTGAAGGCCACCGGATTATTACACTATAAAATGAAAGGAGGTACCGTCGTCGTTATGGAGTAATCGATTACGTAACGCGGCCAACTTGAAAAAACCGGAAGCGCGGCAACGCTTCCGGGATAAGTCTTCAAGCCATTTGGCTGGAATCCAGTTTACCAAATGTAAGTCATTAGCTAACAATTTAATAAACTAATATGATGCAAATGTATGAAAAGTTTGCCAGAATTCGCTATGGCAATAAACTACCCAATTTACTTAGTTCTCAAATTATTATGCGGTTGTCGTGTATACTATTTATGGTCAGTATGTCTGTGAGCGCTTTTGCGTTTGCTCAGCGAGTCACACTTAACCGGCGAAATGTATCCCTTACCACAGTTATTAAGGAAATCAAGCGACAAAGCGGCTATAACTTTCTTTATGATGCAGGCGCGTTGTCCTTGGCGCCACTTGTTAGTGTCGATGTTACGAATGCGTCGGTTGAAGAGGTGTTAAACGAGTGCTTTAAAAATTTGCCCTTGAGTTATGTGATTAGGAACAATAATATCATTATCTCAAAAAGGAAATCGGAACCTATTAAGTTGATTGAAAAAAATCAAATTACAGTAACAGGAACAGTGACTGATAAAGAAGGTATGCCGATGCTCGGTGTAAACATTACAGTGAATGGCACCGACATGGGCACGATAACCGATGCTGACGGAAAATATTCAATTAATGTGCTAGATAATCAGGCAGTATTACAGTTTTCATTTATTGGATTTGAAACCAAAGAAGTTATTGTCGGTTCGCGAACTGTAATAAACGTCGATCTCGTAGAATCGGCTCAACAAATGGATGAAGTTGTAGTTACCGCTCTTGGCATAAAAAGAGCGGCAAAAAGTATCGGTTATTCTGCAACTTCAGTTAACACCGATGAGATTAATACGCCGGGGTCGGTAAACTTTGGAAACAATCTGTTAGGGAAAGTTGCTGGGGTAAATGTAAATGCACTTGGATCTGGTGTGGGAGGAACATCAAAGATTAGAATTCGCGGTCAGTCGTCTTTTGGCGGAGATAACTCGCCATTAATTGTTGTAAATGGAGTACCCTTAAACAATGCTCCAACAACTGCAGGTAATCCCAATGCCCAGGAATCAGATTTAGGGGATGGACTACAAAGTATTAATCCTGATGATATAGAATCGATGACCGTTTTGAAAGGCGCTTCAGCAGCTGCTTTGTATGGTTTCCGAGCGAAAGATGGAGTCATAATTATAACAACAAAAACGGGAGCAAATACACCGGGGCTTGGAATTGAATTTAGAAGCAGTTATACAGCAGCCCAGCCTCTTGATTTTACCGATTTTCAATATGAGTACGGACAAGGAGAATTTGGGGTGCGTCCGGCAAGTGTGTCCGACGCACGTTCTACCGGTGGATGGAGTTTTGGGACTAAGTTCGATGGTCAGCCAATTTGGTCTATCGATGGTAAACAACATCCGTACGTGCCTTTCAAAAATCGTATTAATGCATTCTATAGGACTGGGAATAATATAACGAATTCGGTTGCTTTATCACATGGAAATGAAAAGGGTAGTTACCGCTTATCCGTTTCAAATACCGATGCGACTAACATTACGCCAAATTCCGATTACAATAAAATGATATTTGATTTGTCGTTGAATTATAAAATCACTGAGAAACTTACTACACAATTAAATGCGAACTATAGCATTGATGAAAATAAAAACCCTCCATTCGGAGGGCAGCGCTTCAGTATTCCTAATTCAATTATGACCATGGCGAACAGTATCGATCCTCGATGGATGAAAGATTCATACAAGGACCCAGAAACCGGAGGCGAAGTTCCGTGGACCCGTTTTCTAGATCGTACCAATTGGTACTGGTCCGCTTATGAGCGTCTTCAGAAAAATAAGAAAAACCGTCTTTATGGTAATATTGTACTAAATTATCAATTAGCCTCATGGCTTTATCTCCAGGGACGCGTAGGACTGGATAGGTATTTTATGGATCATGAAGTAAATGATCCAACAGGGACTGCTGCTAATCGTCCGGTCGCCGTTGGGTATGATGGTGGTTTTTCCCAGAATAAAAACACTTTTCGTGAGTTAAACATGGACTTCTTAATCGGAGCGAACAAAACTTTTGGTGATTTTGGAATTGATGCGACTTTTGGGGGTAATAGAATGGACCAATCCAGAGACAACTTATCAGTTTCGGTCACCAATTTATACATTAGGGATTTATACACTATCGGAAATGGTATTATTAAAAACCCTAATTACTCCTACTCGGGGAAAAAAGTAAATTCTTTGTATGGGTCATTAAACTTATCTTATAAAGACTATTTATTTTTGAATGCAACAGCACGAAACGATTGGTTTTCTACTCTGAATCCCCAATCAAATAGTTACTTATACCCATCAATAAGCGGTAGTTTTTTGTTGAGTGAGGCATTTTCCGAATTAATGCCCTCGTGGATAGACTACGTCAAATTGCGTGGATCTTATGCCGAAGTTGGAGGCGATACCGATCCATACAGTGACAACCTGTATTATGATATGGCTGCAAACACATATAATGGATACGCGTACGGAAGTATTTCCGGAAGTACAAGTCCTAATCCGAACCTTAGGCCATTGAAAGTAAAAGAGGTTGAGGCAGGGATGGAATTAATTTTATTGGATGGTCGTTTAAGCTTTGATGCTGCTTTTTATAGAAAAAATACAGTTGATGAAATCCTCAATGTGGATATTCCCAATTCATCGGGTTATACAAATACAACAGTGAACGTCGGAAGGCTAAGGAACCAGGGTGTCGAATCCTTGCTAACAGTTGTCCCGGTACGTAAAAATAGCTTTACCTGGGAGGCTGGAATAAATTATACCTATAATATCAGTGAGGTGTTGAAATTGGCTGCCGGGCAGCCGATAATTAATGTCGGAAGTTCGACCTTCGTAGGCAGGTTAGCACAGGAAGTAGGCAAGCCCCTCGGTTCATTGAGAGGTTATGATTATTTGCGAAACGACGAAGGTAAAATTATTACCATTGATGGTAGGTTTCAAAGAGGGGATGAAATGACATTTGGTAGTGGCATCCCGAAACATATCGGAGGTCTTCTAAATACCTTTACTTATAAAAGTTTTCGTGTTTTTGCGCAGGTCGATTTTAAGGCAGGCCATAAATTAATATCTGATACAGACTGGAATATGTTGCGTTCAGGTCATCATAAAAAATCATTGCCTGGGAGAGAGGGTGGTGTAATATTTGATGGTGTAAACCCAGATGGCAGCCCGAATACAACAGCAGTTGAAGCAGAATCTTTCTATACCGACTACAGTGGTAAGCGGATAACAACGGAATCTGTATATAATGCCAGTTTTATACGATGGCGTACATTAACACTCACTTATGATGCGTCAAATTTGATTTCAAATACATTTATAGATAGGATGTCAGTAAGTGCAAACATCAATAATGTGCTCATGATTAAAAGTTATACTGACAATATAGATCCTGAAGCCGTTTCCCAGGTTAGTGATACACAAGTAGGTCTTGAGTCTATTTCTATTCCTACTACCCGCAGCTATTCGTTGAGTGTAAACTTTAAATTCTGATTTAAAAAGACGTATCTCATGAAAAGAAAATATATAATTATTACAAGTTTATTGTTACTGATAAATTTGTATGGCTGTGAAAAGGATTTCGTCGAAACGAATACGAATCCTGTACTAGCCACATCAATAGACCCAGTTTATCAGCTTGTTGCTTCGCAAATCATAGGAATTGACATCGTTCATTATGAAGGGGCTATCGTTCAACAGGCTCAAAACCTTTTAGGCGGAGCTGAAGAGGGTGGAAATAGAAATACTAATGTAGACGGGTTCGGCAGTAATACATTTAACTCTTTATATGGCAACCAAATACAGAACTTGGTCGATATTGTAAATACTGTAAAAGATGACCCCGGAAAAACAAACCTACACAGTATGGCAAGAATACTTAAAGCGTACTGCTTTCAATTGTTGGTAGACAGGTATGGGGATGTGCCTTACTCGGAGGCTGGATTAGCTTATTTGGCAGGAATTACGTTTCCAAAATACGATGATCAGGAAGGTATCTATGAGGATATTGCAAAGGAATTGAAAGAAGCCGTTGATGTATTGGACGCTAGCAAAGATGACGTAAGTGGGGAAATGTATTTTGGAGGAGACATTTCAAAATGGAAAAAATTTGGTAACTCCTTATTATTACGGGTTGGCATGCGATATACAAAAATTGATGAAAATAAGGCCAAGTCATTAGTTGGGATAGCAACAGATCCAGCAAGGGGGGGGGTAATGTCGTCCAATGAAGATAATGTTGTTCTTAAGTCAAATTCAATTCAATTAAATCCGGCTAATGGTTTTATAACTGGTTCTGTTCGTAACATTTGGCATATTGGTGAGCCTTTCATCGATTTTTTGAAAAACAATAACGATCCCCGCTTACAGTATATCGCAGCTTTATACCCAAATTCACCATCAGGCTCTGATCCAGGTGTGCCAAATACCAATCCTGCGGATCAAATCGGTTGCCCCTATGGATATACAGATGTTAATGTAGTAAATGCTCCAAAATATCCTGGTAAAAATGGCAGTACATTTAAATATTCTCAATTTAATCGATCAACGATAGGTAGAATTGATGCTTGGTTGTATTATGTAACATACGCCCAAACGCAATTGCTTTTGGCCGAAGCTCGTCAAAGAGGCTATATTACTACAGGGACTGTAAAAGATTACTATGAAGCAGGAATAAAAGGACATATGACTCAGTTAGATTTTTGGACATCTGTAAGCGGAGGAGACTCACCAATTACACAAGAAGAACTAGATACATATCTCCAACAACCTGAAATTGCATTTAATCCTTCATCGGGGTTGAAGCAAATCAACGAGCAATACTGGGTAGCTTGTTTAATGATTTGGCACGAGGCGTATGCAAACTTCCGAAGGAGCGGCTATCCTCAATTAAAGCCACTTAATTTCCCAGGCGAGGACCCATATGTATCGATTGCAACTGGAGGGGATGGTTTTATCCATAGGCTTACTTATCCGCTAAAAGAATGGTCTATTAATACGACTAATGTGCAGGAAGCTGCTGACCGTATGGGAGGTGATAATATGGGGACTCGAATTTTTTGGGACAACTAATAATGTCCCGAAAGTCAGTTTTACTGGTCATGTTAGCTTGAAAAACTTAACGGTATAATAGCAACAACGAATTAATACAATGAACTAATAAATATAAGAAAATGAAAAGAAGAAACTTCCTAACATCTATGGCTGCTGCAGCGATTCCGACTGCCGCTATCGCATCAATTCCGGGAATTGGCGGTGCATCAACTTCGATAAACCTTGCCGGGGCAGATTCGGGCAAAGTAAAAATTACCGACGTAAAATTTATGCGCGTCAAAATGAGTGAAAGGGGGCATGTTATGCCCTTAGTAAAAATAGAAACTGATGCCGGCATGTATGGAATTGGGGAATGCCATCACGATGTTACGGGTTTAGGCGCAAAAGACGTGGTACTGAATGCTTTTCGTGATTTATTAATTGGACAAGATCCGTTCGACATTGAACGCCTAACGCATGCCATGAAATTTCGTGTTTCCTATCTCGGAGGCAATGGGGGAATCGGTATGCATGCAGTGACGGGGTGCGAAATCGCATTATGGGATGTTGTCGGTAAAATCTTAAACAAACCACTTCGGAAAATTTTGGGTGGCGGGTGTTTCACCGATAAAGTGCGGGCGTACCTCACGAGTCAACCAAGAAATATGCTTGATAAGGCCGCCTGTACAGAATGGATTGATTACGTGAATAACTCGGTGCAGAAATGGACTGCAGCTAAGCCATTTCGTATTTCTCGCAGACCCGGGCGAGAATTAAACCGCAGATTAACTCATGAGGAATTGAAAACGAACATCCAAGCATTTTCGAATTTAAGAGAAGCTGCCGGTGATGATTTTGAAATCATTGTCCATTGCCATTGGGAATTTGACCTTTTTGATTCGCTCGCTTTTGTAAAAGCCCTGGAACCTATCCGGCCCTGGTGGATTGAAGACCCGATGCCTATCAATTATAGCGAGTCCTGGGTGAAACTAGCAGCAGCTTCTCCTATACCGATTCTAACTGGAGAGAACTTATATACCGCTCATGATTTTCTCCCTTTTATTATCAATAATGCGGTTCACATTATTGAGATAGATATTTCGATGGCAGGGGGGTTGCTCGAAGCAAAAAAAATAGCCGACCTTGCAGCCTTGTATTACATGCCGGTGGCTACACATAATGTTATGGGGCCGGTTGCTACGATAGCTTCTGCTAATGCCGCAGCTACCATGCAAGATTTCTTAGGTCACGAAAGTTATGATTATACGGAAAATTCACGCGATGGCCATGGTAGCTGGGGCGATTTGATTGTCTACGACATGGACATCATAAAAGACGGTCACATTCAACTTTCCGACAGGCCCGGGTTAGGACTAGATTTAAACAAAGATATAGCCATAAAAAACCTTGTAGAGGGTGAAAAATGGTGGGGATAAATGTAACTATTTCTGTTGTTTAATTAATGACAACGGACAAGACCGTATGCGTGGACTATCTAGCTGAAACGGCTAGATAGTCCAGTTTTTTGCCCTTCGTCGCCTTCCTTTTTGCTGAATAACTGTGCACCCCACAAACTTAATTCCCTTCTACAAATGACCGCCGAAAATCTGGAACGGATGGGGCGACAAATTGGAAATCTTCTTACCGCGTTCGAAGCACGGTAGCTACTGCATCGCCTGCACGACCATTAAAATGACTGTCCACGGATATTGTGCGAGTGCCTGTCTTAAGTGTTTAAGCGCCTGGGTAATGTAATTCTCCACCGTACGCGTTGAAATACTCATTTCGTCTGCGATTTCCTGAATAGATTTACCTGTGAACCGACTCAACCGGAACACCTGCTGGCATTTTGGTGGCAATTGAGACACGTGTTCCTCAATAGCCGTTTTTAAGTCCGTTAAATTTATGAACTCCTCGGTGTTTTCGGACTGCATACTAGCAAAAAGAGCAAAATGTTCAGCATATTTATGACGTATACTTTCACTGCGAATATAATTTAACAGCTGATATTTTGCCGCAGCATACAAGTAGGCTTCTATGGAATTATGAATATCAATCTCTTGCCTTCGCACCCATAAGGATACAAAAATCTCCTGAACTATTTCCTCACTTTGCTCCCTGTTTTGTATACGGCTGTTGACGTAGTGCAATAGCTTGCTTGCCATGTGGTTATATATGGTTTCAAAAGCCGTTGGGTCGTCAGCTTGTAGCGAAACAAGCAGATTACTGTCTTCAGAATCAAGATTCATAATAGAGGTTCCTTTCAGCCAAACTTAGCGGTTTTCTCAGTGAAATCAATTTTTTTCAAAAAAAAAGAAAAGGGACTATGTGTAGGACAGGGCTTAGGCTACATATATATAAAGCCGTCCTTGTACGCTTTGGAACAATTATGAATCAAGAGGAATTTAGCGCACTTATCAAGAGATACCAACTCGGCGAATTGAGCCCCGAGCAAAAAGACTTATTGGATAAATGGTTTGAAGCCCTAGAGTCGAATAATAGTGAGATTTGGTCAGCATCAGAACTTGAGTTGTTGCGAGAAAAAGTGATGAAGCAACTCGTCGTGGAAAAACGGAAAGAGCACTCCTATTTGCAGCGATTTCGCCCTTGGTTGCCCTATGCCGCAGCGATATTGCTTATTAGTTTAGGAGGGCTATATTATTACCAGACAATCCGTCCGTCGGTTGTAAGTAAGAAGATTCAGCCCACTAAGGCGTCTGTTGAGAATTTTCAAAAAATCAAACCTGGAGGCAACAAAGCCACCCTCACCTTGGCCGACGGTCGTACGATAATATTAAGCAGCGACCATACGGGAATCATTATGGGGAATGACTTGGTGTATGAGGATGGTACGGCCTTATTAGGTTTGGAGCGCAATGAAAGCCTGAACGGAAAGGGAGTTGTGCATAATTATCAACTAACAACACCTAAAGGAGGCCAATACAAGATGACGCTGCCGGACGGGAGTCGCGTATGGCTCAATGCCGCAAGTAAGTTAAAATATCCAGGTCGATTTAGTAAAGAAGTTAGGGAGGTAGAGTTGGTTGGTGAGGCCTATTTTGAGATTGCAAAGTATACCCGCGGCTCTCACCAGGTGCCGTTTATTGTACGGACGAGGGCTCAGGAAGTGTTAGTATTAGGTACCCAGTTTAACCTTACCGCATATGATGATGAGATGGAAACGAGAACGACATTGGTCGAGGGCGCTGTTGTGGTTCGCGAATCCCCGGATGGAAGCGAAAAAAAAGGAACGGAGCTGATGCCGGGCGAAGAATCAATATTGACCACCGAGGGTCTACAAACCCGAAAAGCTAACCTAGCATCATCAATCGCGTGGAAATCGGGCGTGTTTGCTTTTGATAATATCCCGTTCGATCAAATGATGAGGCAAATCGCTCGTTGGTATGATATTGATATCATTTATGAAGGTGCGATTCCAAAAGAGCAGTTTAAAGGCAAGATGAGTCGTAACGTTGACTTAGATATGGTGATTAGCTTTCTTAAAGATTCAGGTATCGATCTAAACGTTGAAGGCCGGACAATTTATATCGGAAATAGTATTAAGTAACCAATTTTTATAACCAATTCGTAAATAAATTCAGCGTATGAGACCAAAATAAAGCAATTAAAAAAAGGGAAGTGGTACCAGCACTCCCCTGCTATTCAGATCGCGTCATTTATCAAATCAGGAATTAACCGGATTGTAAACGATCCAAACGTTACAAAGTTAATGAAAAAACATGTAAGATATTTACAGGATATTCTTATGCCTGTAAATAGTAACCAATTGATTAGGCGGAGCTTAATCCTTCCCAATGCGGCACTTAAAAGAAAGATCATCATGAGCATTAATGTCACCACGCTCTTTTTAATATTGGGGTGTATGCAAATTAGTGCCAAGTCTGTGTCACAAACAATTAGTTATAAAAGTAATGCTGCATCAATCGCCAACGTTTTTTCGGTTGTTGAAGCGCAAACAGGATACTATGTTGTTTATAATGCCAAAATAATCAAATCAGTAGCCCCTGTTACGATATCGGCCAACAATATGCCGTTGAGCGAATTTTTGAATAGGATTTTGAAACCGTTATCGCTAAAATATACGATTAGCGAAAAAACTATCCTTATTACTAAGCAGGCTAACCATAGCCATACAGTAATACCGGCGTCAACGGACGTCAAGCAACAAGAGATAACAGGCCGTGTGACAAACGAACAAGGCGAACAATTGGAGGGGGTAACCGTGTCCGTAAAGGGAACCTCGATTGCCACAACTACAAATAGTGAAGGTAACTACCGATTAAATTCGTCGGGCATTGATGATATCCTTGTTTTTACGATTGTGGGATATGAACGTTTGGAAGTAAGTGCTGCGAAGGATAACGTAATCAATATTATGCTAAAAGAACAAATCAGTGATTTGGAAGAGGTTGTCGTGGTGGGATACGGGACGGCAAAAAAGGAAACGTTGACTGGGTCGATTACTGCAGTGGATGGTGCCGAAATCACGCAGAGTCCGAATATCAATGTATCAAGCAGTCTAGCGGGCCGATTACCTGGGTTGACAGCCGTAAATTCAAGCGGCGAACCAGGCAATGATGGGGCGACACTACGTATTCGGGGGATTAATTCTTTCGGTAGTTCAGAGCCATTAATTGTGGTAGATGGTGTTCCAGGAAGATCGTTGGACAGGATAGACCCGAATACTATTCAAAGTGTATCTGTGTTGAAAGACGCATCGGCGGCTATTTACGGTGCGCAAGCAGCAAACGGCGTTATTCTTGTAACCACAAAAAAGGGCGCGATTGGCAAACCGACTATCACTGCGTCTTTTAATCAAGGGTTTGGCAGACCAACTCGTTTGCCAGCAATGGTTGATGCCGCTGAGTACGCAACCATATTAAATGAAATTGACACTTATGCGGGCCAACCAGCCCGTTATTCAGCAGAAGAGATACAATTGTTTAGAGACGGTTCAGATCCCTGGAACTATCCTAATACTGATTGGTACAAAGAAGTACTTAAACCTTGGTCAGGGCAAAATCAAGGTAATGTATCCGTTTCGGGAGGAAGCGAGAACATACTCTACTATGTTGCCGCAACGACACGGAGCCAGGACGGTTATTACTATAATAGTGGATCTAAATATAAGCAGCACGATTTCAGGTCTAATGTAGAGGCTAAAATTACAAAGGACATCAAGTTAGGTGTCAATTTAGCCGGTCGTATGGAAGATAGAAATTATCCTACGCGATCGGCTGGAAACATTTTCCGGATGGTGATGCGGGGAAAGCCAAATTTGCCGGCTTACTGGCCAGACGGTACTCCAGGTCCGGATATTGAATACGGGGATAATCCCGTGGTGGTTAGCACAGACGCAACTGGATATGATCGAACTAAACTTTATACCGTTAACTCTAATTTTAGGTTAGATGTCAATATTCCTTGGATTGAGGGGTTGTCTGCAAGCGCAAATGCCTCGATAGATAAAGAATTCGAAGTTCGTAAAATATGGCAAACACCCTGGTATCTATATACATGGGATGGTTCGAGAGATGCGAATGGGGATCCACTTTTATTACGTGGCAAACGGGGATTTGATAGTCCGGCACTTTCGCAGAGCATGGAAGACAATCTTTCTGTATTACTCAATGGCATCGTTAACTATGAGACCCTATTGGCAGATGTCCACGACATAAAAATACTAGCGGGAATTGAGCAAATAACCGGTGGCCTTGACCGGTTCAGTGCATATCGAAGGAATTTTCTGTCATCTTCCCTTGATCAATTATTTGCAGGAGCGACGGATAATTACCTGACTAACGATGGTTCTGCTAGTGCAAATGCCAGATTGAATTACTTTGGAAGGGTAAATTATGCGTATAAAAGTAAGTATTTGGCCGAGTTTGTATGGCGCTATCAGGGATCCTATATTTTTGATAAGGCGAGTCGATTTGGTTTTTTTCCCGGCGTGTCGCTAGGCTATGTATTGTCCGAAGAAGGTTTTTGGAAGGATAATCTCGCAGCTATACCGTATTTTAAGCTACGCGCCTCCTGGGGGCAGACCGGATATGATCGTGTGTTTTTTGACGGTGTGCTGCAAGAGTTTGCTTTTCTCTCTACCTATGGGGTGGGCGGAGCGGGCGATGCGTTTGTTTCCAATGGAGGGAGTACGCTTAATCCGACGATTTTCGAAACCGGCGTACCCAATGTAAATACGACGTGGGAAAAAGCGATACAGCGGAATGTCGGGCTTGATGCCGAGTTATTCGATCGGTCATTCGTTGTAACAGCTGACTATTTCGATAACTTGAGGTCAGATATTTTATGGCGGAGAAATGCGTCTATTCCCGGGTCGACCGGGATGGAACTACCACCTGAAAACATTGGGAAATCGGGGAACCGGGGATTTGATTTTAGCCTGTCTTATCGGTCACGGAAGAATGACTTTGCCTATGAAGTGGGCTTAAATGGCGGGTACGCCAAAAATAGGATCATATTTTGGGATGAGGTGCCTGGCAGACCGTCGTATCAAGTGACCACAGGCAAACCCATACCAACAAATCCGTACAATCCTGATAATGACTTGTACTATCAGGCTATTGGGGTATTCAGTGATGAGCAATCGTTAGATGACTATCCGCATTGGCCAGGTGCACGGCCGGGCGATATTATGTTTGAAGATGTGGACGGAAATGGAACCATCGATGCGAACGATCGCGTTCGGAATCCAAAAACAAATGTGCCAACGTTGACAGGTGGAATCACCTTCCAGGCAGATTATAAAGGTTTTGATTTGTCGCTATTGATTCAGGGTGCTGCCGGAGCCGTGAATTACATCAATACAGAGTCTGGTGAAATCGGAAATTTCCTGAAGAGCTTTTACGATAAACGCTGGACCCCAGACAACGTCGATGCTGAGGGGCCGCGGGCTTTTAACAGAAGCAATGAATATTGGCGGGCACAAAGGAATACCTATTTTCTGCATAGTACAGATTATATACGGTTGAAGAATATTGAATTGGGGTACACCTTGCCATCGAGCTTTCTGGATCAAATTTCATTGTCCAGAGTTAGGGTTTATTTCAACGCATATAACCTATTGACGTTTAGTCCGGATTATAAAGATTTTGATCCGGAGTTGGGAGCAGGATCGGGTCAAGGATACCCGCTCCAGAAGATAGTTAATGCGGGGATATCACTTACTTTTTAATAAAACGACATGAAAACACTCAGTTATTTAAGAATACTTGCTCTATCGATTGGTGTGTGCTGCGTTTCCTGTAATAAGGAGGTGCTCGATGTAGAACCACTTGATAAATTTTCAGAATCTGCGGTTTGGCAGGATCCTGCGCTGGTTAAAGCATACGTAAATAACATATATACTGGCGTAACGACCCCGTTTGGGGCTGTTATGATGGCCAGTATTGTCGACGAAGCACACCACAACCAAAACTGGAACACTACGCCCACTTCAAATAGTCTGGTAACGCCCAGTAACCTGTTGGTTTTTGGTTCGAGCGACAATACATTTCTGGATGAAATGACGTGGGATCCCTCGTACGAGAAGATCCGTGCATGTAATCTTTTCTTGGAGAATATAGGGGATGTTCCGTTTGATAACGATGCCGAAAAGGAAGTGATTACTGGTGAGGTCCATTTTTTGAGAGCTTTTTTCTACCAACGTCTTGTGGCGTTATATGGGGGGATTCCGCTGATCACAAAAAGTTATTCCTTAGATGATGAATATACCGTGCCTAGAAACACGTTTGAAGAATGCATAGACTTTATCGTGCAGGAATGCGATCAAGCCGCTTCTTTGCTTCCATTGACTGGGGATAAGGCTCGCGCTTTGAAGGGAACGGCGTTAGCACTGAAAGCTCGTACATTACTTTATGCGGCCAGTGATTTGTATAATACCGGAGCTGACTGGGCTTCAGGATATGCAAATAAGGAACTCATCAGTTATACCGGAGGGGACACATGGGAACGCTGGTTAGCAGCAAAAAATGCCGCAAAAGCAGTCATTGATCTAGGAATCTATTCGCTGTATGGTGGTGAAAATCCTGCTACACCGGAGGAAGCCGCTCAAAATTTCACAAACCTGTTTTTGAACAATGGGAATGAGGAGGATATTTTTTTAGTGTTCAAGGACAATTTAAGGGACGACCATTGGGCAGCTCCCAATCCAGGGCTGTTTGTAGGTCCCAACGGTTGGCATAATTGGGGCGAGAACTCTCCTATGGGGCAATTTGTTGATCGGTTTGAACTGATCGATGGTACGCCATTTGACTGGAGTAACCCAGACCACAAAACGAACCCGTATGAAGATAGAGACCCACGATTTTATGCTACTGTTTTGTATGAAGGTGCAGTATGGCGTCCGCGTCCGGCTGATGTGGCTTCGTTGGATCCTGTGGGAATTGTGCAGGTAGGCAGTTATACACGTGCCGATGGCAGTAAGGTTCCGGGACTCGATACGCGCCAGGGGCCTATAGAAGATTGGAATGGCGGGTTTACCGGTTACTATTTGAGAAAGTTTATCGACCCGACTATTGATCACCAGTATGAGAAACAGACCTTGCCGTTCAGGCGATTCCGCTACGCCGAAATATTGTTGAACTATGCCGAAGCATGCATGGAACTAGGAGAAGAAGAGGAGGCAAGAATCTATATTAATAAAGTACGTGCAAGGGCGGGTATGCCACCTTTATCTGTTGGTGGTGAGGCGCTGGTAGCACAATATAGAAATGAGCGGGCTGTTGAATTAGCTTATGAAGAACATCGATTTTACGATGTACGTCGATGGATGATTCCTGAAAGCGCATATTCAATGGTGAAAGGTGTTTCGGTTACGGGCGATATGGGTAGTGACGGGTCTGTTTCGAATCGCACCTACAAAGTTATAGATGTCGAAAGCAGAAGCTGGGATCCTCATTTTTATTTTGTGCCGATTTCTATCGACGAAATGAACAGGAACCCCCAATTAATACAGAATCCGCTATATTAAATCAGGAACTTTTGATGAAAAACAAGCAAGTATTTCACATATTATGGTCGGCGGTATTGCTGTGGGCTGCCACGGGCTGTGGCGGGGATGATCCTGATCGGTTTGAACAACTGACGGAAGATGAAAAACGCCTTCCCGAAAATGCCGTACTCGGGCTGGACGTTAAGTCTGGATTGAAAATACAGTTGATGGCTTCCGAACCCATGCTGTTAAACCCAACCAATATCGATGTCGATGACAAGGGAAGGGTATGGGTCAACGAGGCCTATAACTACCGGCCGGCTATAAATGGAAACCCTACTACTGACGATGGCGACCGGATTTTAACATTAGAGGACACGGACGGTGACGGCGTGTTGGACAAACGGACCATATTTTATCAAGGGCCGGAATTGAATTCGCCGTTAGGGATTTGTGTATTGGGCAACCGCGTCATTGTTTCGCAGAGTCCTTATGTATGGGATTTTTACGACGATGACGGCGATGGAAAAGCAGATCGGAAGGAGGTACTCTTTCAGGGAATCGGGGGTGAACAGCATGATCATGGAGTACATGCTTTTGTATTCGGTCCTGATGGTAAACTTTATTTCAATTTCGGAAATGCCTGTAAGACACTTTTGGACAAAAATGGCAATGTCGTTATCGATCAGGATGGCGATGAGATAACGAATGAGAAGTATCGGCAGGGCATGGTTTTCCGTTGTGATGTCGATGGTTCTAATGTCGAAGTGTTGGCGCATAATTTCAGGAACAACTATGAGCTGGCGGTCGATAGTTATGGGACGATGTGGCAGAGTGATAATGACGATGACGGAAATCGAGCTGTACGTATCAATTACGTCATGGAGTATGGCAACTACGGCTACAGTGATGAAATGACCGGGGCAAGTTGGCGTACAAACCGGACCAATCTCGAAGACTCAATTCCGCTGCAGCATTGGCATTTGAATGATCCGGGCGTCATTCCCAACCTACTTCAAACCGGCGCAGGCTCGCCTACTGGCATTTTGGTATACGAAGGGGGGGATATGCTTCCCAAGGAATTCCAAAATCAAGTCATTCATGCTGATGCAGGTCCCAATATCGTCCGCGCTTACCCTGTTGAAAAGGACGGTGCAGGCTATATGGCGACCATCGTTGATCTGATTGAAGGGAGAGACCAATGGTTCCGGCCTTCCGATATCTGCATTGCTCCGGATGGTTCTTTAATCATTTCCGATTGGTACGACCCGGGAGTTGGTGGGCACCAGGCTGGCGACCAAACCATGGGCCGGATTTACCGGATAGCGCCTTCGGTATCGTCGTACGAGATCCCTACCATGGATTATTCAACGGTAGTGGGAGCCGTTAAAGCCTTGCAAAGCCCAAATCTCTCCGTACGTTATAAGGCGTGGACAAGTCTATCTGAGCACGGGGCTGCCGCTGTGCCTGAATTGGCCGAACTTTTTCATTCCAAAGGGAATGACCGGATGCGTGCACGTGCATTATGGCTGCTTGTGAAGCTTGATAATACCGGTCAGTATCTGTTGGAGGGGCTGAAGGATAGCAATCCGGATATCCGTATAACAGCCATTCGTGCTGCCCGCCAAAATGAAGGCGATATCGTTAAATACATCGAGCCGTTGGTTAGCGATAGCGATCCGCAGGTACGGCGCGAATGTGCTATCGCACTACGGCATAGCAAGAACCCCAAAGCTGCGGAGCTATGGGCAACTTTGGCCAACGAACATGATGGCAACGACCGATGGTACCTGGAAGCATTGGGTATAGGAGCTGATGGACAGTGGGATAACTATTTTGCTGCATTTTTGCGAAAAAACAGCGAACCGACGCAAAGCGAAGCCGGAACGGATATTATTTGGCGATCCCGGACGGAGGCCGCCACCCCATATCTTGTTCAATTGGCGGAAGACCATTCGGAAGATCTGAAATCGCGACTGCGGTATTTCCGGGCCTTTGATTTCGTCCCGGGGACAGCAAAGGAAGGGGCGCTGCTGGCCATGGTTCAGCCAGACGGGAATGATGATGCATTGGCGATGAATAGCCTAATCCTTCGAGCACTGAATCCAGATGTGGTGACACATTCTAAACCGGCTACGGATGCTCTTCATCGGCTTTTAGAAGCTTCCTATGGGACACCCGAATACCTGGAGATGGTCACCAAATACCAGGTGAAAACAGAAGTGCCCCGTTTGCTTGATTTGGCTGTTTCTAATGCTAGTTCATCGCTGGGGAGTAGTGCCGCCAGGCTATTGTTCCAGTTTAATGGTGAGAAGCAGATGGAGGCAGCGTTAAAACGGCAGCCGGACAGCGTGATTACCGTCATCAGTTCAGTTGGCTCAGAAGGCTCGTTGGATATGTTGGAAAACATCATGCTTTCGCAGTCGTCAAGTGCCGATATGCGCAAACATTCGGCGTCTGTATTTGGTAAATCCATGACGGGTGCGAACCGGGTGTTGTCGTTGCTACGAGCTAACAAAGTACCCGAAGAGTTGATTCCCGATTTGGTAGAGAGTGTGAAGAATACGTGGGTGAGAAGTATCTATACCGAGGCACAAACGTTTCTCCCGGGAGCAGACAAGGCCAATGATGAGCCGGTAGAAATGTTAACGGAGCAGGAATTGTTTGCAGCCACAGGGGACATTGAAAATGGCCAAGCTGTATTTCAGGCAAATTGTTCGACCTGCCACCAAATTAACGGGAAGGGGCAAGACTTCGGCCCGGGGCTCTCGCAAATAGGGGCGAAGTTACCCAAAACGGCATTGCTGGACGCGATAGTGAATCCGTCGGCGGGCGTAAGTTTTGGGTATGAAACGTCTATAATTACATTGAAAGGCGGCGCCGCATTGATGGGTATTGTTTCCAGCCGGACGGAAACGGAAGTGGAAGTCCGGTTTATGGGCGGGGTTTCGCAATCGTTCCAAATGGCCGAACTCGAGTCCATAGAAGAATCCAAAGAGTCGATGATGCCGCCTTTACAGTCGACAATGTCTAAAACAGAAATGATTAACCTCATTGAGTACCTGGCGTCGTTGAAATAACGGCGCCGGTACAGTCAGTGCGCGGAAGATAATTAAGGTTTTAAATAAAAAAAGACACATCAGAAATGAAATTCGGTATAAACACATTTTTATTCACGGCTCCATTTACGGATGGAAGCGTGTCGTTATTTTCCAAGTTTAAAGCTTGGGGGTTTGATTCTGTAGAAATAGCCTTGGAAAATGCGTCGGATATTAATCCGGCGAAGGTCAAGGAGGCACTTAATGAACACCAACTTACCTGCAATTCTATCTGCGCGGCCATGGGAAGTGGTCGCGACTTCAGGGGCAGCCAGCGTGAACAGACTGCTTCTATGGATTACCTGAAAGGTGTATTGGACGTCATGCCGGTGCTGGGGGCCAACGTGCTGGCGGGTCCACTGTACTCAACGGTAGGTAGGGCTGCGTTTGTAGCCCCCGATGAATACAGAAAACAATGGGATTTGGTAGTCGATCATTTGCAAAGTCTGGCATCGTATGCTGGAAGCCTGAATATCACGCTTGCCGTTGAACCGCTGAATAGATATGAGACAGACTTCATAAATACCTGTAGTCAAGCACTTGAACTGGTTGCTGCGGTGGGTAGCGACCATCTTAAAATTCATCTTGACAGCTACCATATGAACATCGAAGAAAAAGATCTTGCTAAGGCAATATTGGCGGCTGGGGACAAGTTGGTCCATTTCCATGGGTGTGGATCGGATAGGGGGACGCCGGGTGGTGATCACACCGATTGGAACGCGATTAGTGCCGCGCTAAAGCAAATTAAATACGATGGCAATGTCGTAATCGAGTCCTTTACCCCGGTGGTAAAAGTAATTGCGAAGGCAGCGTCGATATGGCGGGACATTGAGCCATCACAAGAGAGTATAGCAATTAATGGAGTAGCTTTTTTGAAAAATACACTTAGTTAAATTAATTAGTAATTAATCAAGTCATGAAATACTATTTAAAGCAATTAAAAGGTTTGCGCTCGATTGGCCCAATAGTCTTGATAACTGCTGTTATTGTTATAACGACTGGTTTCTCTTTTCTTTCAGAAGTGGATGAAGAAGGCTTCGTATCCATATTTAATGGGGAGACCTTGGACGGTTGGTCGGGAAATATGGATGTGTGGCGGGCTGAAAACGGAAGTATAATTGGTGAAACGACACCGTCGGTCTCCATAAAAAGGAATACCTTTCTCGTTTGGCAAGATGGAGATGTGGCCGACTTCGAGTTGAAGGCACAAGTGCGGATTACACGTTCGGGAAATTCCGGAATACAGTATCGTAGTGAGGAAGGAGGCGAGATGCCGTATGTGCTTAAAGGGTATCAATTTGATACCGATGGTCAAAATCGATATACCGGAGGAAATTACGAAGAAGGGAAGAGAACATTTTTGGCATATCGTGGCGAGAAAGTCGCCGTAAGTCCCTATCAAGGAAACCCTGATTCGGTACGTAGTCAGATTGTACGAAATACGTGGAGTCAAAGGGAAATCACAGGGACACTTGAGCAAGTTGATGATTCGCTCCATAGGCATATCAAGAGTGAAGACTGGAACGAGTTTCATCTGGTAGCCAAGGGGAATCACCTGCAACATTATATCAATGGTGTACTGATGAGTGACGTAACGGATAACGATGAAATCAATCGTAGAATGTCTGGCTTACTTGGCTTACAAATTCACGTGGGCCCACCTATGAAAGTAGAATTCCGGAACATACGGCTTAAGCAAGTCGACAGGTGATCCCCTGACCCGTTCCTGGTGTCGTGCCAGGTCATATTTTATTTTAGGCGCCAAATGTAAACAAATGATAATGGCAGCTACATTTGTTTGTGGCGCCTTTTTTGGATTTGGACGGGGCAGCCCCGGATATGCCTCGGAACTGATAGCACGTCTCTGCGATTCCGAAAACGGTCGAAATGACCGGATAGTTCGATTGACGACGAGCATCATATGGCGACGCATCATCCGGGAGTCATCCAGCTATCTCGGGGCGATCAACTGGCTGTAAGGGGGCTGCAAACACCCAGGAGATGCCCGGCTCACGGCAGGTAAACCGCCAACCCACGCGTAGCAGTCTTGGAGAAGCCTGGACAGTGCCGGGTTGTACCCGTATCTGTTGTTTGAAAAAAAACAGTATATTAGCCTCAAATCAGTTATTAACGAGATTATGCAGGCTGGAATTTCAAATGTTCCTGAACTTTTGAAGGGCATTGGGGAGGGGAATGAAATTGCTTTCAAACAGATATACGAATATTATTTTCCAAGAATACAGACGTTTGCATTCCGTGTACTCCATGACAACACGCATGCTCAGGAGGTCGCGCAAGAAGTGATGCTGGAATTTTGGCAGATGGGAAGCGGTCTTGAAGCAATTCGGAATTTGGATGCTTTCCTGAAAACGATCGCTAAAAGACGAACGATTGACACATGGAGACGCTGCCAGACCAAAAGGGCGGCCGAACATGCCATGTGGACCGACTGGAAGGAAAGTAACGAAGAAACTGAGGAACGTGTCATACTAAATGAAACCCGCCAGATTATAGAAGAGGCCATACACCTGTTACCACCCCAACAACGTACGGTTTACCAATTGTGTCAGCAAGAAGGTTTAAAATATGAAGAGGCAGCCCGCCGGCTTGATATCGCTCCAGGAACAGTTCAGACCCATATGAAACTCGCGTTACGATTTCTGCGGTCGTACCTCAGGCAACGTGTTGATATCGCTATTTTATTGGTTGTATTTAACCTTTGCTGAAAAATTATTTCATTTTAAATCAGTTTGTTGTGAAATTGTTGACTTTCCCATTACCTGGAAGTCTGGTTTCATCCGACTTGTTTATAAACGTATGCGTAAATGGATCTGACACGACTGACATACCTGTACCGAAAGTACCAGCGCAGGCAGCTTACCGGAGCGGAGCGTGAGGAATGGGAAGCTGCTGTAATGGATCTCTCGCAGGACGAAAACATCCAGTACCTTATCGATCCGACATGGCAAGAGGCAGCACAATTTGACGCGGTGGTCGATGTGGAGGAGTCCGAACGCATCTATCACTATATCGTTGGCCAGGCACAACGAAAGAAACCGCGAGCGAGAATTCGTTATTTGTTGCGTTATGCGGCCGCTGCGATCGTTATCTGCAGCATTGGCTTTTTGCTGTTGCCAGACGGCGCGGACAAGCCGCAGCAGCATATTATTCAGGCCGACATTTTACCCGGTGGTAATAAAGCAGTTTTGGCATTTGCTGACGGGCGTACTGTTGATTTGGATTCCGCTCATTCGGGTATTGTTATCGGTGACCAGATTACGTACGAGAATGGCGATGTCATCGCGTACTCGGAGAGTAGCGAACTTACAGCTGATAACCTTCAACTCGTGACACCCAAGGGAGGGGTTTACCAGGTAACGCTCGCTGACGGCACGAAGGTGTGGTTGAATGCAGCCTCGATATTGAAATATCCTTTGCGCTTTTCAGGTGGTAAACGTGAAGTTTTTTTGGCCGGTGAAGCATACTTTGAAGTGACGAAAGATAATGCGCATCCGTTTCTGGTATCAACTCCCGAGCAGGGGGTAGAAGTATTGGGAACACAATTCAATGTGACGGCTTATCCGGATGAACTGTCAACTAAAACAACGTTAGTCGAGGGGCGCGTGCGTATTTCTAATACGAAGTCAGGTGCAGTACTTGATTTGAGCCCAGGGCAGCAAGGGATTGCAAAAGGTCCCGACACACAAGTCAAAAATGTGAGTATAAATCAGTTTACAGCGTGGAAGGATGGTTATTTCAGCTTTGATGAAACACCATTCCCAGAGGTTTTGGAGCAATTGGCCAGGTGGTATGATATCAATATCACTTACCTGAATGTTCCGCGCAAAACGTTCAGCGGAAAAATGAAACGCGACGCACAACTTTCCAGTGTTTTGGATTTTATCGAAGGCGCCGGCATTCAACTCAGTTTAGAGGGGCGCAAATTGATTATCAAATGATATTAATTAATTTATAAACTTAAAATGCAAAATATGAGCGGATAAAGAAAGAATATAACAAAGCAGGGGGTGATGACAGCACCGCCCTGCGGTGTTCGGACTGGCGATTATAAACAGATACTGATAACCGGATTATAAACATCCAAACTAAACAAAGTTAATGAAAAATTATCTTTTGTCGCGTTGGAGCAATCCTGCATCCAATGCGATTAACCAATTCTTACTGGTTATGCGATTTACGACGTTACTATTATTGTTGGGAACCCTGCACCTGAGTGGAAACACCATGTCACAGACGGTTACACTCAATGTGCAGAATGTTCACTTAAAGCGCATTTTTGCCGAAGTAGAACGACAAACCGGCTACACGGTATTATATAGTGACGAGGTGATAGATAAAACGGCCACCGTTAGTGTAAATGTTAAAGAAGTACAGTTAGAAAAATTTCTGACAAATGTATTGTCTCGGGTTTCGCTGACATACCGCATCGATGGATCTAGCGTTTTTATCAAATCATTACAGCAGCGCGAATCCGTGAAGCCGCGGCCTCCCATTGTTTTTGCTGTGCAACAACAAAAGACCGTGTCGGGGCTGGTTACCGATCTATCAACAGGTGAAACGTTAATAGGAGCAACTGTACGGGTGAAGGATGAAGCCAATACAGAAGTTGTCGTTACAGATGCTGCAGGTAAATTTACAATAGGTGTACCGAGTATGAATTCAATTCTTTCGGTGTCTTTTTTGGGATATATGACTGGCGAAGTATCGGTTGACGAAAAATCTATAGTAGATGTTAAGCTATCTAAACAATCATCAAACCTAGAAGAGGTAGTAATTACGGGCTTCGGTTTAACAACCAAAAAAGCAACCCTTTCGGGTGCCATTGCAACAGTCGGTTCCGACGAACTTTCACACTCACGGGCGGCAACTGCCACGGGAGCTTTGGTAGGGCGGGTTCCAGGTGTAAACTTCCGCCAGTCGTTGGGTAGGCCCGGAAGCGGACCAACCCTACAGATTCGGAACTTTGGTACACCGATGATCATTATTGACGGAGTCACGCGTGATTACGACAGTTTTTCGCAACTGGATTTTAACGATATAGAGACCATATCAGTACTTAAAGATGGTTCGGCCTCAATTTATGGCATGCAGGCTTCTAACGGAGCAGTAGTTATTACCACCAAAAGTGGTAGACGTAATCAAAAGCCCACAGTAGGTTTTCAAACCTATTATGGAGCACAAACACCTTCGGGTTATAACAAACCTGCTGATGCTAAAACATTAATACGAGCTATCGTTCAGGATGAAACCTATAATAACCGTACCCGAACCATTACCAGGGAAGAATATGACAAATGGATGAATGAATCGGACGAAGCCCACACCGGCTTTGATTGGTATGATTACATCTGGCAAACGGCTCCACAATATTATAACAGTCTTAATTTCTCGGGTGGCTCTGAAAATTCAGATTATTATGTAAGTGTAGGGAATTTGAAGCAGCAAGGCTTATTACGTAATTTTGAAGGATTTTCCCGAACTAATTTTCAAAGTAATATCAATGCCAACGTTAGCAAACGCATCAAGGTAGGTGTTGGGATTACGGCTCGATTGGAACGTACGGACCAGCCCGGTTTGCCCGGCGATGATTATGGCTTTGCCGAACAGGCGGCGTTCCGGAATTTGCCGACATTACATCCGTATGCTAATAATAATCCGGCTTATCCGGCCATTTCAACAGTCGACCCGCAATTTAGCTATGGTTGGATTGCTAATGGTAGTTCTGGCCAGTATCTCGTGGATAAAAAGACGATTCAATTAAATGGCAATATTGAGGTGGATATCTTGTCCGGACTAAAGGCGCGTATGTTGGGAAGTTATGGATTCGGTAACATCCGGTCTGACTTGCACGAAAAATCACCAATCCTATATTCCTACGATGAGGCGACCCAAAAATATAATGTGGCTTACGCAGGTAGTGGACGATATGTTGAACGGAATATTGAAAATCGGGAAGACATTACCGCAAACTTTCAATTGAATTATACCAAATCATTTGGGAAACATAATGCAGAACTCGTTGCAGGTATGGAGTACAGAAGCGGGTTTTATCCGCGATTGTATGTGATAGGTAGCCCGGAGGCCAATGGTATCTCGTTTTTGCAGTACAGATCGCTTACATCAATAACCGACGACGTTAGCTATAGGCAGAACAGAATCGGTTACCTGTTTAAAGCCAATTACGATTACGCTGGCAAATTTATTGCTGAATTTGCCGGAAGATACGATGGTTCCTACTTGTATAAAAGCGGAAGCCGGTTTGGGTTTTTCCCCAGCGGTTCGGTAGCCTATCGTGTTTCGGAAGAAAATTTCTGGAAAGATAACCCGGTATTGGGTCATGTAAACGACTTTAAGATAAGGGCTTCTTATGGAATCACTGGTAAAGAGTTGGGCAGCGCGCTAACTTACATCCCTGGATACTCCCTGGGCGAGGGTTCGGCCATACTTGATGGCAACGAGATAGTTACGACCCGCGTATCCGGCTTGCCGACAGACATTACCTGGGGGCGGGTTAAGATTTTAGACTTCGGTGCCGATATCATTATGCTAGATCACAGGCTAACGGGTGGTTTTGATTGGTTTAACCGCCACGAAACAGGTGAATTAGGTGCGAGATACGATTTTTTACTTCCTGATTTGGTGGGATTTACCGCGCCCAATATGAACCTGAATGGGAATCATACCCGGGGTATCGACTTCTCAGTAAACTGGAAGGATGCGGTGGGAAAAGTCAACTATTTCGTGGGCGGCAACTTTACCTTTTCAAGATGGATAACCGGCGAACGATATAAGCAAGACGAACGTTGGACGAGTGAATGGGATCGATACCGTAATGGTTTGGCCAACGATGAAGGAAGGTACCGCGACGGAACATTCCAATTAGTTGCCATCGGTCAGTTCAAGAGTTGGGAAGAGATTGCAAATCATCCAATCGATCAGGATCATGCCGGTAATACCACGATCCGCCCGGGCGACTTTATTTATAAGGACATCAATAATGATGGGTACATCAACGACTTGGATATGAATGTGGTAACCTACCGCATAAATAGTAATACCCCTCCTTGGATAAACTTTGCGTTTAATTTGGGTGCGAGTTATAATGGGTTTGACTTCAGGGCCGACTTTACCGGAGCCACCGGTTATACATATGAGCAACAGGGGTATATGAGATACTTCGATGCTACGCAGAACGTATCGCAATACCTTGCCGATAATTCGACATGGTATAATGATATTTGGGACAAAAACAGCGGTTTTAAAATCGGTAAGTATCCGTTGCTAACCCGTGGGGCGAATAACTGGATGAATACCCATTGGCCCAATAGTTATTGGCAGACCAATGTTACCTACGTCAAATTACGAAACCTGGAGGTTGGCTATTCGTTTTCCTATAACGTTTTGAGAAACATTGGCCTGTCCAATTTGCGAATCTATGCTTCAGGACAGAATATTTTGACAATTTCGAATATGCCAGCAGGTTTGGATCCGGAAATTACAAATAATGCCGGTATTTCTTATCCCAACCCTAACATTTATTCAGTGGGTGTACAAGTTAAATTTTAATGACGAAAGCGATGAAAACAAAATTCTACGGCCTTTTAATGGCCATTACGATAGGCTCATCATTTATCGGATGCGATAGTAAATTAGACGTTACACCCGTAAGCCAGTTGCCAGATGATATTGTATACAGCGATAAATCGTTGGCCTTATCGGTTCTTGCCAACTTTTACATATCTGTAAATTATGGACAAAATAACGGGGATTATGGTTCGTATCACCTCTTGGACGAAGCGAATAGCCAATACGGTTCACCCACAACTACGGATGACGAAAAGCAGGTAAATAGGAATTTTTTCCGGGTATTTGATTATTCCCTTGTCCGTAGGATGAACCAGTTTTTACAAGGGATACGGTCTGATGCTGCAATAGCTAATATTCCAGAAAGCGATCGCTTGAATATGGAAGCCCAATGTGTTTTTTTAAGAGCATGGTATTATTTCTGTATGACCCGTTCACTTGGGGGGATGACTATTATTGGCGATGAGGTGGTTGAGTATTCGCAGGGAATGAACGGAGAGGCTTACCAACTTCCGCGGAATACCGAAGCCGAGGCATACCAGTATGTGATGGACCAATGCGACCTAGCTGCTGAGAACCTCACGACGTCCGCCACAACCAATGGAGCGATAGCCAACAAATGGGCGGCCTTGATGCTCAAGGCACGCGCTGCAATCTATGCAGGGTCAATTGCAAATTATGGCAATAAGATAACGCCGGACTTGCATACCGCTGGCTGGGAGGCAGGTATTCCCGAAGATAAGGCCGCGGGTTTCTATAAAATTGCTTTTGAAACCGCAGAAAAGGTGATTAATGAAAGCCCTTATGTGTTGCAGAAAGACGCAAGTAATCCCGGATTGGGCTTTTATAAGGCCACCAGTGTGAAGGAGGGTAATACCGAGGTCATTTGGGCGCTTGACCGGATGAGTCCCAACCAGGTCACACAATTTACCAATTTCGCAATGCCTTATTCTCACCGTGACTATACAGAGGGAAATGCCATAGGGGCATTGTTGAATCTGGTAGAATCTTTTGAGAATAAGGATGGATCGGATCCCGCAATCCAAACCGTGAATCCCGACGGTTCTTATGTGTTTTACGACGATGTTGAAGATCCTTTTAAAGCAAAAGACGACCGACTTTGGGGTACGGTCATCTGGCCGAATGCCGTCTACCGTGATATACCCGTGGTTTTGCAGGCTGGCCAGCTGAACAAAAGTGGTTCGGTGTGGACGCTTAAGACCGCAGGGCCAGGTAGTACAGATGCAAATGGCGAGTTGGTAACTTCGATTAATGGTCCCGCTTCGATCACGAACAACTTTGTGAATAAGACTGGTTTTTTAGTTCGTAAATTTCTCGATGAGACGCCTAATGCAGGCCTTAATCCCCGCTTTAGTGAGATGTGGATGCCTCGTTTCAGGATTGCAGAGGCTTATTTGATCGCAGCAGAAGCTGCTTTTGAACAAGGCGACAAGACGTCTGCGGTGTACTACATCAATATGGTCAGGGATCGGGGCGGTATTCGACCCCTTACGGAAGGTACCTTAACCTTTGAAAAAATCGTAAATGAATACCGGGTTGAGTTTGCATTCGAAGACCATCGCTTTTGGGACCTGAAAAGATGGAGGCTGGCTCATACTTTATGGAATGGAACACCTGACGACTCGAATGCGCAACCTTTCTCTTTGTATCCTTATAAGGTGGTTAGTGCCGGAGATCCTAATAATGGCAAATGGGTGTTTACCAAGCAGGTGTCTTACAAACGGGCAACCACCCCCTTGCTATTCCCGATTTCCAGTTATTATGCACGAATAGAAACGGGCTGGATTTCTAATAATCCCAAATGGGTGATTAACCCACTCCAGTAATATCAAAAGAAAGAATTATGAATATGAAAACGAATAGAAAGACAATCAATTTTTTCCTTTTGGGGGCTGTCTGCAGCTTTTTCCTTTCTTCCTGCAGTAAAGAGTTGGATAACAGAGAATACCCAGAATCCCGAATTTCCGGAAAATTTCTTTACAACGGTCAGCCTGTACAGATTATGGGAACCTCTTCAGACGTGGTGGGTACCAATATGTTGCAATTGACGCAAACGGGGCCGGGCCAGTTTCTGAACGGATACATCAAAATGTTTGCTAAAGGCGATGGGTCTTATACCATTTTAACGTTTGATGGCGATTACCAGTTAGCTATAACACCGGGTAAAGGACCTTGGTTACCTACCGACCCAATCGATATTAACCTGAAAGGAGAAGTTAACGACGCAAATTTTAACGTTACTCCGTATTATTGGATCTCGGACTACAGCAGCAACTTTACCGACTCTGTTTTTACAGCGTCGTTTAACCTTGAGAAGGTTGTGCCCAGCGCTGAATTGGAAAAAGTAGTGATTTACCTTAGCCCGACCAGCATCGTGGACATTACTTCAAAATTCGTGGAACGTTCCTTTACGGGGCTTGCTCCGGGCAATGTTACCATTAGTTGTGATCTGAAAACGCTGAGTGAAGCCGATAAAGAACACCTTGGGCTGACCGGTTTTACGTTCGCCAGGGTCGGTGTTAAAACAGTGGGGGTAGCTGACCTGCTTTATTCAGTGCCCTTAGAGCTCAAATAAATCGCAGATGCTAGCAACGACTATTCAGCGTTAACAGTTGAATAGTCGTTGCTGTTTCGTTGGGAATTACTACAGGAAATGAGAAGTTAATATATAAAAAAGTATGAGTTTTTTTAAAAGTACGGTGGTATTGTGCGTGGCGTGCTGTAGTGCATGGGGAGCGAAGGCAGGCATGCTATTACAGGATTCCATGAGGGTGTCGATTACCGGAATTGACGTGTTGGCGCAGGCCACATCCAAATGGACGACCGCATCGGATGTGACCATGGATATAGCGACCGTCAAAATTGACTACGAGAAGGGTGCAGGAATCCTATTACACAAGGCCGGCCCAGACAATACGCCTGTGTCGTTAACTGCCACGGTATCGGGCGACCTTGAGCTGGATCTGGATTTTATGGTTTCGGCAGAGAGCGACCCTGTGTTGTATTTTTTAGGTAAATACCCGATTACACTTGCGGGGGATAAGCCGGGGTCGGTCGAGATCAGCACCCGTGCAGAAAATCCGTTATTTCGTATAAGTACTCCAACTGTTAATGTTGCCAAAGCTCCCGGGCTGTGGCAACATTTGAAAATCCGATATCGAGCTGGGATGGGGAACGGGGCTGGGACAAAAGGTGCAGGCAAACCAAATTTTGAGGCAATTTATCTGAACGGGGTATTGATTCATCAGCAGTTGTACCTTGACATGGTCGAAGACAACGCCGCTACGAACCCATTGCTTTCTTTTTTGTGCCGTGATGGTCACGTGGCATTTCGAAACATCTACTATCGTCACTTGGAAGCACCTAAAACAGCCGCGACCCCTCCCCGCAGGTTCTACCGGATCACAAATCCGATTATTTTAAATCCCGGAACCAAACCTTACCTGTTAAGGAGTTACCTGATGTTTGGCGGGGAGAAAAGAACGCATGTGATATCCGTCGGGAACCCGAATCACTCCAATTTTTCCTACGATTTAAAACAGGGGGCATTGCTGCAGGTTTGGAAAGGCGAATTTGTGGATGTAACGGCCATGTGGGAATCGCGCGGTGAACCCCAAACGGCAACGCCTTTGGGGGCAGTGGTTGAATTGACCGCCAAGCCTTCCATTGCGGTGCTAGGCACTACAGATGAAAGCTGGCCGGATTCAATGGCCTTTGACGACATGCACAATAAGGGATATACTGTCGATGCTGCTGGAATACCGACATTTCAATACGAATTTTCCGGTATGCAGGTGTCGGATAGGATATCGGCCGCTACAGATGGAAATTCGTTGACCAGAGCGCTGACAATCTCGAATCCTGGAGAACATGTAAACTGCTTGGTCGCTGTTGGAAAAAACGTAGTATCACTCGGTAAAGGGGTATACGCGGTCAATGATAAGTCCTACTATGTCAAGATCGACAGGCAGTCGGGGGCTTTCGTCAGGAAAACGCCTGATGGCGAGGAACTGATCATACCCGTCCAAAAAAATAAAGGGCAGATATCCTATTCACTTATATGGTAATTAATGGTTTTGATTAAGATAATGATGAAACTCAGGAAGTTTTTTATAATAACCATCGCAGTGTGCACTTACATGGCGTCAATGGGGCAGCAGGCTGCTACTAGCCGGGGCCGGAATGCGGACGACGAGGGTAAGGTGCTGACCGAAAATGATTATTTCCGGATTCAGACGGTTCCGATTCCACAGGGGGTGCTTCTGGAAGTGGGAGGATTGACGGCGATATCCGAAGGTTCGATTGCGGTGTGTACCCGGCGGGGTGAAGTATGGATTATCGACAATCCCTACATGAAAAACGGACTCAAACCCACTTACCGCTTATTTGCCCAGGGCCTGCATGAACCCCTTGGCCTCAATTATATTCGCGGCGATTTGTATGTAGTGCAACGATCGGAGCTTACCCGTCTGCGGGACAATGACGGTGATGGACAAGCTGATCAATATGAAACAATGTATTCATGGCCCTTGTCCGGAAATTACCATGAATACAGCTATGGCCCTTTATTAGACAAAGATGGCAATATGATCGTCGCTTTAAATCTGGGTTGGAACGGCAACAGCGAAAGTCTTTCAAAATGGCATGGCTGGATGCTCAAACTTTCTCCCGAATTCGACATGACGCCATTTGCGACAGGCTTCAGGTCGCCGGCCGGAATGGCGCTCAACAATGCAGGTGATCTCTTCTATTCGGAAAACCAGGGACATTGGGTAGGCTCGGGCCACATTGCCCATGTTGCAGAGAATGACTTTATGGGAAATCCCAGTGGTTTGAAATGGTCTGGTGAGCCGGAGTCGAATATTAGTCTGAAACAAGCTGATATTCCTGATACCGGAGAACCTATGTTTGAAGTAGCGAAACGTGTTAAAGGCATCAGAACCCCAGCGGTATGGTTTCCCCATACGATTTTGGGTATATCCACATCTGGCATCCTGAGTTATGATGACAAGGGGGAGATGGGGCCGTTCAACGGACAACTTTTCGTGGGTGATCAGGGACATAGCAAAATCATGCGGGTAGCACTTGAGCGGGTGAATGGGGTTTACCAAGGAGCCGTGTTCCCCTTCAGGGAGGGTTTCTCTTCCGGAATACTGCGCTTGATATGGGGTGCTGACGGAAGTATGTTTGTTGGGATGACCTCCCGGGGATGGGGGTCTACAGGACGTGAACAATTCGGCCTGCAACGTTTATCGTGGACCGGGTTAACTCCGTTCGAAATACATGACATCAAGGTCAAATCGGACGGATTCGAATTGAATTTTACCAAGCCAATCGACGAACGTACAGCTAAAGATGCCCTATCATATAAACTCAGTACGTTTATCTATAAATATCACCATGAGTATGGCAGTCCGCCGATCAATCAATCGGATCGTGACATTCAAGCCATCGAAGTATCTTCGGACAGGATGAGTGTCCGTTTGGTGTTGGATAGCATGAAGCTCGGATATATTCATGAGATCAAAGCAGAAGGAATCCGGTCAGCCGATGGCTCGCCGTTATTACATAATTTTGGTTATTATACACTCAATCAATTGCCAAACAGCCCCCGATTGCCAATTACGGATCAGAATCGGGTTCAAAAGCCAGTAATACACCATCATGAAGCTCCGGTGGCCGAACCAAAATCAACGGAAAAAGTGGCGGAAAAGACGGCCGTGGCACCCGCTCCGGAGCCTGCCGTGCCCGAAGTTATCGCAAAACGTACCGTGAAAATGCCCGCTAGCTGGAATGGCCATGTTGACCGGACCATTACGGTCGGTACGCTTCCCGGACTGAAGTTTGATGTGGAAAACATTACGGTTAAAGCAGGGAGTAAAATAAAACTGGTCTTCAATAACAATGACGATATGCTCCATAATTTTGTGTTGGTCGCACCCAATACCGCTGATGAAGTAGGTGGGCTGGCACTCAAATTGGGCGTTCAGGGCGAGCGCGTTGATTTTGTCCCGAAATCGGATAATGTGTTGAAACACACATCAGTCCTGCAACCGGGTAAATCGGAGGCGATTTATTTTAATGCACCTAAAACCCCGGGGGTATATCCTTATGTGTGTACCTACCCGGGCCATTATACGATTATGCGGGGCGTCATGACGGTAACCAAATAATAGGAATTAAATAAACGAAATATGAACAATAGTAAAATGAAACAACTGATTGCACTTGCGGTGTTCATTACGAGCAGCACATTTTTACAGGCCCAGGTAAACCGGAGGGGGAATCCGGCGGATACAGAGGTTTGGGAGCCGATTCCGGCGGTAGTTAACCCGGGGAAGACAAATTTCGACCTGCCTCCATCGGATGCCATTGTCCTGTTTGAAAAGGATAACCTGGATGAGTGGGAATCGACCCGTGATAAGTCGCCCGCCAAGTGGGTGGTTACCGGCGACTATTTTACGGTGAACAAGCCGAGTGGGGATATACAGACCAAACGGGTTTTTAAGGATTATCAGCTGCATATCGAGTGGAGGGTGCCCGCGGAAATTGA